>Ga0209257_1000734_pt1 | contig 49703 bp, 44 predicted proteins | sample AraplaCvi_mCL_r2_FD_184277 | JGI IMG/M metagenome (GOLD analysis project Ga0209257, IMG submission 184277) | Arabidopsis root microbial communities from North Carolina, USA - plate scrape MF_Cvi_mCL_r2 (SPAdes) (version 2) | ecosystem: Host-associated > Plants > Roots > Endosphere | place: USA...
CGGCCAAGTACTCCTCCGACCGCACCTGGACCGAGTACCGGGTGGTGTTCCGCGAGGCGGTCACCGGCCTGTCGGTGGGCAGCCCGGTGCAGTACAACGGCATCGCGGTCGGCTCGATCACCGAACTCAACCTGGTCCCGGACGATCCGCGCCAGGTGGTCGCGCGGATCCGCCTGAACTCCAACACGCCGGTCAAGACCGACACCCGCGCCAAGCTGGCCATCACCAGCCTGACCGGCCCGTCGATCATCCAGCTCAGTGGGGGCACGCCGCAGGCGCAGGCACTGACCGCGGTCAACCGCGACCCGGCCCCGATCATCCCGACCACGCCGTCGGCGCTGCAGAACATCACCGACGTGGCCAACCGCATCGTCGAGCGAATGGACCAGGTACTCAGCGACCGCAACGTGGCCAGCATCAACGCCACCCTGGCCAACCTGGAAACCATCAGCGGTGGCCTTGCCGACCGCGACCAGGGCACCCAGGCGCTGCTGCTGAGCGCACGCGACGCCGCGCGCAGCCTGGACAGCACGCTGAAGACCACCAACGGCACCATCCAGCGCCTGGACACCAACCTGGTGCAGCAGCTGCCGCCGATCCTGGACAAGCTGGAAACCACGCTGACCAAGCTCGATTCGGCGGCCGGCAGTGCCGATTCGATCCTCGGCGAGAACCGCGCGGCGATCAACAGCTTCGCCAACGACGGCCTGGCCCAGCTGGGCCCGACCCTGACCGAACTGCGCGGCCTGATCCGCGACCTGCGCCGGGTCAGCGACAAACTGGACAACAACCCGGCCCGCTACCTGCTGGGCCGTGACGCGCCGAAGGAGTTCGAACCCAAATGAGCCGCATGCCGCTGTTGCCCGCTCCCCTGCCCCGGCTGCTGCTGCCGGCCGGCCTGATGCTTGCGTTGGGCGCCTGCTCGCTGCTGGGCGGCGGCGAGCGCTCGCAGGTCACCATCTATTCGCCGGTGGTGAAGATCCAGCCTGACCCGTCCTGGCCGAAGGTCGACTGGGCGCTGGTACTGGTCAAGCCGACCGCCGCGCGCGTGGTCGACAGCCCGCGCATCAACGTGCGGCCGAACCCCGGCGAGCTGGAGGTCTACAAGGGCGTGAGCTGGGCGCAGCCGGCCACCGACATGGTGGACGATGCGCTGGTGCGGGCGTTCGAGGATTCCGGGCGCATCACCGGCGTGGCACGTGCCACCACCGGCATCCGCGCCGACTACAAGCTGGCGCTGGATGTACGCCGTTTCGAATCCGACTACCGCGGCCAGCCGACCCCGACCGCCTTCATCGAAATCAACGCCAAGCTGATCCACGTGATCGACCAGCGCGTGGTCGCCGACCGTACGTTCCGCCAGGAGCAGCCGGTGGGCAGCACCGCCACGGGCGACGTGGCCCGGGCGCTCGAGCAGGGCCTGCAGGCGATTACCACCGAGCTGGTGGGCTGGACCCTGACCACCGGCCAGGCCGACAGCCAGACCGCCAAGGTAATCCCGACACGCCTACGCTGAGCCGCGTAGAGCCACGCCCCGCGTGGCTGCCCAGCCAACCCTGCCTGGCTGAAACGGCCACCCCAACGTAGAGCCACGCCCTGCGTGGCTGAATCTGTCCGGCACCGCGAAGCCACGCAGAGCGTGGCTCTACGCACGGTTTCCGATCCAACGGAAGGTCAGATTGATGCGCTCGGCCAGGGGCCGTGCGCTCTTCGGCAGGGCGTGCTGGTAGAAGCTCTGCGTCTTCCCGCCCATCACCAGCAGGTCGCCATGACCCAGGGTGACTTCCGCCTTGCGCGCATGGTCGTCGCGACGGCGCAGCAGGAACCGGCGTGCGGCGCCGAGACTGAGCGAGGCGATCACCGGCGTCGGCCCCAGCTCGGGTTCGTTGTCGCTGTGCCAGCCCATGCCGTCGTCATTGTCGCGGTAGCAGTTGAGCAGCACGCTGTTGAACGGCTGGCCGCAGAACCTGCCCAACGCATCGCGCAGCGGGACCAGGGCCGGGTGCCAGGCGTGGGGCACGAAGTCGGTGCCCGAATAGCGGTAGCGCGCGGCGGGATCGCCCATCCAGCAGCTCAACCGAGGCGAATCCACCGACCGCCCGAACATGCGGATTCTGTGCACCTCCCACGGCACCTCGCCGCGCAGCTGGCGCTGCAGGGCATCCGCCTCGGCGGCGGGCAACCAGTGGCGGTGCCAGTGCACCGAAGCATCGGGAAGATGTAGGTCCATATGGGAACGCTAGCACGCGACGGCTTGCCAACTGCCCTCCGGCGCCGCCCGCGTAGCGACACGCCATGCGTGTCCCACGGATACCCACCGTAGACCGTAGCCAGCCCATCCCCGGACGGTCTCCGTGGGACACGCGTGGCGTGTCGCTACGCATTGGGTGCCGAGAGCGCCGCCCGGACTTGTGGCCCGCGTCACCCGGTATGTGCGCTGGGCGGGTACGCGTCACCTCCACGTGGAGTCCTCTACAATCTGCGGCCTGAGGCGCGTTTCCGTCGCGCCCCCACCCGCCGCATAGTCACAAGGTTCCTGCATGAGAAGTCACGACAGCAGCAAGCGCGTCCTGGTCACCGGTGGCGCCGGATTCCTCGGCTCGCACCTGATCGAACGCCTGCTCGAGCAGGGCCATGAGGTGGTGTGCGCGGACAACCTGTTCACCGGCACCAAGCGCAATATCGCGCACCTGCTGGGCAACCCGCACTTCGAGTTCCTTCGCCACGATGTGACCTTCCCGTTGTACATCGAGGTGGACGAGATCTGGAACCTGGCCTGCCCGGCCTCGCCGGTGCATTACAGCCACGACCCGGTGCAGACCACCAAAACCTCGGTGCATGGTGCGATCAACCTGCTGGGGCTGGCCAAGCGGCTGGACTGCCGCATCTTCCAGGCCTCCACCAGCGAGGTTTACGGCGACCCCAGCGTGCACCCGCAGCGGGAGGACTACTGGGGCAACGTCAATCCGATAGGCCCGCGCTCCTGCTACGACGAGGGCAAGCGCTGCGCGGAAACGCTGTTCTTCGATTACCACCGCCAGCACGGGCTGGATATCAAGGTGGCGCGCATCTTCAACACCTATGGCCCGCGCATGCATCCCAATGATGGGCGCGTGGTGTCCAATTTCATCGTGCAGGCGCTGCGGGGTGAGGACATCACCATTTATGGCGAGGGCCAGCAGACGCGTTCGTTCTGCTATGTGGACGACCTGATCGAGGGCTTCCTGCGGCTGATGGCCACCGACAAGGATTTCACCGGGCCGTGCAACCTGGGCAATCCGGCGGAGATGACCATCCGCGAGCTGGCCGAAGCGGTGATCGCGCTGACCAATTCGGGGTCGAAGCTGGTGTTCAAGCCGTTGCCGCAGGATGACCCGATGCAGCGGCAGCCGGATATCACGCTGGCCAAGGGCCGGCTCGGTGGGTGGGAGCCGCAGGTGAAGCTGGAAGAAGGGTTGCGGCGGACGATTGCGTATTTCGACACCCTGCTGAGCGAATCCCGGTAACGCCGTCTTTTGGATGGCTGCGTTGGCGCGGTAGAGCCGTCTGTTAGACGGCTGCTTCTAGCCTGGTAGAGCCGTCTGTTAGACGGCTGCCTTCTGCGCGAAGAGCAGCGGACTAACAGTCCGCTCTACCCGTCCGCTCTACCTGACCTCGATACCCGTCCGCTCTACAACCGCGTTGATTCTTCAGCCGTCGGCGTTACCGACACTGGTAGGTGACGTTCTGGCGGCTGTGGCGGAAGGGGTCGGTCAGGTCGTCGGAATATCTGCCCAGCAGCAGGCGCTGCTTTGGCAGGAAATGCTGGCGGTAGAAGCGGCTCAGCGAGGCCACGCGACGGCCCTTGTCGGTGAGCAGTACACAACCGTTCTGGATCTGGATCGTGCCCGAGCTTTCCTGTTCGGTCAGGCGCACGTCCACCAGCCGGTGTTCGACCATGTATTCCTGGGTGAACACGTCCTGGAAGGCGTCCTGGCGGATGCCACCGCCGCGCTGGTCCAGCTTTTCCAGGATGTAGAACGACAGCGAACGGTCGATCACCGTCGGCACCGAGATCGCGAATGCGTAGCCGCCCAGCAGCCATACCAGGGCCAGCAGCACCCGCTCGGCGGGCGTGAACGCGCGGAACGGCGACGCCAGCAGCAGCAGGCCGGTGACCACCGCCGCCAGCAGGGCATCGCCGATGGCCGCGTAGAACACCACGTCCACGGTGAAAAAGCGCACGTGCAGGAAGTGGATGCCGAGCAGCAGGCCGATGTAGACCAGGGTCAGCAGCCCGGCCTTGAGGAGGGTTGTCATGGCTTGAACACCAGCAGGCGGTTGCCCAGGAACGAAAGGATGAACTGCACGATGCTGATCAGCACGAAGCCGACCCGGTAGTCGAAGTGCAGCAGGTCTGACCATACCGCCATCAGCCCGCCATTCACCAACGCAATGCCCGCGTACAGCAGCACGAACCGCCACAGCTGGCCGCTGGCGCGGGCCTGGGTGGCGGCGAACACGAAGTAGCGGTTGCCCAGGAACGAGACGCCGATGGCCACGGCGGCGGCGAGCAGGTTGGCCACGCCCTTGGACGGCACGCGTACCACCTCCACCAGCAGGCTCAGCACGGCGAAATGCACCGCAGTCGCCACCAACCCGTTGATGACGTAACGGAGCAACTGGCGCAGGTCAGCGCGGCGTTGCATCCGCCGTCACCTCGATCACCCCGGCCAGGTAGTCCCGGTAAGCACCCGGCTTCTGGATGGTGCCGCGCACGATGCCGCTGAGCATCAGCGTCATCAGGGTGAGCGTGCCGGTCTGCAGGAACACCAGGAACAGCACGCCCAGCGCCATCGAGAACCAGCCCGGGGTGGCGTAGCCTGCCAGCTTGAGCAGGGTGGCCACCACCGCCAGCACGATCGAGGCCGAGGACACCAGCACGCACATCAGGCCGACCCGCACCAGCACGTCCTCGGCAAATACCATCAGCGCGCGGAACCCATGCAGGGTGAGTCCGACGAAGTTCATCTTGCTCTGCCCGGCGTAACGCGGCCCACGGTCGATCGGGCACACCGCCAGGCGCAGCTTGCTGGCGATCAGCCCGGCCGCCACGTGGGTCCACACTTCATGCATGGCATTGAGGCGATGCAGCGCACTGACCTTGATCGCCATGAAGTTGCCGAAGCTGATGGTGCGCCCGGTAAGCAGCTGGAAAATGAACTTGTAGACCACGTAGAAGGTGCGGAAGCGCAGGGTTTCCACCCGGCTGCGGCGGCGCGCCACGGCCACGTCGACGTTCTCGTCGCGGGCGGCGGCCAGCAGCTCGGCGATGGTTTCCGGCAGGTCCTCGCCGTCCGAATCCATCACCACCACGCGCTGCGCGTCGGGCAGGTTTTCTTCCACGTAGCCCAGCCCGACCGCGATGGCCTTCTGGTGGCCGACATTGCGCCGCAGCTTCAGCACCACGCCGTTGACGCCGGACCCAGACAGCTGGAACGGCTGCACCGGTTCGCGGATCGAGCCGTCGTCCACGGCCACCACGAACACGCGGTCGCCGTACAGGCGCGCCAGCTCGGTGAACAACCGGGTCGAGGCCATGTGGTCCTCGTAGACCGGAGTGACCACCACGAAGGATTCGTTGGGCTCAAGCATTCCGTTCTCCTGCACGCTGGCGCGGGGCCGTCTGTTTCCACTGGTCCAGCAGCACCAGAACGCCGTACATCAACAGCAACTGTACCGGCAGCGCCACGCGCTTGGCACTGGTGGCCAGGTGCCAGGCCAGATCGTGCGGGGTGCTCAGGTACACGGCGAACAGCACGCCTAAGTACGCCACTGCAACCAGCAGCGCGGCGCGGGCAGCGGACACGCGCCAGGTGCGCGCCCACAGCACCAGCAGCAGCACCAGCGGCACCCAGACGGCACTGCGCAGCAGGGCCTTCAGGATCAGCACGGTGGGTGCCAGGTCGGGCAGGCGCGCCAGCAGCTGCCCCTTCAGGTCGCTTTGCGCCAGGTCGTTGCCCAGGTCGGCGCCGGCCACGGCCAGCTTCCACGCCAGCAGCGGCAGCATCGAGACGGCGAAGGCGGCCAGCAGGCCCCACGGCATGCGGCGGTCGCGCAGCAGCACGGTGCCGGTTGCGACCACGACGACCAGGATGGCCAGCACCGCGCCTTCGTTCTTGATCAGGGTCAGCACCGCCGACACCGCCGCATAGGTGGCAAGGTTGAACCAGGCCCCCGCGGCGTTGTCAGTACGCGGCTGGATCGCCATGGCCAGGGCAGCGACCGCATAGACCGCCAGGAACGCATCCATGTAGCCATCCACCAGGTAGCGCCCGCCCACTTCCAGCACCGCCACCGCGAACAGGCCCGCCGCCCACCAGGTACGCACGGTGCGTGCGATCAGCAGCAGCGGCGGCAGCAGCAGGAGCGTGGCCGCGGCCTTCGGGAAGATCTCGTTCCAGTGGCCGACCACCTTGGCCGCGGTGGCGGACCAAAGCGGCATCAGCGAGGGGTAGTCGTTGTGGCTGAAGATGGCATAGCCATCCAACTGGGCGTACAGCGAGTTTTCCAGATAGATGCGCTTGGCGTGCAGCATCCAGATAGAGCGCGGGTCCCACTCGTCGGTGGGGCTGCCCAGCGCGAGCACCAGCAGCACGGCGACAATGCCCAGCATCCAGGCGGCGCGGCCGTCGCGCACGGCCAGGAGTGACCACAGCGCACAGATGAGCACCGCAATGAAGGCCAGCTGCGCAGGCAGCCCTACCCAGCCAAACGCGGCGAAGGCATAGCAGAGCAGCACGCCGGCCAGCATGCCCAGCGCGGCGCGGGCGCCACCGTCAGTGGCAGTCAACGAGAACAATGCGCTCACTCCTTGCGATTTCGGTGCAATCGGGCTGCTGAGGGCCCGGGGCGCGCCAGAGCATCAGGCCCTTGTCGGCCCAATGAACGCGGCGGGGGTACAGCCCGTCCCAGAGGCGCTCGCGCACCAGCGGGTCTTCCCACAGGCCCGGCGCCAACGCGACCGGCACGCTGGGGTCGCCGTGGCGGGAGAGCAGCTCGCGGGCCTCGACGACCTCCGGCGGTACCGACTCCTTCCACCCGGCGCCGGCATCAAAGGCCTGGCGTAGCAGGGCACTGTCGAACTGGACATCCTTGGCGATGCCACGCAGCCCCACGAGCAGCGCCGCCCCGATCAGCAGGCCGACCAGCCAGCGGTGCAGCACGGAGGGGGTTCCCTTCCCGGGTGTGATCACGGCAGCGTTCCAGGTCCAGACAAGCCGGAAATTCTAGCATTGCGCCCGACACTGCCCAGGACCGGGCACCGGTAGGGTCGGTCCCCAGACGACCGCACGGAAACCCCTCAACGCCCGGTAACGCATGACTCCGGATCGAAAAGGCTCGCCCTACGTCCGACGGGCACATGATGGTGATTTGCATCCGGCCGTGTACCCCATATCGGACATTCTCGAACGGAAAGTCCAAGTTTGTTCGCTCTTGCGTGCAACGCGCGGATTAAAAGGTGATCTTCGACTCGGCGCTCGCGCGCCATCCCATGTGGTGCAGCGGGAAGCCCAAGTCGAACTTCCCGCCGCTTGCGACCAACCCCGCTACTGCCAGATGTGACCCAGAAGTCCCAGGAATACAGCCCGCTTTCCTTCGCAGTTGGCATCCGTGGTGTCGAAGTTGTCTCCCCAACGACCGGATGGGAGCCCTCCAACCCGCATGCAGCGGTACAGCGGGACGGTACCTGGTAGGGGCGTTGCCGCTATGTGGCCTGTGATCGGAATTTGCGGCATCGGCAGGTGCCCTTCGCAGGACGGATCCATTGAAGTGAATCGGTCGCTGTAGTCGCTTGCCCTGCACCCGAACAACGGCCGACTGCCTGGGAAGGCGGTGAACGAGATGAAGCCAAGTACCCCTTCGCGCCTGCCCGGATGCGTCTGGTGCGGGGCAGCGGGCCGAACCGAGAACGTTACCTCACGCCCGATCCAACGCTCAAGTTCTACGAGTTGCGCCTCGGGGGGCACAGAAGCCACGAAGACGTCGGCTGATTGCGTCCTTGCCTCGACAGTTCCAATAAATAACGAGTCCTGCGCAGACGCCGCGTTGCCGGCCACCATCGCGATTGCCGACGAAAGAACTACCGCAATACTTTTCACTCTGGCTCACCTCATAGTCTGCTGCGCCAATTGCGCGGGCAGATTCTAGTGAGCATAAACAGATCGAAACTGAGATCATCATAGCCATTCGCTTCTCAATAAAAACATTCGATGATCACAGCATCATTGATTGAGCTGTCGAATGTTCTTCTGCCCTTCGCGGGCAATGGTTTCGCCAGACCTGTCGCGCGACCTGAAGAGTAAGTACGCGACGCATTGAGGTGCTTGAGTGCTTCCATGGGACTGTACGGAGCTGTTCCCACGCCTCGCGCGGAACCGCCTGATTGGTGCCGTTTCCGTCACCTGACCTTCCGGCGTTGTCAGCGCGATATCGATCGATAGCGCTCAATTCGTGGCCGCCATTCCCGCTCGTGACAGCTTTATGCCACGAGGGTTCCAGGCCTCACGCGAGCCGATCACGACACATCAGCTTCTTGAGTCAACGGAGGCGCAGGCGTCCACGGGGCGGTATCGCAGTTGTACCGTCTCGCGCTTCGCCGGATATGGCGTGGATGGAGAGCCTGGCGATGAGCCTTCGCCGTTACGTGGGCGCTGCTCGGCGCTCGATTGCCCGCCATGGCGGCGGCGCCGCTGGATTGGGGTCTGTCGTGATGCGTGCCTTCCGGGTCGTCAGGGCAATGGGGATCGGCGGTCTCATTCGCCGCTTGCGTTCGGCCAGCCAGGTGCACAGTCCGGTGGCCGATCCCTTCGATGCACGGGTGTTGCCGGAGCCTGTACCTCTAAGCGCACTCAACCTGCGGGTTGGTGTCATGACGCACATCTACTATGGCGACCTGATCGAGGAGTTCGTTGCGACGCTGTCGCTGGTTCCAGTCCCCTTCACTCTGCTGGTATCGGTGGTGGACACCGAGACCGAAGGCTTGGCGCGACGCAGGTTCACCGCGCTGCCCAACGTTGCCCGCTTGGTAGTGAAGCGCGTCGAGAATCGCGGGCGCGATATCGCCCCCCTGCTGGTCTCGTTCCATGACGAGGTCCTCGCACTGGACCTGGTCGGACATATACACAGCAAGAAGTCGCTCTACACCGGCAGTGAGCAGGGCGACTGGCGTCGCTACCTGCTGCAAAGCCTGTTCGGCTCCTCCGAACGGCTGGCGTGGGTCCTCGGCATGTTCCAGGCGGATGCAAAGCTGGGCATGGTGTACCCGGAGAGCTACGCAGGCATCCCTCTATGGGGTCACACCCTGCTCAGCAACGCGGCTGTCTGCGAAGCACTCGCCCGAGGCATGGGGATCGCGGTGGATCGGCAGCGCTACCTCGACTTCCCTGCAGGCTCCATGTTCTGGGCGCGCGTTTCCGTGCTGCGCCCGCTGTATGACCTGCGCCTGCGGCTGGACGACTTCCCGTCGGAACAAGGCCAGATCGACGGCACGCTGCACCATGCTGTCGAGCGCCTGCTGGGTGTCGTTACCCGCCACCAAGGGTATCGACTGGGAATCCTGCCAAAAGATGGTCGCCGGGCGCTGCCGGTCGAGGGAGAGCGCAATGCAGCGTCCGCCTTGGACTTAAATGTCTTCGAACGGCTGCAGATGGCCGCGCTGGACGCGGAGCAGGTAACCGTGGACGTGTTCGATACACTGGTTACCCGCGCCTTCCTGACACCCGCCGCCGCGCGCGAGCACCTTGGGTGGCGGCTGTACCGGCGCTTCGGTATCGAGCGCTTTGCCGAACTGCGCAACGAGGCCGAGTTTACTTTGCGGGCACGACTCGACCGGGACCCCACACTTTCCGAGATCCATGACCTGCTGGCGCAGCAGATAGCACACGCCGATCTGGACGCGGCGTCGCTCGCGGATCTTGAGCGTGCACACGAGCGCGCCCTGCTGCAGACGCGCGAAGGTGTGCTCGCCGCGCTGCGTCGACTGGAAGTACACCCATTGACTGCATTTTCAGACATGTACCTGTCCCGCAGCGACATGGAAACGGTGTTGCCTGCGGCCGTGGTCCGCGACATCGGCAGCTGGCGGATTTCCTGCGAGACGGGATGCCGGAAGGACAGTATCGCAACCTGGACACAGGCCGCGCGTGAAGCGGGCGCTGCACACCGTCGTTGGCTGCATATAGGCGACAACGAGCACTCCGACGTCCAGCTGCCTCAGCAGGCAGGCCTTCTCACGCCGACGCACATACTGCGTCCTTCGGCCTTGTTGGATATCGTGCCCGGGCTGCGGGTGCTGCGTCATCCGCAGGGCACGCGTGCTGCCTGGCCAGAACAACTCTGGCGCGGGCTGCTCGCCAACCGGTTTGCGGCGATTGCCGATGAAACGCCCAGGCATCTACTGGGTTCGCCAATACTGGATGCCCCAACGCTGGGCTATGTGGTGCTTGGCCCGCTGGTGCTGGACTTCCTGCTGGCGGCGATCGATACAGCGCGGGAGAAGGGTGTAGCTACGCTGTTGTTCCTGAGTCGTGAAGGGCATCTGCTGCATCAGGGCTTCGCTCGGCTGCAGCCTTTCCACGCTGCGGCAACGGCCATGTCAGGACGCTACTTCCTTGCGTCACGTCGGGCCACCCTGCTCCCGTCCCTGTACAACAGACAGGATCTTTCGCGGGTGACCCAGGGAACCTTCAATGGAACATTCGAGACACTGCTGGAGGCACGGTTGGGCGAGGAAGCCACAAACGCGGTGCGTTTCCATGGGCCAGAGCGCATGGCCCAGGAGGTGTTTCTCCCGGAGATGTCCGACGAGGTTACGCGCTGGCTGGTGCCTGCACTGCCTACGTTGTTGACGCTGGCGCAGGTGCAGCGCGAGGCCTACCGGGCCTACCACCACGGCTGCGTGGGCGATTCCAGGACAATGTTTGTTGACATTGGCTATGCGGGCACCATCCAGCGCAACCTCGAGCGGGTGCTGGGCACCCCACAGGGGGGCTATTACATGGCCCTGCGAGACCGTGCCGTCGCGCTGTCCGACCGTGGATGGGCAGCCGCGCGATATGTCGATGGTCGCGACCGTGGGGATGCACCCGAATCAATCATCCTGGCCAACGACCTGTTGTTGGAATCGCTCCTGGGCGCCCCTCAAGGGCAGTTCCTCGGCTTTGACCGCAGAGGCACACTGCAGCCGCACTTCGGTCCGGTCGAGCTGTCCAGCGAGGGCATCGAGGTTCTGGCGCAGGTCCATGCAGGCGCACTGGAATTCATCGACCATGCCTGCGCTGCGATTGGCGAAGACATTGCCGAATTGAAGCTCGATCCCACCGGCGTGCAGATTCCACTCCACTGCATAGGCAGCGGGCGATGGGACGCGTGCGCTTCACTCGCCCAGCTAGGCACCGAAGACGCCTTTACCGGGCGCGGCAGGGTGTCCGCGAGCAGACCGGGTTAGGTCCTTTTTACGGTCAGTTCCCCGGTCAAGGGCGACCCGCCGCAGGTTGCCGACGAACGTTCAAACCCCGAGAATGGGGCTATTAACGACACGTCGGAACCACCATGCCTGCTGCTGCGCCCGCTCCGAACGGGGTCCGCCGTCCATGACCACCCTCAAGGGCCGCCTGCGCGCAGCAGTTTACCTGGCGCTACGTGCCGGCTTCCGGGCGCTGCCACTCTCCGACGGGCAACGCGACCGGCTGCGCGCGCGCTTCCTGGACAAGCACGGCGACTGGGTACCGCCGCCAGCCCGCGGACGTGTGGAAGGCGACCTCTCCGGGGCCGCCCGCCGCCCGCTGGTGCGCGCCGACGAAGCGGCCATCGGCCACGTGCCGTACCGCAGCGAAGCGCTGCCGGAGACGCTGCCGGCCACTCTGGTGGCGTTCTACCTGCCGCAGTTCCATCCCTTTCCGCAGAACGATGCCTGGTGGGGCAAGGGTTTCACCGAATGGCGCAACGTCGCGCGCGCCCTGCCCCAGTTCGAGGGCCACGTGCAGCCGCGGCTGCCGGCCGACCTGGGCTTCTATGACCTGCGCAATCCGCAGGTGATGCGCGACCAGGCCACCCTGGCGCGCGAGTACGGGGTTGGCGCGTTCTGCTTCTACTATTACTGGTTCAGCGGCACCACGCTGATGGAAGACCCGCTGCGCCGGTGGCTGGCCGATGACAGCATCGAGATGCCGTTCTGCCTGTGCTGGGCCAACGAGAACTGGGCGCGGCGCTGGGACGGTCGCAACGACGACATCCTGATCGCGCAGCAGCACAGCGCCGAGGACGACCTGGCGTTCATTGCCCATGTCGCCGATTACCTGCGCGACCGCCGTGCGCTCAAGGTCGATGGCAAGCCCATGTTGCTGGTCTATCGCCCGCACCTGTTCCCGGATGCGCGTGCCACCGCGCAGCGCTGGCGGCAGTGGTGCCGCGAGCACGACATCGGCGAGATCCACCTGGCCTATGTGCAGGGTTTCGAGCGGCCCGACCCACGCGACATCGGCTTCGATGCCGCGGTGGAGTTCCCGCCGAACATGAGCAATCCGCGCTCGCTGACCGCCGACCAGTACCTGATCAATCCCGACTTTGCAGGCGACGTGCGCGACTGGCGCCAACTGGCCAGCGAAATGGCCGCGCGCCCGCTGCCCGACTATCCGCTGTACCCGGGGGTCAATCCGGGCTGGGACAACGAGGCACGGCGGTCCGGGAAGGGCCGCGTGTTCCTGCATGCGTCACCTCGAGGCTACCGCGACTGGCTGTCGACCACGATCCACCAGCGCCTGTCCGCGGTGCCTGCGGCCGAACGGCTGGTCTTCATCAACGCGTGGAACGAGTGGGCTGAAGGCGCGGTGCTGGAACCGGACATGCGGCTGGGGCATGCGTGGCTGGAAGCGACCCGGCAGGCCCTGCGGGCCCCGACCGCGCATGCCGCGCCGGCGCGGCCGTGCGTGGTGATCCATGCGTGGTATCTGGAAGAACTGGGGGAACTGCTGACGCATGTGCGCGGCAGTGGACTGGAATGCCGGCTTGTCATCACCACGGCGGCCGAGCATCGCGATCGCGTGCAGGCGCTGCTGCAGGCGGCGCAGCTGGACGGCGAGGTGATGGTATTCGCCAACCATGGCCGCGACCTGCTGCCGTTCCTGCAGGTGGCCAACCTGCTGCTGGACCAGGGCGAAGACGTGGTGCTCAAGCTGCACACCAAACGCTCGGTGCACATGCAGCAGGGTGCGCAATGGCGCCAGGACATGCTGCAGCAGCTGCTGGATGACGGCAATGGCGCGCAGGCGGTAAGCCGCTTCGCCCTGGACCGCACGCTGGGAATGCTGGCACCCGCCGGGCACCTGCTGGCGGTGCGCGATTACCCGGGCGCCAACGACGAGATGCTGGCGCGGCTGGCCGTGCGGCTTGGCCTGCGCGGCGACGTGCTGGCCGCCCACTTCAGTGCGGGCACCATGTGCTGGCTGCGATTGGCGGCCCTGCGGCCGCTGCTCGATGCCCACCTGTCGCCGGGCGCGTTCGAGCCGGAGCAGGGTCAGATCGACGGCACGCTCGCGCATGCGCTGGAACGGGCGCTGGGCGCGGTGTGCGTGGATGCCGGATACACGGTGGACACCCTGGGCAACGCCGCAGGCGGTGCCCCCTACGCGTACGCCAAACGCAGCTGATCCACACGCCGGCTGGCGTGTGGAAGGCTACGGCGGGGGTCAGCTGAAGGCGACGCCGGTTTTTTCCGCCAGCTCGTCCCTTGCCACGCCGGGCGCCGCTTCCACCAGCTTCAGCCCGGCGTCGGTGACATCGAACACCGCCAGGTCGGTGATGATCCGATCCACCACGCCCACGCCGGTCAACGGCAGCGTGCATTCGGGCAGGATCTTGTGCTCCCCGTTCTTGGCGGTGTGCTCCATCAGCACCACGACGCGCTGCACGCCGGCCACCAGGTCCATCGCCCCGCCCATGCCCTTGACCATCTTGCCGGGCACCATCCAGTTGGCCAGGTCGCCCTTGTCGGTGACCTGCATCGCGCCAAGGATGGCCAGGTTCACGTGGCCGCCGCGGATCATCGCGAAGCTGTCGTGGCTGCCGAAGTAGCTGGCGCCCGCACGTGCGGTGACGGTCTGCTTGCCGGCGTTGATCAGGTCTGCGTCCACTTGGGCCTCGGTCGGGAACGGGCCGATACCGAGCAGGCCGTTCTCGGACTGCAGCCATACATCCACGCCTTCGGGAATGTGGTTGGCCACCAACGTCGGCAGGCCGATGCCCAGGTTCACGTACGCACCGTCGGTGAGCTCGCGGGCGGCGCGCTGCGCCATTTCATCGCGGGTCCATGCCATCTCAGTTGCCCTCCGCACGCACGGTGCGCTGTTCGATCCGCTTCTCGGGAGTGGGGTTGTGCACGATGCGGTGCACGTAGATGCCCGGCAGGTGCACCTGGTCCGGGTCGATGCTGCCCACCGGCACCACCTCTTCCACTTCCACCACGCACAGCCTGCCGGCCATCGCGCAGGCCGGGTTGAAGTTGCGCGCGGTCTTGCGGAACACCAGGTTGCCGGCCTCGTCGGCCTTCCACGCCTTGACCAGCGCCACGTCCGCGCGCAGCGCGGTTTCCATCACGTAGTGCTTGCCGTCGAATTCGCGGGTTTCCTTGCCGTCGGCCACCACCGTACCGTAGCCGGTGGCAGTGAAGAAGGCCGGGATGCCAGCGCCGCCGGCGCGCAGGCGCTCGGCCAGGGTGCCCTGCGGGTTGAACTCCAGCTCCAGCTCACCGGCCAGGTACTGGCGTTCGAATTCCTTGTTCTCGCCCACGTAGGACGAAATCATCTTTTTGATCTGCCGGGTTTCCAGCAGCTGGCCCAGGCCGAAACCGTCCACGCCGGCATTGTTGGAGATCACCGTGAGCTCCTTGACCCCGGTGTCGCGCAGGGCGGCGATCAACGCCTCGGGGATGCCACACAGGCCGAACCCACCGACCGCCAGGGTCTGGCCATCGGCCACCGCGCCCTGCAGCGCCTCGGCGGCGCTGGCGTAGCGCTTGCCGCGCCGGCCGCCGTTGTCTGGGGAATTGCTCATCTACGCCCTCACCTCGTTGATGTAAGGGCTTAGTGTAGCGGCTGGCCGGGTTCTTCCCTGTCGCGGTGCAGCGCGTTCAGCGCGCGGGCAGCCTGGCCATGACCTGCGCGAGGCCTTCCTGCCAGCTGGGCAGGCGGATACCAAAATCGCCCTGCAGCCGCGATACGTCCAGGTGCGAGTACGCGGGTCGGCGCGCAGGCGTGGGGTAGTCGGCGGTGGTGATCGCTTCAACGCGCGGGGCGCGTTCAAGCACGCCCCGCGCGACGGCGGCGGCGAAGATCGCCTCGGCAAAGCCGTGCCAGCTGGTTTCGCCGGTCGCGGTCAGGTGCCACGTGCCCGAGAGAGTGCCGGGATGCCGCAGTGCCTGCGCGGTGACATCGGCGATCAGCGCGGCCGGCGTGGGGGTGCCGATCTGGTCGTCGACCACGCGCAGCAGGTCGCGCTCGGCGCCAACGCGCAGCATCGTGCGCAGGAAATTGGCGCTGTGCTCGGCGTACACCCAGGCCGTACGGAAAATCAGGTGGCGACCGCCGGCGGCGCGGATCGCGTCTTCACCGTCGCGCTTGGTTGTTCCGTACACGCCAAGCGGCGCGGTGGGGGAGTCTTCGCGATAGGGTACGCGCGATTGGCCATCGAACACGTAATCGGTGGAGTAATGAACGAACGGCACCGCATGGCGCGCACACCAGCGCGCGATTTCCCGCGGCGCGTCGACATTGGCGCGCCGGGCGGCATCCGGCTCCTGCTCGGCGCGATCGACCTGGGTGTAGGCCGCGGCATTCACCACCACCGAGGGCTGCAGGCGGTCCAGCAACGCCGGCAGCGCGGCCGGCCGGTCGAAGTCGGCGGTTTCGCACGCGCTGCCGTCGGCAAGACGACCACTGCGCGTGGCGGCGACCACGGGGCCGTGCGCGCCGAGTGCGCGCAGCAGCTCCTGCCCGAGCTGACCGTTGCCGCCGAACAGCAATGCACTCATGGAACGTAGACCGGCAGCCGCTCCTGCGGGATGTCCTTCAGGAACGGCGCCTGCTCATCCTTGCCCGACAGCGACGGCGCGCTGATCGGCCAGTCCACGGCAAGCTCGGCGTCGTTCCAGCGGATCGCCGCGTCGGCTTCCTTTACGTAGACGTCCGTGCACAGGTAGCTGAACAACGCGGTGTCGGACAACACGGCGAAGCCATGCGCGAACCCTGGCGGAATCCACAGCTGGCGCCGGTTTTCGCCGCTGAGGATGAACGCCTCCCAGCGACCGAAGGTAGGCGACCCCTGGCGGATGTCGACCGCCACGTCGTATACCTCGCCCTGCAATACAGTGACCAGCTTTCCCTGCGGACGCGGCCACTGGTAGTGCAGGCCGCGCAGCACGCCACGCGCCGAACTGGAGACATTGCTCTGCACGAAACTAGCCGGCAGACCACCATGCTCGGCGTAGCGCTCGGCATTCCACGTTTCGAAGAAGAAACCGCGCTCATCGCCAAACACGGTTGGCTCGATCAGCACACAGCCTGGCAGCGAAGACGGAATTACCTTCACGGCACCACGCCCCGCTGCAGCAGCTTCTGCAGGTACTGGCCGTACCCGTTCTTGATCAGTGGCGCAGCCAGCGCCTCAAGCTGGGCGCTGTCGATCCAGCCACGACCAAACGCGATTTCCTCGGGACAGCAGACCTGCAGGCCCTGGCGGGTCTGGATGGTTTCGATGAAGTTCGAGGCCTCGAGCAGCGACTGGTGGGTACCGGTATCGAGCCACGCGAATCCGCGACCCAACGCTTCCAGATGCAGCTGCCCGTCGCGAAGGTAGCGCTGGTTGAGGTCGGTGATTTCCAGTTCGCCACGCGGCGACGGCTTGAGCTCGGCCGCGTAGTCGCTGGCATTGCCATCGTAGAAGTACAGGCCGGTAACGGCGTAGTTCGAGCGCGGCTTTTCGGGCTTTTCGACCAGGTCCACCACTTTGCCCTGCTTGTCGAATTCGGCGACGCCATAGCGCTCCGGGTCATTGACCCAGTAACCGAAGACCGTCGCGCCGGTTTCCCGCTCGTCGGCGCTGCGCAGCACCTCGCCAAGGCCGTGGCCGTGGAAAATATTGTCGCCCAGCACCAGGCAGCTCGGCTTGCCACCGATGAAATCGCGACCGATCAGGTAGGCCTGGGCCAGTCCGTCCGGGCTCGGCTGCACCGCATACTCGATGTTCATGCCCCACTGCGAGCCATCGCCCAGCAGCGCCTGGAACAGGGCCTGTTCGTGCGGCGTGTTGATGATCAACACCTCGCGGATGCCGGCCAGCATCAGCACGCTGAGCGGGTAGTAGATCATCGGCTTGTCGTACACCGGCAGCAGCTGCTTGCTGACTCCCTTGGTGATCGGGTACAAGCGCGTGCCCGAACCGCCGGCGAGAATGATGCCTTTACGCTGTGTCATGTCTGGTCTTCCTGGTTCAGGCCGCGGTGCCGATGCGCTGCAGACGGTAGCTCCCGTCCAGGACACCGTTCACCCATTCCTGGTTGTCGAGATACCAGTCCACGGTGAAGGCGATGCCCTGGTCGAAGGTGTGCTCCGGCTCCCAGCCCAGCTGATCCTTCAGCTTGGACGCATCGATCGCGTAGCGGCGGTCGTGGCCCGGGCGGTCGGCCACGTAGGTGATCTGGCTGCTGCGCGGCTTTCCGTCTTCGCGCGGACGTCGCGCATCCAGCAGCGCGCAGATAGCGTGCACCACTTCGATGTTCTCCTTCTCGGAGTTGCCGCCCACGTTGTAGGTCTCGCCCACCTGGCCCTTGGCCAGCACGGTGCGGATCGCTTCGCAGTGGTCGGACACGAACAGCCAGTCGCGCACCTGCCGGCCATCGCCGTAGACCGGCAGCGGCTCGCCGGCCAGCGCCTTGGCGATCACCAGCGGGATGAGCTTTTCCGGGAAGTGATACGGGCCATAGTTGTTCGAGCAGTTGGTGGTCAGCACCGGCAGCCCGTAGGTATGGTGGAACGCGCGCACCAGATGGTCCGATGCCGCCTTGGACGCCGAGTACGGCGAGTTGGGCGCATACGGAGTAGTTTCGCTGAACTTGCCGGTCTCCCCCAGGGTGCCGTACACCTCGTCGGTGGACACGTGCAGGAAGCGGAACGCGGCGCCCTTGTCGGCCGGCAGGGCCTTCCAGTAGTCGCGCACCGCCTCGAGCAGGCCCAGCGTGCCTACGACATTGGTCTGGATGAACGCGCCAGGGCCATCGATGGAACGGTCCACGTGGCTTTCGGCGGCGAAGTTCAGCACCGCGTCGGGCTGGTGCTCGCCCAACAGGCGGGCCACCAGGTCACGATCACCGATGTCGCCGTGCACGAACACGTGGTCCGGGTTGCCCTCCAGCGGGGCAAGGGTTTTCAGGTTGCCTGCATACGTCAGCGCGTCGAGATTGATGACGCGCACGCCCTTGGCGACCGCTTCGAGGACAAAGTTACCGCCAATGAATCCGGCTCCGCCGGTGACAAGCCATGTGGGCACTACCCGTTCTCCTGATGGTGGTTCGTCTGGTCGCCGTCTCCGGCGCCCCTGACACAGCGCAACAGGATACATGGCGGCCGTCTTCACGACTGCCAGCCGGGCGTGAACAAACCGGCCGGACCGCTCCTTCATGGCGCACTGCAACATAACCATACGCATTCGCATGGTGCTCGCAAGCCAGTTAGAATCGCGGTCCCACCCCCCGAACCGGTTGCCGTTCCGGAAACCGGACGTTCCCCGTTATTCAAGGATTCCGCACCAGATGAAAATCCTCGTCGCGTACAAGCGCGTGGTGGACTACAACGTCCGCATTCAGGTCAAGCCGGACGGGTCCGGCGTGGTCACCGACGGCGTGAAGCTGTCCCCCAACCCCTTCGACGAAATCGCGCTGGAAGAAGCCCTGCGCCTGCGCGACAAGGGCATCGCCACCGAGGTCGTGGTGGCCACCATCGCCCCTGCCGACGCCCAGGCGCACCTGCGCAACGGCCTGGCCATGGGCGCCAATCGCGCCATCCATGTAGTCACCGACCAGGCCATCCAGCCGCTGACCGCAGCGCGCACCCTGCTCAAGCTGGTCGAGAAGGAGCAGCCGGACCTGGTCATCCTGGGCAAGCAGGCCATCGACGATGACGCCAATCAGACCGGACAGATGCTGGCCACGCTGTGGGGCCGGCCGCAGGCGACCTTCGCCAGCAAGCTGGAGATTGCCGATGGCAAGGCCACGGTGACCCGCGAGGTCGACGCCGGCCTGGAAACACTGGAAGTGGACCTGCCGGCCGTGGTCACCACCGACCTGCGCCTGAACGAGCCGCGTTTCATCAAGCTGCCCGACATCATGAAGGCCAAGGCCAAGCCGCTGGAGACCCTGCAGCTGGCCGACCTCGGGGTTGAAGCCGCCGATACCTTCAAGACCACCCACTACGCGGCGCCGTCCAAGCGCAGCAAGGGCGTGATGGTCAAGGACGCGGCCGAACTGGTCGCCGCACTCAAGCAGAAGGGGTTGCTGTAATGACCAAGATCCTCGTTGTTGCCGAGCACCACGACGGCAAGATCAACGCCGCCACTGCCAAGACCGTCAGCGCGGCCGCCGCCATCAGCGACGCCAGCATCGACGTGCTGGTGCTGGCTGCCGATCCGGCGGCCGTGGCCGCCCAGGCCGCCGAACTGGCCGGCGTGGCCAAGGTCCTGACCGTGGCCAACGCCGCCAACGCCCAGGCGCTGGCGCAGGTGCTGGCCCCGCAGATCGCGCAGCTGGCCAATGGCTATACCCACGTGTTCGGCCCCTCGACCACCTTCGGCAAGGATCTGATGCCGTGCGTGGCGGCCCTGCTCGGGGTCAACCAGGTCTCTGACCTGATGAGCGTTGAAGGCAGCCACAGCTTCAAGCGCCCGATCTACGCCGGCAACGCCATCATCACCGTCGACGTACCGGCCGACCAGATCGTGGTCGCCACCGTGCGTGCGGCGTCCTGGCCGGAAGCAGCCAAGGGCGGCAGTGCCCCGGTCGAAGCCGCCAACGTGGACGCCGCCCTGCCCTCGCACACCCGCTTCGTCGGCTTGGCGGCCGGTGCCACCGACCGCCCGGACCTGCAGAGCGCCAAGCGCGTGGTGTCCGGTGGCCGTGGCGTCGGTTCGGAAGAGAACTTCAAGGTGATCTTCCAGCTGGCCGACAAGCTCGGCGCCGCCGTGGGCGCTTCGCGTGCGGCGGTGGACGCCGGCTACGTGCCCAGCGACCTGCAGGTGGGCCAGACCGGCAAGATCATCGCGCCGGAGCTGTATGTGGCGGTGGGTATCAGCGGTGCCATCCAGCACCTGACCGGGATCAAGGACGCCGGCACCATCGTGGCGATCAACAAGGACCCGGATTCGCCCATTTTTGAAATTGCCGATATCGGGCTGGTGGGCGATCTGTTCACCCTGTTGCCGGAACTGGAAGCCGCGCTGTAAATTGCGCGTGAAGACAAAGGCTGCGTAACCGGTGGTTGCGCGGCCTTTGTTACTGGTTGGGCCCGGATGGCCCATTTTGGCCGCAAACGCTGCGCGTTCCCCGGAACGCTGTCGCTATAATCGGCGGTCAACCCTGTAAGGACTGCATTGATGACGCTCCCCTGTTTCAAGGCATACGACATCCGCGGCCGCGTTCCGGAAGAACTGGACGCCGCCCTGGCCGAGCGCATTGGCGCCGGCACCGCGTCCCTGCTGGGGCCCGGCCCGGTCGTGCTGGGACGCGATATCCGCCTGAGCAGCCCAGAGCTGCAGGCCGCACTGGAAAAGGGGTTCACCGCCTCCGGCCGCGACGTGATCGATATTGGCCTGTGCGGCACCGAGGAGGTTTACTTCCAGACCTTCCACCGCCAAGCCGCCGGTGGCGTGATGGTGACCGCCAGCCATAATCCGATGGGCTACAACGGCATGAAGCTGGTGCGCGAGCATGCGCGCCCGATCAGTGGCGATACCGGCCTGTTCGATGTCCGCGACTACGCCGCCGGCACTGCCGCCCTGCCTTCGGGCACCGGCCAGGTGCGCAGCGATACCGACAAGACCGCCTACATCCAGCACCTGCTGGGCTATGTGGACGTGGCCCAGCTGAAGCCGCTGAAGATCGTGGTCAACGCCGGCAACGGCGGCGCCGGCCTGGTGATCGACGAGCTGGCCCCGCACCTGCCGTTCGAGTTCGTCCGCATCCAGCATGAGCCCGATGGTTCCTTCCCCAACGGCATCCCCAATCCGCTGCTGCCGGAAAACCGCGCAGCCACCGCCGATGCGGTGCGCGCCCACGGCGCCGACTTCGGCATCGCCTGGGACGGCGATTTCGACCGCTGCTTCTTCTTCGACAGCCACGGCGAATTCATCGAAGGCTATTACCTGGTCGGCCTGCTCGCGGTGGCCCTGCTCAAGCGCAGCCCCGGCGGCAAGGTCATCCATGATCCGCGTTTGACCTGGAATACCGTGGAAATGGTGGAACAGGCCGGTGGCGTGCCGATCATGAGCAAGACCGGCCACGCCTTCATCAAGGAGCGCATGCGCGCCGAAGATGCCATCTATGGCGGCGAGATGAGCGCGCACCATTATTTCCGCGACTTCGCCTACTGCGATTCGGGCATGATTCCGTGGCTGCTGATCGCCGAACTGGTTTCGCAGACCGGTACCTCGCTGGGCGACCTGGTGGCCGACCGCATGCAGGCCTTCCCGTGCAGCGGCGAAATCAACTTCCGCGTCGACGACGCCAAGGCCACCGTGGCCCGCGTGCTGGCGCACTACGCCGACCAGTCGCCGCAGCTGGACCACACCGACGGCGTGAGCGTGGAGTTCGACCGCTGGCGCTTCAACCTGCGCAGCTCCAACACCGAGCCGCTGCTCCGGCTGAATGTCGAAACCCGTGGCGATGCCGCCCTGTTGCGCGCCCGCACCGAAGAGCTGACCGCCCTGATCGGCGGCCAGGCTCCCCAACACTGATTCAGGACGATCTCCATGTTGCCCATTCTCCCCGTCATCCTTTCCGGTGGTTCCGGCACCCGCTTGTGGCCGCTGTCGCGCGAAGCGTACCCCAAGCAGTTTTTGCCGCTCGTGGGCGATGTCACCATGCTCCAGGCCACCTGGAACCGGGTTGCGGCCATCGCCGGCAAGGCGCCGATCGTGGTGGCCAACCAGGAGCACCGCTTCATGGCCGCCGAGCAGCTGCGCGAGTGCAATGTCACCCCGCAGGCGCTGATCCTGGAACCGATCGGCCGTAATACCGCGCCAGCCATCGCCATTGCCGCGCTGCAGGCGCTGGCCGCCGGTGAAGACGCCTTGCTGCTGGTACTCCCGTCCGATCACGTGGTCCGTAACGACGCGGCCTTCCACGCTGCGGTCAAGCAGGCAGCTGCCGCAGCGGACGCAGGCAAGCTGGTGACCTTCGGCATCGTGCCGACCGCACCGGAAACCGGCTACGGCTACATCAAGGCCCAGGCCGGCACCGGCGTGCATGCGGTCGACCGCTTCGTGGAGAAGCCCGACCTGGCCACCGCCCAGCAGTACGTCGCCTCCGGCGAGTACTACTGGAACAGCGGCATGTTCCTGTTCAAGGCTTCGCGTTACCTGCAGGAGCTGGAAGCCCTGCAGCCGGCGATCCTGGCCGCCTGCCGCGCCGCGCTGGACAAGGCGTCGCGTGACAGCGACTTCATCCGCCTGGACGCCGACGCGTTCGCCGCCAGCCCGAACGACTCGATCGACTATGCGGTGATGGAAAAGACCGCCGACGCCGCCGTGGTTCCGCTGGATGCCGGCTGGAACGACGTGGGCTCGTGGTCGGCGCTTTGGGAAGTGTCGGACAAGGACGCGGACGGCAATGCCTGCCACGGCGACGTGATCGCGCTGGACTGCCGCAACAGCTACGCCTACGGCACCCGCCTGATCGCGATGGTGGGCCTGGAAGACGTGGTGGTGGTGGAGACCGACGACGCGGTCTTCGTCGGCCACAAGGACCGCGTGCAGGACGTCAAGGAAATCGTCGGCCAGATCAAGCGCGATGGCCGCAGCGAAGCCGCTGCGCACCGCAAGGTCTATCGTCCGTGGGGTGCCTACGATTCCATCGACAACGGCGCGCGTTTCCAGGTCAAGCGCATCACGGTGAAACCCGGTGCGACCCTGAGCCTGCAGATGCACCATCATCGTGCCGAGCACTGGATCGTGGTGAGCGGCACGGCCGAGGTGACCCGTGGCGAGGACGTGATCCTGCTCACTGAGAACCAGAGCACCTATATCCCGCTGGGCGTGACCCATAGGCTCAAGAATCCGGGAAAGCTGCCGCTGGAGCTGATCGAGGTGCAGTCGGGCAGCTATCTGGGCGAGGATGACATCGTGCGGTTTGAAGACCAGTACGGGCGCAGTTGAGTGACCGCCCCGGCATCACTTCCCAGCCAAGCCGGCTCGCCGTCCGCGCCCCCTGCAATCATCGGGCGCGGCCTGTTGGCGCGCGCATTCGATGCGGCACAGATTGCCGGGCTTGGCGCGACGGTGTTCGCCTCGGGCGTTTCGAACTCGCAAGCGTCCGATCCGGCCGAGTTCCAGCGAGAGGCCGACATGCTGGCCGAAGCGCTGCAGCAGTGCCGGGGGCGTTTTGTGTACTTCAGCACGTGCAGCGTCACCGACGACGACCGTGCGGCAACGCCGTATGCGGTGCACAAACGAAAGATGGAAGCGCTTATCCAGGCGCGCGGCAACCATCTCATCCTTCGCCTGCCACAGGTGGTCGGCAACACCGACAACCCGCACACCCTGGTCAACCACCTCGTCGCGCATATCCGCGGCGGGGTACCGCTGCAGATATGGTCGCACGCGGTTCGTTGCCTGATCGACGTGGACCATATCGCCGCGATCGCCATGCACCTTCTCCAGCACGGGCTGGAGCCGGACCGTACGCTCGATCTCGCGCCACCGGAAAGCATGACCCTGCAGGAGCTGCTGCCCCTGGTCGAACAGACCCTGGGCCTGGCTGCCGTGTATTCGCTGGTCGATCGCGGTGGCGGCGCCACGCCGGACTCAACGATTTTCAGCACCTATGCACCGCCGGCCGGCGTGGATGCGTCGCCCGGTTACACCCGCCGCCTGCTGCACAAGTATTACGGAGCTGCACATGATTGATGTGTCGGTGGTGATTCCGGTCTACGGAAGCGCCCCCATTCTGCCCCGACTGGCCGAGCGCCTCGAACAGGCGCTCGACGCACTGGGCCGTCCCTATGAGGTCGTCCTGGTCTACGATTGCAGCCCCGACGATTCCTGGAAGGTCATCGCCGCGCTGTGTGCGACCCGTCCGTGGCTGAAGGGCGTGCGCCTGCGCAAGAACGCCGGCCAGCACAATGCGATCATGGCGGGGCTCGGAGTCGCAAAGGGGCGCTACATCGTTACGATGGATGACGACCTGCAGCACTCTCCGGATGATATTGCACGTATCGTGAAGATCCTCGATGAAGGCGCGGATGTCTGCTATGTGCAGTTCAAGCGCCGGCGGCACGTACTCTGGAAACGACTGGGCAGCCGCTTCAACGACCAGGTAGCGTCGTGGCTGCTACGCAAGCCGAAGGGTCTGTATCTGTCGCCATTCCGTGGCTTCATCCGCGACATCCGGGATGAGATGCTCCGCTACGAAGGTCCGTTCGTCTATCTGGACGGGCTGATCGTCCAGAGTACCTCCAACATCGAGACGCTACAGGCCGAGCACCATGATCGCGATGACGGGAAGTCAGGCTACAGCCTGTCCAAGTCCATCTCGTTGTGGATGCAGATGGCCACCAGCTTTTCGATCAAGCCGCTGCGCGTGGCGTCGCTGACCGGCATTGTGGCCTCCGGTTTCGGCTTCGTTGCCGCGGCAGTGCTGGTGGTGCAGAAGATCATCTGGCCACAGACGGCTGTTGGCTGGACCTCGCTGATCGTCGCCGTGCTGATCATGGGCGGCATCCAGCTGCTGGCCTTGGGGGTGGTGGGCGAGTACGTCGGGCGGGTCCTGCTCAACGTCAGCAATCGACCGCAGTACGTACGTGGCACCGTGCTCAATGATGGTCGGGACGGCGAAGAGACGAACGGATGATGCAGGTCGACCGCTCGCTGGTACTGAAGTTTCTACGCTTCTGCGTTGTAGGTGGGCTCAGCACCGCGGCCTTCAGCCTCCTGACCTGGCTGGCTGTCAGCCGGTTGGGCATGGACCCGACCTGGGCCACGGTCGCGTGCTACCTGGTCCTGGTACCCCCAAATTTCGTTGCGCACCGAAGCTTCACCTTTGTGTCGCAGGGGCACATCAGTCGCGAAGGCCTTCGGTTCGTGTGCCTCCATGCGTTCAACCTGACACTGTCCACGCTCGGCATGAAGTTCATCACCGATGTGATGGGCCAGGACTACCGCTGGGGAATCGCTTTCTCGGCGGTAATCGTTCCGGTGATTGTCTTCATCGTAATGAACTATTGGGTGTTTCGCCCGCATCGGGCCGACGACCCCACAGCGCCGCCCTCGCATTGAACCTGCCGATTGCACGCAGGCTGCTCAAGACAACCACAGGATGTTCTGAATGATTTCACCAACCGAACGTAGCGATACGATGAGGGCTGCGGGCTACTTCGCCCTCGCCTCGACCGCGCTTGTCTGCCTGCTCTGGCTGCCCTTTGGGTTCGGCATGGTCGGCAACATCGAGGAATGGGACATCCTCAGTCTTCTTACCCGGCATGGCGTTTTCTTCTTTGCCGGCGAGAACAGCCCGCTGGCCAGCCACAGATTGCGGCCATTGACCGCCGCGCCCAACGCGGTTGCCTACCTGCTGTCGCCGGATTCCTTCTTTGCGATGCACCTGTTGCAGATGGGGTCATTGATCATCAAGGGCGTCGCCGCCGCGCTGATGGGCTATTGGCTGCTTCGTTCACGTCTGTACGCGGTACTGCTTGGCCTGCTGGTGATAGTCCTGCCGGCCGACACCATGCAGCTGTCGTTCCGTTCGTTCCACATCAACTGCGCCGTCGCGCTTGGCATGGCCGGTGTTGCTGGCTTGTTGTACGCGTATGAACGACGCGAATTGACGGGCCGGGGCGGCATCATCCTGGCACTGCTGTCGGCTGTCTGCCTTGGCATCGCGATACAGATCTACGAAGTGGCGCTGGTCTTCGTTCCATTCCCGTTCCTGCTGCTGTGGGCACGCAATGGTCTGCGTGGGACGCTTCGCATCGCGTTCGCCCAGCTTCCGGTGACGGCGCTGTGGAGCGTGGCAGTGGCCGTTTGCCTGGGCTATATCTACACCGTCCTGGCCCACGGCTCCACCTACCAGAGCAGCGTCGTCGGGGGCCAGAGCACCAGCGTGCAGATGGTCAAGGAACGACTGTGGGTACTCGCATTCACCGGAATGGGACGCGCGCTGGTCGGGGGCTGGATCGACGCTGCGATGATTCTCATGCACGAGTTCCGTACCTACGTGTACGTGCTCGCCACCGGCGTGGTCATTGCCGCAATCCTCGTGGTTGCCTTGCGCAGTGGCAAATCAGCGCTGCCCGCCCAGGAAGCTGCAGTAGGCCAGCGGTGGGTGAGCGCACGTGTGGTTGCCATTGGACTGGTGATGACAGCGATCGGCTATCTTCCCTTCCTGTCTTCGCCCGCGCACATGGCCATCTCGCAGCGAACCTTCCTGTTCGCGACGCTGGGTGCGGCATTGGCAACGACCGGGGTGCTTGCATTGCTGTTCGGCGGCCGTCGCCCCCGCGCGGTAGTGGCCGCGGGAACGCTGCTGGTGACGGTTGGCCTGTCGGCGCAGATGTTCCAGTTCCAGCACTACCAGAACCTTTCCGATACCGAGCGCCAGGTGCTGGCAAACGTCGTCAAGACCGTACCGGCGATCGGCCCCGAAACGAATGTGGTCATTCTGGATGGCAGCGAGCGCATTGGAAGCGTCTGGATGCTTCGCGACAACATGTTCCATGCGTTGACCTACCTTTACGGAGCGCCGGTCAATCTCGTCCATACTTGCACCGTTCCCGGCGATTACTGGCAGCGACTGGATCCGTATGGCAGGCCGGGAAACTGTGCACGTTCAGCCAATGGCTGGGTGTTCACCGACGGCCCCGCTGTGGGTGCCCCGGGCCAACCGGTGCGCCAGCCGCAGGTGAAGATCGAAGTTGCCGACGCAAGCGCGGTCGTGGTCAAGGTTGACAGCGGCGGCAACGTCGACGCGTTGCCGGACCAGCTGGCACGCCTGAAGAACGGAGACGATGTGCTGTCGCGCAGGTACGCGAAGGTGCTGGCTGACCGGTCGTGGCCCCTGGCCATCGATCAGTTCCGTCATCAGGACACTTCTGACAGTTTCCGCTGGGACTTTGGTCGCTGGTGGAGTCTTGAGGCTGCGGTGCATGGCAGGGGCTGGCAGGACAGCCAATGGGCCAATGACGGCAAGTTCAAGAAGGTCTCCATCGCATGGGCGAACATGCCCGATGCCTCCCTGGTCTTCAATCTGCAGCCGCGCGACACCGAGTACCTTGTCAAGGGCCGTATCCAGGCGGTTGCCGGCAATACCGACCGCAAAGCGGTCACCATCTCCATCAATGGAGGGCCGAAGCACCCCCTTGAATGGATCACGGACAATGAGTTCTACACGTATGTTCCCGCCGGAGAACTGGTCAAGGGACGCAACGAGGCCGTCTTCCATGTTCCCGTCGACATGAATTTCTATGGCGTCGGAATCGCCATGGATTGGGTCCGCTTCACGCCTCGCAACTAGTTCGGCCAGCCGTTGCATCTCCCTATCTTCCTCATCCACAAGGATCATCCATGAATCGCAGTACCGCCTCCCTCAAGCTCGCGCTTGCCGCCGGGATTGTCGCCGCCACACTGGCCGGCTGTTCGTCGAACAATGAAGAAACCCCGATTGGTGGAGCGCCGAAGGCAGAGGCGCCGGCGCCGGCCCCGGCAGGCGAAGTCAATGCGCCGCTGAGCCCGGAACAGGTCAGCATTTCGACCAGCATCCTTGAAGGCCCTGTGTATGACGCAGCGTCCGATACGCTGATTGTGAAGGTGGGTCTGCAGAACAAGGGCAGCGTCGTCTTGCCGGTTACCGGAACCAACCCGGTCACCCTGGGTGTCGTCCAGAAAATCCCTGGCCAGGCTGGCCAGCCTGATACCCGCGGGGTCGATACCCGTGCGCCTTTCAATGAGGACATCAAGCCCGGCGCTACTGGCGTGGCGGATGTAAGTATTCCCGCGGGCTTCGCCGTCGGTTACAAAGTGGAGTTCGATCCGCTGCAGGAGAACGTGGTGTGGTTCGGCTTCAGTCTCAATCAGCCCACCGCAGTGATTGGACCGTTCGCTCGCTGTGCCGATGGCAAGGGTCTGTGCGACGGCGAAGGCAAGGCAATTGCTGCAAAGTAAACCGACCTGCCCAGGCTGAATGCAAAACGCCCGGATCGATGATCCGGGCGTTTTTTCTTTCTGGGGCACGCGGCTTGGCTCAGCGCCCCTCGAGCATCCACTGGATGGTCTCCCGCAACGGGCGGAACGCATAGCCTCCAGTCAGCGCCAGGAGATGCGCGTTGGAGCCTGCCAGGCGGTTTACCTCGTTGTCCCGCACAAACTGGTTATCGCTGTGGATCTCGAAGGTCATCCCGGAGAGCTCTTCCACAAGCCCGATCACGCTGCGCAAGCTGACCGATCTACCACTACAGATATTGACCACTTCTCCAGCGCGCGGCTGCCCTGTCAGCAGGGCGTAGCAATGAACCAGGTCGCGCACATCGGTGAAATCCCGTTCCACGTCCAGGTTGCCCAGGCGCAGTACGCGTTCGCCGCGCAGGGCGTGGTCCACGACCTTGGCAACGAAGAACGAAAGCGCCTGCCCGATTCCGATGTAGTTGAACGGCCGCGTGACCATGATCGGCAAGCGGTCCGCATACAGCCTTGTCACGTACTCTGCAGCCACCTTGCTGACCGCGTAGTCGTTGAACGGCGCCATCGGCGACTGCTCGGTAAGTAGAGCATGGGATGAAGGACCGTACACGTGCGCACTGCTCGCCACGAGCACGCTCGAGGGCACGCGGCTGAGCCGGGCAGCAGCATCCAGCAGGTTGCGGGTGCCCACTACATTGGACTGGTAGATCGCAGAGACGTCATGGTGGGCGACGTTCGAAATCCCCGCCAGATGCACGATCACGTCTGGCTTGACGCGGCCCAGCACTGTGGAAAGGCCTTCCGCATCGAGCAGATCCACGGCGGTTACCGTATCGCAGGACTCACCGGAACGGCGCAAACCATGCACGCGGTAGCCCTGCTGCTCGAGCTCGCGGGCCATGTATGGACCTGTGAATCCCTCGATTCCGGTGACCAGAGCAATCGGTGTCATCGGTATGGTTCTCATGTTGTGTTACAGATACCAGCCGGACCGCCGACTGCACGCGGGCAGACGGCGATCACGCCCGCCATCAGAACGAAGCGCCCGCCTCGTTGCGACGCAGGTCGGCCTTCACCATCATTTCGCAGAGCTCTTCCAGCGTCGTGGCCGGTTCCCAGCCGAGCTCGCGCTTGGCCTTTTCCGGATTGCCGATCAGAAGGTCGACCTCGGCCGGGCGGTGGAACTTCGGATTGATCTTGACCAGGACCTTGCCCGAACGCGAGCAGGTGCCGGTTTCGTCAAGCCCTTCACCTGCCCAGACCAGGCTGATGTCGACTGCCTTGAAGGCCATGGTGACGAAATCGCGCACGGTTTCGGTGCGGTTGGTCGCCAGCACATAGGTGTCTGGCTTGTCGGCCTGCAACATGCGCCACATGCCTTCCACGTATTCCTGGGCAAAGCCCCAGTCACGCTTGGCATCCAGGTTCCCCAGCTCCAGCACGTCCAGCTTGCCCAGCTTGATCTTGGCAACCGAGTCGGTGATCTTGCGGGTCACGAACTCACGGCCACGCAGCGGCGACTCGTGGTTGAACAGGATGCCGCTGGAGGCAAACATGTCGTATGACTCACGGTAGTTCACCGTCATCCAGTGCGCGTAGAGCTTGGCTACGCCATAGGGGCTGCGCGGGTAGAACGAGGTTTCCTCGGTCTGCGGCACCTGTTGGACCAGGCCGAACATCTCCGAGGTCGAGGCTTGGTAGAAGCGGATCTTCGGGTTGACCGCACGAATGGCCTCGAGCAGGTTCAGTGCGCCCAGCGCGGTGATCTGCGCGGTCAGCACCGGCTGATCGAAGGACACGCCGACGAAGCTCTGGGCCGCCAGGTTATAGACCTCCGTGGCCTGGCTGTCCTGAAGCAGGCGGATGGACGAGCCGAGGTCCTGCAGGTCGTGTTCGACCAGGTGCAGGTTCGGGTGCTTTTCGATGCCCAGCTCTTCAATGCGCCAGAAGTTGACCGAGCTGGTGCGGCGATACGTGCCGTAGACCTTGTATCCCTTTTCAAGAAGCAGCTGCGCAAGGTAAGCGCCGTCCTGGCCGGAAATACCGGTGATTACTGCAGATTTCATGGCTTTTCGTTCCTCGAAAGAATGCGATGGCGAGCATGCGGGGCCTGTGGGGGTTCACAGGTCGAACATGCGCTCCAAGGTGTTGGTGATCTTGGCGGCGGGCCTGCTGTTGCCGGGCAGGCCCATTCTACCCAGCTCCCGGCCCAATTCCTGCGCGTTGAGCACGTAGGGTTCGGCCGCAATGAAACCGGGGATGGTCTTTTCAAGACCATCGACATAATGGGACGCGGAAAACTCGTGGGCGGCCCAGGCTGCGGCAGCCATGCCCATTTTCCGGGCCTCGGCGCGCTGGCGATCGACAAACCGCAGGTGCCGAAGCAGGTCCTGCTCCGGATCCTGCATACCCACCTTGAGCACATATTCATCAGGCAACTCGGCGTAGAAGCCGGCATCACTGACGATGACGGGCGCCCCCGACTGCATGCCCTCGATGGCGGACGCAGAAGCCCCCTCCAGAGCGGGATCACGCAGGCAGCAGATCACATCCGCTTCTGCCATGCCGTCGTGCAGCCGGCCATTGCTGACCCGGCCTTCAAACGTCAGCCCGGCGAAGCCGACCTCCGCGCAGACCTGCTCCAGGCGACGTCGCTCGCTGTCGTCCACCGGGCCCAGCACATGGTAATTGGTGCGCGCGGCCAGCTCGGGATCGAGCGCCAACGCCCGGATGACGCGGTCGATCCGCTTGTTGGGGTTGACCATGCCGAACGTGCGTACAGCCAGCGCGCCACCGCGCTGTGTAGCGGGCCGGTGTTCACGATCGAAGGCATCGACCGGATAGGCCAGCGAAAGCTTGTGCACGGGCCCGGCGCAGGACTGCCGTACCCGCTCGCCGTAGAATTCTGAATGGATGATGCAGCCGAGGGTGTCGCTGCTGATCCACTCCGTCAACGGGAAGTGCTGGGTGGCACGCTCCAGCAGGTTGTCCCAAGTCGCGGTGGCACACAGCTCGCCGGCCTGCTGCCCGTACATGGACGCAATCACGCGCGGTGCATCGTGGGAGCGGTGGTTGGCGATCAACCAGCCCCAGAAGAAGTTGAGCACGCACCAATCATGCAAAACAGCGACATACGGACGCTTCTGGGCAAGTTCAAACACCCCCCCGTGGTAAGCGTAGTGATCGCCAATATTTGCGATCACCAGGTCGGCTTCATGGAACCAATGGAGCTCCTCCTGCGAACCGTGCTCCAGCACGCAGGCATTCTCGCGCGGCGGTAGCTCCAGATCGGCACCCACTTCCGTCCGGTAGATGGCAACATGGTGACCGCGATCGCGCAGCTCGGCCACCACTGCCTCGCTGTAGCGGGCAATGGCCGAGTTTTCGGAATATGGGGTGGCCCAGATGAGTTTCATCGGGTAAGCGCCTCCACGGTCGCGTTCCAGTTGATGTTCTTTCCGGTCCAGTGCGCGTGGGCCGCCTGCCCCATTTCGATGGTGCGCTGGCGATTGGAAAACAGGTCCGAAAGCGCCTCTGCCAGCTGCTCGGTGTCATCGTCGCAGACCCGGCCGTGCACCCGGTCGTGAATGAGTTCGGTCAGGTCACCTGAATCGTTGACAGTGAGAACTGCCTTGCGCGCCTGGCATGCTTCCATCGTGACGTAACCGTAGGAATCCTCCGCGAATGGAAGGTAGGCGCAGGCAAGCGCGTTGTTGGCGTAGTCGGCGATTTTCTGGCGAGGCAGGAAACCGATATCCAGCACGACGCGATCGTTGAGGCGGTGCTCTTCCACCAGGGCGCGCAGGCGATCTGCGTCACCGGGCGTATCGGCCGGCCCGGCGATCACCAGCTTGCCCGTTCCAGCGACATGGCGCATCGCTTCAACAAGGCGATGTTGGCGTTTCCCGGAATTGATCCGGCCACCAGCGAATATGTAATCGCCGTAGGCACCACCGGGATACATCGATTCGTCGTTCAGCGGCGCGCGCAGGATCGTCGAAGATAGACGGTTGTAATGCAGCAACCGCTCCTGCACGGTTCGCCCGACCACGAAGATATCCTTGATCGGCTCGAACGCGGCATTGTCCGCTTCAATGATGGCGGAGCGGATCTGGCGCCCTTCGGCAGTGTCCGGGATGTTGCTCTGACCTGCGTCCCAGAGGTCGTACGCCTGTCGGTACTGATGGGCAAGCCATAGCACCTTCTCCGGGAACGGGATCATGTACGCGGGAAACTTCATCGCAATGACGCGATCCACATTGCTCAACTGCATGTTGCGGCACATCACCATCTCGTCGACGATGCGTTCGGCCGGCTCCCAGCTGAAGGGAACCCGCAGGAGTTCGGACTCGTGCCCTGCCTTGCGAAGGTTCAACACCAGCTGGTCGGCGAGCTCTTCGGCCCCGCCACGCATGCCTGGCACCATGTTGTTCACTACCAGGATCTTCATGACAGCAGGCGCTCCACCACATGGCTCCAGTCGATCTTCAGTTCGCCGATGCGCGCATGGGCTTCGGCGCCCATTTCGCGCGTCTTCTGGCGATCTGTCCACAACTGGTCGATTGCCTCGGCCAGCGCACGCGGATCCGGTTCGGCAATCAGGCCGTTGCGCCCGTGCTGGACGAACTCGAGCACGCCACCGGAGTCGGTGGTCGTCAACAGCGGCTTGCATGAATGAGCCGCCTCAAGCGAAGGATAGCCGTATGAATCCTCGTCTTCGGGCAGATAAGCGGCAGCCAGTGCGGTAGACAGCCAACCGGCCTTTTCGTCCTCGGTGATCCAGCGTTCGACGAACGTAACCTTGTTCTCGAGGCCATGCTGCGCGATGTACTGGTGCAGCCCTGCGGCATAGGCCGGATTGCTGCCCGTCCCGCAGATGCGCAGGCGCACCGGAGTGCGCACATGGGAGAACGCTTCCAGCAGCAAGTGCTGCCGCTTGTGACCTTCGGTGCGGCAGATGTATACGATTTCTTCGCCCTGGCCTGCGTTGCTGAATCGCCGCGGATCGTGCAGCGGCGGGTAAAGCACCTCAGGTTGCAATCCGTTGAAGCGCTGCACCCGATCCGCGACGACCTGCGAGTTGGAAAAAAGCCGGTGCGCTTCGGAGAGCGCTACCGTGTCGGCGCGGGTGATCGCTTCGCGAATCGCGCGATGGCGGGCGTCATCGGCGAATCCCCGGTGCGGCGTATCCCACAGATCGTAGTACTGGCGGAAATGGTGGATGAACCACACCACCTTCTTCGGATGCTGGATCAGATGGGACGGGGGACGCGTGGTAATGATACGGTCCACCGACTGACTCAGGTCCATCATCCGGTACGCGCTCATCTGCCGGAGCATCGACTCGGATCGCTCCTCATTCATGGGCAGGTAAATCAGCTCGACCGAATGGCCGTGCTCACGGAGGCGCTCCTCCAGCCACTCGACGATGAAGCGGGCGCCACCGTTGATGAACGGCACGAACGATGAACAGATCGCGATACGCAACTTCAACGACCCGCTTTACGGACAGCCGATACCAGGGATGCGACGATCCGTTCGATATCGCCAGCATCCAGTTCGGCATGGGTGGGCAGGTTGACGCCGCGCGCCGCCTGGTCGTTGGCCACGCTGAACTCCGCGCCATCTTGGAGATAGGGCGGCAGCACGTGCATCGGATAGAAGACCGGACGGGTTTCGATACCGTCTGCGTCCATCAGGCGCATCACCTCGTCGCGCTGGGCGTCGCTCACGCCGGTCAGCAGCACCGTATACATCCAGTAGACATGGTGCGCATAGTCAGCAACCGCAGGGCGCTCGACCAGGTCCGCGTGGGCGGCAAACGCTTCGTCGTACCAGCGCGCAATTTTCTGCCGGGTTTCAAGGGCTTCGTCGATCCGCTCCATTTGCGCCACGCCGATCGCGGCGGCGACATTTGTCATGCGGTAGTTGTAACCGACCACGGGGAACCAGTAACGGCGCTTGGGATCCATGCCCTGGCCCCGGTACAGACGCAGGCGCGCAGCCAGTTCATCGTCATCGGTGGTCACCATGCCACCTTCACCGGTAGTGACGATCTTGTTGCCGAAGAAACTGAACGTTGCGCAGTCACCGATGCCACCGACCCGCTTGCCGTTGTACTCGGCACCATGTGCTTCGGCAGCGTCCTCGATTACCTTGAGGTTGTGGCGGCGTGCGATCTCCATGACCGGGCCCATATCAGCCGGATGGCCGTACAGATGGACCACAATGATGGCCTTGGTGCGCGGCGTGATCTTCGCTTCCAGCTTGGCCGGATCGATGTTCATCGTCCCAGGTTCGGAATCGACCAGAACCGGCTTGGCATTGCAGTAGGCAACCGCGTTGGCGGTGGCAATGTAGGTAAGGGTCGGAATCAGGACTTCGTCGCCCTCGCCGATGCCCAGCGCGACCAGTGCGAGATGGATCGCCGTGGTGCCGTTGTTGATGGCAACCGCATGGCGCACGCCACAGAAGTCTGCAAAGCTCTGCTCGAAGCGGCCGATGAATTCGCCTGCGGACGAGATCCACGTCGAATCGAGACATTCGTTCACATATTTCTTCTCGTTACCGTTCAGACTGGGAACTGCAACGGGGATCCGCTTTGTCGACAACATTGGATCAATCCTTTCTCGTAATTTGTCGGGCCGGTATTCCAACCCACGTCCCCGCGGAGGCGATGTCCCGGACGACCACGGCCCCGGCGCCAACGATGGCGCCCTCTGCAATGGTGATGCCAGGGATCGCGCGAGAGCCGACGCCCATGAAGACCGCGTCTCCGACCTTCACGGTACCGGCCAGTGCACTACCGGGGGCGATGTGGGTGAACGCGCCAATTTCGCAATCATGGTCGATTGACGCATTTGAATTGATTATAGCGAAATCGCCAATATTCGCATCCGCATTGATCACCGCCCCTTCCATGATTGCGCAGCCCTTGCCAAGCCGTGCGTTGGGGGAGATTACCGCGCTTTTACCGATGGCATTGACCATCTGGAAACCCAACGCTTCGACCTTTGCGGCGACCTTGCGGCGCAGCCTGTTGTCCCCTAGGGCGATGAAGGCGCCCGTCACGCCTTCGGCCGCCAGCGCGGGTAGTGCGATGGCTTCATCGCCCAGAACAGGCACCCCGCAAACCGTCTGACCTTCCCGCCCGGCATCCAGGCAGGCCACTACTTCATGGCCACCGGAACGCAACAGGTCGATGATTACCTTGGCATGCCCCCCTGCCCCGATCACGGCGACCCGGCTCATGCCGGGTCCTCCCCGGATTCAAATGGTTCGGCCAGGGCGCTGCCTGGCCGACACAGCAGGACGTTGGAACTGACCCGGCCATGGAGGTCGGCAAAACCGGAAAGCGGGCGGCATTGCCCATTCAGGTCGTCTATCAGGAACAGATCGAACCCGTAGTGCGCGCGCATACGCTCCCAGTCATCCGGGGCCGTTCCCACCCGCGCCAGATGCGATTCCGCATACTCTACGATGATCCCCACATCAGGGTTCCGCTCGATCAGCTGTGACATTCCCGCGATCACGTCCAGCTCGGCGCCCTCGACGTCCACCTTGACCAGCCTCACCGCACCGGCCGGAACCAGGCCATCCAGCGCCCGGATATCGACGCGTACTTCCTCGACGGTTGCCTCGTCCAGCGGATAGAGAGAACTGTGTCCGGCCACCGAGGCGACGTGGAATACATGGTTACCTTCATCCTGTGCGCCTGCTGCACATTCATGCACCAGGACCCGATCATCAACGCCACTCAGACGCAGAGAAGCGCGCAGGTGGCGGACGGTGCGTGGCATGGCTTCGATTGCCGCAACCCGACCCGTTACGCCGACGCTATGGGCCGCCACGACAGTGTGCAGGCCGATGTTGGCGCCGACGTCCACGAAGAAGTCTCCCGGCGAAAGCGTGGCCTCCAGGTACAGCCGCAGGCCGCGCTCCACGTCGCCGAATTCGGCCAGGCACATGGCCAGCAGGTCATCGCGCTCGTCGCAGGAGAAGTAACCGAAGCCGGTTGCAATAAGCCAGCCGTCCTGGGTTCGAAGTACCCGACGTTGGCCAGTGGCAGTGACCTTGATCATCGACGGCAGAAGATCCAGCCGCCCGTGCTGGGCGTCCAGTTTCTCATGGGCCGCCACCAGGATGTCCACGGTCTGGCCGGCCTGCAACCCAAGGGCATCCAGTTTCTCGTGCGCTGCGGTGAACATGGCGGGCAGGCTGGCGGCCCCGGGGTCGGTCGCGCCACCGTGCTCGATGAGGTTGCCCAGCTGCTGGGCCTGCTCGCGCATGCCGTCGGCCAATGCCTGCTGGGCGACGGCGATGGCGCGCACAGCCTCGTCCAAGGCCGACAACGATGCCGCGTCTTCTGCACTGCGCCCTTGGCGGAGGCAGGCATCGACGACTTCCTGCATCGAATCGTGCAGCGCAGCGTGCGATTCCCGCCAGCGGTGGTCAACCGCATTCAAGAGGTCCAGCACGTCGGCCTGTCGGGAGGTCGGCTCGCCCACTCCCATGCCAAACCTGAGTTCGTGGTCGGCGCGCAGTTGCGAGAGACGCTCGTCCAGCGAGCGCATGCGCGCATCAACGCCATCGAATGCTTCCGCAAGCGCCTGCTGGGTTTGCTGCTTCTTGCGCAGCGTCTCCACGAACTGGTCATAGTTACGGGCAAGGTCAGAGGTGCTGCTTGCGATTATCCCGAGGTCGCTGGCATGTACGTCGTGGGCAGTGTCGATCGACATCAGGCGCGCATGGTTCAGCTGAAGCTGTTCCATGATGGCATTGCCGCCGGACACGACGCGATCATGCTCGACCCGCTTGGCATCTGCGTCCAGCTCGATCTGACTGACCCGTTCGGCGAGCTCACGGGTCTGCCGGGCAGAGTCCAGGCGAATGAGATCAAGCTGCTGCTGAATGCCCTGCAAGGAGTAAGAGATCCGGCGCATCCAGCGCGCGACCCGGACCAGCGGATTGCGGTCGATGAGGACCTTTCGCCAAAGCGGGCCACGACTGGCCAAGGCGTTGATGACTTCGCTGGGAGAGCGCGCCGGTGGCGCTTCATCTGCAACGCGTTCTCCCAGGCATTCCACCTTGAGCGGATTGACCACCGGGGCAAGCGTGTCTTCCTCATCTGGAGGCGCACCTGCGGCCAGACCAATCTCCACGATCCGCAGGGAGCGAATTTTGATACCCAAGAGCCGATGATCGTCGCCCATGTTGAGCGCATTGGGCGACATCGGGTTGGCAATCTGAAACTCAACGGAGACGCCCGGCGAGCGGCCAACCGTCCCGAGCTGACAGTCCGCCTCGATCTGCATCCACCCGGCGCCACTGCGAAGCACCTGGTTTGGCGGCCCGCCGTTGATACTGATGGCGACCAGCGCGCGATGACCCTGCGCCTCGAAGAGCATGGCGCCCAGAACCAGCCGGTAACGCCGATTGGCCTTGGCCGCGCGCATGCGCACATCAATCCTGGACACTGCGGCTGCAGACCACACACCGTCCTCTTCGGGGACAGCGAAGCCACGCATGGTCAGCGCTTCCGTCCCTGCATAAAGGGAACTGGAAATCTCGACCTCCTGCCCGGGGGCGAGAAACCCGTCGGTGGCGCGCGACTGCACCGCCTTGTCCGCAGCGGATCTAACCGCGTTACCCAGCCTGAGATTCAATGCCATAACCTTCCGTTGTCAGCTGTGAGACGGGGATTTCGCGGAGCGTGCCGTGGCTGAGCACGAATACGCGGTTGCAATATTCGGCGATTGTATCCATCGAATGCGAGGCCAGGCAGAAGATCTGGGAGGACTTGATGAAGTTGTGCATGCGAGCCGAAGCGCGCTCCTTGAACGCTTCATCGCCAACATCGAAGACCTCGTCCACCAGCAGGATATCGGGTGTGGTGCAGGTCGCCACGGCGAACATCAAGCGCATGGCCATGCCGGCCGAATAGGTGCGCACCGCCAGCTGGAGGAAATCGCCCAGGTCGGTGAACTCTTCGATTTCCGGAATGCGCGCGTTGATTTCCTTCAGGGTGAGCCCGAGCATCAATCCCATCCGGCGGATGTTCTCATACCCGGAAAGTTCCGGGTCCATGCCCGCGCCCACTTCGAGCATGGTGGCCACCCGCCCGACCCGCTCGATACGACCCTCCAGCGGGGTGTATATGCCGGCCATGGTTCGCAACAGGGTGCTCTTGCCTGCGCCGTTGTGGCCGACGATACCAATCGCATCGCCCTGCTTGAGGGAGAAGGACACGTTATCCAGTGCGGTGACCTGGGTAATCTGGCCAGTGCCGGCCTGCAAGCGGCCACCGGTGGCGATGCCCATCATCTTCCGGCGCAGCGAAAGGCTGTGCGAGTTGTAGATGGGATAGCGGAGGGTAACGTTTTCGAAATTAAGCTTGGCGGTCATGATCAGATCCAGAAAGGCAGGCGCAGCTTGGCTTTGTGCAGAAACCAGAACGCCACGATCCAGCCGACGACAGCGCCGACGACTAACACCACGTACGTGGTAAGGGACGGTACGTGACCCAGCATGGGGGCGCGCAGCACTTCGATCAGGTACGTAAAGGGATTGAACTCGAGGATCAGCGAGGAGAACGGCAGGTTCTCCAAGCGATACATGACCGGACTGATCAGGAACAGCATCGGCATGATCGACGCCACGCCATACTCGAGGTCACGGTACCGGGCGCCCATCACGCCAAACACGAACGACACCCAGAGCATGTTGGCCATGACCAGCAGCAGTCCAGGAATGAACAGAAGCGTGTTCCAGTTCACCTCGATCTTCATGAACACTGCCACGATCACAAAGACGATCAGACTATGCGCGAAGTTGACCACATAGCGAACCACGATGCTCATTGGATGGACCGACAAGGGCATGACCACGTTTCGGATGATCGACGCCTGCCGGACGAACAGCCCGCAGCTTTCAATCAGGATCCCCGCCAGCATCTGCCAGATGATCAGTCCGGCGGTAAGGGTGGGAATGAATTTTTCCCGTTCAATGTTGAGCAGCTGGCTCCACAGCAGGCCCAGGCCGACCACGCCGACGGCGGTGGCCAGCGACTGCCAGAACGGCCCCAGAACGCTGCGCCGATAGCGCGCCTGGATATCGCCCTTGGCGATGTGGAATGAAACTTTGGCCCCCTGGATACCTTCACGAAGGTCCTTGAAGGTGGCGGAATAGCTGTGCATCAGTTTGGTCCTTCCTGGCGGGAGGGCGGAGCGATGGAGGGGGTGGAGATCAGTCGGCGCTGCTGGTGGATCTGTTCGATCCGGGAGATCAGCGTGCTCGCTGCGCGCTCGGGCGACAGCGTTTGCAGTACCGACTCACGAGCGCGCTCGCCCATGGCCAAGGCAAGCTGGGGCTCGTCCGCTAGCCTGCGCATCCAGCGCGCCGCGTCGGCCACGTTCGCCGCCGCCCAGCGCTGGCCTTCATGGTGAGCATATTCGCCTTCCATGACCGGTACCAACGTGTAGTCGACCAGGGCGCTGTTGCTTGCATCCATGAACTCCATGTTGCCAGACCAGCCCGTGCCGATGACCGGCTTGCCCTGGGCCATGCACTCGGCCAGGCCGAGGCCAAACCCCTCCGCATGGTGCAGGGATACATAGACGTCTGCGCAGCGCTGGAGCGCCTGCACGTCAGCGCGGTCAAGTACCTGATCGCGCACGACGATGCGCGGATCGCCCGACACCGCGTCCAGCAACAGCTGCAGGCGGTCAGGGCGGCGATAACCGTTGCTGGTCTTGATCAGCAACTGCACGCCCTTGCGCCCGGCGGGGAACGCCTGCTGGAAAGCCTGGATCGCTGCGAACGGGTTCTTCCGGTGTACATAGGAGTTGAAGTCGAACGAGGTCAGGAACACGAAGTCGCCCGGCGCGATGCCGAAGTCCTCGCGCTGCAGGCCACTGTCGCCGACATCACTCAAAGGCAGCGGAACGCACAGAATGGGCTTGTCGGTAACCCGCGCGAACGCCTCGCCGACGTAGCGCGATGCGACCAGGACTTCGTCGACCTGATGCAGCGCCGGCAGCCAGGTCGAAGGGATGTTTTCCAGTTCCCAGAACCAGCACGCAATGATGTAACCACCCTCGAGGCGGGCTTTGCCAATCTGCTCAAGTGCAGCGTCCAGGAAATCAGGATTGATGAAGACCAGGTGCACCCGATGAGGCGCCGCGTCGCTGATGTATGCGTCGAGACTGCGATCATTCCAACCGTGCGGCAAGTTGATGTCCACGTCCACCAGCGCGGCGGGATAGCGTGCGCCCAGCAGCGCGCGGGAGTACAGACGCGCGCATTCGGCCAGGCCGAACTGGCCCCGCAGGTAGGCGAACACGTTGACACCGTGCCCCGCCCAGGCTGGGTCGGCCTGCCCGAAGAAGTGCACCGGCGCATCGGGAACCGCGCGACGGCGCTGTTCCCACCGGCCTTCATTCTCGAAGCGGCAGTACACCGGCTCCGGCGGTGCCATCAGGCGCCCGGTCACCCTATTGCGCAGCGCGGCCGGTACCAGCCGGTATATCGCCCTCAACCAGGCCTGGCTGACCACCCACTGCACCAGGCGATGGCGCAGCGGAACCGTGACAGTAGGATTGGTCATCTCAGCCGACGCCGCCCGGTCCGGCCGACAGCGCCGTCTCCAAATCCACCTGCAGATCCCCCAGGTCCTCCACGCCCACACTCAGCCTTACCAGCGCGTCACTGATGCCCAGCTGCGCGCGGCGCTCCACCGGGATGGAGGCGTGCGTCATAACCGCAGGATGGTTCACCAGGCTCTCCACCCCACCCAGCGACTCGGCCAGGGTGAACAGCTCGGTCTTCTCGCAGAAGCGCTTCGCCGCCTCGAACCCACCCTTGAGCACGATCGAGACGATGCCGCCGTAGCCGTTCATCTGGCGCGTGGCCAGTTCGTGCTGCGGGTGCGAGGTCAGGCCCGGGTAGATCACCTTCTCGATGGCCGGGTGCTTTTCCAGCCACTGGGCCAGGGCCAGCGCGTTGGCGCAGTGGGCCTTCATGCGCAGCGGAAGGGTCTTCAGGCCACGCAGGGCGAGGAAGCTGTCGAACGGGCCCTGCACGCCACCGATGGAGTTCTGCAGGAACGCCATCTGCTCGGCGAGCTCGGCGTTGTCGCCAACCACGACCATGCCGCCGACCATGTCCGAATGGCCGTTGAGATACTTCGTGGCCGAGTGCAGGACCAGGTCCGCGCCCAGCTCCAGCGGGCGCTGCAGCATCGGCGAGGCGAAGGTGTTGTCCACCACCACGATCAGCCCGTGGCGCTTGGCGATGGCGGCCACCGCGGCGATGTCCACGATCTTCAGCATCGGGTTGGTCGGGGTTTCGATCCAGACCATCTTCGTCTGCGGGGTGATCGCCGCTTCGAAGGCGGCCAGGTCGGTCAGGTCGACGAAGCCGAACTGCAGGCCGGCGGTGCGCTTGCGCACGCGCTCGAACAGGCGGAACGTGCCGCCATAGATGTCGTCCATCGCCACCACGTGGCTGCCGGCATCCAGCAGTTCCATCACCGTGGAGGTGGCCGCCATGCCCGAAGCGAAGGCGTAGCCGCGGCTGCCGCCTTCGAGGGAGGCCACGCAGCGCTCATAGGCGAAGCGGGTCGGGTTGTGGGTGCGCGAGTACTCGAAGCCCTGGTGCTCGCCCGGGCTGGACTGGGCGTAGGTGGAGGTGGCGTAGATCGGCGGCATCACCGCGCCGGTGCTCGGGTCGGGCGACTGCCCGCCGTGGATGGCCAGGGTGGCCAGAGCAAGCGGACGGTCGGAGTGCCCGGGGGATGCGGGGTTGGACATGGAGGTTCCCAGCGAGTGAGAGCCCCCAGCGGGGGCCCTTTAAATGGAGCGGAAGTCTATCAGCGCATGCTTAATCAGGCTTTGACGCGGATAAACGGAGCTTCGAGGCTGAACGTCGGCCAATAGGCCGTCATTGCACCCGGCGGCGCAGGTAGTTCAGCAGGTCGATCCGGGTGATCAGGCCCAGGAAGCTGCCGCCATCCATGATGATGGCCACCTGGCCCCGGTCGAACACCGGCAGCAGGGCCTCGATCGGCGACTTCACGTCCAGCCGGTCGAGCTTGCTGACCATGGCGGTGGACACCGGATCGCGGAAGCGGGCTTCGTCGCCGTACACATGCAGCAGCACGTCGCTCTCGTCGACGATCCCCACCAGCTGGTCGCCGTCCATTACCGGCAGCTGGGAGACGTCATACAGCTTCATGCGCTGGTAGGCGGTGGTCAGCAGGTCGTTCGGGCCGATCACCACGGTGTCGCGCTGGCCGTACGGGCGCAGGATGAGGTCGCGCAGGTCGCCGGTCTGCGGGCGCTCCAGGAAGCCGTTGTCCAGCATCCAGTAGTCGTTGTACATCTTGGACAGGTACTTGTTACCGGTGTCGCAGACCAGCACCAGCACCTTCTTGGGGGTGGTCTGCTCCCTGCAGTACTTCAGCGCGGCGGCCAGCAGGGTGCCGGTGGAGGACCCGCCGAGCACGCCTTCCTTGCCCAGCAGCTCGCGGGCGGTATGGAAGCTTTCGGCGTCGGTGATCGCGTAGGCCTTGGTGACCCGGCTGAAATCGGCAATGGACGGCAGGAAGTCCTCGCCGATGCCTTCCACCAGCCAGCTGCCCGACTTGTCGTTGAGCACGCCGTCATTGATGTATTCGGCCAGGATCGAGCCAACCGGGTCGGCCAGCACCAGCTCGGTCTTCGGCGACAGGGTGGCGAAGGCGCGCGACAGGCCGGTCATGGTGCCGGAGCTGCCGCAGCCAAACACGATGGCGTCCAGGTCACCGCCCATCTGTTCCAGGATTTCCGGGCCGGTGCCGAATTCGTGCGCGGCCGGGTTGTCCGGGTTGCCGAACTGGTTGATGAAGTACGCGCCGGGGGTTTCCTCGGCCACGCGCTTGGCCATGTCCTGGTAGTACTCGGGGTGGCCCTTGGCCACGTCCGACCGGGTCAGGCGCACTTCGGCGCCCATCGCCTTGAGGTTGAAGATCTTCTCGCGGCTCATCTTGTCCGGTACCACCAGGATGAGCTTGTACCCCTTCTGCTGGGCCACCAGGGCCAGGCCCAGGCCGGTATTGCCGGCGGTGCCCTCGACCAGGGTCGCGCCCGGCTTGAGATCGCCGCGCTGTTCGGCCGCTTCGATCATCGACAGACCGATGCGGTCCTTGATGGATCCCCCGGGATTGGCGCTTTCGAGCTTCAGGAACAGCTCGCAGACACCGGTATCCAGGCGCTGGGCCTTGACGATCGGGGTCTTGCCAATGAGGTCGAGTACGGAGGAGTGGATTGCCATCGGGTCACATCGATTCGCGCCGCAACGCGGCCGGACCCCCGATTATCCGACAGATGGTAGAGACACGCCATGCGTGTGCCCGGTCGGCTTCCCGCAGGAGCGACGCGGACGGTGCCCGGCGACGAGGAGCTGGACACCGCCCGCGGCGGTGGGGATCCGGTGTCGGCGTCAGGCCGGCACCGGGGGAACGTCAATGTGCAGGGGAGGAAGACTCGTACAGCCGGAGCAGTCGTTGCTTGGCAAGCAGCTTCTCACGCTTCATCTGACCCAGGGTGTAACTGTCTATCGGAATCACGCCCAGCTCGGCATCCATACATTTCTTGTTCAACTTCTGGTGCCGTTCGTAGAGCGCCTTGAATTCCGGGTCCCGCTGGCGGCGGGCGTCGATTTCACTCTGGGGCTGACCTTCAAACATGATGAACCTCCTATCGCGTCTACAACACAAACAAGAACGCCCCGGCCGGTAAGGCACGGGGCGTATCTTCGGGTGGAGCACCGGCGTCAACCGCGACCGCAGGCGGCACCATGCGCCCAGCCCGGACCGTCCGGACGGTGTACTGCGCTGGTTCGTGCCCTCGGTACATCGGCCCGGCCCTCCAATCGTCCGGGTCGCGGAAGGCGGCCCGGACAATCGACCCTACGCCTGCCAAAGGACCGGTTCAAGGGTTTCATCTGAAATCGTGGAGGGTGCGCAGGCGGGGTTCAGCCTGAACACGCAGTCCAACAAAATTTAAACAAAATCATTGGCTTGCGTCACGGTTCGGCGGGGGTCACGACCAACGGTCGTGACCTACCGGGATGTCATCGCGTGGGCCGTTCTACGGGGCGATGATGACGTCGGCCGAGCGGGCCTTGGTGGACGCGGCCTTCTTGCCGCTCACCTGCAGGCGGCTGGCGCTGACGCCGGCGCCCACCAGGGCATCGCGCAGGGCCTCGGCACGCTGCTGCCCTACCCCGGCGGCGGCGTCGTAGGCCTCGATCCGCACCCGGCCCTTCTTGCCGATGTTCAGGTACTCGGCCAGGGCCTTGGCCTGGCCCTGGGCGCCGCCGGAGAGCGTGCCCTTGCCGCTGGCGAAGGCGTCGCCCGGGAAGGTGAACACCTCGCCGCGGCTGTCGAACTTCGACCCCGGCAGCTTGTTGCCCGAGACCAGCTCGGCTTCCTCGCGGGCCAGCTTGGCTGCGTTCTGCTGGGCCGCGCTGAGGCGCGCGGTCTGCTTGCCGGCCACGCTGGTCAGTGCGGTCTCGGCATCCTGGCGGGCCAGGGCCTCGGTTTCGGCGGCCAGGCGCAGGCGCTCGGCCTCTTCGGCCTGGATCTGCGCCTGCACGCGCAGGCGTTCGTTTTCCTGGCGGGCGCGCTGGGCCTCGCGGCGGCTGGCTTCGATCAGCAGGTCGCTGCGGGTGCGCTCAAGCTGGGCCAGTTCGCGCTTGGCCAGGGCGGCGCGCACGCTGGTTTCGGCGATTTCGACCCGGCGATCGGCCAGGTAGCGGGCCTGGTCGAGGTCGCGGCGCTTGGCATTGGCCAGGTTGGCAACGGCCTGCTGGGCCTGCAGGCGCTCGTAGGCCGCCAGTTCGGACGCGTCCGGGTTGGCCTGGATCGCCATCAGGCGCTGGCTGAGCTGGGCCACGGCCGGGTCTTCAGCGGCGAAGGACGGTGCCGACAGGGTCAGGGCGAGGGCCAGCAGCAGCGGGGAACGGCGCAGGACGGTCTTCATCGGCGGCCCTCCCCGTCGGCGAACTGGCGCTCGAGCTGGGTCACCTCGTTGCGGCGCAGCTGCAGCTGGGCGGTGGCGGTGGCTTCTTCGCTGCGGGCACGGGCCAGGTCGGCGTCGGCGGTGGCACGCTCGGCCATGGCCGGGGCGTTCTTGCGCTCACGGCGGTCGCCGGCGGCGCGCTGGGCCTGCTCCAGGCCTTGGCGCGCAATGGCGATCAGGTCCGGGGCGTACTGGTCGGCGTCGGCCTGGGTAGCCTTGTCCACGGCCTGGCGGGCCTGCATCAGCTCCAGCGCGCCGTCCTGGGCCAGGGCCGGCCCGCCCAGTGCGAATGCGCACGCCATCACGCAACTGGTCAAAACTACATACGGGGTACGCCGCATTTGTGCGAAGCTAGGATTCATTGGGGGTGCCGTTCGCCTGAAGTAGGTGCGCGGCCATTGTCGGAAGCCTGCGGCGTGCTTGCAATGGCATGTCGCCGATTGTTGGGGAAACATTTCGCATGGATATCGGCTATTTCCTGAAGCTGATGACCGAAAAGAACGCTTCGGACATGTTCTTGACCACCGGCGCCCCGGTGTACATCAAGATCGAGGGCAAGCTGTACCCGCTGGGCAATACCGGGCTGCCGCCCGGGATGGTCAAGAAAATCGCCTATTCGCTGATGGACGAGGGCCAGGTGCCCCAGTTCGAACGCGACCTTGAGCTCAACATGGCCATCGCCCTGCCGGATGCGGGACGCTTCCGCGTCAACGTGTTCAAGCAGCGCGGCGAGGTCGGCATGGTGATCCGTGCCATCCGCAGCAAGATTCCCAGCATCGAAGAGCTCAACCTGCCCCAGGTCCTCAAGGACGTCATCATGACCCCGCGCGGGCTGGTGCTGGTGGTGGGCTCGACCGGCTCGGGCAAGTCGACCTCGCTGGCGTCGATGATCGACCACCGCAACAGCACCACGACCGGGCACATCCTCACCATCGAGGACCCGATCGAGTACCTGCACAAGCACAAGATGTCGATCGTCAACCAGCGCGAGGTCGGGCTGGATACCCATGCCTTCCACAACGCGCTGAAGAACGCGATGCGTGAAGCGCCGGACGTGATCCTGATCGGCGAAATCCTCGATTCGGAAACGATGGAGGCGGCCATCGCCTTCGCCGAAACCGGTCACCTGTGCCTGGCCACGCTGCACTCCAACAACGCCGACCAGACCATCGAGCGCATCCTCAACTTCTTCCCCGAGAGCGCGCACCGCAACGTGCTGATGAACCTCTCGCTGAACCTGCGCGCGGTGATTTCCCAGCGCCTGGTCAAGGGCCAGGATGGGCGCCGCCTGCCGGCCACCGAAGTGTTGATCAACACGCCGATGATCCGCGACCTGCTGCGCCGCGGCCAGGTGCACGAGATCAAGCCGGCGATGGAAGCCTCGCTGGAAGAAGGCATGGAGAGTTTCGACCAGTGCCTGTTCCGCATGGCCAAGGGCGGCATCATCGAGCAGGAAGAAGCGCTGCGTGCGGCCGATTCGCGCGATGGCCTGGCCCTGAAGTTCCGCCTGTCCGAAGGCGGCAGCGGCGAGCACGACCCGTACGCGGATTATTCGGCGGCGACCCCGGCGGCGATCACGCACGGATTCTGACGGAATCGGCGCCCGGCAACGGGCGCCAAGCGGCTTGGAACCGCCTAGGCCGGCCAACGGCCGGCGCTACCGGTATCCGAAGCCTTCGGTCGATTGATCCCGATCCCAATGGGCTCGTAACGGTTCGTAGCCCCGGCCGTTGGCCGGAAACCGCGCGCAGCGCGGCACAAGCGTCCGAACGCGGTACGGTTACCCATTGCGGCCAACTACCCGACGTTTAACGGCGCCGAAGCCGCCCATCACCCCGCGCAATCCACCTGGTTTTCAGGCCGCGCCGCATCGAATGCCGGCAAGGCCAGGCACGCCTCGTCGATCCGCACCAGGGTCGGGTACGGGCCCAGATCCACGTTGAAGCGGCGGGCGTTGAACAGCTGCGGCACCAGGCAGCAATCGGCCAGGGTCGGTGTGTCGCCGTGGCAGAAGCGCCCGGTGTCCACCGACTCGACCAGCAGCCGTTCCATCGCATCGAAGCCGACCTGCATCCAGTGCCGGGTCCAGTCCTCACGCTCGGTCTGCGGCACGTTCCAGGTATCGCTGAAGAACTGCATCACGCGCAGGTTGTTGAGCGGGTGCAGGTCGCATGCCACCAGCTGTGCCAGCGCACGCACGCGGGCGCGGCCCGGGGCATCGTCGGGCAGCAGCGGCGGCTCCGGAAACACCTCGTCGAGGTACTCCAGGATCGCCATCGACTGGTGCAGCACCAGATCCCCATGCACCAGGGTGGGCACCAGCTCCTGCGGGTTGAGCGCGGCATACCCTTCGCTGTGCTGCTGGCCGCCGTCGCGGACCAGGTGCACCGGGGTGATCTGGTGTTCCAGGCCCTTGAGGTTCAGACCGATGCGCACGCGGTAGGCCGCGCTGGAGCGCCAGTAGCTGAACAGCTCGATGCGGTCGGCCGGGGTGTTCAGGGCCGTGCTGCCTGTTCGATGCGCTGTTCGATGGCGCCGAAGATGCTCTCGCCGGCGGCATCGAACATTTCAATGCGGACCACGTCGCCGAACGACATGAACGGCGTGCTCGGCTTGCCGTCGCGCAGGGTTTCCACGGTGCGCTGCTCGGCAAAGCAGGAGGCCCCCTTGCTGGTGTCCTCGTTGGCGATGGTGCCCGAGCCGACGATGGCACCGGCGCCCAGCGGGCGGGTCTTGGCCGCGTGCGCGACGAGCTGGGCGAAGTTGAACTGCATGTCCACGCCCGCTTCCGGCGCGCCGAACCAGGCGCCGTTGACGTGGGTGACCAGCGGCAGGTGCACCTTGCTGTCCTGCCAGGCCTCGCCCAGCTCGTCGGGGGTGACAAACACCGGCGACAGCGCCGAGCGCGGCTTGGACTGCAGGAAGCCGAAGCCCTTGGCCAGCTCGCCCGGAATCAGGTTGCGCAGCGAGACGTCGTTGACCAGGCCGACCAGCTGGATATGGCCGGCGGCCTGCTCGGCGGTGACCGCCATCGGCACGTCATCGGTGATGACCACCAGTTCGGCTTCCAGGTCGATGCCGTACTCCTCGCTGATCACCTTCACGGCATCGCGCGGGCCATGGAACCCGGCGCTGGTGGCCTGGTACATCAACGGATCGGTGTAGAAGCTTTCCGGCACTTCGGCGCCACGGGCGCGGCGCACGCGCTCTACGTGCGGCAGGTAGGCGCTGCCATCGACGAATTCATAGGCGCGCGGCAGCGGCGCGGCCAGTGCCTGCAGGTCGATGTCGAACACGCCATCGGCGCTGCCGTCATTGAGCGACTCGTACAGGGCGTTCAGGCGCGGCGCCAGGTGGCTCCAGTCTTCCAGGGCCTGCTGCAGCGTCGCGGCGATCCCGGTGGCGCGCACGCCATGGCGCAGGTCGCGCGAGACCACGATCAGGGTGCCGTCGCGGCCGCCTTCCTTCAAAGAACCAAGCTTCATGGGTGGGATATCCGGGGATCGCAGGAAATAGGTTTCGAGTGTAACCAAATGCGTGGTCATGCCAAGTCGCAGTGCCGCAGAACGAACATAAACCATCCGAATGATGCTGATGTGGTCGCTCGCCAAGGTCGTCCGGCTGGGGCCGGCCGCTACGAATTGCTACGGGCGCCGGGGAGGCATGGATACGTCGGGAGTCGCTTGTTCAACCTGAACGGGGGATTTGGCCTTGTTCGCGCGGTTCCGCTACACTGTCGGGGTCTGCAGCGGCCGTCCGTTTCCCTTCGGGATCGCCGGCGATCGGGATTTCCGTCCCTCGCCCGCCCCCACTCCGACGCCATTCGTCATGCATTCCAGTCTGCGCACCGCGTGGGCTGCACCCAATTCTCGCAGCGCGGTTCACGGGAACGCTCCGAGTCAGCCGATCAACTCGATCTGCCTTGCGTCCGGCCATTCGGCCTGGCGTTACTTCGTCTTTGGAGCTTCCACCCGATGTCTTTTGAAAACCTGGGCCTTGCCCCGTTCCTGCTGCGCGCGTTGTCCGAGCAGGGCTATGAAAACCCCACCCCGATCCAGGAGCAGGCGATCCCGCTGGCCCTGGAAGGCCGCGACCTGCTGGCCGGCGCGCAGACCGGTACCGGCAAGACCGCTGCGTTCGGCCTGCCGCTGCTGCAGCACCTGGGCACCAACC
>Ga0209257_1000735_pt1 | contig 49702 bp, 43 predicted proteins | sample AraplaCvi_mCL_r2_FD_184277 | JGI IMG/M metagenome (GOLD analysis project Ga0209257, IMG submission 184277) | Arabidopsis root microbial communities from North Carolina, USA - plate scrape MF_Cvi_mCL_r2 (SPAdes) (version 2) | ecosystem: Host-associated > Plants > Roots > Endosphere | place: USA...
GTCCATCACCGAGAACACCAACGTCAGCCAGCCCGGCGCCCTGTCCGGCGGCCAGACCGCGCTGACCCAGCAGTCCACCGTGGCAGCCCAGCAGGAAGCCAGCCGCATGTTCAAGTTCCAGGGTGGCACCACGCTGGATGAGATCGTGCGCGCGGTGAACGAGGTCGGCGCCGCCCCCGGCGACGTGATCGCCATCCTGGAAGCGCTCAAGCAAGCCGGTGCGCTGCAGGCGGAACTCGAGGTCATCTGACAATGATCCTGCACTCGCCCGCCCTGTCCCTGTCCAGCAGTGCGCAAAGCACGCCGGCGCAGATCGACAAGGCCGCCAAGCAGCTGGAAGGCCAGTTCGCGCAGATGCTGATCAAGAGCATGCGCGATGCCAGCTTCGGCGACAGCCTGTTCCCGGGTGAGAACCAGACCTTCCGGGACATGCACGACCAGAAGCTGGCCACGGCCATGACCCAGGGCAAGGGCCTGGGCCTGGCTCCGATCATCGCCCGCCAGCTGACCCAGATGCAGGGCGGGGCCAGCGACGCGTCCAAGGGCGGCGATGTCACCCGGCTCGACGGCGCTGGTAGCGAGAAGAAGGCCGGACTGTCTCTGGGTGCGATTGGCGGTGCCGTGTCGCAGGCCGTGTCCGGCGCGATCGGCGGTGCCGCCGCGGCCGTGGGCGGCCTGCCGCTGCAGGCGGCCGAGCGCGCCTTCGACCTGATCGCCGGGCGCATGGACGCCGGTGCGGCCGAGCACAAGCAGGCCGATGCGCTGGGCAGCCAGCTGCAGCCGCAGCTGGACCCGGCCGAGGGCATCGACTGGTCGGCCTCGGCGCCCTCGGTGGACGACGCCGCGCAGATCGGCAATGCCGCGCAGACCGCTTCGAGCTTCGCACCGCGCTCGCCCGAGCATTTCGTGGCCAAGATCTGGGACCACGCCCAGGCCGCCGCGCGCGAGCTTGGCGTGGATGCCAAGGCGCTGGTGGCGCAGGCCGCGCTGGAGACCGGCTGGGGCCGGCGCATGATCGGCTCCAGCGCCGGCAACGCCAACAACCTGTTCGGCATCAAGGCCACCGGCTGGTCGGGCAAGAGCGCCACGGTGGCCACCACCGAGTACTACAACGGGGTCAAGACCACCGAGCAGGCCGCCTTCCGCGCCTACGACTCGCCGGCCGAGAGCTTTGCCGACTACGTGCGGATGATCAAGAACAACCCGCGCTACCAGCAGGCCCTGCAGTCCGGCGGCGACGTGCGCAAGTTCGCCTCGGCGCTGCAGCGCGCCGGCTACGCCACCGATCCCAACTACGCCAGCAAGATCAGCGCGATCGCCAACGGCAAGACCCTGGGCGATGCCCTGGGCGCGATCAGCCAGGTCGCCGCGCGCGCGGTGGACGGCGCCGGTGCGGCCGCAGGCACGGCATTTGCATCGGTCCAGTCGACCGCCAGCCGTCTGCTGCGTTGATGAGGTAAGCCCATGTCCGTCATGTCCACCGGCACCAGTGCACTGATCGCCTTCCAGCGTGCGTTGACCACGGTGGGTCACAACGTGGCGAACGTGAACACGGCGGGCTATAGCCGGCAGACCACCGAGTTCGCCACCGCCAACTCCACCTACAAGGGCTTTGGCTATGTCGGCAACGGCACGCAGATCGCCGACATCCGGCGCGTGGCCGATCAGATGGCCATCACCCGCCTGCTGGACAGCAGCGGCGAGCTGTCGCGCCTGAAGGAGCTGTCTACGCTGTCCAGCCGCGTGGACACGCTGTTGTCCGACTCGGCCACCGGCCTCAACGGCACTTGGTCCAACTTCTTCGATTCGGTCAGCGGCCTGTCGTCCAACGCCTCCTCGACCGCGGCACGCGCCGACGTGCTGGGCCAGGCCGGCTCGCTGGCCTCGCGCTTCAAGCAGCTGGATGGCCAGTTGGATGGCCTGGATCTGGAGCTCAACAACAAGCTGGTGGCCGGCGCGGACCAGATCAACCGCCTGGCGTCGCAGATCGCCAAGCTCAACGCCCAGATCGGCACCAACCCGGCCACCTCTTCCTCGGACCTGCTGGACACGCGCGACCGGCTCATCACCGAGCTGGTCGGCTACACCGGCGGCACCGCGATCAGCCAGGACGGCGGCGCGATGAATGTATTCACCGCCGGTGGCCAGGCGCTGGTGGTCGGCGCCTCGCCCTCCACGATCGTCACCGTCGCCGATGCCTACCAGCCCGAGCGCCTGCAGCTGGCCCTGAAGACCGGCAGCGGCACCGTGCGCCTGGACAAGAACGCCATGGGCGGGCAGATGGGCGGCGTCATCGAGTTCCGCAGCACTGTGCTCGACCCGGCGCTGGCCGAACTGGGCCGCATCGCCACCGGCCTGGCGCAGAGCTTCAACCAGGCCCATGCCGCGGGCGTGGACCTGTATGGGCAGATGGGCACGGACCTGTTCGCCATGTCCGCCCCGCGCGTGACCGGCAACAGCGCCAACACCGGCACGGCCACGCTGAGCGCCTCGATCGCCGACCTGTCCACGCTGAGCGGGCAGAACGTGGTGCTGAGCTTCGACGGCACGAACTGGTCGGCCAGCAACGCCAGCACCGGCGCGAGCATCCCCATGACCGGCACCGGCAGCGCGGCCGATCCCTACCGGGTCGGCGGCGTGGACGTGACCGTGGGCGCGGGCGCCAATGCCGGGGACAAGTTCCTGCTGCAGCCCACCGCGGGCGTGGCCGGCACGCTGTCGGTGGCCATCAGCGACCCTTCGCGCCTGGCCGCCGCCTCGCCGGTCGGCGCCAGCGCGGACCTGGGCAACCTGGGCTCGGGCAAGCCGGGCAAGATCACCATCACCGATGCGGCCAACCCCAACCTGCGCACGGCCGCATCCATCGAGTTCATCGATGGCACCCAGTACACCGTCGATGGCGCCGGCCCCTACACCTACGTCCCGGGCGGCAGCATCAGCGCCAACGGCTGGTCGATGGTGCTCGATGGCGCGCCGGTGGCCGGCGACAGCTTCAGCATCACCGCCACCCCGGCCCGCTCCAGCAACAACGGCAACGCCGCGCTGCTGGCCAACCTGGACGATGCCAAGGCCTTCAACGGCGGCTCGATCACGCTCAACGGCGCCCTCAGTGGCCTGACCACCAGCGTCGGCTCGGCCGCACGCCAGGCCGAGTACTCGGCCGAGGCGCAGAGCGCGCTCAACGATCAGGCGCAGGCCGCCCGCGATTCGATTTCCGGTGTCAACCTGGACGAGGAAGCCGCCAACATGCTCCAGCTGCAACAGGCCTACCAGGCCGCCGCACGCATCATCTCCACCGCGGACAGCATGTTCCAGTCGATCCTGTCGGCGGTGCGCTCATGACCTCGCGCATTTCCACCGGGCAGATGTTCACCCAGTCGCTGAGCACCATGCTCACGCGGCAGAAGGACCTGCAGCACCTGCAACAGCAGCTGGCTACCGGCAAGAAGATCGTCACCGCCGCGGACAATCCGGTCTCGGCCGGCAACGCCGTCACCCTGGACCGCGCCGTGGCCAAGCTGGAGCAGTTCGACCTCAACGGCAACACCGTGCAGAACCGCCTCAACCTGCAGGAATCGGTGCTGACCCAGGTCGGCGACCAGCTGGCGCGCGTCAAGGAACTGACCTTGCAGGCCAACACCGACACGCTGTCCGATACCGATCGCAACGCCATCGCCATCGAACTCAAGTCCATCAACGAAAACCTGCTCAGCCTGGCCAACACGCAGGACGGCGGTGGGCGCTATCTGTTCGGCGGCACCAACGATGCCGGCGCGCCGTTCTCCAGGTCCGCCGGTGCCATCAGCTACAACGGCGACCAGACGCAGAAGCAGGTCGAGATCGCGCCGGACATGTTCGTCACCGACGCCAAGGCCGGCAGCGAACTGTTCATGCGCATCCGCACCGGCAGCAGCGGCGTGGACGCCAGCGCCGCGGCCGGCAATGCCGGCACCGGCGTGATCGCAGGCTTCAGCCGCAGCAACGCCGGCGGCTGGAATGGCGCGGACTACAGCGTGGTCTTCACCTCCGCCAACACCTACGAGGTCCACGACGCCAGCAGTGCGGTGGTCTCCACCGGTACCTACACCGCCGGGGAAACGATCGCCGTCGGAGGCCTGGAAATGCAGATCCGTGGCGCGCCGGCCAATGGCGACCGCTTCGACATCGGCGCGGCCGGCACGCGCGACATTTTCTCGACCATCAGCAACCTGGTGTCCTCGCTGCAAAGCCCGGCGGTCACCAGCACCGATAAAGCGGAACGACACAACGCGCTGCAGTCGGCGCTACGCGATGTCTCCACCGCATCGGACCATCTCATCGACGCTCGCGCCGAGGGCGGTGCGCAGCTGGCCAGCCTGGACAAGGCCGCCAGCATGCGCGAGGCCAACACGGTGACGCTCAAGACCACGCTGTCCTCGCTGCGCGACCTGGACTACGCCGAGGCAATCACCGAATACCAGCTGCAGAGCACGGCACTGCAAGCGGCGCAGTCGGTGTTCACCAAGATGCAGGGCATGTCCTTGTTCAGCAAGATTTGAGTGGTCGCCACGCTGATTCAAATCAGCGCAAGGCCACGCATTAAAGCTGCGAATGCGCATGCCGTTATTGGATATGCCTGTCGCAGAAGCAACGCCCGGTAGCACAGGTTTTACGTATTAACAAGATGTTTTTGCAAAAAAACCTCAGGAACGGCTCAAGGTTTTCTGCCACAGGCCGTTATTCATATCAGCAGCGGCATCGGTCACCTGAAAGACCTCCCTGCGGAACACCGGCATCACCCTAATCCGCCGGGAACCTCAACTAAGGAGCACCGTCATGGCCCAAGTCATCAACACCAACACGATGTCGCTGAACACTCAGCGCAATCTCAACACCAACGGCGCCAGCCTGGCGACCAGCATCCAGCGCCTGTCCTCGGGCCTGCGCATCAACAGCGCCAAGGACGACGCGGCCGGCCTGGCCATCAGCCAGCGCATGACCACGCAGATCCGCGGTATGGACGTTGCCGCCCGCAACGCCAACGACGGGATCTCGCTGGCGCAGACGGCCGAAGGCGCGCTGAGCTCGATCGGTGAGAACCTGCAGCGTATCCGCGAGCTGGCCGTGCAGGCCGCCAACGGCACCAACAGCAGCGACGACAAGGCCGCGCTGCAGAAGGAAGTCACCGCGCTGCAGAGCGAAATCCTGCGCGTCGTGGACAGCACCGAGTTCAACGGCACCAAGCTGCTGGACGGCAGCGCCAGCGGCGCGATCTCCATCCAGGTCGGCGCCAACGCCACCGGCGATGACAAGATCGACATCACGCTGAACGACATCAAGACCGCCCTGAGCGGCGTGACCAGCTCCGGCTTCAGCGTCTCCTCCATGGCCGCCGGTTCGGGTGCCACCCAGCTGACGACCCTGACCTCCGCGCTGAAGTCGGTCAACGAAGCCCGCGCCGACCTTGGTGCCGTGCAGAACCGCTTCACCTCGGTGATCAACAACCTGCAGACCAACTCGGAGAACCTGTCGGCGTCGCGTAGCCGCATCCAGGACACCGACTACGCCAAGGAGACCGCCGAGCTGACGCGCACGCAGATCCTCCAGCAGGCCGGTACGGCGATGCTGGCCCAGGCCAAGTCGCTGCCGCAGAGCGTGCTGAGCCTGCTCCAGTAAGTTGAAGTACCGCCAGTCCAAGGCGTGATTGCAAGCCCCTCCGCAAGGAGGGGCTTTTTTGCTTGGCCTCCAGCACCGCGGCGTGGCTCGCCGCATCGGGCCCGGAACTTGCATCGACAGTCGAGGTCCCGAGCGTGCTGGCGTAAACCCGTCGCTGACGGACCACGGTCAAGCCTGGTCGATCGCGGCCGATATGACTGAAAGCCCCCTCTAGGCGCGCAGGCGCCGGTCAAGGAGTTTCCCATGGCGTTAGGCAACATCGGCTCAGGCATGGACATCGGCTCGCTGGTGAGCCAGTTGGTGTCGGCCGAGCGCGCGCCCGCGCAGAACCGCATCACCCGCAGCGGCGAGCAGATCAACACCAAGCTCTCCGCGCTGGGCACGATCAAGAGCGCCATGACCACGCTGCAGACGTCGCTGACCACGCTGACCTCCACCGCCGACAAGCCGGCGCTGAAGGCCACGGTCGCCGCCGACGCGGGGTTCACCGCGACCGCCGGCACCAGCGCGGTGGCCGGCAGCTACAACGTGGAGGTCGTCAATCTCGCCAGCGCCCACAAGCTCACCTCAGGCGCCGTCGCCTCGGGCACGACGCTGGGCGCGGGCACGATGCAGATCAAGGCCGGCGACAAGACCTACGATGTGGAGGTCGCCGAAGGCGCCAGCCTGGCCGACGTGGCCAAGGCCATCAACGCCAAGAGCGGCGGCACCGGCGTGACCGCCAGCGTGATCAATGCCACCGATGGCCAGCATCTGGTCTTCAACGCCACCAAGGCCGGCCAGGCCGGCGCATTGACCATCACCACCTCTGGCGGCGACCTGGCGCAGTTCGCCTACGACCCGGCCAACAACAACACCCAGCTGTCGCAGACCACGGCCGCGTCCAACGCCAAGGTGATGATCGACGGGCTGGAAGCCACCAGCTCCAGCAACGAGCTGAGCGATGCCATCCCCGGCATCACCCTGAGCCTGACCAAGGCCAAGTCCGGCGAGACCTTCGCCGTGTCCGTGGCGCGCGACAACAGCACGCTGCAGACCAACCTGCAGTCGTTCATTACCGCCTACAACTCGGCGGTCAAGACGCTGGCCTCCTCCAGCGCCTACAACGCCACCACCGAAACGGCCTCGGCCCTGACCGGCGACGCCATGGTGCGCACGATGCAGTCGCAGATGCGCGGCATGGTCAGCGGCCAGGTCAACGACCTGAAGGCGCTGGGCGTGGCTATCGCCAAGGACGGAACCCTGAGCCTGGACACCGGCAAGTTCAACACCGCCCTGGCCAGCGATCCGGCGGCGACGTCCAAGCTGTTCGGCACCGATGGCAAGGTCAGCGCAAGCCTCACCAGCATGCTCAAGGGCGTGCTGGACAGCAGCAGCGGCACCCTGACTTCACGCACCAAGACCCTCAACTCCCAGCTCAGCAGCCTGACCGACCAGCTCTCGGACCTGGATGTGCGCATGGACAAGGTCAAGGCGCGCTATACCGCGCAGTTCACCGCGATGGAGCAACTGGTCACGCAGATGCAGACCACAAGTTCGTATCTCACCCAGCAGTTCGAGACCAGTTCTTCCTAAAGCGTCCGCGTCGCGGGCCGATACAACAGCACATCCCATCGTTTGATCGTGTCGCGGCCCGAAGAGGCTCCGACGACACATCCCGGAGACCATCCATGTTCGCAACCAGCCGCAGCTACGCCGACGAGTACCGCCGCACCAGCGTCAGCAGCAGCGTCCTCGACGCCGATCCGCACAAGCTGATCGCCCTGTTGTTCGCAGGCGCCAGCGAGCGCATCCGCCGCGCCGAGGCCAGCCTGGCCAATGGCAACATGGCGCTGAAGGGCAAGTCCATCGGCGAGGCCTGCTCCATCATCAGCCACCTCAACGGGTCGCTGGACCATGAGGCAGGCGGCGAGATGGCGGCCAACCTCTCCTCGCTCTACGACTACCTGGTGCGCCTGCTGACCGAGGCCAACCTGCGCAACGACGCCGGCAAGCTGGGCGAGGCGTTGCAGCTGCTGGGCGAGATCGACTCGGCCTGGAACGCCATCCCGCAGGACAAGCGCAACGTCGGAGCGGTGCAATGATCGGCCCTTCACTGCAGATGCTGTACAGCGAACTCGATGCCCTCAGCGGCGCAGTGGAGGAAGGGCGCCATGAGGACGCCCTACAACTGATGTCCGACTACGACCGCGACCTGCGCACCTTCATGGACTCGCAGGACAAGGGCGGCACCGCGCTGGACCCCCTGCGCGGCCTGCTGACCCAGCAGAACACCATCCTTGAGCGCATGCGTCAGTGCCGCGACGAGGCCGCCGCGCGCCTGCGCCAGCTGCGCCAGTCCACCGCCGCCGCGCGCGCCTACGGGACAACGGCGTGAGCCAGGCGGCCGACGCCGCCACCTTCGACACCCAGCTGTTCGACCAGACGCTCAGCTGCGATCTGGTCCTGCCCGTCGCCTTCGAGCCCGGCACCGAGCCCGCCGCCGCGGCGCAGGCCGAGTCGCTGCTGCTGTCCCTGGCCCAGGTCGAGGACCTGCGCGGCGAGGACGCGTTGGACGACAAGAAGGAATCCTCCGCCGCCATGCAGCGGGTGGACGCCAAGCTCGACCTGATCCTGGCGCTGCTGGGCCGCCTGGCCCGTCAGTCGATGCGAATGCCGCCGCCACGCGCGCTGCGCTGGTCCGCGCGTGGCCTGCGCCTGGAGTTGCCCGCCGCTTCCGGCATTGCACCAGGCACGGCCGGCATGGCCGCCCTGCAGGTCTCGGACTGGTTGCCCGACCGCCTGGAGTTGCCGGCCACCGTGCTGGGCGAGGCAGAACTGGCACCGCGGCGGCACGCGCTGTGGCTGGCCTTCCCCTCGCTGACGGCCGGCCTGGAAGAAGCCCTGGACCGCCACCTGTTCCGCCTGCACCGGCGGCAGATCGCCGAATCGCGTAGACGCTGAAAAGGCCGGGACCCGGGACCGGGGACCGGGGACCCGGGAAAGGCCGGAGCAAGATCGAAAGCCGAGGCCGGCACCGCCCTGCCACTGAGTTGGCTCTGCGCTAGCTCTGCGCTGGATCTCCTCTGGCTGCGCTTCGGCTGTGCTTTGGCTTTCCCGGGTCCCCGGTCCCCGGTCCCGGGTCCCGGCTCCACGAGTTTCCCAATTCACCCCCGGTCCGTTAAGGTTCCGCCACCGTTTCGCGGAAACCCCAGCGACGTGCGCACCCTGATCGTCGACGACCACACCCTGGTGCGGGCTGGCCTGAGCCGCCTGCTGCAGGGGTTTGCCGATGTCGATGTCGTCGCCGAAGCCAGCACCGCCGATCAAGCCATCGACCTGACCACGCTGCACCGCCCCGAGCTGGTGCTGCTGGACCTGTCCCTGCCCGGCCGCAGCGGCCTGGAGGCCCTGACCGGCATCCTGCAAATCGCCCCGGACACGCGGGTGGTGATGATGTCCATGCACGATGACACCCAGCACGTGCGCGATGCCCTGGACCGCGGCGCGGCCGGCTTTGTGCTCAAGGATGCCGCGCCGATGGAACTGGAACTGGCCCTGCGCACCGCGGCCGCCGGCCAGGTGTTCCTGAGCCCCAAGCTGTCCTCGCGGATGATCAATCCGCTGATCGGGCGCGACAAGCCGACCGGCATCGCCGGCCTGCCGCCGCGACAGCGCGAGATCCTGCGCCAGATCGGCCGGGGACTCAGCAACAAGGAAATCGCCGCCGACCTGGGCATCAGCGTGAAGACGGTGGAGACGCACCGGGCGCGCATGATGGAAGCCCTGGGCTGCCGACGCGCCAGCGAGCTGATCCTGCTCGCGGTGCGCCACGCGCAGGAGCTGGGCTAACCAGCCGCTGCGACGGCCGGCGCACAGCCGGCAGAAGTGGGATGTCGGTCGCAGGCGCGGGCGCCCTTCGTCGGCTTCGTGACGGAAATCCGTTGCCGTGTCGGGAAATTCCTTACATATGGTCCGGAATTCCACCACAGCGCTTCGGTACGTCCCGATGTTGGAACCGTCGCGCCACGCGCAGGATGCGCACACCGGCCCACATGCAAGAGGGATACCAGATGAAGGCTTCCAACTCGCTCCAGCTTGGCCAGCAGCTCCGCCTGACCCCGCAGCTGCTCCAGTCCATCCGCCTGCTGCAGCTGGATTCGCTGCAGCTGGAACAGGAGCTGCGCGCGGTGTTGGAACTCAACCCCATGCTGGAGCTGGCCGAAGAAGCCTTGGCCGAGCACGACCAGGATGCCGGCGAGACCGACCTGGTCGATGTCGCCGCCCCGGAAGTGGCGCCGCTGGAAGTGGCCGCCTTCGACGAATTGCCGGAAGGCTCGATGTGGGACGTGCCCGCCGCGCCATGGCACGAGGGCGATGACGACGCCTCGTCGCGCATCGTCGCCGGCGCCTCCTCCGACCCGCAGCTGCGGGTGCTGCAGCGCATCGAGCTGGAGCTGCAGGGCAAGGACTTGGAGATCGCCACGTTCTGGCTGGAGCACTGCGACGATGCCGGCTACCTGGACGACGCGCTGGAGGCGCTGACCCTGCGCGCCTGCGCCCACCTGGACGTGCCGGCCGCGCGCGCCGAGCGCATCCGCCAGCAGATCCTGCATGGCGACCCGGTCGGCATGGCTGCGGCCAGCCTGCACGAGTGCCTGAGCGCGCAGCTGGCCGCCCTGCCCGGCCGCGTGCCCGGCCGCCTGCTGGCCCAGCGCATCCTCGACGCCTGCCTGGACGAGGTCTCCCGGCACGATTACCCGGCCATCGCCCGCAAGCTGGAAGCGGAGGTGGACGACATCCGCCAGGCGGTGCGGGTGATCCTGTCGCTGCAGCCGCGCCCGGGCGAAGCCGACGCGCCGGAGCCGGCGCCCTACGTGCTGCCCGACGTGATCACCTGGTTCGCCGACGGCCAGTGGCGCGTGGCCCTGAACCCGGCCACCGCCCCGCGCATCGGCATCAACAGTGCCTACGAGCGCGCCCTGTCCAGCGCCGGCGACGATGCCGGCAGCGCCAAGCTGCGCGAGATGCTGGCCGAGGCCCGCTGGCTCACCCGCGGCCTGTCCATGCGCTACGACACCCTGATCCGCACCGCGCGGGTGATCATCGAGCGCCAGGCCGCGTTCCTGGAGCGGGGCGACGAGGCCATGGCCCCGCTGACCCTGAAGGAAGTGGCCGACACCATCGGCATGCACGAATCCACCATTTCCCGCATCACCAACGGCAAGTACCTGCAGACCCCGCGCGGCACCTTCGAGCTCAAGCGCTTCTTCGCCGTGCGCCTGGAAGGGGCCAACGTGTCCGGCGCGGCGGTCAAGGCCATGGTGCGCCGCCTGATCGAGTCCGAGCCCCTGGGCAAGCCGCTGGCCGACGAGGCCATCGCCGCGCTGCTGGCGCGACAGGGCGTACACATCGCGCGGCGCACCGTTGCCAAGTATCGTGAGCAGCTGGATATTGCCCCGGCCCCGGTCCGTCGTCGCGACCACGCCGCCCAACTCGCCCGTGCAGGTTAAGGACACAAGGTAATGAGCAAGCTCTCCGTTTTGCTGGTGGATGACCACGACGGCTTCATCAACGCCGTCCTCCGTCATTTCCGCAAGCTGGACTGGATCCACGTGGTCGGGACCGCGGGCAACGGCCTGGAGGCCATCGCCCGCTCCGAAGAGCTGCGCCCGGAAGTGGTCCTGATGGACCTGGCCATGCCCGAAATGGGCGGCCTGCAGGCCACCCGCCTCATCAAGGCCCAGGACGAGCCGCCGTACATCGTCATTGCCAGCCATTTCGACGACGCCGAGCACCGCGAGCACGCCCTGCGCGCCGGCGCGGACAATTTCGTCAGCAAGTTGTCCTATATCCAGGAAGTCCTGCCGATCCTCGAAGGCCTGCAGCATGGGGGTCTGCGGACGGAGGGCGCCACGCAAGGAGAGGCCTCATGAGTGAATCGCGCATCCTGGTGATCGACAGCGATACCGTGCGCGCCGAGCGCGTCAACGGGCTGCTCGAGTTCATGGACGCCAGCCCGTCGTGGGCGGCGGCGGCCGACGAGGTCTCCACCACCCGGCATCGCCCTGGCGACTGGCTGGCGGTGGTGATCGGTCGTGTCGAGGATGCGGCCGCCACCAAGCAGTTCTTCGAATGGCTGGGCGGGGCCTCGCTGCCGCCGCCGATCGCCCTGCTCGAAGGCGACGCCACCGGCTTTGCCCAGCAGTACGGGCTGCACGTGGCCAACATCTCGGCCCTGGAATCGCCGATCAAGCACAGCCAGATGGAGGCCTTCCTGCGCCGGGCCAGCCTCAAGCGCCTGGATGCCGAGCACAAGGCCACCGTCGTGGGCCAGGACACCGGCCCCACCGGCAGCAGCGCGGCGGTGCAGGAGCTGCGGCGGTTGATCGACCAGGTCGCCCCGTTCGATACCACGGTGCTGGTGCTGGGCGAGTCGGGCACCGGCAAGGAAGTGGTCTCGCGCGCCATCCATCACCAGTCCACCCGCCGCGACGGCCCGTTCGTGGCCATCAACTGCGGCGCAATCCCGCCTGAGCTGCTGGAAAGCGAGCTGTTCGGCCACGAGAAGGGCAGCTTCACCGGCGCGCTGTCGGCGCGCAAGGGGCGCTTTGAGATGGCCGAGGGCGGCACCCTGCTGCTGGACGAGATCGGCGACATGTCCCTGCCGATGCAGGTCAAGCTGCTGCGCGTGCTGCAGGAGCGCAGCTTCGAGCGCGTGGGCGGTAACCAGACCATTCGTTGCAACGTGCGGGTGATCGCCGCGACCCACCGCAACCTGGAGGCCCGGATCGGCGAGGGCCACTTCCGCGAGGACCTGTTCTACCGGCTCAACGTGTTCCCGATCGAGATGCCCGCCCTGCGCGAGCGCCGCGAGGACCTGCCCGAGCTGGTGCGCACGATTGCCACCCAGCTGGGCCGGACCGGCCGCGGCGAGGTTCGCTTCGCCGAAGACGCCCTGCAGGCGCTGTCCACCTATGCCTGGCCGGGCAACGTCCGTGAGCTGACCAATCTGGTCGAGCGCCTGGCCGTGCTGCACCCGGGCGGGCTGGTGCGTGCGGCTGATCTGCCGGCCCGGTATCGCGGCAACATCGTGATCGAGCCGGCCCCGGCCGAACCGGCGCGCTCGGCCGCTGCGGAGGTGGCCGCCTCCGCCCGACCGGAGCCCGAGGCCCCGCGCGAGACACCGCCAGCCAGTGCCGAGGCGGTGGCCGCCACCGAGCTGCCCGAGGACGGCCTGGACCTGCGCGACCACATGGCCCAGATCGAGCTGACGCTGATCAAGGAAGCCCTGGAACGCAGTGGCGGGGTAGTCGCCCACGCCGCCTCGCTGCTCGGCCTGCGCCGCACCACCCTGGTGGAGAAGCTGCGCAAGTACGGCATCGACCGCGACTCGGGCGATATCGCGGCCTGAGCCAACGGCGTCCCGTGCGAAAGAAGAGGCGGCCTTGGGCCGCCTTGTTCATTTCCGCCGGCCGCGCCGGCCCCGTGGCCAGGAGGCGTAATGCTGTTCGCTTGAGCGGAGCAGCCTTGCGATCCCAGGGGTGACGGTCTTGGAAATCTTCACCGTCCATGGCGTTGTTGGCAGGGGGACGGTGTTTCAGACGCGTCTGGCGAGCCCTGATCGCAATTGCCATCGTCGCGAAACGGACCACGCGGTCATGGCGGCCAGGCGCGGCCGCGGGCTCCTTGGTGGACAGGCTGCGCGTTGTCCATCTTACGTAGGGTGGATGACGCTCTTCCATCCACCATCGCCGCAAGACGGACAACCTAGGCATTGCGGCATGGCAGCCTCAGCTGCCGCAGGGCTACCTGCCGCCTGCCGGCCGCTTGGGTGAACAGCATCACGGCCAGCAGGCGGGACTGTTTGTCGCCTGGCGGAGCTGGCCCGGCGCTTGCAGACACCCCCACAGGCGAGTGCGGCGGAAACCCGCCGACATTCCGGCACACCACTTGCATGAGCTCTGGCAGTCCCTCGGGCGAAGCCACAGGCCATGACCGATTCCATCTCCTCCGTGTTGTCGCAGATCCGCTCATACCAGTCGCAGCTGGGCCAGAGCGCGGCGGCCGTGCGCGCGGACAACCCGCGCAGCGACGCGGTCGGCGGCGTCGGACAGTTCGGTCAGTTCGGTCAGCTGGGCCAGGTCGCCCCGACCGGCGCGCCCAGCTTCAGCGAGACCCTCACGCGCGCCATCAACGGCGTGAGCAGCGCCCAGGAGCGCTCGGGCCAGCTGCAGAAAGCGTTCGAACTGGGCGATCCCAACGCGGATCTGGCCAAGGTGATGGTGGCCTCCCAGCAGGCCCAGGTGGCGTTCCGCGCCACCGTCGAAGTCCGTAACCGACTGGTACAGGCGTACCAGGACGTCCTCAACATGCCGCTGTGATGGAAGGCTGACCGAAGATGGCAATTTCCCTGTCCGATACCGCCATGATCCGCGAGAAAGCCGTCGGCAAGACGGCCGAGGCGATCGACCGCATGAACCAGCTGCAGCTGGGCCGCCGCCTGGGCATGATGCTGCTGCTGGCCGGTGCGGTGGCCATTGGCCTGATGGTGTTCTTCTGGTCGCAGAAGCCGGACATGGTGCAGCTGTACACCGGTGCCGACGACAAGGCCACGGCCGAGGCCACCGAGCTGCTGCGCACCGCCGGCATCCCCTTCGAGGTGGACGCGGCCACCGGCGCCATTTCCGTGCCGGGCGCCAACGTCCACGACGCCCGCCTGAAGCTGGCCGGCGCCGGCGCTGCCGACAGCGGCCGCCTGGGCTTCGAGCTGATGGAGCGCGACCCGGGCTTCGGCGTCAGCCAGTTCATGGAGACCGCCCGCTACCAGCACGCCCTGGAGACCGAGCTGGTGCGCACCATCACCACCATGCGCCAGGTCCGCGACGCCCGCGTGCACCTGGCCATCCCCAAGCCCAGCGCCTTCACCCGCCAGCGCGAGGCGGCCAGCGCCTCTGTCATGCTGGAGCTGCGCTCCGGTGGCGGCCTGGAGCGCGACCAGGTCAACGCGATCGTGCACATGGTCGCCTCCAGCATCCCCGACCTGTCCCCGGAGCGGGTGACCGTGGTCGACCAGAACGGCCACCTGCTGAGCGAGTCGGACAAGGACCCGCAGGCCCAGCTGAGCGCGACCCAGTTCGAGCAGGTGCGCCGCCAGGAAACCGAGTTCAGCGACCGCATCCAGCAGCTGCTGCAGCCGCTGACCGGCGCCAACCGCGTCAACGCCAAGGTCAACGTGGACATGGACTTCTCCACCAGCGAGGAGGCCCGCGAGCTGTTCAACGGCGAGCCGCCCAAGCTGCGCAGCGAGCAGGTCACCTCCTCGTCCAACACCACCGCCGCGGCCGGCCAGGGTCCGGTGCCGCCGGGCGCCACCGCCAACACCCCGCCAACCCCGGGCGCCATCGCCGCCTCCAACGGCCAGAACCCGGCCGATGCCAACCGCAACGGCGCCCCGGCTGCCGGCGAGACCTCCAACAGCGCCAACCGCAACTACGAGCTGGACCGCACCCTGCAGCACACCAGCCAGCCGCCGGGCCGCATCCGCCGCGTGTCCGTGGCGGTGCTGGTGGATCACGTGCCGCGCCCGGGCAAGGATGGCAAGACCACCCTGCAGCCGCTCAACGCCACCGAGCTGCAGCGCGTGGAAGACCTGATCAAGCAGGCCGTCGGCTACGACGACAAGCGCGGGGACATGGTGTCGGTGATGAACGCCCAGTTCGTGCGCGAGGACATGCCGCCGGCCGAGAAGCCGGCCTGGTGGGAAGACCCGCGCGTGCGCGATGCCCTGCGCCTGGTGCTGGGTGCCATCGTGGTGCTGGCGGTGCTGTTCGGCGTCGCCCGCCCGGCCATGCGTCAGATTTTTGGCTCGTCGGTCAAGAAACAGGACGCGCAGACGCCCGAGCTTGCGGATGTGACCCTGGTCGACGACGACATGCCGGCGCTGGGCGAAGATACCGCTCGCCTGTCCTCGCCGCAGGCCATCGCCCTGCCCTCCAGTGCCTACGAGGACAAGCTGCGCCTGGCCCGCGACGCGGTGCGCAGCGATTCCCGGCAAGTGGCACAGGTCGTGAAAGGATGGCTGGACGATGAAAGCTGATCCCAACTCCCTGAGCGGCGTCCAGCGCGCCGCCGTCCTGCTCCTCTCCCTGGGCGAGGCCGATGCCGCCGAGGTGCTCAAGCACATGGGCGCCAAGGAAGTGCAGAAGCTCGGCCTGGCCATGGCCACCCTGACCAACGTCTCGCGCGACCAGGTCACCCGGGTGATGGACGAATTCACCAGCGCGCTGGACGGCCAGACCTCGCTGGGCGTGGGCGCGGACGAATACATCCGCAACATGCTGGTGCAGGCCCTGGGCGCGGAGAAGGCCAACAGCCTGATCGACCGCATCCTGCTGGGCCGCAACACCACCGGCCTGGACACCCTGAAGTGGATGGACCCGCGCGCCATCGCCGACCTGGTGCGCAACGAGCACCCGCAGATCATCGCCATCGTCATGGCGCACCTGGACGCGGATCAGGCCGCGGCCACGCTCAAGCAGCTGCCCGAGCGCGTGCGCGCCGACGTGCTGCTGCGCATCGCCACCCTGGACGGCATTCCGCCCAACGCGCTGAACGAGCTCAACGAGATCATGGAGCGCCAGTTCGCCGGCAACCAGAACGTGAAGTCCTCCAACATCGGCGGCGTCAAGGTGGCGGCCAACATCCTCAACTTCATGGACTCCGGCCAGGACCAGGTCATCCTGGGCGCGGTCTCGCAGGTGGACCAGGAGCTGGGCAACCGCATCGCCGACCTGATGTTCGTGTTCGACGACATCATCGAGCTGGCCGACAAGGACATCCAGCTGGTGCTGCGCGAGGTCACCGGCGAGCGCCTGGGCATCGCCCTGCGCGGTGCCGATGCCAAGGTCAAGGAGAAGATCACCCGCAACATGTCCCAGCGCGCGGCCGAGATCCTGCTGGAGGACATGGAGGCCCGCGGTCCGGTGCGCCTGTCCGACGTGGAAGGGGCGCAGAAGGAAATCCTCACCATCGTGCGCCGCATGTCCGATGAGGGCACCATCGTGCTCGCCAGCGGCGGCGCCGAGGCGCTGGTATGAACGAAGTCCTGCGCTGGAGCGCCCCGTCCCTGGCACCGGTGGTGGAAGCCCCGGTCGAGGTGCATGTCGAGCCGGACATCCCGATGCTGCGCCCGCCGACCCTGGAGGAGATCCAGGCGATCCAGGACGAGGCGCGCCGCGAAGGCTTCGAAGCCGGCCACGCCCAGGGCCAGGCCCAGGGCCAGGCCGAGATCCGCCGCCTGACCGCGCAGATCGAAGGCATCCTGGACAACTTCAGCCGCCCGCTGGCGCGCCTGGAAAGCGAAGTGCTGGCCGCCCTGGGCGAGCTGTCCGTGCGCATCGCCGGCAGCCTGGTCGGCCGCGCCTACCAGGCCGAGCCGGCGCTGCTGGCCGAGCTGGTGGACGAGGCGGTGCAGGCGGTCGGGGTGACCACGCGCGAGGTCGAGGTGCGCCTGCACCCGGACGACATCGCCGCGCTGGCCCCGGTCATGCAGGCCCAGCCGGGCACCCGCCTGGTCCCGGACCTGGCCCTGGCCCGTGGCGACCTGCGCGTGCACGCCGAGACCGTGCGCATCGACGGCACCCTGGAGGCGCGCCTGCGTGGCGCCCTGGAAGCGGTGATCAGCAAGACCGGGGGTGCCGCATGAGCGCCAACCTCGGCCGTGCCGCGGTGGCCGGCGACTGGCTGGATGCGCGCAACCTGCGCCTGGCCTCGCGCCTGTCCAAATTGGCGCCGGATCCGGCCACCGGCCGCGGCGTCATCCACGAAGGCATCCTGCGCCGCGCCGTCGGCCTGACCCTGGAAGCCACCGGCTGCGAGGCGCCGATGGGCGCCACCTGCAAGGTGGAAGTGGACGGCGGCTGGATCGATGCGGAAATCGTCGGCTTCGCTGGCGAGCGCACCTACCTGATGCCCAGCGCCGAACTGCACGGCCTGCTGCCCAACGCGCGCGTGGTACCGGTGCGCCGCCGCGGCGGCGTGCAGGTCGGCGAAGGCCTGCTGGGCCGGGTCATCGACAGCGATGGCGTGCCGCTGGACGGCAAGGGCCCGATCCGCGGCGAAGGCAGCGTCAGCATGGCCGGCGTGTCGATCAACCCGCTGGCGCGCGAGCCCATCACCCAGTCGCTGGACGTGGGCGTGCGCGCGATCAACGCCATGCTGCCGATCGGCCGCGGCCAGCGCGTGGGCCTGTTCGCCGGCTCCGGCGTGGGCAAGTCCACCCTGCTGGGCATGATGACCCGTTTCACCTCGGCCGACGTCATCGTCGTGGGGCTGATCGGCGAACGCGGCCGCGAAGTGCGCGATTTCGTCGAGAGCACCCTGGGCGAGGAAGGCCTGCGCCGCGCGGTGGTGGTGGCGGCCCCGGCCGACCGCCCGCCGCTGGCGCGCCTGCATGGCGCCTACCGCGCCACCGCCATCGCCGAGTGGTTCCGCGACCAGGGCCTGAACGTGCTGCTGCTGATGGATTCGCTGACCCGCTTCGCCCAGGCCCAGCGCGAGATCGGCCTGTCCGTGGGCGAGCCGCCGACCACCCGCGGCTATCCGCCCAGCGTGTTCGCCAAGCTGCCGGCGCTGGTGGAACGCGCCGGCAACGGCGCGGCCGGGCGTGGCTCGATCACCGCCTTCTACACCGTGCTGACCGAAGGCGACGACCCGCAGGACCCCATCGCCGATGCGGCCCGCGCGATCCTGGACGGCCACATCCTGCTCTCGCGCCGGGTGGCCGACAGCGGTCTGTACCCGGCCATCGACATCGAATCCTCGGTCAGCCGCGTGGTGCAGGACATCGCCGATGCGCCCTGGCGCGACCGCATCCGCCGCCTCAAGCAGCTGGTGTCGGCCTACAACAGCCACCGCGACCTGATCGCCATCGGCGCCTACCAGCGCGGCGGCAACCCGATGGTCGACGAGGCGATGGCGCGCTGGCCGGAGATCGTCTCCTTCCTCGGCCAGGACATCGCCCAGGCCGCCGACCTGCACCACAGCAAGTCCGCCCTGGACGAGTTGCTGCACCCCACCGCCAAGGACACCGTTGAATGATGCAGTCGCGCCGGATCGATCCCCTGCTGCGCCGCGCGCAGGAGCACGAGGACAACGTGGCCCGCGAGCTGGCCGAGCGGCAGAAGACGCTGTCCATGCACGAGTCGCGGCTAGATGAGCTGCGCCGGTACGCCGACGAGTACGCGCAGACGCAGATGGCCGCGGTCAGCACCGCGCAGCTGGCCAATCGCCGTGCGTTCCTGGAACGGCTGGAAACGGCGGTGACGCAGCAGGCGCGCAATGTCGACGCCAGCCGCGCCAACCTTGAGCTGGAGCGCGGCCGCCTGCTGCTGGCCAGCCGCGACAAGCAGGTGCTGGAACAGCTGGCCGCCAGCTACCGCGCGCAGGAGCGCGTAGTGGAGGACCGCCGCGGCCAGCGTGAGATGGACGATCTTGGCGCGCGCATCGCCCGCAAGCGCGCCGCGGAAGAAGGGGAAAACGCATGAACATCCTGAACTCGCTCGCCACCGGCTTCACCGCCGCCCTGGGCAGCAACAGCGAAGCCAACAACGCCGCGCCGGACGCAGGCTCGGGGGACCGCATGTTCTCCAAGTGGATGGACAACGCCTCCAGCCAGCAGCAGCGGACCGCGCAGACGCAGAAGTCCGCCCAGCAGCCGCCGCGCGAGCGGGTCGGCGAGCGCAAGGGGCGCCAGCCCGATCAGCAGCCCGAGGCGCGCGCACCCAAGGCCACCGAGGGCAATCGCGCCGCGGCCGAGGCCGAGCAGGCCAGCCAGACCGCCAGTGCCGACAAGCCTGCCGATCGCGAGCGCAAGGACGAGCAGGACAGTCCCGCCCAGGACGGCGCCTGGCCGCCGCCGGGCCTGGTCGCCCTGCTGATGCCGGCCCTGCCCCCGACGACCGCGCCAGGCGTTCCGACCGAAGGCGCTCTGCCGCAGGGCGATGCACTCACCGCCAGCCAGGGCACGCCTTCGGCCCTGCCGACGACCCTGGCCGCGCTGATGGCGCAGGCCAGCGCCCCGCAGGCCGCCGGCGGCGACTCCGCCACGGTGGCCGGCGATCCGCAGGCCGCCCTGGCGCTGCCGACCGATGCCGCAGCGACCCAGTCCCCTGCTGGCCAACCGGCCAATGCCGCCGCGGGCGCGACGCCGGCCGGCGCCTTCGCCCTGAACGCCCTGCCCGTGGCCGCCAAGCCCGAAGCCTTGCCGGCGGACATGGCTGCGATGGTGGCCGCGCTCTCGCCCGATGCCAAGGCCGCCGCCGAGGTCGCCGACGCCGGTGCGGACACCCGCATCGGCGAGGTGCGCGCGGCGATCTCGCTCACCCAGCCCGCGCCCCTGGCCGCGGCCCGCGACGTGGCCGTGGTCGCCCCGCCCAGCGTGGTGCCGAACCTTCAGGGCGAGGCGTTCGCCGATGAGATCGGTACCCACCTGAAGTGGATGGCCGACCAGAAGGTCGGCCACGCCCACCTGCGCGTGTCGCCGGACGACATGGGCACGGTGGACATCCGCCTGAAGCTGGACGGGGACCGCGTCTCGGCCGACTTCAGCGCGGCCCAGGGCGAGGTCCGCCAGGCCCTGGAGCAGAGCCTGCCGCGCCTGCGTGAGCTGCTGGGCCAGCACGGCTTCCAGCTGGCCCACGCCGACGTCGGCCACCGCCAGCAGCCGCGCCAGGACAGCGATGGCACCGCACGCATGGCCGCACCGGGCGGCAGCGTGGACCTGCCCGAGGACGGCGCGATGACGACCGTGTCGGTGCGGAGCCTGCGAGGGCGTGGGTTGTTGGATGCTTACGCCTGATAGCGAGGAACGAGTTTAGAGAAACGAGGAACGAGAAGACGGCGGGTGCCCGCTGTGGCTGGGCATCGGCCCGCTGGCGCGCGTTGCGCGCTCACTCGTTCCTCGTTCTTCCACGCCGTGGACCTGTCCGAGGATGGCGCGATGATCGTCTCGGTGGGCGCTCTGTAGGGGCGTGGGTTGCTGGACGCTTACGCTTGAGGGCGAGGAACGAGTCCAGAGAACGAGGAACGAGAGAACGGGCGGGGGCCCGCTGCGGCAGGCATTGACCCGCCAGCGGAAGAGCGCGCGTTGCGCGCTCACTCGTTCCTCGTTCCTCCACACTCGTTCCTCTTTCTCGTTCCTCGTTCCTCTACACTCACTCCTCGCCAACGCCGCCAGAATCCCGACGCCATTCCGGCACGCGACTTGCTTATCTCCACGAGCACCCCTTACGGAGATCCCCCAGTGTCCGACAAGAAAGCCCCAGCCAAGGCCGCCGCCGCCGACAAGGGCGAGAAGAAAGGCGGCAAGCTGCCGCTGATCATCGCCATCGTGGCGGTCCTGGCCGCCGGTGGCGCCGGCGCGGGCTGGTATCTCAGCTCCAAGAAGGCCACCGAGGCCGAGCACGCCGCCGCCGAGCCGAAGAAGCCGGCCGTGCCGGCGCCGGCGCTGTACCTGCCGCTGGAACCGGCCTTCGTGGTCAACCTGTCCGGCGCCAATGGCGGCCCGCAGTACCTGCAGGTGGAAGTGCAGCTGATGACCCGCGACGCGGTACAGCTGGAACACCTCAAGGCCAATGCGCCGGCCATCCGCGCCGACCTGCTGATGCTGTTCGCCCAGCAGAGCGGCACCGACATCGTCGACGTACCCGGCCGCAAGAAGCTGCAGGCCGCGGCCCTGGCCGAGGTGCAGAAGCTCATGACCGCCGAGACCGGCGAGAAGTGCGCCGAAGGCCTGCTCTTCACCAGCTTCGTGACCCAGTAAGAAGGCCGATCCGATGAGCGACTTGCTCTCACAGGACGAAATCGACGCGCTCTTGCACGGCGTCGATTCCGGCGCGGTGGAAACCGCCGCCCCGGTCGATCCGAGCGTGGCCCAGTCCTACGATTTCGCCAGCCAGGACCGGATCATCCGTGGGCGCATGCCGACCCTGGAGATGGTCAACGAGCGCTTCGTGCGCCTGTGGCGCATCGGCCTGTTCAACCTGCTGCGCCGCTCGGCGGACCTGTCCGTGCGCGGCATCGACCTGCTCAAGTTCGGCGACTACATGCACTCGCTGTACGTGCCGACCAACCTCAACCTGATCAAGCTCAAGCCGCTGCGCGGCACTGGGCTGATCGTGTTCGAGCCCAAGCTGGTCTACACGGTGGTGGACAACTTCTTCGGCGGCGACGGGCGCTACCCGGCCAAGATCGAAGGCCGCGAGTTCACCCCCACGGAGATGCGCGTCATCCAACTGATGCTCAAGCAGACCTTCAACGACCTGAAGGAAGCCTGGGCGCCGGTGCTGGAGGTGGATTTCGAGTACATCAATTCCGAGGTCAACCCGCACTTCGCCAACATCGTCACCCCGCGCGAGTATGTGGTGGTGTGCCGCTTCCACGTCGAGCTCGACGGCGGTGGCGGCGAGGTCCACGTGACCCTGCCCTATTCGATGCTGGAGCCGATCCGCGAGCTGCTCGATGCCGGCATCCAGAGCGACCGCGTGGACCGCGACGAAAGCTGGAACAGCACCCTGCGCGAGCAGCTGCAGCTGTCCGAGGTCACCGTGTCCACCATCCTGGCGCGCAAGACCATCAACCTGCGCCAGCTGACCCATCTGAAGGTGGGCGACGTGCTGCCCATCGAACTGCCCAAGGACGTGCCGATCTGCGTGGAGGACATCCCGCTGTTCACCGGCGAGTTCGGCATTTCCAACGGCTACAACGCCGTCAAGATCACCGCCACCCATCCGCCCGGCACCATCGTCGCCAAAGCGCAGCCCAAGGATCCCACCGCATGAACACCAGTTTCCCCAACGCCGACGCGGCGACCTTCGACGACCTGCACGCCGATGGCCCGCAGGCCGGCAACGACCTCAACCTGGACATGATCCTGGACGTGCCGGTGGCGCTGACCCTGGAAGTCGGCCGCACCCGCATGCCCATCCGCAACCTGCTGCAGCTCAACCAGGGCTCGGTGATCGAGCTGGAGCGCGGCGCTGGCGAGCCGCTGGACGTGTTCGTCAACGGCACCCTGGTCGCCCATGGCGAGGTGGTGGTCATCAACGACCGCTTCGGCGTACGCCTGACCGACGTGGTCAGCCCGGCCGAACGCGTGCGGAGACTGCGCTGATGCTGCTTGCGACGGCCGGCGCCGTCGCCCGCAGCGCGCCGGCCGCCTCCTCCGCCAGCGGTCTGCTGGGCGGGGTGATGGCGCTGCTGCTGGTGCTGGGGCTGATCCTGGGCCTGGCCTGGTTGCTCAAGCGCATGCCGGGCAGCGCTTTCCGCCAGAACGAACAGCTCAAGCTGATCGCCACCCTGCCGCTGGGTACCCGCGAGCGCGCGGTGGTGGTCCAGGTCGGCCAGCAGCAGCTGCTGCTCGGGGTGAGCGCCGGCTCGGTGACCCTGCTGCAGACCCTGCCCGAGCCCTCGCAGGTGCCGCCCTCGCCGCAGCTGGCCGACCTGAATAAGCTCCCCGATTTCGCCCAGCTGCTGGCGCAGCGCATGCGCAAGGATTCCAGGAAATGAGCGCTTCCCGCACCCGGCTGCTGCCTTGGACGCTGCTGCTGGCCCTGCTGGCCGTGTTGGTGCTGCCATTGACCGCGCTGGCGCAGGCCGCGCCCGCGGCGCAGAACCCGGCGCCGATCGCCGAGCCGGCGACCCAGGGCTCGGCGCTGCCGGCACTCCCCAACGTGTCGGTGGGACGCATCGGCAACGACCCGGTCAGCGTGCCGCTGCAGACCCTGCTGCTGATGACCGGCATCACCCTGCTGCCCTCGCTGCTGCTGGTGATGACCGCCTTCACCCGCATCACCATCGTGCTGGCGCTGCTGCGCCAGGCGCTGGGCACGGGGCAGTCGCCCTCCAACCAGGTGATGATCGGCCTGGCGCTGTTCCTGACCGCGATGATCATGATGCCGGTGTGGCAGAAGGCCTGGGACAGCGGCTTTGGCCCCTATCTCAATGGCCAGATCGATTTCCGCACCGCCTGGGACCTGGGCATGTCGCCGCTGCGCGCCTTCATGCTGGCGCAGATCCGCGACACCGACCTGATGACCTTCGCCGGCCTGTCCGGCCACGGCGCCTACAACTCGCCGGCGGAGATCCCCTTCCCGACCCTGGCCGCCTCCTTCGTGACCAGCGAGCTGAAGACCGCCTTCGAGATCGGCTTTCTGATCTACATCCCGTTCGTGATCATCGACCTGGTCGTGGCCAGCGTGCTGATGTCCATGGGCATGATGATGCTCTCGCCGATGCTGATCTCGGCCCCGTTCAAGATCCTGCTGTTCGTGCTGGTCGATGGCTGGGTGCTGACGGTGGGCACGCTGGCGGCGAGCTTCAATTCCATCTAGGAACGAGGAACGAGGAACGAGGAACGAGTGATAAAGCGCAAGCGTCTGCTCTCGTTCCTCGTTCCTCTCCACTCGTTCCTCGCCCCAATCGCTCGTTCCTCGCCTTCAATCACTCGTTCCTCGTTCCTCTCCACTCGTTCCTAGACCCATGACTCCCGAACTCGCCCTCACCGAACTGCGCGGCGGTCTGATCGCCGCGATGTGGATCGCCGGCCCGCTGTTGCTGAGCGTGCTGGTGGTCGGCGTGGTGGTCGGCGTGGTGCAGGCGGCCACCCAGCTCAATGAGCCGACCATCGGCTTCATCGCCAAGGCGGTGACGCTGACCGCGGCGCTGTTCGCGCTGGGCAGCTTCCTGCTGGGTTACCTGACCGAGTTCACCATCGACCTGTTCCATCGGATCCCGCATCTGATCGGATGAGCGCCGCCTTCGCCGCCGCAGGGTCGCGCTGATGGATGCCGCCACCGCGATGGTGATCGACGGCAACCGCGCCTTCGCCATGATCGGCGCGGTGCTGTGGATCATGCTGCGCACCGGGGCGATGCTGATGGCCATGCCCTTGATCGGCACCCGCGCGGTGCCGGCGCGGGTGCGCGTGCTGCTGGCCGGCACCCTGGCCGTGGCGCTGGCGCCGATCCTGCCGCCGCTGCCGGCCTGGGGCGGCTTCGATGCGGTGGCGGTGCTGTCGATCCTGCGCGAGATCGCGCTGGGGGTGGCCATGGGCTTCCTGCTGCGGCTGGTGTTCGAGGCCGGCGCCCTGGCCGGCGAGTGGGTCTCCCAGGGCATGGGCCTGTCCTTCGCGCAGATGGCCGACCCGCTGCGCGGGGTCAGCTCGGGCGTGGTCGGGCAGTGGTTCTACCTGGCCTTCGGCCTGATGTTCTTCGCCAGCGATGGCCACCTGGCGATGATTTCGCTGCTGGTGCGCAGCTACCAGGCCCTGCCGATCGGCGTGGCCCTGCCCGATGTCAACGCCATGCTGGCTGTGGCCCCGGATTTCCTGCCGGCGGTGCTGCGCGGCGGCCTGTCGCTGGCGCTGCCGCTCATGATCGCGATGCTGGCCACCAACCTGGCCTTCGGCATCCTGGCCAAGGCGGCCCCGCAGCTGAACCCGGTGCAGCTGGGCCTGCCGGTGGCGCTGCTGATGGGGCTGGCGCTGCTGGCGGTGCTGATGGGCGATCTGAGCGCGCCGGTCCTGCGCCAGTTCGAGGCGACCTTCCAGGCCATCGAGCGCCTGAGCAATCCGTAATCCGAAATCCGGTCAAGTCCAGCGACCCTTGCGCCGATACACATGGCGCCCCCTGCTGCCGGCTCGGCCCCGGCGCCCAAGGAATCCATGTCACGCGCCAGCGGCCATCCGTTCAGCACGCCCGACGCCCTGCCCGCCCGTGATGGCGCGGCGGTGCGTTGGCGCTGGCTATGGCCGCTGGCGCTGGCCTGCCTGGGCTTGCCCTTCGTGGATGTCCTGGGCGCAAGCCCCGGCCGGGCCCACTATGCCGTCACCTCGCTGGCGCACCTGCAATGGGGCCTGATCCTGGCCGTGGCGATGCTGGCAGCCTCGCCGGTGTACCTGCGCACGCTGTTCCCGCTGTGCTACCTGGGCTGGGTGCTGCGTGCCGGGTGGGAAAGCGCGGGCAGCGTGCAGGCCATGCTGGGGCATGCGGCCACCATGCTTCCGGTCTACGTGGTGATGTACGCAGGGACGGTGCTGTGCGCTCGGCTGATGGGGTGGCCGCGCGCGGGCTCTCACCGCCACTTCCGGCAGCGCGACCTGCCGGCCTTCGTGCTGGTGGCGCTGCTGCTGTACCCGGCCGGTTGGGCGCTGGCCTTCGCGTTGAGTCTGAGCGCCTTCGGCGCGGACACGCAGGAGGTCCTGGACCGCGCGACTTACCTGTTCCAGTCGCGCTACTTCGGCGTGGTGCTGCTGACGCTGCCCATCGTGCTGCTGGGCACCGGCTGGCGCTCGCCTGCGGCCACCGCCGCGCGGATCCCCAACGTGGAACGGGCGATCATCGGCCTGTTCACCCTGCTGTTCCTGTGGCTGCTGCATATCCCGCAGGAGCACCAGGACCTGGCCACCCGCATCCTGGACCATCGCTACTTGGTGGTTACGCTGATGGTGTGGCTGTCCTTGCGCCTGTCCTGGCGCTGCTGCGTGCCGCTGCTGGCGCTGGTGTCCACGGTCTTGCTGGTGTGCATCGGGCAGTCCAACCTGGCCCATCCCGCGTTCGCCGCGCAGCGCACGGCGCTGCTGGGCACCGAGCTGGCCGCCATCCAGCAGGTCTGCGTGCTGGTGCTGCTGATCGGCAGCAATGGCCGGCTGGCGCTGCGCCGGGCCGCCGATGCGGCGCTGGTCGATGGCCTGACCGGGGTGCCCAACATCAGCGCGCTGCGCCGCGACCTGGCCCGGCGCGAAACGGTGCCGGAAGAACTGGGGCTGCTCAGCATCGAGCATGTGGACACGCTGATGGCCTCCTTCGGGCTGCCGGCACAGGAGGCGCTGACCACCGCCCTGCATGCGCAGCTGCAGGCCTCGCTGGATGCCTACATCATGGGGCCAGGGCGCTTCATCCTGGTGCCGCGCGCCGGACAGCCGGTGTCCTGGAACGAGGTGCTGCAGGGGCTGGAGCGCTTCGAGTTCCGCTATGCCGACACCCGCCTGCGCATGGAACCGCACCTGGGCGTGGCCACCCTGGCCGGCCGGGGCGATGCGGCGCTGGACGCGGCGCTGCATGCGGCCTTTCGCGCCAAGCGCATGGCCCGCCAGCGCGCCGAGACCTCGCCGGTGTTCGCCGACACCCTGGAAAGCGGCGATGCCGGTCGCCTGGCCTTCCAGACCCACTCGCTGGCGCTGTCGCTGCTGCGCCAGAACGCGGTGGAACTGCACGTGCAGCCGATCCGCCGCATCGGCCAGGACCAGGCCGAGATGGCCGAGGTGCTATGCCGCCTGCGTGGCCCGGACGGGCTGCTGATGCCGGCCGACTACATGGAAGAGCTGGAAGCCAGTCGCGGCGTGGTCGAGCTGGACCGGGCGGTGATCGAGAGCGTGCTGGGCTGGATGCAGGCCCATCCGGACAACGGCGGCTACCAGCGCCTGGCGATCAACCTGACCGGCCGCAGCCTGGTGTCCGAGCACTTCCGCAACTGGCTGCTGCACAAGCTGGACCTGTTCCCCGGGGCGCCGGGGCGGCTGTGCTTCGAGATCACCGAACGGGCGATCGAGGGTGGCATCGTCCGCGCCATGCCCCTGCTGCAGTCGCTGCACCAGCGCGGCTGCCTGATCGCGCTGGACGATTTCGGCACCGGCATGCAGAGTTTCGACCGCCTGCAGCAGCTTCCGATCGACCTGGTCAAGATCGACGGCGCCTTCGTGCGCAACATCGTCAGCAACGTGCGCGACCGCGAGCTGGTCCGCGCCATGGTGACCATCGCCAATGCCTACCAGGCCCAGACCGTGGCCGAGTACGTGGAGGACGCCGAAATCCTGCGCCTGCTGCACAGCCTGGGCGTGGACTGGGCCCAGGGCTACCACATCGCCCGCCCGGCACCGCTGCCGCAGATGGACGGCAGCCCGGCGCCCTGATCGCTGGCACGGCGCTTGCACGATGGCGGCATCCCCCGCCGTGCGTGATGTCCGATGTCCGAAGACGACCAGGAACGTACAGAACAGCCTAGTGAAAAGCGCCTGCGCGAGGCCCGTGAACAGGGCAACGTGCCGCGATCGCGCGAGCTGTCCACCGCGGCGGTGTTCACCGGCGGGGTGATCGCGGTGATGTCCGCCGGCGGCGGCATCGGCCGCAGCGCGCGCGACTGGTTCAAGCAGGCGCTGTCCCCGCCCCGCAGCCTGCTGGAGACCCCGCAGGAGCTGCTGCCCTACTTCGGCCACCAGATCCTGCAGCTGCTGCTGACGATGTGGCCGATCGTGCTGGTGGCCCTGGCTACGGCCGTGGTCGCGCCGATGGCCATGGGCAGCGTGCAGTTCAACACCAAGTCGCTGGCGCCCAAGTTCGACCGCATGAACCCGGCCGCCGGGCTCAAGCGCATGTGGGGCAGCGAGAGCGTGGCCGAGCTGGTCAAGTCGGTGCTGCGCCTGCTGTTCGTCGGCACCGCCGCCGGCCTGACCCTGTGGTCAGGCACCAAGCTGCTGCGATCGCTGGTGGGCATGCCGCTGGAGATGGCCATGAGTCAGGGCGTGGGCCTGGCCCTGAAGATGCTGTTCGCCACCTGCGGCGCGCTGGCGCTGCTGGCGGCCATCGATGCGCCGTACCAGAAGTGGAACTGGAAGCGGAAGCTGATGATGAGCCGCGAGGAGCTCAAGCGCGAGATGAAGGAAAGCGAGGGCAGCCCGGAGGTGAAGGGCAAGATCCGCCAGATGCAGCACCAGATGTCCCAGCGCCGGATGATGGAGGCCGTGCCCACTGCCGACGTGGTGGTGGTCAACCCCACCCACTACGCCGTCGCACTCAAGTACGAGAACGGCAAGGCCGGCGCGCCCATCGTGGTGGCCAAGGGCGTGGACGAGACCGCCTTCCGCATCCGCGAGGTGGCCGAGCAGCACAAGGTCGCCATCCTCTCGGCCCCGCCGCTGGCACGCGCCTTGTATAGGGAAAGCGATCTAGGCAAGGAAATTCCCGTGAGACTCTACGCCGCCGTGGCCCAGGTGCTGTCCTACGTCTACCAGCTGCGCAACTGGCGCACCGCGGGCGGCCGTTACCCCGCCCAGCCGGCAGTGGAGGTGCAGGAATTCGTCGACGGCCGCCCCAACGGCGCGACTGACGGGGCCGGCCTGTGAGCGCCGTGGCCCCGGGCGGCAACGGCGGGACCATGGGCCGGTTCGTCGACCTGATGCGCAGTGGCCTGGGCGCCCCGCTGGTGGTCATGGGCATGCTGGGCATGGTGGTGGTGCCGCTGCCGCCGTTCGTGCTGGATGCGCTGTTCTCCTTCAACATCGCCATCTCGCTGATGGTGCTGCTGGCCGTGGTCTACGTGCAGCGGCCGCTGGAGTTCTCGATCTTCCCGATCGTGCTGCTGATGACCACCATGCTGCGCCTGGCGCTGAACGTGGCCTCCACCCGCGTGATCCTGATGCACGGCCAGGGCGGCCACGACGCGGCCGGCAAGGTCATCGCCGCCTTCGGCGAGTTCGTGATCGGCGGCAACTACGCGGTGGGCATCGTGGTGTTCGCGATCCTGACCATCATCAACTTCGTGGTCATCACCAAGGGCGCCGGGCGCATCTCGGAGGTGACCGCGCGCTTCATCCTGGACGCGATGCCCGGCAAGCAGATGGCCATCGACGCCGATCTCAACGCCGGCCTGCTGACCCGCGAGGAAGCCAAGGCCCGCCGCGAGGAAGTGCGCGAGGAAGCCGACTTCTACGGCGCGATGGACGGTGCCAACAAGTTCATCCGCGGCGATGCCATCGCCGGCATCCTGATCCTGTTCATCAACCTGATCGGCGGCCTGGCCGTGGGCGTGCTGCAGCACGGCATGCCGGTGGCCGACGCGGCCGCGACCTACACCCTGCTGTCCATCGGCGACGGCCTGGTGGCGCAGCTGCCCGCGCTGCTGGTGTCCTCGGCCGTGGCCCTGCTGGTGACCCGCGCCTCGCGCAAGCAGGACATGGGCAAGGCCATGGGCGGCCAGGTGTTCGGCCAGTACCGCTCGGTGGCCATCGCCGCCGGCATCCTGGGCACGGTCGGCCTGGTGCCGGGCATGCCCAATGTCGCTTTTCTGACGCTGGGCGCGGGCCTGGGCTACATGGCCTGGCGCCTGTACAAGAAGGAGCAGGCGAGCAAGGACGCGGCGGCCTCCGCGCCCGACCCGGCCTCCGCGCCGACCCCGGCGGCCAATCCCAATGCCGAGCTCGGCTGGGACGAGCTGCGCCCGGTCGATCCGCTGGGCCTGGAAGTGGGCTACCGCCTGATCCCGCTGGTGGACAAGGCCCAGGGCGGCGAGCTGATGGCGCGCATCAAGGGCGTACGCCGCAAGCTGACCCAGGACATCGGCTTCCTGATCCCCCCGGTGCATATCCGCGACAACCTGGAGCTGTCGGCCACGGCCTACCGCCTGCTGGTGCACGGCGTGCCGGTGGCCACCGCCGAGGTTTACCCGGACCGCGAACTGGCCCTGGACCCGGGCGGCGCGCTGGGCCAGCTGGACGGCGTGCCCGGCAAGGACCCGGCCTTCGGCCTGGATGCGGTGTGGATCCTGCCGCACCAGCGCGCCCAGGCCGAATCCATGGGCTACACCGTGGTCGACCCGTCCACCGTGATCGCCACCCATCTCTCCCACCTGGTGCGCAGCCACGCCCCTGAGCTGCTGGGCCACGAGGAAGTGCAGCAGCTGCTGGCCACCCTGGCCAAGAGCGCACCCAAGCTGGTGGAAGACCTGACCCCCAAGTCGCTGCCGCTGTCGGTGGTGGTGCGGGTGCTGCAGAACCTGCTGATCGAGCGCATCCCGGTGCGCCAGCTGCGCCGCATCGTCGAGGCCATGGTCGAGCACGCCCCGCACAGCCAGGACCCGGGCAACCTGACCGCGGTGGTCCGCAATGCCCTGGGCCGGTTCATCGTCCAGGAAATCGCCGGCAACGCCGCCGAACTTCCGGTCTACACGCTGGCACCGCAGCTGGAGCGGGTACTCAACGACTCGGCCCAGGGCGGCGCCGCCGCACTGGAGCCGGGCCTGGCCGAGCGCCTGCAGCAATCCCTGGCCGACTGCGCCGGCCGCCAGGAAGCCAAGGCCGAGCCGGCCGTGGTGCTGGTCCCGGGCAACGTGCGCGCCGCCCTGGCCCGCCTGATCCGCCACAGCGTGCCCTCGCTGTCGGTGCTGTCCTATACGGAGGTGCCGGAGGACAAGCGGCTGAAGTTGATCGGGACCATCAGTTAAAGGCTAGGAACGAGAAACGAGGAACGAGGAACGAGTGAGAGCGGCCCCGGCGCCTCTCAACTCGTTCTTCGTTTCTCCACTCGTTTCTGGCTTTTTCATCACTCGTTCCTCGTTTCTCGTTCCTCGTTTCTCACTGTCCAAAATCCGGCGCCCAAATCGGCACGCCACATGCATAGGTACGGAAGCGGGACGGAAAGCCGACAGGCGACCGCCCCAACCCGACTTCCCAGACCGAACTTTCCCCGCGGCACCGGCCGCAGGAGCCCTGCATGAAGATCAAACGCTTTACCGCTCCCGACATGCGCACCGCGCTGCGCATGGTCCGTGAAGAACACGGCGCCGATGCGGTGATCCTCTCCAACCGCCGTACCGACGAGGGCGTGGAGATCGTGGCGGCCAGCAACTACGACGAGGGCATGGTCCAGCAGCAGCTGGAAGCGGCCGCCCGTCGGGAAGCCGAGTTTGCCGCCGCCACCGCCGAGAAGGTGGCCCAGGAGCAGCGTCTGATGGCCGAGCGCGAGGCCGCCCACGCCGCCCGTCAGCAGGCCCTGGCCCAGGCCCGCGCCGAGTCGCCGCGCCCGCAGGCGCCGGCCGGCTTCGATGCCGATGCCCTGGTCGCCGCTGCCGCCGCCAAGGCGCCGCGCCCGCAGGCCTCCACCAGCGGCGATTTCGCCAAGGCGCTGCTGGCCGCGGTCAGCCCGCGCCACGCCGGCGATGCCCTGCGCGATGCCATGTCCGGCCTGCGCGCGCCGGCCGCGGCCGCGGCCATCCCCTCCTTCGCCCAGCTGCCCGATGACGCGGCCAGCTTCACCCCGGCCGCGCTGATGGCCGCCGCCGAGCCCACCCCTGCCCCGGCCGTGCCGGCGCAGGCGGCGATCTCCCACGACGGTTCGCAGGCGCCGCTGCCGCAGGCCGCCGCCGTGCCGGCGCCAGCCGCTCCCCACCTGAGCCTGGTGCCGACGCCGGAGGTCCCGCAGTCCGACGCCCAGCTGATGCAGATGCGCGATGAGCTGGCGCAGATGCGCTCGATGATCGAACGCGAGATGTCGCGCCTGACCGATGAGCGCCTGCGCGGCTCGCCGGTGCGCGGCACGGCCATGGAGCTGATGGAAGACTACGGCTTCGATGCCGGCATCACCCGCGACGTGGTGCTGCAGATCCCGGCCGACACCGACCCGGCCCGTGGCCGCGGCATGATGCTGGGCCTGATCTCGCGGCGCCTGCCGGTGTGCCCGATCGACCCGCTGGAAGAAGGCGGCGTGATCGCCCTGGTCGGCCCCACCGGCGCCGGCAAGACCACCACCATCGCCAAGCTGGCCGCCCGTTACGCGGCCGAGCACGGCGCCCGCAACGTCGCCCTGGTGACCACCGACGTGGCCCGCATCGGCGGCCGCGAGCAGCTGCACAGCTACGGCCGCCAGCTCGGCGTGGCCGTGCACGAGGCCGACAGCCACGCCTCGCTGATCACCCTGCTGCAGCGCCTGTCCGACTACAAGCTGGTGCTGGTGGATACTGCCGGCCTGGGCCAGCGCGACCGCGCCCTGGCCAGCCAGCTGAACTGGCTGCGCGCCGCAAAACAGGTACGGACCTTGCTTGTCCTTCCTGCGAACTCGCACTTCTCCGACCTGGACGAAGTGGTACGCCGTTTCCAGACCGCAGCGCCGCAGGGGGTGGTGCTGACCAAGCTGGACGAAACCGGCCGACTGGGCAGCGCCCTGTCGGTGGTGGTCGACCACGGTTTGCCGCTGACCTGGGTCACCGATGGACAACAGGTCCCGCAAGACCTGCATCGGGCAAATGCCGCCAGTTTGGCGCTGCGCCTTGAAGATCTGCGCCGCGCTGCCGATAAGCCCAATATCCCGGAGCACGACCATGCCGTTGCATGAGTACACGACAGTGACCAGCGTTCCCCCGCCGCCAATGAATTCCGTCCGCTCCATCGCCGTCACCGGCGGCAAGGGGGGCGTGGGCAAGACCAACCTGTCGGTCAACCTGTCCGTGGCCCTGGCCGACCTGGGCAAGCGCACCCTGCTGCTGGACGCCGACCTGGGGCTGGCCAACGTGGACGTACTGCTGGGCCTGGCGCCCAAGTACACCCTGGCCGACCTGGTGGCCGGCCGCTGCGAGCTGGAAGAGCTGCTGATCGAGGGCCCCGGCGGCCTGCTGATCGTGCCGGCCGCCTCCGGCCGCCGCCACATGGCCGAGCTGCAGCAGGCCGAGCACGTGGGCCTGGTCAACGTGTTCAACGACCTGCAGCGCGACCTGGACACCCTGGTGGTGGACACCGCCGCCGGCATCACCGACAGCGTGCTGACCTTCTGCCAGGCCTCGCAGGACACCATCGTGGTGGTCTGCGACGAGCCGGCCTCCATCACCGATGCCTACGCCCTGATCAAGGTCCTCTCGCGCGAGCGCGGCGTGGACCGCATCCAGATCGTGGCCAACATGGTGCGCGATGCCAACGAAGGCCGCCGCCTCTACGACAAGATCTCGCGCGTGTGCGAGCGCTTCCTGGGCGATGTCTCGCTGAACTACCTGGGCGCGGTGCCGCAGTGCGAATGGCTGCGCATGGCCGTGCAGCGCCAGCAGGCCGTCGTCCGTGCCTACCCCGCCAGTCCCTCGGCGCGCGCCATCACCGACATCGCTCGCCGCGCCTCGCGCTGGCAGGCCCCGGTGGAACCGCGCGGCACCGTGGAATTCTTCGTCGACCGCATGATCCAGCAGAGGGCGATGGCATGAACATGGCCACTGCCGAATACCGCGCGGTGCAGCGCACCGTCGCCACCGACTACGTCACCAAGCACGCCGACCTGGTGCGCCGCATCGCCCACCACCTGGCGGCCAAGCTGCCGGCCAGCGTGGAGGTCGACGACCTGATCCAGGCCGGCATGATCGGCCTGCTGGAAGCCTCGCGCAGCTACGACGCCGAGCAGGGCGCCTCGTTCGAGACCTACGCCTCGATCCGCATCCGCGGCTCGATGATCGACGAGATCCGTCGTGGCGACTGGGTGCCGCGCTCGGTGCACCGCCGCGCCCGTGACGCCGCGGCCGCGACCCGCGCGATCGAGCAGGAAACCGGCCGTGCCGCGTCCTCACAGGACGTCGCCGCGCGCCTGGAGATGCCGCTGCCCGACTACATGCGCCTGATGGAAGATGCCTCGCGCGGCCAGGTGCTGAGCCTGGAGTCGCGCATCGAGGACCACGGCGATGTCGACGTGGCACCCGACGCCGGCCTCAACCCGCAGCAGATGCTGGAGCGTGGCCAGTTCGGTCGCGCCCTGGGCGGGGCCATCGGTGAGCTGCCCGAGCGCGAGCAGATGGTGCTGTCGCTGTACTACGAACAGGAATTGAACCTGAAGGAGATCGGCGCGGTGCTGGGCGTGAGCGAGTCGCGCGTCTGCCAGATCCACGGCCAGGCCGTGGTCCGCCTGCGCGGCAAGCTCAACATGTTCGACACCCACGATGCCGGACTGGAAGACGAGTAAGCCGCCGCGGCCGCCGCCTTTCGCGATCCGTTCCAAGAACCCGATGAAGACCTGCTGGAGCCCGAAGTGAACAAGAACATGCGCATCCTGATCGTCGACGATTTCTCGACGATGCGCCGCATCGTCAAGAACCTGCTCAACGACCTGGGCTTCACCAACACGGCCGAAGCCGACGATGGCCACACCGCGCTGGCGGCGCTGAATACGCAGCCGTTCGACTTCGTGGTGACCGACTGGAACATGCCGGGCATGACCGGCATCGACCTGCTGCGTGCCATCCGCGCCGACGACAAGCTCAAGACCCTGCCGGTGCTGATGGTCACGGCCGAAGCCAAGCGCGAGCAGATCATCGAGGCCGCGCAGAACGGCGTGAACGGCTACATCATCAAGCCGTTCACCGCGCAGACCCTGGAAGAGAAGCTGGGCAAGATCTTCGAACGGCTGGCGGCCACCGCATGAGCGCCCTGTCCGCTCCCGAGCGCGCCGCGCTGATCGACCGGCTGCAACAGGCCCTGGTCGCGTTGGAAGCGGGCGATGAAACGACCTGGCGTTCGCACGTGGACGCCCTGGCGGCCGCGCGCACCCAGCCGCTGGTCAAGGGCCTGAGCCGCCTGGCGCGCGAACTGGCCCAGGCCCTGGGCGAGCTGCCGCCGGCCGACCACCCCGGCGCCAACGAACTGGACGATGCCTGCGCGCGCCTGGACCATGTGGTCACCACCACCGAGCAGGCCACCCACCGCACCCTGGACCTGATCGAGCAGTCGCGCGCGATCAGCGAACAGCTGCGCACCGGGCTGGACGCGCCGCACCAGCTGGAGCTGCTGGCCACCCTGCGCCTGAACCTGCAGGAGATGGCGCTGGCGCAGAGCTATCAGGACATCACCGGCCAGACCGTGCGCCGCGTGGCCGGCATCGTGCGCCGCGTGCACGAGGGCTTTGCCGCACTCGGCCTGCCGCCGCAGCAGCGCGGCGTCACCCCCGACAACCACCTGGCCGGCCCCGCGCTGGCGGGTATCGACCGGCATGGCGTCTCGCAGAACGACGCCGACGCCCTGCTTTCCGACCTGGGTCTGTAAACCGACATGAGCGCGGTCTCTTCCGATATTGCAGCGGACTTCATCGTCGAGGCCCAGGAAATCCTGGACCGCCTCGGCGAGCAGCTGGTGGCGCTGGAACAGTCGCCGGAGGACCGCGACCAGCTGAACGCGGTGTTCCGCGGCTTCCACACCCTCAAAGGCGGCGCCGGCTTTTTGGGCGTGACCGCGATGGTCAACCTGTGCCATGCCGCCGAGGAGACCCTGGGCACCGTGCGTGCCGGTCAGGGCCAACTGACCTCGGCCCACTTCGACGCGGCCCAGCGCTCGCTGGACTGGCTGCAGGGCATGCTCGACGCGCTGTCCAACGGCACCGAACCGCCGCATGCGCCGCCGGAGCTGATTGCCCAGTTCGCGCTGGACCAGGCGGCGGCCCCGGCGCCGACACCGGCGCCCGCCGCCTCGGCTGTCGCCAAGCCGGCGGCGGCCGGCGGCGAGATGATCAGCGACGACGAGTTCGAATCCTTGCTCGATACCCTGCACGGCGCTTCGGCACCGGGCACGCACGCGGTGGCCGCCCCGCCGCCGCGACCGGCGCCTGCGCGCCCCGCGGCACCGGCGCCGGCTGCGGCCGGGTCCGCACCGCGCGGCGCCGCGCCGGCCAAGGCCGCCGAGGTGGAAACCACCGTGCGCGTGGACACGCGCCGGCTGGACGACATCGTCAACCTGATCGGCGAGCTGGTGCTGGCGCGTAACCGCCTGAAGACCCTGCGCACCCGCATCCGCGACGAGGAACTGGAGCGCGCCGTGGGCGTGCTGGACGTGGCCACCGCGCGCCTGCAGTCGGCGGTCATGCGCACGCGCATGCAGCCGGTGGGCAAGGTGTTCTCGCGCTTTCCCAAGGTGGCGCGCGATGTGGCGCGCTCGCTGCAGAAGGAAGTCGAACTGGAGCTGGTGGGCGCCGAGACCGAGCTGGACCGCAACCTGGTCGAGGCCCTGGCCGATCCGCTGGTGCACCTGGTGCGCAACGGCATCGACCACGGCATCGAGGCACCGGGCCTGCGCGAGGCTTCCGGCAAGCCGCGCTCGGGCCGGCTGCGCCTGGCCGCGCGCCAGGAAGGCGATTATGTGGCCATCGAGGTGCAGGACGACGGCGCCGGCATCGACCCCGAGCGCCTGCGCGCCAAGGCGCGCGAGAAGGGCCTGATCGATGCCGAGGCCGCCGCCCGCCTGAGCGCGGACGAATGCCTCAACCTGATCTTCCTGCCCGGCTTTTCCACCAAGGCCGAGGTCACCGACATCTCCGGCCGTGGCGTGGGCATGGACGTGGTGCAATCGCGCATTCGTGAGCTGGGCGGCCAGATCCAGATCCAGTCCGAACTCGGACGCGGCAGCCGCTTTTTGATCCGCGTGCCGCTGACCCTGGCGATCCTGCCGACCCTGCTGGTGCAGGCCGGCGAGGCGGTCTACGCCTTGCCGCTGGCGCGCGTGCAGGAAGTGATGCACGCGCCGGAAAAGACCCTGAAGTGGTTCGACGGCCGCCCGGTGCTGGACCGCCGCTCGCACACCCTGCCGTTGCTGGACCTGCGCGGCTGGCTGGGCCTGCAGGTGCCGCCGGAGACGCTGTTCACCATCGTGCTGCTGCAGATGGGCGACTCGCGCTTCGGCCTGATCGTGGACCAGGTGCGCGGCCGCGAGGAAGTGGTGATCAAGCCCCTGCCGCGCGCCCTGCGCGGCCTGCCCGGCTACGCCGGCGCCACCCTGATCGGCGACGGTCGCCTGGCGATGATCCTGGATGTGGACGGGCTGCGGGAGAGCATGGCCTGAAGGCGAGGAACGAGTGGAGAGGAACGAGGAACGAGTGAGAGCGCTCCTCGGTCGCGTCACTGGCTCCTTGTTCCTTCGTCGCTCTCCCTTTTGGCGTGACCGTCTGGCCAGAAACGAGTGGAGAGGAACGAGGACGAGTGAGAGCGCCCCGGTCCGCGCCACTCGTTCCTCGTTCCTCGTTCGTCCTGCGCAAAGCGACCCCTGAGATCGCGGGCGAGCCAATCCATTCGCTCCGCCCCACTCGTTCCTCGTTCCTCTCCACTCGTTCCTCGCCTTCTGGCCCAACCCTTGCATCACCCCCAGGGCCCGCCCCGTTCAAGTCCGCCGTGACCCGGCCGATACCGATCCCATGGACATCCTCAGCCTCCTCGGAATCCTGCTCGCGCTGGCCGCTCTGGTCGGCGGCAGCATTCTCAAGGGCGCGGGCATCGGATCGCTGTGGTCCTCGGCCGCCTTCGTCATCGTCATTGTCGGCACCATCGCCGCGATCTTCGTGCATACCCCGCCGTCGGTGTTCAAGCGCGCGCTCAATATCCTGATCTGGGTGGTCAAGCCGCCGCCGAGCGACCGCCAGGTGGTGGCCTCGCGGATCGTGGAGTGGTCCAACACCGCCCGACGCCAGGGTCTGCTGGGCCTGGAAGTGCACGTCAACGAACAGCACGACCCGTTCCTGAAGAAGGGCCTGCAGATGCTGGTGGACGGCGTGGAGCCCGAGTCGATCCGGCGCATGCTGGAGATCGACCTGGAAGGCCAGGAGCACCACGACCTGGCCGCGGCCAAGGTCTTCGAGGGCATGGGCATCTATGCGCCGACCCTGGGCATCATCGGCGCGGTGTTCGGCCTGATCGCGGTGATGAAGAACCTGGGCGATCCGTCCAAGCTCGGCCACGGCATCGCCGCGGCATTCACCGCCACCATCTACGGCATCGCCTCGGCCAACCTGTTCTTCCTGCCGATGGCGGCCAAGCTCAAGGCGGTCATCGCCTCGCGCACCGGCGAGCGCGAGATGGTCGTCGAAGGGCTGATCGCGATCGCCCAGGGCGAGAACCCGCGCAACATCGAGGCCAAGCTGGCCGGCTTCCTGCACTGAGATGGGAGCCTACGGCATGGCGCGCAGACGCAAGCACGAAGATCACGTCAACCACGAGGCCTGGGCCATTCCCTATGCCGACCTGATGACGCTGCTGCTGGCCTTCTTCGTGGTCATGTATGCCATTTCCTCGGTCAACGAGGGCAAGTACCGCGTGGTCGCCGATTCCTTGACGGCGGCCTTCGGCGGCGCCCCACGCACCATCAACCCGGTGCAGGTCGGCAACTCGCAGGTGCAGGGCTCCAACTTCGACCGGCCCACGCCGATCAAGACCGGCATCCGCAACGGCTCCTCGGCCCCGGCCCTGGTCACCGACCCGACCCTGCTGGCCTCGCGCCTGCGCATGGGCTCGCCGATGCAGGTCAGCGACCCGCAGATGGTGCAGCAGGCGCAGCAGCAGCTCGGCGGCATCGCCGGCCGCCTGACCGATGCGCTGTCCTCGCTGGTGGCCAGGCAGCTGGTCAACGTGCGCCAGGGCGATCTGTGGCTGGAAGTGGAGATCAACAGCGACATCCTGTTCCCGGCCGGCTCGGCCACGCTGGATCGCACCGCGCAGGACGTGCTGTCCAAGCTGGCCACGGTGCTGGCCGACACACCCAACCCGGTGCGGGTGGAAGGCTATACCGACAACCAGCCGATCCACACCGTGCAGTTCCCCTCCAACTGGGAGCTGTCGGCCACCCGCGCGGCCAGCGTGGTGCATCTGTTCATGAGCAACGGCATCACCCCGGATCGTCTGGCGGTGGTGGGCTATGGAGAATTCCGCGCCCGTGCCGACAACAACACTGAGGAAGGGCGCAACCGCAACCGGCGGGTGGTCCTGATCATCCTGGCCGCGCCCGATGGCGCGCCGGCCCCCATTACCGGGCCCGCACCGACCGCCACCGCGGCGGCAGGCGCGGTGTCCAACGTCTCGCGAGGAGTCAACTGATGCGTATCTGGGCAATCGCCAACCAGAAGGGCGGCGTGGGCAAGACCACCACCACCCTGTCGCTGGGCCGGACGCTGGCCGAGCGCGGACAGAAGGTGCTGCTGATCGACCTGGACCCGCATGCCTCGCTCACGCGCGCCTTCGGCGTGCCGTCCGAGCCGCAGCCGCAGGGCGTGGCCGATCTGTTCGCCACCCCGCCGCTGGAGCTGGCCGAAGTGGCCCGCCACAGCGAAGTCCCCAACCTGGACTACGTCTGCGCGCAGACCGCGTTGGCCACTCTGGAGCGCCGCAGCGCCAACCAGCCGGGCCTGGGCCTGGCTTTGTCGCAGGCCCTGCAGCGCCACGGCCAGACCCATGACGCCATCCTGCTGGACTGCCCGCCCACCCTGGGCCTGCTGATGATCAATGCGCTGGCCGCCTGCGACCGCGTGATCGTGCCCACCCAGACCGAGCCGCTGGCGCTGTACGGCCTGGCCGGCATGTGCCGCACCGCCGAGATGGTCGAGCGCTCGCGCAAGCGTCCGCTGCCGGTGTCGGTGCTGCCGACCATGTTCGACCGCCGCACCCGCGCCAGCAACGAGACCTTCCAGCAGATGCAGGAGGAGTACCAGGGCAAGGTCTGGAACCAGCCGATCCCAGTCGATACCCGCCTGAGCAATGCCGACCAGCTGGTGGCTGCGCACCCCGGCGTGCTGCCCGGCCGGGCGATGAGCGCCTACCGCCACGCGCTGGACTGGATCCTGGCTGCCGAAGGCCAGGTGCTGGAACCGGCGCCGGGCGAGGCCGCCATCGACGCCGCGGCCGACGTAGAGGAAACCGCGTGAACGCCGTGGTGATCGACGAATACATGGATGCGCTGCTGGGCGGCTCGCCGGTCGTCGAGGCACCGCGCGCCGTCGCCGCGCCCGTGGCCGTGGCGGCACCAGCGGCCGACGCCCCGGCGCGCGCGGCCAAGCCGGCCCGGCCCAGGAAGCCCAAGCCGCGCGCAGTGATTTCTCCGGCCCTGGCCACCGCCGTGGCCGCGCCGGAAAGCTTCGTGGAAGCAGAGCCGGTGCCGGCCCCGGCTGCAGCGCAGGCGCCGGTGGCGACCACGCCGCAGGCCCCGGCACCGTCGCCCGCGGCGGTCGCCATCGTGGCCACGCCGCTGCCCGCGGACATGATCACCGACGACGAATTCGAATCCCTGCTGGACACCCTGCACGGCGCCGCCGCGCCGGGCGCGGGCGCGTTGCCGGCCGTCGCCCAGGCCAGTTCTGCGCCTGCGCCTGCGCCGAGCATCGTGGCCACGCCGCTGCCTGCGGACATGATCACCGACGACGAGTTCGAGTCGCTGCTGGACACCCTGCACGGTGCCGCCGCCCCGGGCGCAGGCGTGCTGCCGGCCGTGGCCCAGGCCAGCCCCGCGCCGGCACCTGCCGCGGCGCCGGGCATCGTGGTCGCGCCGGTGCCGGCGGACATGATCACCGACGACGAATTCGAATCCCTGCTGGATACCTTGCATGGCGCCGCCGCGCCGGGCGCCGTCGCCCTGCCGGCCATCGCCGAGGTCGCAGCGCCCGCACCGGTCGCACCAATCGCACCGGCCCCGGTGGCCCGCGCGGTGCCGACCCCGGCCGCGGTGCCCGCGCGCCCGGCCGCGCGTGCGCCTTCCACCGCGCCGCAGCCCTGGCATCCTTCGCTGTCCACCACGCCCGAACCCAAGCAGCACGCGCCCACCGAGCAGAGCAGCCGCTGGCTGCACCTGCGCTGCAGCGGCCAGCATTACGCGGTGGAGCTGCTCAAGGTGCAGGAAGTGATGGTGCCCGTGCCGCTGCTGCCCATGCGCGGCACCGGCCGCGCCATGCTGGGCGTGATGAACCTGCGTGGCCTGGTGGTGCCGGTGATCGACCTGGGCATCCGTCTGGGGCTGACCTCGATCACCCACGAGCCGGCCACCCGCATCGTCGTGCTGGAACAACAGGGCGACACGCTGGGACTGATGGTCTCGGCGGTGGATGACGTCATCACCCTGCGCGAGGGCCAGATCGAACCGCCCGAGCACGCCCGCATCGGCCGCTCGGGCGACCCGATGTTCCTGGGCGTGAGCCGCCAGCGCAACGCCAGCGGCCCGGTGATCCTGCTCGACGCCTGCGCGCTGCTGGAACGGCCGAGCTGACAAGCGGGTCGTGGCAGAACGGACGACACCGGCGCGCGGTGGACAAGCTTCGCGTTGTCCGCCCGACGTAGGGTGGATGACGCTTCTCCCATCCACCATCGCCGCGAAACGAACGACCAAGGCGCCTGGCCCGTGCTTGACCGGCACCGACGCCTTGGTGGACAAGCTGCGCGTTGTCCATCCTACGCACGCCGTGAGACCTCGTGGGGGTGGATGACGCTCTTCTCATCCACCATCGCCGCGAAACGAACGACGGGGCGCCTGGCCCGTGCTTGACCGGCACCGACGCCTCGGTGGACAAGCTGCGCGTTGTCCACCCTACGTCTGCCGCAAGACCTTGTAGGGTGGATGACGCTTCTCCCATCCACCATCGCCGCGGAACGAACGACCGAAGCACGGGGCCCATGCTTGATTGGCACTGGCGCTCTTGGTGGACAAGCTGCGCGTTGTCCACCCTACGCTGGTGTGATCGCCGCGGCGTCACGTGCCCAACACGATCGTCATTTGCCCCTAAAGATCGTCCCACCATCGCCGTTATTGGGTTTGACCCCTCGTTTGCGGACGTGAGATGAGCATCCTGACACTGGGCGAAGACCTCGGCATCGAGGCCAGCGCCGAACTCAAGCAGATCTTGTCCCCTCATCTGGAACAGGCCACGGCCCTGTCCCTGGATGGCGGCGAGGTCGCGCGCGTGCACACCGCATCGATGCAGGTGCTGTGCGCCTTCGTGCGCAGCCGCCGCGAGGCGGGATACGCCACCGATTTCTCGGCCTGCAGCGACACCCTGCGCAATGCCGCCCGCACCCTGGGCCTTGCGCAGACGCTGGGGCTTTCCTCCCCTGACCACGACAAACAAGCTGCAACGGAGAACGCCGCATGAGCGCACGCATCCTGGTAGTGGACGATTCGGCGTCGATGCGCCAGATGGTCTCCTTCGCCCTCACCTCCGCCGGCTTCGCCGTCGAAGAAGCCGAAGACGGCCAGGTCGCGCTCAGCCGCGCCCAGGGCCAGCGCTTCAACGCGGTGGTCACCGACGTCAACATGCCCAACATGGACGGCATCTCGCTGATCCGTGCGCTGCGTGGCCTGCCGGACTACAAGTTCACCCCGATGCTGATGCTGACCACCGAGTCGGCCGCGGACAAGAAGGCCGAAGGCAAGGCCGCCGGCGCCACCGGCTGGCTGGTCAAGCCCTTCAATCCGGACCAGCTGATCGCCACGGTGCAGAAAGTCATTTCCTGACCGCCGCACCCAGGCCCTTCGCCCGACCTGAGCCGCCCACCACCCGCTTCGGATACGCAACGCCATGAGCATGGACCTGCAACGCTTCCACGCCACCTTCTTCGAAGAGAGCCGCGAAGGGCTCGATGCGATGGAGAGCGGCCTGCTGTCGATGGAAGGCGGCAACCATGACCCGGAACTGATCAACTCGGTGTTCCGCGCGGCGCATTCGATCAAGGGCGGCGCGGCCACTTTCGGCTTCGACGCCGTGGCGGCGATGACCCATCTGCTGGAAACGCTGCTGGACGAGATCCGTGCCGGCAAGCGTCCGCTGGAAGCCACCGCCATCGACGCCATGCTCGGCTCGGTGGATACCTTGCGCGCCCTGCTGGGCGAATGCGAGACCGGCAAGCCGGCCGATCCGGCCGCGGTCGAGGCGGTCAAGGCGCGCTTGAACGCCGTGCTCTCCGGCGCCGCTGCGCCGGCCGCCGGCGCGGCCAAGAAAACCGAAGACGTGCCGGAGGCCTGGCAGATCGCCTTCACTCCGGCGCCGTCGCTGTTCATGAGCGGCAACGACCCGCTGCGCGTCCTGCGCGAGCTGGAAGCCCTGGCCCCCATCGAGGTGCAGGCCAAGCTGGAGAAACTGCCGCCGTTCGCGCAGCTGGACCCGCTGCAGGCCTGCATCGCCTGGGACCTGGGCCTGCTGGGCAAGGTGCCGCGTTCGGCGGTGACCGACGTGTTCTCCTGGATCGAGGACGAGTGCGAACTGGACATCCAGCCGCGCGCCCTGGTCAAGGCCGAAGCTGCCGCCCCCGCCGCCCAGGCCGCCGCGCCCGCCGCCGCCGACAAGCCGGCGCTGGCCGCCGTGCCCGGCACCGGCACCCCGGCCGCGCATGCCGAAGCGGCCGAGTCCATCCGCGTCAGCGTGGACAAGGTCGATGCGCTGATCAATCTGGTCGGCGAACTGGTCATCACCCAGGCCATGCTCAAGCAGGTCTCCGGCGGCCTGGACCCGACTCACGCCGAGCGCCTGCTGGCCGGCCTGGAACAGCTGGAGCGCAACACCCGCGACCTGCAGGAAGCGGTAATCGGCGTGCGCATGCTGCCGGTGGATGCCGTGTTCCGCCGCTTCCCGCGCCTGGTGCGCGACCTGTCCACCCGCCTGGGCAAGCAGGTCCGTCTGCGCACCATCGGCGAGGGCACCGAGCTGGACAAGGGCCTGATCGAGAAGATCGCCGACCCGCTGGTGCACCTGGTGCGCAACTCCATCGACCATGGCCTGGAATCGCCGGAAGCGCGTCGCGCCGCCGGCAAGGACGAGACCGGCACCATCACCCTGGCCGCGTCCCACCAGGGCGGCCACATCGTCATCGAAGTCAGCGACGACGGCGCCGGCCTCAACCGCAACCGCATCCTGGCCAAGGCCGCCGAGCGCGGGATCCAGGTGCCGGACAACCCGAGCGATGCGCAGGTCTGGGACCTGATCTTCGCTCCGGGCTTCTCCACCGCCGAGGCGGTGACCGACCTGTCAGGCCGCGGCGTGGGCATGGACGTGGTCCGTCGCAACATCCAGGCCCTGGGCGGCGAAGTGCAGCTGGAAAGCGCCTCGGGCAACGGCACGCGCGTGCTGATCCGCCTGCCGCTGACCCTGGCGATCCTGGACGGCATGACCATCTCCATCGGCGAGGAAGTGCTGATCCTGCCGCTGAGCCATGTGCTGGAAGCCCTCCAGCCCAAGGATGCCGAGATCGGCACCGTCGGCGTGGACGGGCGCGTGCTGCGCGTGCGCGGCGAGTACCTGCCGATCCTCTCCCTGGCCAGCCATTACGGCTATACCCCGCGCGAAGGCGGCGAGCCGCTGATCGTGGTGGTGGAAGGCGATGGCCAGAAGATCGCCCTGGAAGTGGACGAACTGCTCGGACAGCAGCAGGTCGTGGTCAAGAACATCGAACGCAACTACCGCCGTGTGGCCGGCATCTCCGGTGCCACCATCCTCGGCGATGGCCGCGTCGCCCTCATCGTGGACATCGGCAGCCTGGTGCGCAGCCAGCGCATGCCGATCGCGGCCTGATCGGACTCACCGCCCAGGCCTCGTGACGCCGCACGCAGATGCGGCGCCGGCTTTCATTTCACCGCCCGTCCGCCCCGGCCCCGGCCACCTCCAGACCCCACACGCTGTACTGGATCCGCCGTAACCCGGTTCCCGCTTCAAACGGCCGCCTTCGGCCTTAGCGAATTGGATCCACATGAACTGGTTCACCCATCTCAAGATTTCCCGGAAGCTGGCCCTGGCTTTCACCGTGGTCGTGGCGATGACCGTCGGCCTTGGCATCTTCACCATCGCCCGCGTCAACCAGTCCAGGGATGAGCTCACTCGCCTGAGCACGTTCTGGGTGCCGGCGGTCGAGGCCCTGGGCGAGCTGCGCTCGGACCTGGGCGAACTGCGCACCTACGAGCTGGCCCAGATCGCCCGCCACGAAGATCCCGAGGCGGTGGCCGACTACGTCGCGCGCATGGACAAGATGCGCGGCGAGATCCAGGACGACCTGACCGCGTACGAGAAGACCATCTCCGGCGAAAAGGAAGCCGGCATGTTCGCTGGCGTCAAGAAAGTACTGACCGGCTACCTGGACGCCAACCAGCGCCTGAGCCAGGCCGTGCAAGGCGGCGACGTGGCCGGTGCGCAGAAGATCTCCGATGAGGAGTCGCGCCCGCTGCGGCGCGACCTGTTCGCCCAGGTCATCGCGCTGGCCAATTTCAACAGCGACAACATGGACGCGGAGATCCTCGAGTCCGACGCGCGCCTGGCCGCGACCCGCACCACCACAGTGGCCATCATCTTCGTGCTGACCTTGCTGGCGGTGGGTCTGTCCTTCGCCATCAGCCGTTCGGTCACCCGCCCCATCGGCCAGGCCCTGGCGGCCATCCGCGGCGTGTCCAACGGCGACCTGTCGGTCCGCACCGACTACGAAAGCCGCGACGAGGCCGGGCAGATGCTGGTCTCCCTGCGGCAGATGGTGCAGACCCTGGAGCGCTATTCGACCGAAACCAAGGTCATGGTGAGAAAGCACGAAGCCGAGGACATCGCGCACCGCATGCCGGAGGATTTCCCCGGCGTGTATGGCGAGATGGCCAAGGGCGTGAACACCATGATGTTCGAGCACCTGGACGCCATCGTCGAAGCGGTCGCCATCCTCAACGAGTACGCCGTGGGCGACCTGCGCCGCGATGCGCGCCGCCTGCCGGGCTCGCGCGCCGTGCTGCATGAGTCGATGGACGCGGCCAAGGCCAGCCTGCTGGCGATCAACACCGAGATCAAGCGCCTGGCCGCCTCGGCCGCCGACGGCGATTTCACCGCCCGCGGCGACGAGGCCGCCTTCCAGCACGACTTTGGCGTAATGGTCTCGGACCTCAACCGCCTGATGGCCACGGCCGACCACAGCCTGGAGGCGGTCTCGGCACTGCTGCGCGCCATCGCCGACGGCGACCTGACCCAGCGCATGGAGGGCGACTTCCATGGTGTGTTTGCCGCCATGCGCGATGATGCCAATGCCACCGTGGCCCAGTTGACCGACATCGTCGGCCGCATCCAGCACGCTTCCGGCGCAATCAATGTCGCCGCGTCCGAGATCGTCTCGGGCAACGACGACCTCTCGCGCCGTACCGAGCAACAAGCCGCCAACCTGGAAGAGACCGCCGCCTCGATGGAAGAGCTGACCTCCACGGTCAAGCAGAACGCCGAGCACGCGCGCCAGGCCAACCAGCTGGCCGTGGGCGCCGCGCAGGTCGCCGCCAGCGGCGGCAGCGTGGTCGGCCAGGTCGTGGTGACCATGGGCGAGATCGAGGCCTCCTCGCGCAAGATCGCCGACATCATCAGCGTCATCGACGGCATCGCCTTCCAGACCAACATCCTGGCGCTCAATGCCGCCGTGGAAGCCGCGCGCGCCGGCGAACAGGGCCGTGGTTTCGCGGTGGTGGCCAGCGAGGTGCGCACCCTGGCCCAGCGCAGCGCCAATGCCGCCAAGGAGATCAAGGGCCTGATCGAGGACTCGGTGTCCAAGGTATCCGACGGCTCGGCCTTGGCCGGCCAGGCCGGCAAGACCATGGAAGAGCTGGTCACCTCGGTACAGCGGGTCACCGACATCATGGGCGAGATCTCCGCCGCCTCGCAGGAACAAGCTTCGGGCATCGAGCAGGTCAATCAGACCGTGGTGCAGATGGACGAGACCACCCAGCAGAACGCCGCGCTGGTGGAAGAAGCCTCGGCCGCGGCGCGGGCGATGGAGGAGCAGGCCAGCCACCTGGCCAGCGCCATCGCCGCGTTCAGGCTCGACCAAGCGGTGGCGGCCGCGCCCGTGCCGACGCCGTCCGCGGCCCGGCCCGCTGCCGTGCCCGTGCGCAAGCCCGTCCCCGCACGCAAGCCCGCCGCGCCGCGTCGGGCCGCGACGGCCACCGCCAGCGCGACGGCACACGAAGCAGAGTGGGCCGAGTTCTAAGCCCGGCCCCGCATCCACGTTCCACCGCCAACGCCCGCCTCGCGCGGGCGTTGGCGCGTCAGGGCACCAGGCCCAAGCGGCGGGCCGCGCCTGGAACAGCGCCACGCTGGCCATGTCCGCAGGGCTTCGCTTGCGCCCATGGCGCAGCCCGGCCTGGGCGATGTGACCGGGCCTCACCGCCCTCCCCGCCTCCGACGCCGCACGGCCGGATCGCACGCACGCGCTCGGGCGCCACTACGCCGGGACGTCTACCGCACCTCACGCATGTGCAAAGCGGCGGCCATCAAGCGTGGCCCATCCTCCAGTGGTCCTGCTCCTTGCCGCAACGACAGTCCCAGGCATGCGTCACGGCCCTGCCGAGCGGCGCGCGTTCGCCGGGCAGGCCCTGCGGCGACCGCAGCTGCTTCTTCCCGGCACGTCGGACCTAAAGAATCTAAAAGCGTTGTCGTTATTACAAATGCACAGACCGCGTATTCAGCGTCTTGCGCGGCCGATACACCTGGGGAGGTGGTGGCCGGTGGTTTGGGAAGGGGGCTTCGACGTTCACCCGTCGAACGTCGGAAGTGGCTGTTGCCGTAAAGGGGAAACAATCTGCTGTCGAGTCAGCTCGAACACGCCTTCTTGCATGGCGGGTTCGCTGCGCACTGCGTGGCATCCCGCGCGGTGGACGTCAGGGGTCGTTTCTCCCACATGCCGGAGCACGTGAGGGGCTCCTCCATTCGACAAAGGGGATTTCAAATGACTTCATTCTTGCAACGCTACAACGTCGGCCGCCGCCTCGGCGGGGCGTTCGGACTTTTGATCGTGCTGTCCTGCCTGCTGGTCCTGGCTGGTTTGATTTCCCTCTCGCAAGCGCGTGGGCAGCTGGACCAGATCGTCAAGGTCAATGTCGAGAAGATGCGCATCAGCACCGCCATGCTCGATGCCAACACCCGCATCCTGCTGGCGCTCAGCGCACTGACCATGGTGTCCGACGAGGCCGCCAACCGCGAGGAACTCGCCGCGATCAAGGACGCGCGCCAACAGTACGTCCAGAGGCGGGACGAGCTCTACGCGTTCCCGCCGATCAACGACAGCGTTAAACAGCTGCGGGCCGACATCGACGCGCAGCGGGTCGTGGCGGGCAAGCTCAACGACCAGGTGGTCGCCTTGGCGCAGGACAACCGCAATACCGAAGCGCAGACCCTGCTCAACGAGAAGTCCAGGCCGGCGACACTCGCCCTGCAGGCCAAGATCCGCGAGAACGTGGCCCTGCAGGAGCGCGGCACCGCGAGCGCTTACGCCGGGGCGACCCAGGCGATGGCGCAAGGTCGCACCATGCTGATCAGCGGTGGCGTGGTCGTCCTGCTGGTCAGCATCCTGCTGGCCTGGACCATCACCCGCAGCCTGACCGGGCCGCTGGACCGCGCCACCCGCGCTGCCGAGGCCATCGCCGATGGCCGCCTGGATAGCGACGTGTCCACCGATGCGCGCGACGAGCCGGGTCGCCTGCTGGTGGCCATGGGCCTGATGCAGCGCCAACTGCGGCGCTTCTCCAGCGAAACGTCGCGGATGATCGAACTGCACGCGGACAAGGACATGAGCCACCGCATGCCCGAGGACTTTCCCGGCGTCTACGGCGAGCTGGCGCAGGGCGTGAACACGATGATGTTCGAGCATCTGGACGCCATCGGCGATGCCATCGGCGTGCTGCAGGAGTACGCCAGCGGCGACCTGCGCCGCGATGCGCGCCGCCTGCCCGGCAGCCGCGCCACCCTGCATGAATCGATGGACGCGGCCAAGGCCAGCCTGCTGGCGATCAACACCGAGATCAAGCGTCTGGCCGCCTCGGCCGCTGACGGCGACTTCACCGCACGTGGCGACGAGGCCGCCTTCCAGCACGATTTCCGGGTGATGGTCTCCGACCTCAACCGCCTGATGGCCACCGCCGATAGCAGCCTGGGCGCCGTCTCCTCGCTGCTGCGTGCGATTGCCGCGGGCGACCTGACCCAGCGCATGGAAGGCGACTTCCACGGCGTGTTCGCAGCCATGCGCGACGATGCCAATGCCACCGTGGCACAGCTGACCGACATCGTCGGGCGCATCCAGCACGCCTCCGGCGCGATCAACCTGGCGGCTTCAGAGATCGTCTCGGGCAACGACGACCTCTCGCGCCGTACCGAGCAGCAGGCCGCCAACCTGGAGGAGACCGCCGCCTCGATGGAAGAGCTGACCTCCACGGTCAGGCAGAACGCCGAGCACGCGCGCCAGGCCAACCAGCTGGCCGTCGGCGCGGCCCAGGTCGCCGCCAGCGGCGGCAGCGTGGTCGGCCAGGTCGTGGTGACCATGGGCGAGATCGAAGCGTCCTCGCGCAAGATCGCCGACATCATCAGCGTCATCGACGGCATCGCCTTCCAGACCAACATCCTTGCGCTCAACGCCGCGGTGGAAGCCGCGCGCGCCGGCGAACAAGGCCGTGGCTTTGCGGTGGTCGCCAGCGAGGTGCGCACCCTGGCCCAGCGCTCGGCCAACGCCGCCAAGGAAATCAAGGGCCTGATCGAGGACTCGGTGTCCA
>Ga0209257_1000737_pt1 | contig 49659 bp, 40 predicted proteins | sample AraplaCvi_mCL_r2_FD_184277 | JGI IMG/M metagenome (GOLD analysis project Ga0209257, IMG submission 184277) | Arabidopsis root microbial communities from North Carolina, USA - plate scrape MF_Cvi_mCL_r2 (SPAdes) (version 2) | ecosystem: Host-associated > Plants > Roots > Endosphere | place: USA...
CGTGCAGCGGGGTGAGCGCGTCGCCGCCGTGCCCGTGGTGATCCACCTTGTCGGTGCCGTAGGCCATCTTGTGCAGCACGGGCCGGGTGTAGGCCCACAGCCACGCCAGCGGCCAGAGCAGGCCGCCGAACACCAGCGAGAGCAGGCACAGCGTCTTGATGGCCTCCAGCTGCGGATGCTTGCGCTTCTCGGCGATCTGCTCGGGCAGGATATGCACGATCCAGAACACCGCGATCAGCACCACCGGCACGATGATCAGCGCCAGCCAGGCGACGACGTTGGCGGCGGCATCCAGCGCCTCGCCGCTGAGCAGCGAGGCATGCGCCAGACACGGCTGCAACAGCGCGAGTGCGAGCACCGCGCGGGGCAGGGCGGAGCGAATTCGGGCGTGGCGGGCGTTACGCACGGATCGATCGTCACGGGGGCTCGTGCTGACTGGGCTCATGGTCGTGTTGGCCTTCGCGCTCATGCGTCGACCCCGCGCGGTCCCACCGCAGCCAGGATCGCGCCGATCAGCGCCTCGTCGTCCACCGGTTTGCTGAGGAACGCCTTCGCCCCGATGTCGAGCGCGCGTTTGCGGCCCTCGGCCGTGTCGTTGCCGGTCAGCACCACGACCGGCAGCGGCAGCGCCCATGCCTGCAGCTGGCTCTGCACGTCGAAGCCGCTCATGCCGGCCATGTGCAGGTCGAGCACCACGCAATGCGCTGCGCTCTCCCGTGCGTGGCGCAGGAACTCGGTGCCCGTCGCATAGACGAGCACTTCGAATCCGGCGGACCGAAGCAGGCGGTGCAGCGCGTGGCGGACGTCTTCCTCGTCGTCCACGACGGCGATCGTGATGGGGCGCCGGGTCATGTGGCCCACTAGAGGCCACGTCGTAAAAGCGTTCAATTGGCCCTTGGCCCTAGTGAACGCAGCGATGCGCGTCGGCACGCTTCTTGCGGAATGTTCACGTCGCGTGAAGACGAATCCAAAGCAAATCGTGGAAAAAGCACTGGACGAGCCCGCTGCGTTGTCCGAATAATCCCTCGTCCGGCGTCTGCATCGAGTAGCTCTCAAGGAGTGGTCCGATGTCCGCAGTCGTTCACCTGGTCGACGATGACAATGACGTTCTCGTAGCCCTAGGCCGCATCCTTCGAACCGAAGGGTTCGAGGTCGCGGCCAGTGCATCCACGCGGGAGTTCCTGGACCGCTACGATCCCGACCTTCCCGCGTGCATCGTGCTCGACCTGTCGATGCCCGAGATGGACGGCCTGCAGACGCAGGCGTTGCTGGAAAGCCGCGGCATCGCGTGCCCGGTGATCTTCCTCACCGGCTGCGGCGACGTGCACAGTTCGGTGTGCGCGATGAAGCGCGGCGCGATCGATTTCCTCACCAAACCCGTCGAAGCCGATGCGCTGGTCGACGCGGTGACGCGCGGGCTGGAAACCGACCGCCGCGCGCGCGTGCAGGCCGAGGAGCAGTGCCGCGTCGCGATGCGTTTCGCCGCACTGACGCCGCGCGAGCGCGAGGTGCTGCATCACGTGCTGGCAGGAAGGCTCAACAAGCAGATCGCGGCGGATCTGGGCATCGTGGAGAAGACGATCAAGGTGCATCGCTCGCATGTGATGCACAAGCTGGGCGTGCGTTCGGTGGCCGAACTCGTGCGTTTGGCGGAACGGGCGCACGTGGCGTGAAACGGGCGGTTTCGCGTACGAAACCGGTCCTGCGTAGCGCTCGTCGTCATCCCGGCGAAGGCCGGGATCCATGCCCGTAACCTGCCGGCACCCTGTTGACGGCTCCCGATATCACCGTCATTCCAGCGAAAGCTGGAACCCATTTTGACTTTGGCTTCTGAGCTTTAGGAGCAAGGAAGAATCACCAGCCAAGCTTCCGATCACCTGCCGTGCTCGGGTCACTTTTCTTTGCTCGCACAAGGAAAGGTACACAACCGCTCGCTACGAACTTAATTTCGTCCAAACGCGCAACGCCTTACTCCACCATCGCCCGCGGCAACTCGATGTGCAGATGCGCGCCGCGGCCGCCCGCGCCGTTCTCGGCCCATAGCCTGCCGCGATGCGATTCGACGATCGTGCGGCAGATCGCCAGGCCCAACCCCAGTCCGTTCGGCTTGCTGGTCTGGAAGGGCTCGAAGATGCGTTCGTGCATGCCATCGGGAATGCCCGGGCCATCGTCGGACACCGTCAGGCGCACATGGTCGCGACGCGCCATCGAGTGCAGCGTCAGGTGGCGGCCTTCATCGGCGGACATCGCATCGCAGGCGTTGAAGATCAAGTTCAGCAGCACCTGCTGCAGTTGCACCTGGTCGCCTTCGATCGCCGGCAAGCCCGGCGCGAGGTCCAGCACCACCACCACGTCGCGATTGCGCAGGTCGCTGCGTAGCAGGCGCAGGCATTCGCGCACCGTTTCGTTGACGTCGATCCGGGAAAGGTCCTGCGAGCCCTTGCGCAGCAGCGTGCGCAGGCGGCGGATGACATCGCCCGCGCGACGGTCGTTGTCGACGATGTCCGACAGGATCTCGCCGATCTCCGACAGATCCTCCGGATTGCGCAGCAGCATGCGCTGCGCCGCCTGCGCGTTGCTGAGGATCGCCGCGAGCGGCTGGTTGAGTTCGTGCGCGAGAGAGCCCGACAGCTCGCCCAGCATCGTCACGCGCGACAGGTGCGCGACCTCGTCGCGTCGCAATGACAGTTCGGCGTCCTTGCGCTGGCGTTCGGAGGTGTCCGTGACCGCGGCCAGCGTCAGCGTCTGGTCGCCGAAGCGTATGGGATTGAGGCCCACTTCGATGGGGAATTCCGTGCCGTCCTGGCGCAGGCCGCGCAGCTCGTGGCCGTTGCCCATCGTGCGCTTCGAGGGGCCCAGGCTGTACATGTGCCGATGTCCGACGTGCGCGGCGCGAAGTGATTCGGGCAACAGTCGCTCCAGGTCGCGACCCAGCAGTTCGTCGCGCGCGTAGCCGAACATGCGTTCGACTTCGGCGTTGAGCAGGCAGATGCGGCCGGCTTCGTCGATCAGCAGGATCGCGCTTGGCGCGGCTTCCAGAAGCGCGCGGAAGCGCTCGCCCGACAGGCGGCTGTCGGTGTCGTCGCGTGCCACGCCGCGCATCGCCAGGGCACGACCGTCCGGGTCGAATTCCATCTCGCCGGTCACCGTGAGCCAGCGTTCGACCTCGCCGCGCGCGAGGCGGAAGGTCGTGGTGAACGTGCCCGACAGCCACGCTTCCTCGATCGCCGAGCGCAGGCGCGCGCGATCGTTGGGGTGGATGCGGCGCATCACGCCCGCCAGCGCGCAGTCGTTCTCGTGCTCGCCGAACCACTCGCGCGATTTTGGCGATCCGACGACGCGGTCGTCCGGAATATTCCACGACCACAAGCCCAGTCCCGCCGCACCCGCCGCGTGCTCCAGGTCGCGTTCGCCCTGCAGCCGCGCCACCTCGCTTTCGCGCAGCTTCGTCGCGAGGCGGTTTGACTCGAGCAGGTTGGAGCCGAGCTGGTAACTCATCGCCGCGATCACGAACACGAAACTCGGCGTGCCGATGAAGGGCGTCTTGCCGATGTTCAACGTCATCACGATCGCGGCGGTCATCATCAGCCCGATGAACAGCAGCCAGCCGCCGCAGATGATCACCGCGTGGCGGCGCAGCTGGGCATCGGTGGAACGCATCGTGGAGATGAGGATCATCGCCATGTACACGGCGAGCATCAGGTTGCTGAGCTGGCCCACCGCCACCCACGGATTGGGCGCGCCGATCGGGTAGGCGATCAGTATGTCGCCCGGCCAGCGCACGCGGCCGACTTCATGGATCGACGCGAAATTGAGGTTCACCCCGGTGGTGAAGTTCGCCACCAGCGCCACCAGGCGCAGGCCGACCGCCATGGCGGCCAGTGCGAAGTACCGCGTGCCGAAGGACAGCCGGACGAAGATCACCAGCGCCACGACCAGCACCGCGATCGGCACGTGCATCCAGCGGATCAGCGCGCCCAGTTCGGCCGGTGTGCGCGCATGCAGCGCGACCAGTTCCAGCACCGACATCACCGACAGCGCCACCGCGGCGCAGGCGAAGGCCAGGTGCTGGGGCATCTCGCGCTGGCGGATCCAGATCAGGGCATGGATCAGCCCCAGCGTCAGGCTGGCGGCGGCGAGCATCGGCCACGCGATCTGCACCCATGACATCCGTTGCCACCCTTGTCCCCGGGTTACGTCCAGAGCATAAACGCGTTGGCGCGACGTGGGCGGTCAGCGGGCCGCAGAAATCGAAAGTCATCCGCGCCCGCACGCTCCGAGGCCGTAGCGCACGTAGCGGTCGAACAGCGTCGTATGCAGGTTGTGCAGGGCCAGTTCGATGCGAAAGGGCGTGCGCGGATTACGGTCGAGCAGGCGCGCGATATGGAAGGCGACCGGCTTCACGCCCTGCCGGTGCACGTATACCCGGAAGCCGCGATAGAACGGGTCGGCGAGCTCCGCATCGAGCCGGGCCAGCGTCGCCTGCGCCGGGGCGGGGAGGCTTGCCCGCAGCTGTTCGTCGCGTTCGAACAGCAGCCGCTCGAAATAGCGCTTCGGGCGGTACACGGGCATGGTTCTGGCCAGCGTCCAGATCGCGATGTTGCGCTCGTTGTAGTGCTCGAAACCACCGTGCGCGCGCAGCGCGTCGGCGGCGGCCGCGTCGACGTCGTAGACGACGAAGTTCTCAGCCTGGTTGTTCAGGTCGTCCAGCTTGCTGCGGTCGAGGACGTGGAAGATGAAACCCGGCAGGCCCATGAAAGCCTGCCGGCCCTCGCGCGAGGCCGACACGGCGAGGCCGTCGCGGGTGAACTCGCCCGATTCGGAACCCAGCAGGATGCTGCGCGTGTCGTGCAGGCGGTTGAAGGTGCCGATGACGATCTCGTCGGCATCGAATGCGGCGTCGAAGCCGTCGCGGCCGTAGAGTTCGGCCTGCGTCGCGTACTGGGCGACCTGCCGGCCGACGCCACATTCGGCGCGTACATGGCCGCTGTAGAACGCTTCGATGGCGCGCGAGTTCGAATCGCTTGGGCGATAGCCGCGTCCAAATGAGGCGATGGGAGTCCAGCCGTCGCGCGCCGCACCGGTGGGGCCGAACCCGATCCAGCCGATCTGCGGCCCCGAGAAGCGATAACCGGGATTGGCCACGAGCTTGTCCACCGCGCGCCGCGTCGCGTCGCCCAGCTGGAAATCGTAGGCGCACAGCGTCGCCGGATGCTGGAGCAGCTGGTCGTCCAATCTCGCGCGTGCGTCCGCATCCAGATCGCTCGGCACGCGCACGACGAGATCCCCTGCGGCCTGTGCCTGTGCGAGATCCGCGCGATCGCAGGGCGTGCCTGCTTCGATGGACACCTCGTGCGCATCGACCGTCACGAAGCGCCAGCCGAGCGATTCCAGCAAGCGAACCTTGCAGTCGGGCGCATCGCCCGCGAACGCGGTGGCGCTGGCCAGCAGCGCGAGGCAGGCGGCCATCAGGTGCGGCTTTCGCGGCAGCAGGGGCATCGTGTTCGGCAGCGTTCGGGTCAAGGGGCGTGCATTCGTCCGGCCATCGTCGACTTCACCGTTGAGCGCATGCAGTGCCCCGCGTGTCCACAGGTGCCGCGACGCTAGCGTGGCCCGCGCGGCGGGTGCGTGAATGCCCGTCGTTGGCCCTACAATCGCCGGATGGATTACCAGCTGATCATCAAGTTCTGGCGCAAGTCGCTGGCGGACGAAACCTTCCTCGCGACGATCGAAAGCGAATTGCAGCAGGCCGTGGGCGACATGGCGCAGCTGGACGGTTACGACGTCAGCCGGAACGAAATCAACTTGTTCATGGTCACAGCCGACCCGAAGCAGGCGTTCCGCCGCGCGCGGACGGTGCTGGAACGCATGGGCCTGGAACGCGGGGTGTCGGCCGCGTTCCGCCTCGTCGGCGGCGCGCGTTTCACCTCCGTCTGGCCGCTGCGTGCCACGCGCAAGTTCACGCTGCCGTAGGCCGCGTCGCAGAGCCGCCGTTATCGTCATGTAGCCCGGGTAAGCGAAGCGCACCCGGGCTACGAATCGCGCACATGGCCACCCGCAACGAGAACGCCCGCGGCAGGGCCGCGGGCGTTCGATTCGATCGACAGGTGCAGCGAGCGATCAGCTCTTGTAGTTCATCGCCCGGTTGATGCCCAGCGCGGCCAGCGTGCCGATGGCGCCCGACAGCAGGTACGCACCCAGCCACGCAAGCCCGAACTGCGAGCACAGGCCCAGCGCGACCAGCGGAGCGAACGCGGCGCCGATCAGCCATGCGAGATCGGACGTCAGTGCAGCACCTGTGTAGCGATAGCGACGGCCGAAGTTCGCCGTCACCGCGCCGGCCGCCTGGCCGTAGGACAGGCCGAGCAGCGCGAAACCGATCAGCACGAACGCCGACTGCCCGACGTCGCCGCTGCCCATCAGCGTCGGCGCGAAGCCGCTGAACATCGCGATCAGCATCGCGAGGCCACCCAGCGTGCGTGCGCGGCCGACCTTGTCGGCGATCAGGCCCGAGGCCACGACGCCACCGCAGGCGATGAAGGCGCCGATGATCTGGATGATCAGGAAGGTGACGATGGATTTCTGCGAATACAGCAGGATCCACGACAGCGGGAAGATCGTGACGATATGGAACAGCGCGTAGCTGGCCAGCGCGGCGAAGGCGCCGATCACCACGTGGCGGCCCTTGGCCTGGAACAGCTCGCGGATGGGCGTCGGCTCCAGTTCCAGCTCGCTCATCTTCTTCTGGTATTCGTCGGCGACCACGATGCGCAGGCGCGCGAACAGCGCCACGACGTTGATGGCGAAGGCGACGAAGAACGGATAGCGCCAACCCCAGGAGAGCAGGTCGTCCAGGCTCAGGCTCGCGTACAGGAATGCGAAGACGCTGGCGGCGACGATGAAACCCACCGGCGCGGAAAGCTGGCCGAGCATCGAATACCAGCCGCGGCGGCCCTTCGGGGCGTTCATCGCCAGCAGCGAGGGCAGGCCATCCCAGGAGCCGCCCAGCGCAATGCCCTGCAGCATGCGCAACGCCGCAAGCAGCGCGATCGACCAGCCGCCGATCGTGTTGAAGCTCGGCAGGAAAGCGATGCCCGCCGTCGCCGTGCCCAACATGAACAGGGAAATGGTGAGCTTGATGCCGCGTCCCCACCGTTCCTGCACATGCATGAACACGATGGTGCCGATCGGCCGCGTCAGGAACGCCAGCGAAAACAGGGCGAACGACCACAATGTCGCTTCCAGGCGCCCCGCGAAGGGGAAGAACACCGACGGGAAGATCAGCGCCGAGGCGATGCCGAAGACGAAGAAGTCGAAATACTCGGACGCGCGTCCGATCACCACGCCTACGGCGATTTCACCAGGCGCGACGTCGGTGTGCGCCTTGGTGCCGTGATCGTGGGTGGAAGCGGTGGGAGCGGTGGGGCTCACGGATGACATCACGCGGCATACTCCGTGGAACGGGCCAATTCAATGCGGAGAATGCTACCGTACCCGTGCAGAGGCAACAGGTCCGGACGGTAGGACAAAACGTCCAATTCTCCCCAAGCAGGGCGGCGAATACATTGACCATGCTCAATCCGCAAGCCCCCACCCCCATGTCCATAGCGCGCAGATTCCTGCAGGCCGCCGTTTTGCTCGTCGCAACGGCCGTGCTGTCGGGATGCAACCTGCTGGTTCTCAATCCGCCCGGCGACATCGCCGCCCGTCAGGGGCAGCTGATCGTCGTGGCGACCGTCCTGATGCTGATCGTGATCATCCCGGTGATCGCGCTCACGCTGCTGTTCGCGTGGCGTTACCGCGCGTCGAACCGCGAGGCCACCTACAAGCCCGACTGGGATCACTCGACCCAGCTGGAGCTGGTGATCTGGGGCGTTCCGCTGCTGATCATCATCGCGCTCGGCGCGATCACGTGGATCAGCACGCATCTTCTGGATCCGTTCCGTCCGCTCGACCGCATCTCCGCGGGCCGACCGGTGCCGGCCGACGTGAAGCCGCTGGAAATCCAGGTCGTCGCGCTCGACTGGAAATGGCTGTTCGTCTATCCGGAAGAGGGCGTGGCGACGGTCAATGAAATCGCCGTGCCGGTCGATCGCCCGGTGCATTTCAGCATCACGTCCTCGTCGGTGATGAACACGTTCTACGTGCCCGCACTGGCCGGCATGATCTACGGCATGCCCGGGATGAAGAGCGAACTCAACGCGGTGATCAACGCACCCGGCGTGTACGACGGCTTCTCGGCCAACTACAGCGGTGCGGGGTTCTCGCACATGCGCTTCAAGTTCCATGGCATGTCCAACGCCGACTACCAGCACTGGTTGAACGATGTGCGCACCAGCGAACTCTCGCTCACGCGCGCGGCATACCTGGACCTGGAAAAGCCGTCCGAACGCGAGCCGGTGCGTCATTTCGCCCGCGTCGACAACGGCCTGTTCGATGCCGTGCTCAACCGTTGCGTCGATACAGACCGCCTGTGCGCGAACGCGATGATGGCGATCGATTCCACCGGCGGGCTCGGCCTGGAAGGCCTGAAGCCGCTGGCGACGCCGCGTCGAGGCGATCCGCGACTTGGCGCGTACGTCTCGGCTGCCGTGTGTTCCGTCAACGATGCCGTGCCCCAGTCGCTGGCCGGTCCGGTCATCGGCATGAAGGCGCCGTAAGGCGCCGCCCGGCAACTTCAATCGTTCCGACCTGTTTCTTGGCCTGAAAGCCCCGGAATTCCTGCGATGTCCCTCGAAAGCAGCACCCTTCCAAACTCGCCGATCTTCGGGCGCATGTCGTGGGAATCCGTTCCCATGTTCCATGAGCCGATCCTGGCGGTCACCTTCATCGGCACCGTGCTGCTCGGTCTCGCGCTCGTTGGCCTGATCACCAGGCACAAGCTGTGGGGCTACCTCTGGAACGAGTGGTTCACCAGCATCGATCACAAGAAGATCGGCATCATGTACATCGTGCTGGGTCTGGTGATGCTGCTGCGCGGCTTCTCCGACGCGCTGATGATGCGCCTGCAGCAGTCGATGGCCTTCGGCGACAACATGGGTTACCTGCCGCCGCATCACTACGACCAGATCTTCACCGCGCACGGCGTGATCATGATCTTCTTCGTGGCCATGCCGCTGGTCACGGGCCTGATGAACTACCTGGTGCCGCTGCAGATCGGCGCGCGCGACGTCGCATTCCCGTTCCTCAACAACTTCAGCTTCTGGATGACCGTCTCCGGCGCCGTGCTGGTGATGATGTCGCTGTTCTTCGGCGAGTTCGCCGCGACCGGCTGGCTGGCGTATCCGCCGCTGTCGGGCATCGCGTTCAGTCCGGGTGTCGGTGTCGACTACTACTTGTGGGCGCTACAGATAGCCGGCGTAGGCACATTGCTATCGGGCGTGAACCTGCTGGTGACCATCATCAAGATGCGTGCGCCGGGCATGGGCATCATGAAGATGCCGGTGTTCACCTGGACCTCGCTGTGCACCAACGTGCTGATCGTGGTGTCGTTCCCGGTGCTGACCGCCGTGCTGGCGCTGCTCATCCTGGACCGCTACGTCGGCACGAACTTCTTCACCAGCGATCTTGGCGGCAACGCCATGATGTACGTGAACCTGATCTGGATCTGGGGCCACCCGGAGGTCTACATCCTGATCCTGCCGCTGTTCGGCGCGTACTCGGAAATCGTGGCGACCTACTGCGGCAAGCGCCTGTTCGGCTACTCGTCGATGGTCTACGCGACGGTGTGCATCACGGTGCTGTCGTACCTGGTGTGGCTGCACCACTTCTTCACGATGGGGTCGGGCGCGAGCGTCAACTCGTTCTTCGGCATCACCACGATGATCATCTCGATCCCGACGGGCGCGAAGATCTTCAACTGGCTGTTCACCATGTACCGCGGCCGCATCCGCTTCGAAGTGCCGATGCTGTGGACGATCGGTTTCATGATCACCTTCGTCGTGGGCGGCATGACCGGCGTGCTGCTGGCCGTTCCGCCGGCGGACTTCGTGCTGCACAACAGCCTGTTCCTGATCGCGCACTTCCATAACGTGATCATCGGCGGCGTGGTGTTCGGCCTGTTCGCGGCGATGACGCACTGGTTCCCGAAGGCGTTCGGTTTCAAGCTCGACGACTTCTGGGGCAAGGTGTCCTTCTGGTTCTGGCTGGCCGGCTACTGGTTCGCCTTCACGCCGCTGTACGTGCTGGGCCTGATGGGCGTGACGCGTCGCATGAGCCACTTCGAGGATCCCTCGCTGCGGATCTGGTTCCTGATCGCCGCCTTCGGCGCGGTCCTGATCGCGGTCGGCATTGCCGCGTTCCTGATCTGCATCTACGTCAGCTTCCGCAAGCGCGAGCAGCTGCGCGACGTCACCGGCGATCCGTGGGACGGCCGCACGCTGGAGTGGTCGACGTCGTCGCCGCCGCCGGCCTACAACTTCGCCTTCACGCCGGTCGTCCACGACACCGACGCCTGGTGGGACATGAAGCAGCGCGGGTTCACGCGCATGCGCGACGGCTTCCTGGCCGTGCACATGCCGAAGAACACGCCGGCCGGCCTCGTGCTGGCGGTGCTGAGCACCGGCGTTGGCTTCGCGATGATCTGGCACGTGTGGTGGCTGGCCATCGTCTCGTTCCTGGCCGTGGTGGCCTACGCGATCTGGCACACCTTCAACTACGACCGCGACTACCACATTCCTGCCGAGGAAGTGGCCGCAACCGAGCACGCGCGCACCGTGCAGCTGGAGACGTTCCGTGTCTGAACCCATCGCATTGACGCGTGAAGACGGCGCGCCCGTCTTCCTGGACACGCAGGGCCGCCACCATCCGGAAAACGGTTCGCTGCTGGGCTTCTGGATCTACCTGCTCAGCGACCTGATGATCTTCGGCTGCCTGTTCGCCACCTTCGGCGTGCTGGGTCGCAACTTCGCGGCCGGCCCGTCGGGCGCGGACCTTTTCGATCTGAAGCTGGTCGCGGCGAATACCGCGGTGCTGCTGGTGTCCTCGATCACCTACGGCTTCGCGATGATCTCGATGCAGGCGCGCAACAAGCGCGGCCTGATCGCCTGGCTGGTCGTGACGGGCCTGCTCGGCGCGACGTTCCTCGCCATCGAGCTCTATGAGTTCCACCACTTCATCCACATCGGCGCCGGCCCGCAGCGCAGCGCGTTCCTGTCCTCGTTCTTCGCGCTGGTGGGCACGCACGGCCTGCACGTGTTCTTCGGCGTGGTCTGGCTGATCGTGCTGTGCCTGCAGGTGAACAAGCATGGCCTCACGCGCGCCAACACGCGTCGCGTCGCGTGCCTGTCGATGTTCTGGCACTTCCTCGACGTCGTGTGGATCGGCGTCTTCACCTTCGTCTACCTGATGGGCTCGCTGCGATGAGTGACCACGCACACCACGACCACGACGACGACTTCCTCGATACCGGCATTCCGCACGTATCGAGGAAGGAGTACCTGACCGGCTTCGTGCTGTCGGTCGTCCTGACCGCCATTCCGTTCGCCCTGGTGATGGGCGGCTCCGGCGTCGCGACGCCGCTGCTGGTGCTGCTCCTGTTGGCATTCGCCGCCGTGCAGGTGGTGGTGCACATGGTCTACTTCCTGCACATGAACGCGAAGTCCGAGGGCGGCTGGAACGCGCTCGCGCTGATCTTCACGGTGGTGCTGGTGGTGATCGTGCTCAGCGGTTCGTTGTGGGTGATGCACCACCTCAACACGAACATGATGCCGGGCGCGCACGAGATGCAGGAGATCATCAAGAACGCGCCATGACCGGGCCTGTGGAAGCCCCTCCGGAACGCCAGGGACGAAGCGCCCTCGTTACGGCGACGTTCGCCGCGCTGCTGTCCGTCGCGTTCGTCGGCTTCCTCGCGCTGGGGATCTGGCAGGTCCAGCGCATGGCGTGGAAGCACGACCTCATCGCCCGCGTCGACGCGCGGGTGCACGCCGCACCGGTTCCCGCTCCGGCACGCGCGCAATGGCCGGCCGTTTCGGAAGAGTCCGACGGCTATCGCCACGTCAGGGTCGCCGGCCGCTTCGTGCCCGGCAAGGAATCGCGCACGCAGGCGGTCACCGAACTCGGCGCCGGCTTCTGGTCGATGGTGCCGCTGCGCACGGACTCCGGCGATTACGTGCTCATCAATCGCGGCTTCGTGCCGGCGAGCGATCGGGGCACAAGCGCCAATGCCACGTCACCGCCGCAGGGCAGGGTGGTGGTAGACGGGCTGCTGCGTATCAGCGAGCCCGGGGGCGGTTTCCTTCGCCATAACGACGCCGTGCAGCAACGCTGGTATTCGCGCGACGTCGCGGCCATTGCGGAATCGCATGGTCTGCCGGCGGATCGCGTGGCCCCGTTCTTCGTCGATGCGGACCGTGAAAGCGGCGCCGCGCTCTGGCCGCGCGGCGGCCTGACGGTAGTGAAGTTCCGCGATTCGCACCTGTCATACGCGTTGACCTGGTTCGGCATGGCGCTGCTCACGCTGGTGGGCGCGTGGTTCCTGTTCGCGTCCCAACGCCGATTGCGCCATCATCGGCGCCGGTGAATCGTCGCCTGTGAAAAGCCACGCAACCGGAACATGCCTGCACGAACCATCCAGGACGAGGTAGCCGCCGAAGCGGAACGCGGAGCGCCCGCCGTCGCGCGCTCGCGCGGCAGCGCGGGCCTGCGCAACATGCAGCAGCTGATCCAGCTGCGCTGGATCGCGGTGATCGGGCAGGTGGCGACGATCCTCGTCGTGCACTACGGACTCGACATCGGCCTGCCGCTGCAACCGATGTTCACCGTGCTCGCTGCGTTGACGCTGTTCAACATCGCCAGCCAGCTGTGGTGGCGAAGGCGCGAGCATGCGTCGAGCAACGCTCTGCTCGTCTCGCTGCTGGTCGATGTCGCATCGCTCACGATCCAGCTGTTCCTTTCCGGCGGCATCACCAATCCGTTCGTCTTCCTGTACCTGCTGCAGGTGGTGCTGAGCACGGTGATCCTGCGCTCGCCGTGGAGCTGGGTGATCGCCGCGGCCGCCGCGTTGTGCGTCACCGGGCTCACGCTGGTGCGCACGCCCATCGCGCTCACCGTCGAGCCCGCGCGCGGCCTTGGCGATCACTACGTGCAGGGCCTGCTGATCTGTTTCCTGCTGATCGCCGGGCTGCTGGTGGTATTCCTCACGCGCATCGGCCGCATCCTGCGCGAGCGCGACGCTCGACTGGCCGAACTGCGCCAGCGTGCGGTCGAGGAGGAGCACATCGTGCGCATGGGCCTGCTGGCCTCCGGCGCCGCGCATGAGCTGGGCACGCCGCTGTCGACGCTCTCGGTGATCCTGGGCGACTGGCAGCACCTGCCGACGATCGCCTCCGAAGGCGAGCTGCATCGCGACGTCGTCGAAATGCAGCTGCAGGTGGCGCGCTGCAAATCGATCGTCACCAACATCCTGCTCGCCGCGGGCGGGCCGCGCGCCGAAGCGCCGATGGAAATGGGCCTGCACGCGATGCTCGACGGCCTGGCCGACGAATGGCGGCAGGCGCGCAATCCGGCGTCGTTCGCCTATGCGAACCATTGCGCGCAGGACGCGCGCATCGTGTCCGACACCGGCCTGCGGCAGATGGTGTTCAATGTCCTGGACAACGCCCTGGAAGCCTCGCCGGGCTGGGTCGCGCTGGATGTCCACTGCGACGGCGAGACGCTGTTCATAGATGTCAGCGATGCCGGCGCCGGTTTCGACGGGGACATCCTCGAGCGGCTGGGCTCGCCGTACAACACCAGCAAGGGCCGTCCGGGCGGCGGGCTGGGCTTGTTCCTCTCGGTGAACGTTGCGCGTACGCTGGGTGGGAGCCTTCGGGCGAAGAACCGGCCGCAGGGCGGCGCCGTGGTGACGATGACGCTGCCGCTGTCGGCCATCGCGATCGACGACGCCCGCGACGATGGGAGCGGTGACGATGACGAAGACTGAGCGCCGCCTGCTGATCGTCGAGGACGATGAGGCGTTCGCGCGCACGCTGGTGCGTTCGTTCGAACGTCGCGGCTACCAGGTGCGCCACCTCACCGGCGAGGACGGCATGCCCGCGCTGCTGGAGGACTTCGCGCCCACGCACGCGGTCGTCGACCTGAAACTCGCCGGCGGTGCATCCGGTTTGTCGAGCGTGAAGCAGTTGCACGCGTTCGATCCGGATCTCGTCATCGTCGTCCTCACCGGCTACGCGAGCATCGCGACGGCGGTGGAGGCGATCAAGCTTGGCGCGCGTCATTACCTCGCCAAGCCGTCCAACACCGACGACATCGAAGCCGCGTTCGATCGTGCCGGCGGCGACACGGAAGTGGAACTGACCGAACGCACCACGTCGATCAAGACGCTGGAGTGGGAACACATCCACGAAGCGCTGGCCGCGAGCGATTTCAACATCTCCGAAGCCGCACGCAGGCTGGGCCTGCATCGCCGCACGCTGGCGCGCAAGCTGGAGAAGCGGCGGATCAAGTAATCCGCCGCGCCTCGGGCATTGGTCCGATGCTGACTCGCATCGACATGCAGCCGCGATAACCGTTCGTCGGTTGCATGGCCGCTGCGTGCGGGCACACGCGTTGCCAACCAGCGAAGGACGCGTACAACCGGGCGCATTCGGAAGGCCCCTCGCGTCTGTACGGCGATCGTCGAAGTCGCTGAAATCCGGGAATGCGGTCGGCCTCGTCCAGAGGTCGGGCGTTCGCATGGAAGGAGCAAAGCGACCATGGCTACGCGAAAGAAGACGACCAAGCGTGCCGCCAAGACCGGCACCTCGCGCAAGCCGGCGGCGAAAGCGAAGAACGCCACGAAGGCCGCCAAGGCGACGAAGACCGCAAAGGCCACGGTCGCCGAAGCGGCGGAGGTCGCCACGACAACCGTCGCGAAGGCGGTGGCCAGCGAAAGCATCCACGTTCCCGATACCGGCGCGCCGTACGAGATCGCGTTCGTTCCGGTGCACGACATCAGCAAGCGGCCGCTGTCGATCAAGGGCGTCGTCGCCGAAGGCGCAACGGAATCGCCATCGGCCAATCTCACCGACGCGGCGACGACGGCCGTGTACGTGCACGGCATCGGCAATCATCCCGAAGAGCAGGTGCTGGTCGTGCGCTGGGATCGCGCCCTGTTCGGCAAGGACATGGGCGACCGCACGCGCATGGCGTACTGGGTCAACCGCGCGCGCTATCCGCAGCCGTCCAGCTGCGATTGCATCGATCCGCGTTGCGCCTGCCACGATCCGGAAGAAGCCATCCGCTCGCGCAAGGTGCTCGCCGTCGGCGATCCGGATCCGGAGGCCGAACTGCAGGAGGCGGTGAAGGCGATCACCCGCGATGCGGACCAGCAGGCGTTCCTGTACGACATCGGCCAGCGCATGATCGATGAAGCCAGGGCCGAGGCGCGTCGGGAACAGCTCAAGCAGGAGGAAGAAGGCGTTTCGGCCGTAAAAGGCATCTACACCAGCAACGTCACCGGCAAGGGCATCGGCGATGCCTTGCTGCGCAAGCTCACCGACCTGGTCACCAGCGTCGCGTTGCCCGACGTGCAGGATTTCCTGTTCGACGAGAAACATCGCAGGCAGATGGACGACACGTTCCTCGCGCGCCTGAGCAGCGGCGGCGGGCCGTTCGTCGTCATCGCGCACAGCCAGGGCTCGATGATCGCCTACGACGTGCTGCGCCAGCTTCCGTCGAGCGTGAACGTGAAGCTGTTCGTCACCATCGGATCGCCGCTGGGATTGCCGCCGGTGCGCGCGGTGTTCAAGAAGTGGACGAAGCAGAAGCTGCTTCCGTTTCCGCCATGCGTGGAGCGCTGGGTCAATGTGGCGGTCGAAGGCGATGTGGTCGCGCTCGATCCGACGCTGGGCGACGAGATCGACGAACCGCCGAACGCGAGGTTCAAGGACTACGCGCGCATCAGCCGCGAGCGACGCGACGAGAACCCGCTGTTCGAAGGCAATCCGCATTCCTCGATGGGATACCTGTCCACCGAGGAAGTGCAGAACGAGGTGTACCAGGCGGTCGGACGCGAGTTCGCCCGCAGCCTGGGCCGGCAGATCATCACCTCCGACCTGGTCGAGAAGATGGAATCGGCGCCGGACGACAAGCGCCATCCGGTGCTGATCCAGGTGCGCGAGGACAAGAACCGGGGCGATTCGTCCATCGCCGAAGGCCGCGAGCGCATCGACCAGCGCCTGCGCAAGCTGGCGCAGGATCGCATTGGGGGCCAGGTCGACCGCATGAGGATCCAGCACCACATGCGCTATGTCTCGGCGGCGCTGAGCCGGACCGAGATCGAAGTGCTGCGCACCGAGTCGGACGATCTGCAGGTGCTGCGCATGTGGCAGAACGCCAGCAAGAAGGCGTTGATCTGCCGCTCGGCGCACGTCCTGCACGCCGCGGCCGCGCACCAGGCCTATGCCGCGCATGGGGACTCGATCGAATGGGCGGTGCTGGACACCGGTGTCGAACACACGCATCCGCATTTCCGGAAGCACCGCAACCTGGCGAGCCTGTGGGACTGCACGCGCAACGATCCGGCGACGTCCACCGCGATCGCCGAACCGCGCGGAGGTTTCCTGGACTACACACTGGCCGATCCCTGGGCGGCCATCGGCGCGGACGGATTCCGCGACCGCGCCGGCCACGGCACGCATGTCGCCGGCATCATCGCCGGCGCGTGGCCGAACCAGCTCAAGGACGATGACGAACTGCTGGATTTCTCCGGCATGGCGCCGAGCGCGAAGCTGCATTCGTTCAAGGTGCTCGACGACCGCGGGCGCGGGCAGGACGCGTGGATCCTGATCGCGCTGGACAAGATCGCGCGCATCAACGAGAACGCGCAGGAGCTGCGCATCCATGGCATCAACCTGAGCCTGGGCGGCAACTTCGATCCCAGCGTCTACGGCTGCGGGCACACGCCGCTGTGCCAGGAGCTGCGGCGTTTGTGGCGGCAGGGTGTGCTGATCGTGATGGCCGCCGGCAACGAGGGCTTCACCGTATTGCAAACGCTGGAGGACGGGCCGTGGCAGGCGAACCTGGACCTGTCGATTGGCGATCCGGCGAACCTGGAGGAAGCCATCGCCGTGGGTTCGGTGCATCGCGTGAATCCGCACACCTTCGGCGTGAGTTACTTCTCCTCGCGCGGACCGACCGCCGATGGCCGCAGAAAACCCGATGTGGTCGCGCCCGGCGAGAAGATCCTCTCGGCGCGCGCGGACTACGACCGCATGCTGCCGGGGCTGGGCAAAGGGCCGTTCACGGACGAGCAGCTCAAGGACTTCACCGCCGAGCAGTTCTACATCGCCGAATCGGGCACCAGCATGGCTGCGCCTCACGTGTCGGGATTGCTGGCGGCGTTCCTGTCGCAGCGTCGCGAGTTCATCGGCTATCCCGATCGCGTGAAGCGGATCCTGACGGACAACTGCACCGATCTGGAGCGCGACCCCTATGCGCAAGGTGCGGGTCTGCCGAACCTGATGCGCATGCTCCAAGGCACGTGACTTGCGCGAAGGCGCAACTCGCAATGGCATCCCGGCGAAGGAACGAACCATGGACACCGGCCGCGTAGATCGTTTGGCAACGCTGCTTTCGATGGACCGGCAGGAGGCCGGCATCGGCGTGCGCGCAATCCCGCGCGCCGAAGCTGTGGGCGTCGCGCAGGCGCCGCGCGTCGACGACATCCTCGACGTGGCCGAAGCCAACCTCTCGCGTCCGCCGGACGTCGACGTGGGCGACTGGCAGCAGGCCCACGGATTGTTCTTCAACAATGCGCGCAAGGCGCTGAAAAAGCTCGAGCGGGGCGATCGCGCGCTCGCTCCCGATGAAGGCTATGCGGCAGAGGCGGTCATCATCGGCGACGGAACGCGCCCGAGCTTCCTTCTGTGCGGAAACAAGGTTGCCGACGACGACCCGTTCATCCGGACCTGGCGCAACGACCTGACCCGCGCGCAGGCCGGCGTCGCCTCGCTCGCGGCGACGGTGGGGCGCATCCAGCCCGAAAACGGGCACGCCTCGAAATTCATCGGGACCGGCACGCTCGTGCAAAGCGTGGACGACAACGAGGACCTCGTGCTCACGAACTACCACGTCGTGAAGATGGCCGAGGACCGGTTCGACGTCGCGATGCGGCGAACCGGGAAGGGATTCGACATCGACGGCGTGCTGGAGATCGACTTCGTCGGCGAAAGCTGTTCGTTGGGAAGCAACCGCCACCGCATCGTCGAAGTCCGCCTGCCGGAAGGGTTCGGCGAAACCTTCAGCGGATACGACGTCGTGGTCGCGCGACTGGACAAGGGCAACGGCGAGGCCGCGCTGCCGGCGCCGCTGCCCCTGCTCAATGCCGAACCGTCCTATGCGACCGGCGCGATGGATTCGCTGGCGCTGGTGGGCTTTCCGGCCGCGCCCGGTACGCGCGATGGCGACATCGACTGGGGCTTCGTGATCGGCACGCTGTTCGGCAACAAGTTCGGCGTGAAGCGGATGGCGCCCGGAAAGTTCACGGACGGACTCGGCAGTCACCCCAGCGACAGGACCGCCAGACGCGCGATCGGCCACGACGCGACGACCTTCGGTGGCGCGTCCGGTTCGCTGGTCGCGGCGTGGCTCGACACCGGGCCGCCGTGCTTCGCCATCCACTTCGGTGGCGCGACGGGCCTGAACAACTACGCGCTGTCCTTCGCCGCCGCACGCAGGGTGCTGGAACCGCTGGGCGTGCGCTTCGCGCCGTGATCGAACGCGCGCCGGATACAGGAGATTCCCCATGGGAAACGACAACGCGAATTACGAAGAAGAACTGCCCGTCGTCAAGGATCACGACGACGCGCATGCCGACCCGGCCGAAGCATCGGAGGAAACCGTGCGCGAAACGATGGACGTCGTCGCCGAAGCGGCGCGGCCGTGGCGCGCGGCCGAAACGCTGCTCGTGCTGCGCGAGCAGATCAACCGCGCGTTCCCGACGCGCAGCAAGGCCAGCGACGGCATCGTCGGCGACGCCGCGCATGCGTCGCGTTCGTCGGACCACAATCCATGGGTGATCGACGGAAACAGGGGCGTCGTCACGGCGATGGACATCACGCACGATCCGCGTTCGGGCTGCGATGCGAACAAGGTCGTCGCCGCGCTGCATGCGGGCCGCGACACGCGCATCAAGTACCTCATCTGGAACCGGCGCATCGCCAATTCGTCCGCCATCGGCGGCGTACCGGCGTGGACGTGGCGGTCCTACAGCGGACGCAATCCGCACGACCATCACTTCCATCTTTCGGTGAAGCCGGAGAAGTCGCATTACGACGATCGCGATCCGTGGCATCTGGACGGCATCACCGAAGCGGCATTCGGCGCGGAAACGGAGGAGGGCATCGACCACGACGTCAACGCGGCTTTGATGGCGCTGGGCGACGCGGTCGACGAGGATTCGCCCGCGCTGCCGCATCTGGTCGCCCTGCAGGACGCGTTGACGCAGCTGTTCGCCAACTACGCGCAGGACTGGTATCCGGCGACGGGATCGGTGGAAGCCGAGGCCGCGCCGGACTTCGCGACGCTCAAGCCGAAGTACGAATCCCTGTTCGCAAGCGCGCAGGTGCGGGCGGACAGGAAATGCGTCGTGGCGTGGCACGTCGGCATGATCCGGCGCGGCCGCGCACGTTACGAAGCGGTGCAGACGGCAACCGGCGCACCGTGGTGGTTCGTGGGCATCGTGCATGCGATGGAGGCGGCCTTCAGTTTCAGTGGTCATCTGCACAACGGCGATCCGTTGAGCGCGCGCACCGTGCAGGTGCCGCGCAACCGGCCGCCGACGTGGAATCCGCCGAACGACTGGCTCAGCAGCGCGATCGATGCCATCACCTTCCAGGGCCACGCGCACCAGCAGGACTGGTCGCTGGCGCGCGCCCTGTACCGTTTCGAGGGCTACAACGGTTATGGCTATTACGCCAAGGGCATCGCCTCGCCGTACCTGTGGAGCTTCTGCAACCACTACACGAAGGGCAAGTTCGTGCGCGATCACCAGTACGACGCGAACTTCGTATCGAAGCAATGCGGCGCGGCCGTGATGCTGCGCGCACTGATCGACGCCAACGAAGTCGAACTTCCGCACTGAGCCTTCAAACGCGAACTTTGATGAGGATGCCATGGACACCGCATCGACCCTGCAACGCCTGCGCCGCTTCAACGAGGACGTGCACGCAGCCGATTCGCATCTGGCGCAGGAAACCCGCGACCTCGAAGGCGTCGATCGCGAACGCCTGGGCGTACAGGCCGAAGCCGTCGGCGCCGTCGATCCGGTGATTCCGCAGGTCGAGGCCGAGAGCATCATCCTGCGCCGCGAGCGACCGGTGCTCGCCATCGTCGACGACAAGCTCGACCTGACTTTTCAAGATGCGCAGGACAGCGCCCTATGGAAGGCCCGCCTGCAGGCCGCCGCCAGCAGGCTGGACGTTCCGATCCGCGCCGTCGGTCGCATCGACCTCAAGGGCGGGCGGTTGGAATGGGTCGGTACCGGCTGGCTGATCCAGCCCGACGTGCTGGTGACCAATCGCCACGTCGCCGCCGAATTCGCGCGACGCAAGGGCAACGCGTTCGAGTTCCGCGTCGGCGATGCGGGACCGATGTCGGCCTCGACGGATTTCCGCCGGGAAATGAACGGAACCAACGACGGGCAGGCGGTGTTCGAACTGGTCAGGCCGCTGCATATCGAAGACGCACCGGGGCCGGACATCGCGTTCTTCGAGATACGGCGCGAGAATACGCATCGCGGCCTCGCCAAACCCGTGGCGCTTGCGGCACGCGCGCGCGTCACCGCGCTGGCGGCTGTCATCGGGTATCCCGCCTACGACAGCCGCATTCCCGATGTGGACCTGATGAACCGTCTGTTCGGCAGCGTTTACGACTGCAAACGATTCGCGCCGGGCGCGATCACGCGCGTCGAGGCGGGGCGTCTGTTGCACAACGCGACGACGCTGGGCGGCAATTCGGGTTCGGCCGTGGTCGATCTGGAGACCGGTGAGGTGATGGGGCTGCACTTCAGCGGCAGCTTCCTCACGACCAACTACGCGGTGACGTCGGACGTGGTGTGGCGCACGTTCCAGACCATGCGCACGGCGCGTTCGCGCACGCGTCCGCCGGCGCGCAGGCTTCGGGTATTCGCACGTGCGGACGAAGCCAGCGCGCCCACCGCGCAGGGCGCTTCGATCACCGTGCCGTTGACGATCACCGTGTCGCTGGGGCGCCCCGCGCAGGCGGCAGCGCCGCGAATCGCAATGAAGCAACGCGATGCGCAGGCCGACGATGTCGGGCCCGGCGACGAGGCGCCGGTCGCTTCGTACGCCGATCGCAAAGGCTACCAGGAGGATTTCCTCGGCGACGGCTTCGAAGTGCCCATGCCGGTCGTCGACGAAATGGCCGACGACGTGCTCGCAATCGAGGGCACCGACGACAATGTCCTGCGCTACCACCATTTCTCCGTGGTGATGAGCGAAAGCCGGCGCATGTGCTTCTTCAGTGCGGTGAACATCGATGGCGCGCAGTCGAAGAAGAGCGCGCGCGTGTCGTGGAAATGGGATCCGCGCATCCCGCGCGCGAACCAGATCAAGGACGAATGCTACGGAAACTCGCCGAAGTTCAGTCGCGGCCACATGACCCGTCGCGAAGACCCCGGCTGGGGCCGTTCGCTGAAGGACGCCAAGCGCGGCAACGAGGATTCGATGCACGTCACCAATGTGACGCCGCAGATCCAGGCGTTCAACTCGCCGATCTGGCTCGCGCTGGAGGACTACGCGCTCGAGCACGCGCGCGAGGACGACATGCGCATCAGCGTGTTCACCGGTCCGTACTTCGACGACGCCGATCCCGAGCGTTACGGCGTGCGCATCCCGCTTGGCTTCTGGAAGGTCATCGCCTTCATCCACGACGAGACGGGCGAGTTGTGCGCGACCGGTTACGAGATGTCGCAGGAAGACAGCCTGCCGCCCGAAGACGACGAGTTCGTGTTCGGCCAGTTCGTCTCGCCGCATCTCAACGTCGCCACGCAGGTGCCCATCGCGGATATCCAGCAGCGTTCTGGTCTGGACTTCGGCACGCTGGTGGAGGCCGATCCGCTCGCCCACGAGGAGGCCGTGGCCGGTCCGCGTGCGCCGCTGATGGACATGGGCGAGATTCGCTTCCTGTGAAACCGCTTTCCAGTGAAGCCGCATCTGCACGGCGCGTGCCGGTATCAGGGCCCGCGTGATCGGATCGTGATGCTTTGCAGGCGGTGTCAGGGTATCCCGCGATGCCGGGTGCGCAGTCGCGCACAACGCGATGGGGGCCTGGATGCTAACGTCCGCGTTCCACGTCCAATCGCTCAAGGAGATTCCGATGGTCGACAGGAACGCAATCAGGAAGAACACGGTGTGCTTGTGGTTCGATCGCGACGCGCTCGACGCGGCGACGTTCTACGCGAAGACGTTTCCGGACACCACGGTCGATCGCGTGAACCACGCGCCCGGCGATTATCCGAGTGGCCAGAAGGGCGATGTACTGACCGTGGAGTTCACGGTGATGGGGATTCCGTGCATCGGTCTGAACGGCGGGAAGGCGTTCACGCCGGACGAGGCGTTCTCGTTCCAGGTCGCCACCGACGACCAGGCCGAGACCGATCGGTTGTGGAACGCGATCGTCGGCAACGGCGGACAGGAAAGCGCCTGCGGGTGGTGCAAGGACAAGTGGGGCCTGTCGTGGCAGATCACGCCGCGCGTGCTGATCGAGGCGATCACCGATCCCGACCCCGCCGCCGCCAAGCGCGCGTTCGACGCGATGATGACGATGCACAAGATCGACATCGCGAAGATCGAAGCTGCACGCAAGGGATAAGCCGCGATGCACTCGTAGCCCGGGTAAGCGAAGCGCACCCGGGGTGCCGAACCTTCACGCGTCCGTAGCCCGGGTAAGCGAAGCGCACCCGGGTTGCGCGTCCATCGCCAGCACGCGGGCAAGACGCAGGCACGCCAGAAAAACCGTCATCCCGGCAAAGGCCGGGACCCAGGCCCGCAGCGCCCAGGCACTCCGTCGGCGGCAAACAACATCCCCCCCGCCGTCATTCCAGCGAAAGCTGGAACCCACTTTGATCTTGCGCTTGGAGTCGGCCCGAACCGGCCCAGCTCCCCGGGTGCGCTTCGCTTACCCGGGCTACAACAGCGGGCATCGCAAGTGCGGGCCAGCTCGCGCGCCCCGACCCTCACCGCAACCCCTCTCAGCTCTGCACTCCCTACGGTCGCCGGTGGGAGAGGGGCTCGTCCCCTCAGGACTTCTGGTACGGGCCCACCGCCATCCCCCCGCTATAGTGGCGGGCACCTATCCCAACCAGGGGTGTTGCAGTGATCAGGTCCAGCCTTCCGCTCGTCGCTTTGCTTGCAGCCGCCACCACCGCATCGGCCGGCGCCGTGCACGGGATCCATCCCGAAGACATCAACCGCAGCGCCGATGCCTGCACCGACTTCTTCGATTACGCCAACGGGACGTGGCGACAGCAGAACCCGATCCCGAACTACATGGATCGCTGGAGCCGCCGCTGGCAATCGGGTGAGGTCAACAAGGAACACGTCCGCGACATCCTCACCGAACTTTCGGCGAAGACCGACTGGCCGAAGGGCAGTGCGGGCCAGCTGGCCGGCGACTTCTACGCCGCGTGCATGGACGAGTCGCGCGTGGATGCGCTGGGCAGCAAACCCGTGCAGCCGTGGCTGACGCAGATCGATGCGATCAAGGACAAGGCCGGCCTGCAGGCCATGATCGGCCAGTTGCACGACGTCGGCGTCGCGGTGCCGTTCATCGTCTACGCGAACGAGGACCTGCACGATCCGTCCCGCACCATCGCGCACATCTACGCGGGCGGGCTCGGCATGCCGGATCGCGACTACTACCTCAAGCCCGAACCGCGTTTCGTCGATGCGCGCGCCAAGTACCTGGTGCACGTGGCGAAGATGTTCGAACTCGCCGGCGTTCCGGCGGCGCAGGCGAAAACGAATGCGCTGACGGTGTTCGACTTCGAAAAGCGCTTGGCCGAAGCCTCGCTGGACAACGTGCAGCTGCGCGATCCCAAGTTGCAGGACAACGCGACGACGTTCGCCGGTCTGTCGAAACTCGCGCCGGATTTCGACTGGGGCAAGTACTTCGACAACGCGCACATCCCGCGCAATGCGCTGAACGTGACCCAGCCTAAGTTCGTGCAGCAGGTCGACAGGGAACTGGCGACCACGCCGCTGCCGCAGTGGAAGACCTACCTGCAATGGCACGGGCTCAACACGGCGGCCGATTCGCTGTCGCAGCCGTTCGTGGAGGAGAACTTCGCCTTCAACGGCAAGTTCCTCACCGGCGCGACCGAGATCAAGCCGCGCTGGAAGCGCTGCGCCGAAGCGACCGACAACCAGCTGGGCGAAGCGCTCGGGCAGAAGTACGTCGAGAAGTATTTCCCGCCGGAAGCCAAGGCGCGCATGCAGGAAATGGTGAAGAACATCCTGCTGGCGATGGACGACACGATCAACGAACTGGACTGGATGGATCCGGAAACGAAGAAGAAGGCGCTGGAGAAGCGCGCGACGTTCTTCCCGAAACTCGGTTATCCGGACAAGTTCAAGGATTACGAAGGCGTGGTGGTATCGCGCGATTCGTCGTGGGACAACGTCGTTGCCGCGTCGCGATGGAACGTCGCCGACAACCGCAGCCAGATCGGCAAGCCCACCGACCGCAGCCGCTGGGGCATGACGCCGCCGACGTCGAACGCGTACTACAACCCGTTGCAGAACGAGATCGTCTTCCCGGCCGGCATCCTGCAGCCGCCGGCGTTCGACGTGACCGCGACCGATGCGGTGAACTACGGTGCGATCGGTGTGGTCATCGGCCATGAAATCAGCCACGGTTTCGACGACCAGGGCGCGCAGTTCGATGCGCAGGGACGTCTTGCGAACTGGTGGACGCCTGCCGACAACAAGCAGTTCCAGGCCAAGGGCGAGTGCGTGGTGAAGCAGTTCGAGGGCTATTTCATCGAGCCGGGCGTGCATCACAACGGCAAGCTGGTGCTCGGCGAATCCATCGGCGATCTGGCCGGGGCGAAGATCGCCTATCGCGCGTACCAGAAATCGCGCGAAGGCAAAGGCCCGGAGCCGACCATCGACGGCTTCACGCCCGAACAGCAGTTCTTCCTGGCGTGGGGCCAGTGGCGTGGCGATGAGACGCGCATGGAAACCCAGCGCACGATGGTGCAGGGCGACCCGCACCCCATCGCGAAGTACCGCGTGAACGGCCCGCTGTCGAACCTGCCGGCATTCCGCGAAGCGTTCCAGTGCAAGGCCGATGCGCCGATGGTGCGGCCGGAGGCGGATCGCTGCGAGGTGTGGTGATCTTCGGTCAGCCGAAAGACGAAAGCCCGCCAGACGGCGGGCTTTTCGTCAGGAACTTACGGCGCGTCGTAGCCCGGGTACGCGAAGCGCACCCGGGTCCCGAGCCCGCAGTGCTCAAGCAAACGGCCCGACCTTGTAGATCATGCTGATGGCCGTGACGATGCCCAGCCCGAGCAGCAGGATCGCCACCAGCAGCGTCGTCGAGGGCGGGAAGGGGCTTTGCGCGTAGAGGATGCCGGCAGCGCGCATTTCTTCGCGCTGTTTGCGCAGCGCGTACATGAACCACGCGTGGTAGACGATGCCCATCAGCAGGACGACCGCGCCGATCAGCACGAGCGACAGGCCGAAGTTCCGTCCCGATGCCGCGTGCGCGATCATCTTCGCTTCCTTCAGCTGGTCGAACACCTTGTGGATGGTGAATCCGAAGCTGAGCAGCGACAGCGACGTGCGGATCACCGCCATCAGCGTGCGGTCCGCCGCTAGCCGCGTGCGTTGGAACGCCATGCCGGTGCGTCGCGCGGCAAGCTCGTTGGACGTCGTATCCAGCGGTTTGGCGACGGTGAGTTCCTGTTCGGACATCGGTGCCTCCGTGTCGTTCGCAATGACGTACCCGCGCGGTGGCGGCACGGAAGTCTCGCCCGGCGCCGTTAAACGCAAGTGAAGCGCGGGGCGCAGGCAGCCCCATTCGTAGCCCGGGTAAGCGCAGCGCACCCGGGAACCGTCGCCGGCGGCCGAAGCACTTCCGTCATTGCCGTCAAGGTTCACGTATCCGACGCAGCGTCACAGTGCGACGTCGCCGTCGGCGTCCATGCGGCTACAGCAGCGGAAACTTCGCCCACATCTGTTCGAACTGCCCGCCGAAGCAGCGCACGAGATAGGCATCGCGGCTCACGACCAGGTTCTCATGGTTCGACGAGCTCGCCGTGCGCGTCCAGTTGAAGCTGCCGTTGGCGACGGTCTTTCCATCGAACAGGGCGAACTTGTGGTGCATGTGGAACGGGCTGTCGTCCAGGCGCACGGCGATGCCGGATTGGGACAGGCGCACGATATCGCTGCCGTCGTCGAAGCGCTTGTCGTTGTCGCTGATGATGCGCACGGCGACGCCGCGCCTGTGTGCGGCGGCGAGTTCGTCCGAGAGGCGATCGTCGGCGATGGTGAACACGCAGGCGTCGATGCTCGACCGCGCCGCGCGGCACAGTTCGCGCAGCTTGTTCAAACAGCTCTCGCCAGGGCTGAAGAACGCCGTCGTGCCCGCCGCGGCCGGCAACGAGGACAGGTCGAGCGTGCGCACGACCTGTTCGAGCCAGCGCAGTACCGCGCCCGCGTCGCCGTCGGGCGTGGCGATCAGTTCGCGCGCCATGTCGAACGCGCGATTGCGCAGGTAGCGGATACGGTCGGCGTCGATGCGCGCGCCGAGTTCGCGCAGCTCGGCGCGCTCGCGATCGTCGAGCTTCAGGTCGGTCGCGGCGTCGCGCAGCGTGGCATCGAGTTGCGTGAAATCCATGCGCGGGCTCAGGCCGGGCGATCGACGGTGGGGGCGGCGAGGCGCTTGTGCACGTCCTCGCGCATGCGCACCAGGTCGGCTTCGGCCTGGCGGCGCTTCTCGATGCCTTCACGATGGATCGCGCGCACGTCCTCGACCGTCTGGATCAGCTGGTCGTGTACGTACTGCAGCGTTTCCATGTCGATGACGCCACGCTGGTTGGCCTTGGCGGTAGCGACCGAGTTCTCGTGCAGCAGGCGCGCGTTGTTGCGCATCATCTCGTTGGTGGCATCGTCGATCGCGGTGGCGAGTTCGACGGCGTTCTTCTGCTCCTCCAGCGAAAGCTGGATGGCGAAGCCGCGCTTCCATGCAGGGATGGTGATGTCGCGCACCGCGCCGAACTTCTCGATCAGCAGGATCGCATTGGCCTGGATCATGCGGATCGTCGGCAGCGACTGGTCGGCCGCGTGCTGCAGCAGCGCGAGGTCGCCCACGCGCTTGTCGAGCAGGCGCATCGCATTGTCCAGTTCGGAACGGCGCGTGCGCGACTGCGGGTCCTCGGCGCCTTCCAGCGCGCGCCGATCGGCTTCCAGCGCGGCCAAGCGCAGGCGGCCGGCGGCGACGTGGATGCCGAGTTCGCGGCGTTCGTCCAGTACGATCTCGTGCATGCGGTCGAAGTCCTTCACGCGCTTGCCCAGGTCGTCCTGCTGGCGCGTGACATCGCGCATCAGGTGCTCGATCTGCTGGTTGGTGCTGCTGAACTTCTGTACCAGCTCGCCCTTGGAGGCGCGCATGCGGTCGATCAGCGGGCCGACGATCGGCAGCTTCGAGCGCGCACCGAGCTTGCCGAGGTTGAGCGTGCGCGCGATGCGCACCACTTCGCCCAGCGTCTGGCCGGTGGCGTCGAGGTCGCGGTTGCGGACCTGGTCGAGCAGCTGCGTGGAGAACTCGGTGGTCTTGTTCGCGACGTCCTTGCCGAAGCCCATCAGGCTGGTCGGCGTGATGTCCTGCGAGGCGCGGACGACTTCCTGGATGCGCGCATTGTCGGCGGCGCTCAGGCCGAGTGCCGAGAGTTCGGCCTCGCTGGGCGAACGGTCCGCGGGCAGGGCGAGGGCGTCCTGGGTGGTGCTGTTCATGGCGAGGGCTCCTGGGGTTGGGCGTCGCGCTGGGCGAGCGCCGGGTCGTGGCGGATGTCGGTGGAAAGCGGCGGCGCGGGCAGCGATCCGCGAAAGGCGAGGATCTGGCTGCGCAAATCCTGGTCGAGCGCTTCGCGTTCGTCGCCGGGTTTCGATGCGGACAAGAGTTTCTGCTGGCGCCATGCGGGCACGAGCACGTCGCGCACCTGCGCATGGCGGCGCAGCAGCTGCGTCGCGTGGGCACGCACGAGTTCGACGTGCGCGGCCGCGGTGTCCCACGTGGCGGCGATGCCGGCGCGGCGCTGCGGATCGTCGGGACGGGATGCATCGTCCACGGACATGCGCAGCGTCTGGGCCTGTTCGCGCAGCCACGGGCCAAGGCCGTCGAGCGATGCGGCCCGTTCTCCGAGCCGTTCGGCAAGATCGTGCGCCGTGACCAGGTGCAGGCGGACGCGCGTATCGACGTCGTCCGGTTGCGCCTGCGCCACGAGGTCGCGCGCGAGCAGGCGTCCGAAGAATCCGCTGCGGCGGCGCTGGCGCTCGGGGATGCTGCTGTCGATCGCGGCGAGGATCGCGTCCAGCTGCGCGAGCAGCTGCGCGGTGGGAAGCTGCGCAAGACGCGCGGCGATCGCGTCGAGATCGACCGCCTCCGCCGCATCGTTCGTGTGCGCGCTGCCGCTCATGGCTTCTTGCCTTCGCGGTTGATCTCGGCGAGCGTCATGCCGCTGAACTGTTCTAGCGCGGCATCGAGCGGTTGTTCCGTCGCGGTTGGACTGTGCTGGCGGCGGCCGGGCAATTTCGCTTTCGTCGCGGGTGCGGCGACGATGCCTTCGCGCATCGCCTGCGCGAGTGCGAGCAGGGCATCGCTGATGCGTTCCTGTCCGGCCTGGCTGGCGCGCACCGCGTCGAGCAGCGGCGCGACGGCCGCGCGCATCGAATCGGGCAAGGCCTGTGCAAGCGCCGGGTCGAACGACGGTGCCGAAGGTGCGGCGACGGCGGCGACGACCGGTTCGACGTCGCGTCGTTCGGCCATGCGTTCGAGCTGCGCGAGGATCGCCTCCCACGGCGCGGGGGCGTGTTCGACCACCGGCGGCGCGACTGGCGTCGGCGCCTGCGCGGCGTTGCCGATGGCCTGCAGGCCGCCCGCGATATCTGCCAGCTGCGCGACCACGCGACCGCCGACATCGTCCTGCGCGCCGCCCATGGCCTTGTTGCGCTGGAAATCGCGCTTGATCTGCGTCCAGCGCGCGGACGTGGCGTCGTCGAGCGTGCCGCGCAATTCGGCGAGCTTGAGCAGGTTCTCCTCCGCGCCGGTGGTGAGCAGCTGCGCCTCGCCGAGGTAGTGGTCGCCGATGAGCTGTTGCAGCTCCGCTTCGTTGAGCACCGGCGAGATCTTCTCCGCCAGCTTGTTCATGTTGCGGTAGCTGCCCTGCAGGCGGAACGGCGGTTCGGTGCGGTACTTGTCGGCCTGCGCGGCGCTGGCGATGTACTGCTGGTTGACGCGGTACACCACGTCGCGCACCTGCATCAGGCGTTGCAGCGTCGCGATGATCTCGCTGGTTTCCGCGCCGCTGTACCCGTGGCCGAGCTGGTTGAGCGAGACATCCTTGCCGCGCGCCTTCTCGACCAGCAGGTACAGGTTGGCCATGTCGCGCGTGGCCAGCGGCGCGAGCACCGCGTTGGAGGTCAGGCTGTTCTCGATGTAGCTCAGCGTGAACGCGTCCTCCATGCCGCCCAGCACGTCGCCGAGGTTGTAGATGTCGGCGCGGTTGGCGAGCATGTCGGGAATCTTGAAAACCTCGCCGGACTCGGTGTACGGGTTGCCGGCCATCACCACGCAGAACTTCTTGCCGCGCAGGTCGTAGGTGCGCGTGCGGCCCTTCCACACGCCTTCGATGCGGCGCGTGCCGTCGCACAGCGAGATGAACTTCTGCAGGAACTCCGGGTGCGTGTGCTGGATGTCGTCGACATACAGCATCACGTTGTTGCCCATTTCCAGGGCGAGGTTGAGCTTTTCCAGCTCCTGACGCGAGGTGGCGTCCGGCGCCTGCGCGGGATCGAGCGAACGCACTTCGTGGCCCAATGCGGGACCGTTGATCTTCATGAAGATCAGGCCGAGGCGGTGCGCCACGTATTCCATCAGCGTGGTCTTACCGTAGCCGGGCGGCGAGATCATCATCAGCAGGCCCATCAGGTCGCTGCGCTTGTTTTCGCCGGCGGTGCCCATCTGCTTGGCGAGGTTGTCGCCGATGATGGGCAGGTACACATCGTTGATCAGTTTGTTGCGCACGAACGAGCTGAGCGGCCGCGCCTGGAATTCCGACAGCCGCAGCGATTCGCGCTCGCGCGCGACAGTGTCCTGGCGGATCGCCTGGAAGCGGCGATAGCCCGGCAGGAAGCGTTCGCGATGCGCACGCAGCCGCGCGAGCAGGTCGTCCGCCGCCAGCGACATGCGTCCGCCTTCGATGCGCGGATGTTCGCCGAGCAGGCCATCCACGCTGCCCAGCAGCGAGGCCTCGCTGTTGCGGCGCTTCAGCGCATTGCCGGTGATGAGGAATGCAGCCGCTTCCGGCGCGTAAGGCGCAAGCGCGGCGAACTGCGGCTGCGTGCACAGGCCTTCGAGCCAGTGCAGCGCGTGCGTCCAGCGCGCCGGCATCGGCAGGCCGGCAAGCGTGCGGTCGAACGATTCCCTGGCGCCGCCGGCCTTGAGCCGTTCGTGCAGGCCATCGACGAGTTCGCGGGCATGGCGCGAGAACTGCAACGCCACGTCGGTTTCGCGCAGCTCGTCCATGAGGTAGTCGGCGGCATCGGTCGCGACGACGGCATCGATGTCGATGGCGTCTGTTTCGATGTAGGCGGTGACGGCCGTGGCGATCTCCGCGCGCAACGCGTCCAGTCCCGCACGGCTGCCGAACAGCGCCCGCATGGCGGTCGCGCCGGCCAGGCGCTGCGTCCATGCGCGTGCCGCCTCGCTGGCGTGCTGCGCCCAGAACAGCGTCGCCAGCGCGCGGGCGAGCGGCGCATGCACGAGGCTTCCCGCCGCCGCACGCTGCGTGAGCAGCACGCGCAGGATGCGCGCGGCGTCGAAGTCGTGGATGCCGCGCTCGTAGCCGTCGCGGTAACGCGGCGCGGCGAAATCGCGCACGCTCTTCGCGAGCGCGTCCGCGTCGCCGAGCTGCTTGCTCAGCAGGTCCAGCGAAAGCCCTTCGACGCCGGCTTCGGCGGCGTCCAACACCGCGCCGGCGAGGTATTCGCCGCGATACAGCGTCGGCGACTCGGATTCCAGCGTCACCGGCCAGAACTCGCGTAGCGCGGCGAGTTCGTCGCTGTGCAGCGGCTCCATGAAGTCGGTGCCGGTCAGGTGCAGGGCGAGTTCATCGCCGCGCGGCAGCAGCGTGAGGTCGAGCGGCTGCGTGTTCACGCTGAAGCGATGGCGCCCCAGCCGGATCAGGTTGCCGCCGTCCTCGAACAGTTCGCTGCGGTCGCGCAGGCCACGCACGGCCTGGTCGCGCGCGCCCTTCAGGCGCGCTTCGACGTCGTCGGCCTTCACGATGTCCTTGAGCGCGCGAAGGCGTTCGGCCAGCTCGCGGATCTTCAGGATCAGCGGATCGCCGGCGAAGAACGCGTTGAGCTCGTCCATGCCGGCGAGTTTCGCCGTGCGTCGGCCAAGACCTTCCAGGATGCGGTTGGCGGCGTCGAGCACCGACTGCGCCTTGCGCTGGCGATCGTCGAGCAGCGCCTGCTTGTGCGCGTCGAAGGCCTCCAGCAGCTCCTCGCGCTTGACGAGGATGTCGCCGAGGAACTGTTCGTGCTCGCCGAACTGGCTTTCGAGCTCTTCCAGCTGGACCATCAGGCGCGAGAGCTGTTCGTCCGCGCGTTCCGGATCGCTCGCCAGCGCCAGGGCATTCGTGATCGCCTGCCCGAACAGCGCGAACTGCGCGCCGAACTGCGCGACCGCCTCGCTGGAACCGAGCGTCTTGCGGCGCTGCTCCGCGCGCGCGCGTGCCTGGTTCAACTTCGAATAGATCAGCGAGATCGCCTCGACCACGCGCGTACGCTGCGTGGCGTCGTCGACCTTCAGGCTGGCGACCAGTTCCGACAGCATGTCCAGGTCGGACGATCGCGCCTGCAGGGCGGCGATGTGCTCGGCCAGCTGCTTCGCCGTGGTGGCCTGCTGTGCGGCGGCGTCGAGTTCCTCGACCTGTTTCGCGAACGGCGCCAGCGCCTTGTCGTTGCCGAGGAACGCGCCGGTCGCCTGGCCGATGCGTTCGTGCGCTGCCTGCAGTTCGGTGCCCATCGCGTCGATGGAGGCGACGTCGATGTAGCGATACTCGCGGATCGTCAACAGCTGGCCGCGCAGGCGCGCGATCGCGCCGAGGGCTTCGACGAACTCGGCGATCTGCGTCCAGTTCTCCGGCAGGAGCTGTCCCATCAGCGCCTTGTGGTCGGCGCGCGCCTTCGCCATCGCCGCATCGGACTGGCGGCGGATGTCCTCCACCTTCTCGAACTCGTCCAGCACCGATTCGCCGGTCGCGCAGATCTCGCGCAGCACGGTGGCGGCGCCGTCGCAGTTCGTGTCGTCGAGCCAGTGATGCGCGTCGAACAGACGACGCGCGTGCTGCACCAGCAGCTGGTAGCGCTGCACCGAGACATCGGAATCCTCGATGCGTCGCGCGAGGTCGAGCAGGTTCGACACGCCGCGGACCATCTCGGCGTTGCCGATGCGGCCCATGAAACTGGTGCCCGGCGGGCGGCTTGCGGCGAACTCGTCGCTGGTGAACGGCGTCTGCCAGACCTGCATCGGATGCACGCGCGTGGCGCCGTCGCCTTCGGCATGGAACAGCACCATGCGTCCGTCCGGAAGCACCGCGTGGCCATGACCGAACAGCGGATTCTGCAGGCTGCGCTGGATCATGTTGTAGACGAACAGCGCGCTGCGGCCCTGTTCGGGCTCGTAGAACGCGTACATCACGTCCTCGCCGTTGGGCGAGTGGATGGCGCGCTGGAACTGCATGCCATCCATGCCGGCGTCGAACGCCTTGTGCTCGCCGCTCTGCAGGTAATAGCCGCCGGGGAACAGGATGCCGTGGTCTTCCGGCAGCTGCACGCAGGCCTGGGTGATCGCGTCGTTGCGCGTGACGGTGCCGGTGAGCGTGTTGTAGACCAGGCCGCGCCATTGCGTTTCGCGGTACGGCAGCACCTTGAGCAGGATCAGCGTGCCCACGCGTGCGTAATCGAAGGTCGCGTCGTCCAGCGACTGCGTCTTGTCCTCGACCGGCTCGCTGTAGATGCCTTCGCCGCGCTCGGTGTTGTTCTCGACCTTGATGGTCAGGTCGCCGCCGGTGGTTTCGACGAAGATCGTGTCGAGGATGTTCAGGTGCGGGAAGCGGCCGCTGACCATGCGCTCGCGGGTGGCGCGCGTCCAGTCGAAATCGAACGGCGGCGGCAGCACGAGGTCCTGCGCGCCGCGCGTGTCGACGTAGGTGAGTTCGCCCTGGTTGGAAATCGCCCAGCGGAACACGCGCACGTCGGCGGCGCGCTCGCCGATCTGGAACGCCGCCAGCAGCTTGCTGCCCGACACGTCCAGCTGCAGCAGGCGCGCGTTCTTGTAATAGGCGTAGAGCTCGTCGAAGTCGCGCACGAACGCGGCATCGCCGAGGAAGCTGCCGGCGATCTCCACCGGCGCGACGTCGAAACCTTCCTCGTTCTGGACGAGGCGATAGAGGCCGAACACGTCCTGCACGCGCGTGACGGTCTTCAACCCCATGAAGACGTTGTAGCCGAACAGCAGCATCTCGCCGACCGGCACGATGTCGCGGCCGATGCAGTTGTTCTCGGTGCGGATGCGCAGGCGGCCGACCACCTCCAGCCTGCTGTCGCCGAACTCCTTCAGGCGGCGCTGGTTGAGCGCGCCCGCCAGTTGCTGCAGACGCTGCCCCTGCGTGTCGAGGCGGCGACGCAGGACCTCATAGGCTCCGCCCTCGGCGACGGCCTGGTCGACCTGCGACGTGGCGTCCTGCGAAGGGCTGGCGGTACTGGAAGTTGCGGCGTGTTCGGCGGTTACTGCTGGCGACATCGTGGTACCTCGCCCGGTCCTGGGCGTCGGGAAAACAGCGGCCTAAGGTCGATCCGGACCTTCGCGGTCGTGCCGGCCCGATGACGGGCCGGCGAAGCCTCAAAACATTGCGAAACCCTGCGTGCCCGGCTTACGCCGAAGCCGGAACCTCGATGCCGAACTCGCGCGCGATCGCGTCCAGCTGCGCCTTCATCGCCGGATCGATCTCGTCCGGACGGATGCGCGCGATGATGTTGCCCAGCACGCGGCGCTCGTTGTCGTCGGTCACGCCGTCGCGCTGCGCGATGGCGAGGATGCGGCCGAGTTCGGCGGCGTCCAGGCGACCGTCGTTGCTGAAGCACTGGATGGACTGGAAGGCCATTTCCAGGAAGTCGCGGTTCTCTTTGCTCATGTCTGAAATCCTTGTCGTTGCGTGATGCGGAGCGGGGCGGAGCGTTGGATGGACAGCGTCCGGCATCACGGGCGCGAGGTGCCGCCCGTGATGCGGGAGGATCGGCGCGTCAGGCGCCGACCGGTTCCTGGCGGGACTTGTCGGCCGAGTTGATCGGCACGACCGGTGCGGACGCGCCGTCGATCACCGTCTCGCGCGGCGCGGGACGCGCGACGCCGAGGTAGCGTTCGAGCAGGTCCGCCACGATGGGGCTCTTGCCGGCGAACCCTTCGATCGACTTGCCCAGCGAGAGCGCCTTGCTGAAGCTCTCGAACAGGCCGCCGTCGCCACCGACCAGGTCGATGTTGGCGTTGCGCAGCGCCGAGGCGATGACTTCCGCGTTCTCCTTCGACACTTCGCGGCCGGCTTCGATCGCGGCCATCGCCTGTTCCAGATGCGTTTCCAGCGTCATGCGGAACTCTTCGTGGGCACGCGCGGTGTCGGTGAGCGAATCGATCGCCTCGAACTTCGCGGTGAGGCCTTCGGCTTCGGCGGTGAGCTTCTTCACCGTGACGTTGGCCTCGGCAACGCCGACCGATTCCACGGCGGTGGCGCGTGCGCGGCCCATCTTTTCCTCGCCCTCGGCCTGCGCGGCCAGGTTCTCGGCGAGCACGCGCGCCTCGTTGCTGCCCTGCTTGTAGGTGGCCTCGGCCTTGGCTTCGATCACGCGCGCCTCGGCGACGCCGACCTTCTCGATCGCGCTGGCCTCGGCCTCGCGCACCTGCGCTTCGGCCAGACCCGGCGCGGCGGATTCGGCGCGCACGCCTTCGGCCAGCAGCTTCTTGGCGTCGGCGTTCTTGGCGGCCGCTTCAAGCTCGGCTTGGGCGAGGGTGGAGATCTCGTTTGCGCGGAAGCGGGCGGCCGATTCGGACGCTTCGGCTTCCTTCACGGTGCGCACGAGGTTTTCCTGCGCCTGGGCCTCGGCGGCGATGACGCGCGACTGGCGCTCGCGTTCGGCCTCGGACACCACGCGCACTTCCTTGATGCGCTCTTCTTCCTGCGCCACGGTCTTGTCGATGGCGATGCGCTCGCGGGTGATGTTCGCCACGTCCATCTTGCCGTTCTCGACGACCTTGTCGCGCTCCACGCCCTGCAGCTGCACTTCGCGGTCGGTGGTCACCTTTTCGAGCTGGCGCGCGCGATCCACGCGCTCGGCCTCGATGGCGACGGCGCGCTGGCGGTTCTGCTCGGCGACTTCGACTTCGCGCTGACGGTTCTGGTCGCGGATCTGGATCTGCTCATCGGACGCCAGGCGCGCCTGTTCGGCGAGCAGGCGCTGTTCTTCCTTGACCTTCGCCGTCTCTGCTTCCTCGCGGGCGCGGATGGTGTCGACCTCGCGCTTCTGGCGCGCCTCGGCCTCGGCCTGCTGGCGTTCCAGCGCGAGCGTGGCTTCGCGCGCCTCGACGTTCTTCTTGGTGATCGCCAGGCGCTCGTTCTGTTCGAGCTCGTTGGTGACCACGTTCTGCTTCGCGGTCAGCTCGGTGATCTTGCGGATGCCTTCGGCGTCCAGGATGTTGTTCTGGTCGAGCAGGTTCTTGGGCGTCTGTTCGAGGTAGTCGATCGCGACGTCTTCCAGCGCGTAGCCGTTGAGGTCGTTGCCGATGACCTTGATGATCTCGTCGCGGAATTCCTGGCGCTGTTCGAACAGCTCGGTGAACTCGAACTTCTTGCCGACGGTCTTGAGCGCCTCGGAGAACTTGGCGTTGAACAGTTCGTCCACGGCGTTCTTGTCGGACGCGCGATCGGCGCCGATGGCCTTGGCCACGCGCAGCACGTCGGCCTGCGTCTCGTTGACGCGCAGGTAGAAGGCGACGGTGATGTCGGCGCGCATGTTGTCGCGGCAGATCAGGCCTTCCTTGCCGCGGCGGTCCACCTGCAGCGTGATCAGGCTGATGCGCATGTGCTCGGCGCGGTACAGCACCGGGATGATGAGTCCGCCGGTGAAGCGCACCTTCGGCATGGAACTCATGTCGTTGACGATCAGGGCGGTGCCCTGGTCGACCTTGATGTAGAAGGCCTTGAACAGGCCGAACAGCCCCAGCATCACGACGAGCAGGATGCCCGCTCCGATCAGGAAGGGAAGGACCAGGGACACGCTCATTGCAAACTCTCCTTGTTGTAACGGTTACTGCACTGGAACGGTGCGGTTGTTGCGCGGGTTGCGTCGGTCAAAGACGCTGGAACTGTTCCTCGGACACCACGCGGTAGGCGTGCTGCGCGTGGAGGTATTCGATGAGCACGACGCGGTCGCCGCGCTTGAAGCCGGCGCGCTCGTCGCGGATCTGCAGGATGAGCCCGGCGCCGCCGTCGTCGACGGTCGCCTGCCCGTAGCCGGCATCGACGGACGGCGTGCTGACGATCGCGACGCGGCCGAGGATCGACGCTTCCGCTGGCGGACGGAGGCGCAGCAGCAGGCGACTGATCGGACGCAGCAGCAGGGACGTCGCGAATACGCCCGGCACCAGCATGCCGATGGCGACGGCGATGCCGGCGATCAGCCGCAGCGAATCCGGCAGCGAACGCAGTACCAGCAGGTGCACGAAATAGGTGCCGAGCCAGCCGAGGAAGGCGAGCACGGTCAGCACGATCATCACCGGCACACCGCTCAGGCCCAGGCGCGCGATCATCGCGGCGATGCCGCTGGCGTTCGCGTCGGTGTCGTGGCCATGGCCGTGCCCGTGCCCATGGGCGTGGACATGCGCATGGCTTTCGCCGCCGATCAGGCCATCGGGGCCGTCGGCATCGACCATCCCCGTCGCGGCGAGCAGCCAATACACCACGCACACCGCCAGCACGATGCTGTAGGCGAGGGTAGGGAAGGTGAGCGCGGTGGTGAGGAACTCGTTCATCGTGAACCCTTGGGTGTCCTTGCCTGTTTGCCGCGACGCGGAGCCGGCGAGGTGTCCGCCATGCGCTGCGCGAGCCGGTCGAGCACCTGCTGCGCCCGCGCGTTGCGTTCGTCGATGCCGGCCGCGCGCAGACGGGCGTCCAGATCGGGATTGCCGGCCGGTTCGGCGTCCGCTTCGCCGGTCGCACGCGGCGTCGCCTGCCGGCGTGCGCGCAGCAGCGATTCGATGGCGTTCTGCGGCAAACCCGGGCTGCCGGCCTGGCGTCCGGCGACGGTTTCCTGCGCGCGTTGCACGGTCTCGGCCGCACGCAGCGCGTCCAGGTGCAGTTGCAGGCGGCGCAGCTGGTTTTCGCCTTCCTCGACCAGATGGCGCAGCTGTGCGATCCGCTCGTCCTGCTGCGACACGAAGGCCTGCTCGTCGTCGCGTGCGTGTTCCAGTTGCACGATTTCGGCCGCCACGTCCTGCGCGAGCGCGCGTTCGCCCGCCTGAAGCGACGCCACCGCCTGTGCTTCGCGCTGCACGATGGCGGCGACGGTCTGGTCGATCCGCTCCATCGCGGTGAAACGGCGCGCCTGCAGTTCCGCCAGCGCGGCACGCAGTTCGCGCACGCGGGCGTCGCTGCGCCGGATGTCTTCGTCGAGCTCGCGCTGCGCCTGGTTCGGCGCGATCGCGTCGCTCAGTTCGGCCAGTTGCTCCCGCACGCGGCCGAAGATGCGGGACAGGGCGCTCATGCGACGCCCTCCAGCGGTTCGCCGCGCAGGAACGGCGCGTAGGCCTCGGCGGCGTTGAGCACGTTCTCGGCGAGGGTTTCGATCTCGAACAGCACATTGGCGAGGCTGGACCGCGTGTCCAGCGCGCCGTACATGATGTAGCAGGGCACGCCGCCGATGGCCTCGATGGCGAGGTTCGAAAGAGGCAGCACCTTGTGTGTGCGCAGGACGTGCGCGTTGAACGCGGCCGCATCCAGCACGTCGGCGACGGGCCACATCAGCGACTCGACCACGATCTGTTCGCCGCTCACCGCGATGAAGACGGGCAGGTCGCCGTGTTCGTGCATTTCAAGGTGCAGGCCGGGCTCGACGCCTTCCAGCAGTTCCAGCGAAACGTAGCCAGCCCGAACCGGGCGCGATTCGGCCAACGCCGCGTGCAGGCTGCGCGCGGTCCAGGCCGACGCGGCCGCGTCGCCCAGACGGCCGTCCGTCCCTCCGGCGACTCGCAGGCGGCGCTCGACGGCGCTCAGCTCCTGCGCATGTTCCGGAAGGATCCAGACATCCTTCTTGATGAAGCCTTCCCGCCGCATCCGTTCGCGGAATTCGCGGACGTACTCGGTGGACGACTTCGGGCGAGGTCCTTTCATGAAAGTTACAGTAGGGATTACATGTAAGGTTCGTCAATAGGACGAAATCGCCGGTCCGACGAACGGCGAGGCGGCCTGGGAAGGCTCGCGGCGGTGCGGTGTCGGGTGTCCGTTGCGGACGCGGTGCGCGCCGGCGCCCGTCGGTCGTGCGGGCGGCTCATTCCCTTGCATTGCTGCTTCCCCATTCCCCTCGGCAGAGCATCGCACGGGCCAGCGACGCTTTGCACCTCGGGCGGGGAGAGGTGGCTATTTGGCGTAGGCCTTGAGCAGCTCGATGACGGCCTGGGCTTCCTTCGCGCGCTTCGCGTCCGATTTCTCGGCCACGACGTGCTCGACGAGGTGGCCCGACAGCACTTCCATCATCAGCCCGTGGATCGCGCCTTTCGCGGCGGCGATCTGGATCAGCACGTCGGCGCAGTCGGCATCCGATTCCAGCGCCGTTTCCAGCGCCGCGACCTGGCCGGCCACGCGCCGGACGCGGGCCAGCAGCTTCTTCTTGTCTCTGGTGACGTGCGCCATGGTCCGGGACGATATACCCTGTGGGGGTATCCGTACAGACCCGCATGCCCATGAACATCGATGCCATCGCCGAAAGCCGGCGCCACAGCCACGCCTTCGACGAAGGCAACCCGCTGGCCGAACGCAACACGCGCCGCGCGATGTGGCTGACCATCGCGATGATGGTGGTGGAGATTGCAGGCGGCTGGTGGTTCAACTCGATGGCAGTGCTAGCCGACGGCTGGCACATGAGTTCGCACGCGCTCGCGCTGGGCATGGCGGCGTTCGCGTATTCCTGCGCGCGCCGCTATGCGAACGATCGCCGCTTCGCGTTCGGCACGTGGAAGATCGAGATCCTCGGCGGCTACACCAGCGCGATCCTGCTGATGGGCGTGGCGCTGCTCATGGCCTTCCAGTCGGTCGAGCGCCTGTTCAACCCGAGCCCGATCCATTACGAACAGGCCATCGCGATCGCCATCGTCGGCCTGGCCGTGAACCTGCTGTGTGCGTGGTGGCTGCGCGATCATCATTCGCATGGGCATGATCATCACCATCACGATCATCATCACGATGGGGGGCATCACCATCATCATGATCACGGGCATGGCAAGCATCACCATCATCACCACGATCTGAACCAGCGTTCGGCGTACCTGCACGTGATCGCCGATGCGGCGACGTCGGTGCTGGCGATCGTCGCGCTGCTGGGCGGCATGGTTTTCGGCGCCTCGTGGCTGGATCCGGTCATGGGCCTGGTCGGCGCGACGCTGGTGGCGATCTGGGCGTGGGGGCTGATCCGCGATTCCGGCCGCGTCCTGCTGGACGCGCAGATGGACGCGCCGGTGGTCCAGGAAATCCGCGAGGCCATCGAGGATGGCGACGTGCAGGCGCGCATCAGCGATCTGCACGTGTGGCAGGTGGGGCGCGGCAAGTACGCATGCACGGCGGAAGTGGTGACGCACGACCCGGTCGAACCGGACGTCTTCCACAAGGCCTTGGCCGTGCACGAGGAGATCGTGCACGTGACGATCGAAGTGCGGTCGAACGCGGCGGCGTAATTCGACTTCGGTGATCGCCACGCCGTTGTAGCCCCGGGTAAGCGAAGCGCACCCGGGACGCCGCCCAGGTTTGATCGCTGCGACGGGGATGCCGTCGTAAAAGGCGGACGCAATCCGCGCCGTCGTAGGATGGGTTCGCTCGCGAACCCATCGTCCATCCAATTCTCAGATCGCGGCGACGTGGCGATCCCGGGTGCGCTTCGCTTACCCGGGCTTCGAAAGCGGATGCAATCTGGGACGCAGCTACCGTTCGCGAGTTCTTCGCATTGGTGCGATTTGTGTGACGTCGAACACTCCAATTCGGAGTCTCAAAACTCCTTGAAAACGGTGCCCATCTCCAGTGCCAATGTCTGCTTTCGACCCAAAGGCGCTATACGTCGTCGCTTCTTCTTCGTTGAAGAGCAGGGGCTGTTCGTTCCACAGCGCGCTTACGGAATTTCCAAAGCATGAAAGCTGCGAGCGACAAGTTGCGATTATCGGGAGCATCCGTCATTTCCAATAGCGGACGTCTGTCAGCTTTGCGCGCGCGGGCAAGCTATTGTCGATCGCTGATCTGCTGGCAGGCACCGAGAAGACCATCGAAGCTCAGTCGGTGCTTGTTCAGGGATTCGAACCGAAAGTGACACCAGTGGCTGCGTCTTCACAATCCATCTACGGATTCGGACGCAAGCTGAAGAGGGCCCAGCAAAGGCCGCGATATCTCCGATATCCCAAGAAGAAGGAGGATTGGAATGTTCCTGACCAAGCAAAATCTGGCGATGGCTCGCAGGCTCGTTGTGGCGATCGCCATCTTGGGCCTTGCCGGCTGCGCCACGTACAAGGAAGAGTTTGCGACCATCAACTCACGCCTTGATTCGCTCGACGCGAAGGTGCAGAGCGCTGCCCAGAGCGCCGAATCGGCCAATCAGTCCGCGCAGCAGGCCAATCAGCGGCTGGATGCGCTGGAAGGCCGCGTCCAGCAGCTCGAAACGGCGCCGCGCCGCGTACCGCGCGGTTAAGCCCAAGTTTGCGAACAATGGTGTGAAATCAGGATCCGGTGGCCGTCGCTGGCCACCGGACTCTTTTCTTTTTCAAAGTTCCGGTTTCAAGGAATAGTCCTATCAATACCCGTTCATACCCCGCGATCCGCGCCGGTTTTGGCGCACTGGCGCTGGCGCTGGCGTTCGCCAGTCCTGCCGTGGCCGGCGCCCAGGACGACGCGAAACAGGAAGCCGCCGCGCAACCGGAATCCGCCGTCGATCAGCTGCCGCCAGGCCAGGAAGTATCCGACACGATGACCGAACTGGCAGGTTGGGTGGTCGCCACCCGGGACAGCGAGGGCTATCCGTTCGCGGTGATCGACAAGGCCGCGGCACAGATCCTCGTGTTTGGCGGCGACGGCAAGCTACGCGGCGCGGCGCCCGGCCTGTTTGGATCGGCGATCGGCGATCACGCGGCTCCGGGTATCGCCGGGCTCGCGCTTCGCGAAATTCCGGGCCGCGATCGCACGACGCCCGCGGGTCGTTTCGTAGGCGGTTTCGGCCCATCGACCGATGCCGGGCGCGTCCTGTGGGTCGACTACGATTCCTCCGTCTCCATGCATCCCACAGCGACCGGCGTCCCGGCTGAGAAGCGCCCCGAACGCCTCGCATCGCCCTCGCCGGACGACAACCGCGTCACGCATGGATGCATCAACGTTTCGCCCGAATTCTACGAGCAGGTCATCCGCCCGACGTTCGAGCGGGGCGGGGTGTTCTACATCCTGCCGGACAAGGCGTCGCTGGCGGAGACCTTCCCGGACTTCGTGCAAAGTCGCGCCAGTGCGCGGCACGACGATGGAAAGCGTGCTCAGTCCGCGCCGGAATAAAGAACAAAGCACGTAGGCGCGATAGCATTGCGCCGAACCGCCGACTCGAAGGGACGCATCTCCGATGCGTCCCTTTTTGTTGCGCCTGACTTTTTTAATCCAGCTTCCGCCACACGGAAATTGGAATCGCGCCGTCGGGCCTGCGCGGAACGCGGTACGTGAGGACACCATCGGCGAGCGTGTAGTCGCGCTGCTGGTTCGCGCCTTCCCAGTTCGGGAACGAGGCGCCTTCGATGCGGAAGCTCAGCGTGTGCCGCTGCGCGTCGACCGTGACCGTCCCGTAATGCGTGCTGGAGCCGAGCACGGCCGATTCGTACTCATCCGCGTTTCCGCGTGCCTTGTCGCCCGAGGCGAAGCGCAGGCGCTCCGATTTGAATATCTGCAGCGAATAGCGCCCCTGCGAATCGACTATCAGGCGTCCGGTGGGCGATGCACCGTAGTCGGCGACGCGTTCGCCGTTCGGCAGGAGTCTTTCCGCTGCCACGAGCGCCCAGGTACCGCACAGCGGCGATTCCGGCGTTGCGGGCAGAGCGTCGCGGGAGGCGAGGCCGGCGAGGATCGCGAAGGTCAGGGGGAGGATGGATTTCATGGCGAACGATGGTGGGGGAGTGCGTGCACCGTACGCCGTGCGCATCATTAGATAAATGCATCTATGATGATATCTGTCATTAGAAAAGCGAATCATGGGATGAAGCCCCTGGACATCGGCGCGGTGCGGGCCTTCGTGGTGGCGGCGGAAATGCAGAGCTTCACTCGCGCGGGCGACGTGCTGGGCACCACGCAATCGGCCATCAGCCTCAAGCTGGGCAAGCTGGAGAGCCAGCTCGGCCGGCGCCTCATGGAACGTTCGCCACGACACGTCCGCCTCTCGGCCGAAGGACTCGCCTTCCTCGATGCGGCACGCGAGCTGGTCGAAGCGCACGATCGCGCCGCCGCGTCGTTCGATATCGAGGAACGCCGGCTCGTGGTCGGCGTGAACCATGCGCTGATCGGCAGCGAACTGCCGTCGCTCCTGCGGCGCATCAACGCGCACGATCCCGGCCTGCGCGTGGAGATGCGCGTGGGCGGAACGCGCGACCTCATGGCGCTCCATGATCAGGGCGAACTCGATGCGGCCTGGGTGTTGCGGCCGGACGATCGGCGCAAGGCGGGCAAGGCGGTCTATGCCGAGCCGTTCTCGTGGATCGCCGCACCCGGATGGTCGCCCGTGCAGGGCGCGCCGCTACCGCTGGCGACACAGGGCAAGACCTGTCGCATTCGCAACGCCGCTACGGGAGCGTTGGACAAGGCCGGGTTCGAGTGGACGGAGATCTTCGTCGGGAAAGGCGCCGCCACCCTCGGAGCGGCTGCGGCGGCGGGCATGGCGATCGCGGTGATGGCGACTCGCACCGCGCCTTCGGGCACGGTCGATGTCGGCGAAGCGCTGGGCTTGCCGCCGATTCCCGCGCAGGACGTGATGCTCTACAGCAGCCTCACCGACCGCCGATCGCGCGAAGCGTTGCGGCTGATGTCGCTGGCGTTCCAGCAGCGGCGCTGAAGAAGCGGCTTGAACATGCGCCGGACGGATTCCGCAAGGGCGGAGACCGCATGTTCCTCGAGTTGCAAGGGCAAGCCCCCCGGCAGTGCCGGAGGGCGCGCGCCGTTTTCCGCAAGGCGTACGGGTAGGAACTTTACGTGGCCGGATAGCACTCGCGCGGTCAGTCGTAACCCATGACCTTCAGGTCGGCGGTCTTCGCTCCGCCGAGGATCTTGTACTGGACCGTCACGGCCTTGAGGCGTCCCTTGAGTCCGGGTGCGTTCTTGGCTGCCGTCTGTCCGCCGGACTTCAGCACGCCGACATCCTTGATCGTGTCGTCGGGACGATTGTCCCAGTGCAGGACGAGGTTGGTGATCTGCACGTCAGCGCCTTCGACGGCGAGCTTGACCTCCTTTACGTCCTTCTCCCACCGACCTCCCGTGCTCTTGATCGTCGCGCTCGGATCGGTGGCTTTGATCGTCTGCTGGCCCAGCACGAACCATTCGTCGGCAGCGCTGGCGCTGCCCGCTGCGCCGAGGAAAGTAGCGGTCGCGATTGCGAGGGAGACCATCAGGTTGCGTGTCTTCGTGCTCATCGACGTGTCCCTTTCGATACGCTCAAGCATCAATGTCGTCCGCCACCCCTCGCGGGCACCTGCGGTCGCGCGACCGCGACCGGGGACGCTAATGGCTTGCGTGTTATCCCGACGTCAAACGATTCGACGCAGGGCGGGCACGCCGCTGGAGCGGTGCATCAACGCAAAAGAAAGCGGCTTGCGGTCAGTCTTCGCACCGGTGCGGGGACCATCCGACGACCGGCAGACGAACGACGCAAAAAAAAGCGCTGGACGAGGCTCCGGGGCGTTATAACGGAGCCCGGCTCATGCGTCACGCGAAAGACGTCGCAGCGACTCCTGCACGTCCATGCGACCTGGGCCAGCTCCTGACACTCCGCCGCCAGTGGTCCTGCCATGGGCGGCGCGGCGCGATCCGATCCGAAGAACGAGATCCGAAGAACGAGCGCTGTCTGCATTCCAGGCGATTAATCGATGTTGTCGCCAATGCCCGGAGGGTTCGAACATGAACGTTGATCAGGCGATGCTGCGCAGGATGGTGCGGGAAGATCTGACGGAGACGTTGATCCGCGTCGGACTGATCGCCTTCCTCGTGATCATGTGCGTGCGCGTGTTCACGCCATTCGCGGGACTGGTGATCCTGGCCATGATTCTGGCCATCGCGCTGTACCCGTTGTACGAGTGGGTGACGATGCGATGGTTTGGCGGACGGCGTGGATTGGCGGCCACCGTCCTGGTGCTGCTGGCGCTGCTGCTCATCGGCGTGCCGCTGGTGTTGCTCGGCGGTGCGGTGGCCACGCAACTGGGCCAGTTCCACGACGCCGTGGTGAAGGACACGCTGGGCCTGAGGCCTCCCAATCCAAAGATCGCCGAATGGCCGATCGTGGGCGAACGGCTGTACGACACCTGGAACGCGGCGGCGGCCGACCTGCCTGCCTTCCTCGCGAAGAACCGCGAACTGGTGAAGGGTTTCGCGGTCAAGGCGTTGCAGATGGCCGGTGGTGGCGCGGGTGCGGCGCTGTTGTTCCTGGTCGCGATCGCACTCGCCGGCGTGATGATGGCGTACGCCCGGAGCGGCGGTCCCGCCATCGAACGCATCGTCGTGCGTCTGACCGATCCGGTGAAAGGCCCGAGGCTGTACCAGCTCACCATCGCCACCGTCCGCTCTGTCGCGACCGGCGTGGTCGGCGTGGCTTTCATCCAGGCCATCCTGCTGGGCGTGGGCTTCCTGCTCGCCGGCATTCCGGGTGCCGGCGTGCTGGCGCTGCTGGTGATGTTCCTGGGCATCCTGCAGTTGCCCGCGTTGATCATCTCGCTGCCCGCGGCCGGCTACCTCTGGTGGGCCGACGACGAGATGTCGACCGCCATCAAGGTGATCTTCACCGTGTACTTCGTCATCGCGGGCATGGCCGACAACGTGCTCAAGCCGATGCTTCTGGGACGCGGCGTGGATGCGCCCATGCTGGTGATCCTGATCGGCGCCATCGGCGGCATGGCGACGGCGGGCATTACCGGCCTGTTCCTCGGCGCGGTGCTGCTGGCCGTGGGCTACAAGATCTTCATGGACTGGGTCGCCGGGCCCACCGCCGCCGCATCCGCGACAGTGCCGCCAGCGACCCCCACGGTACCCACCGACAGTCCTGCCTGATCACTACGGCTCCCGTGATCATGGCCGCGCGCAAGGCCCGAGGCATCGCGAACGCGCTCGTCTTCGCGACGGTCGCGCTGCTGACGTCCTGCGCCACGCTCGGCCCGGATTACCAGGAGCCCGACGTCGCCTGGCTCAAGACGTGGCAGTCGGATCTGTACGGACAGATCGGGAATCCGCAGGAACAGACGCAGGTCGACCTGCGTTTCTGGTGGCATGCATTCAACGATCCGGTGCTGAACGAGCTGATCGAAACCGCGCGCCGTGAGAATCCATCGCTGCGCATCGCCGGCCTGCGCATTCTCGAAAGCCGCGCCGTGCTCGGCATCGCGGGCGCCAACCAGTATCCCCAGTTGCAGCAGATCAACGGCGCCGCCACGTACGTCGATCAGCGCGAAAGCGGGCAGGGCGCCCGCAGCGACCAGCAGTTCACGGCCTACAGCGCCGGCTTCGATCTTGCCTGGGAGCTGGATTTCTGGGGGCGTTTCCGCCGCGGCGTGGAATCGGCCGAAGCCGGCTTCTTCGCCTCCATAACCAACCAGCAGGACGTGCAGGTGCTGCTGAGCGCGCAGGTCGCGGATCTTTATTACCTCTATCGAACCACGCTGCAGCGCATCGAGATCGCCACGCGCAATGCGGCGATCCAGAAGCGTAGTTTCGAGATCACGCAACGGCTGTTCCGCAGCGGCGAGGAATCGGAGCTGGACCTGCAGTCGGCGCAGGCGCAATACCTGGGCACGCTGGCCCTCATTCCGGAACTGGAAGCCAACCTGGTCAAGATCCGCAATGCGCTGTCGGTGCTCCTGGCGCGGATGCCGGGCGACATGCCGGAGCTCGCCGCGGTGGGCGGTCCGCTTCCCACCGTCGGGCCGACGGTCATCACCGAGCTTCCCGCACAGCTCCTGCTGCGTCGCCGCGACGTGCGTACCGCCGCCTGGCAGGTCGCTGCGCAATCGGCGCAGATCGGCATCGCCAAGGCCGATTACTTCCCTTCAATCACGTTGCTGGGACGCATCGGCTGGTCGTCGGACGACATCGATGGCACGCCGGAGGTTCGCACGGTTGCCGCCGGTCCCGCGCTGACCTGGAACATCCTCGACTACGGTCGCATCCGCAACAACGTGCGCGTGCAGGATGCGCGCCTGCAACAGGCGATCGAAAAGTTCCAGAACAGCACCCTGCTGGCGGCGCAGGAGATCGACGATGCCGCGATCACCGTGGTCAAGACGGGCGAGCAGCAGGCGCCGCTGGCAGGCGCGGCGCGCGCCGCGGAGCGTTCGCTCGACCTGGCCAACACGCTCTATCAGGAAGGGTACGCGGACTTCGATCGCGTGCTGGACGCGCAGCGGGTGATGTTCACGCAGGCCGAGCGCGAGCTGCTCAACGACAGCGCGCACATCAGCGCCGTCATCACGATGTACAAGGCGCTCGGCGGCGGCTGGGTGGACATGCCGGTGGAAGACCTGGTGCCCGACACGGTGCGGGACACGATGGAAGCGAGGACCCGCTGGGGCGATCTGCTGACCAGACCCCTGCCGGCCAGCACGGACGGACCGAACAGCCCAGGCGGGGAAAGCAGATGAACACAGGCGCCGACGACAAGAACGACGAAGCGAAGCGAAGCCAGGCCAAGGCGAGCGTCCGCAAGGGCGGGCTCATCGTCGTTGGTGTGATCGCGCTCAGCCTGCTGCTGTACCTGCTCGCCGACCGCTACACCCCTTACACCTCGCAGGCGAGGATCGAGGGATACGTCGTGGGCGTGGCGCCCAAAGTCGCCGGTGCGGTGACGAAGATGAGCGTACGCAACAACGAGCCGGTGAAGGCCGGACAGGCGCTGGTGGAGATCGATTCCTCGCAGTACCGCATCGCGCTGGACAAGGCGCGTTCCGACCTGGCCAGCGCCCGCAAGCAGTTCGGCGCCGGCGGCGCGGCGGTGGAAGCGGCACGTGCCGGCCTGCAGGCGGCGCGCGCCAACGAGCTGAAGGCGCGTCAGGACGCGACGCGCCTGCGTCGCCTGCGCGAAGAGGATCCGGGCACGATCTCGGTACGCCGCCAGGAAATCGCCGACGCCACGCTGCAACAGGCCACTGCCCAGGTGGTGGCGGCCGAAGCGGATATCCGCCGCGCCATCGACACCATGGGCGGCGACAGCGAGGAAGGGAACACCGTGCTGGAAACGGCACTGACCGCGGTGGAGAAGGCCGAGCTGGACCTGTCCAACACCGTGATCCGCGCGCCGTCCAACGGCGTCATCACCGACCTGCGCACCGACGTGGGCCTGTACGCCGGCACCGGCAGCCCGGTGCTGACACTGGTCGCCCTCGGCGATGTGTGGATCAACGCCGAGTTCACCGAGAACAACCTGGGCCACCTGAAGGCGGGAACGCCGGTCGACATCGTCTTCGACGCGATGCCGGGTCACGTGTTCGAGGGCGAGGTGCGCAGCATCGGCCTGGGGGTCGGCGCCGGCAGCGATCCGCCCGCGGGCACGCTGCCGTCGATCGAGAACGACCGCGACTGGCTGCGGCAGGCGCAACGCTTCCCCGTGATCATTGGTTTCGATGCGAAGCAGGACCCGGCGCTGCGCGACGCCCTGCGCGTCGGCGGGCAGGCGTCCGTGATCGCGTACGGCGAAGGCAGCGGCCTCACGAAGCTGCTCGGCAAGCTCTACATCCGCGTGGCGAGCTGGCTCACATATGCGTACTGATCGCGCCCGAAAAAGGGATCGCGCCGTGATGCCGTTGCCCGCCCGGCGCACGTTCCGGTTGGGCGCGGTCGCCGCGCTTTCGCTGGCGCTCGCCTACGGATTCGCCACGCCGCTGCCGTTCCTCGCACCGCTGTTCGCCATCGCACTCACCGCTACGCCCGCGCCGCCGATGCGATTGAAGGCCCTGGCCGGACTGTTGCTGGTCGTCGCCATCACGCTGGGCACCGGCCTGGTCCTGACGCCGGTGCTCCGCTACTACCCGTGGTCGGGCGTGATGCTGATCGCGGCGGGCCTGTTCGTGAGCACCTACATGAGCGTGGGCCTGGGCAAGGGCGCCGTCGCCACGCTGCTCACGATCGGCCTGACGATGATTCCCGCCGCGGGCCTGGTCGAACACGCGCTGGCGCAGTCGGTCGTGGAGGCACTGCTGATCGGCATCGGGCTGGCCATCGTCTGCCAGTGGATCGTGTATCCGTTCCTTCCCGAAGACCCCGCGCCGCCGCGACCGCGCAAGGCGGTGGACGCGGATCCGCGCCAGGCCGCGTGGATCGCCCTGCGGACCACCGCGATCGTGCTGCCGCCGGTGCTGCTCGCGTTCTCCAATCCCTCGATGTACATGGCGATCATCATGAAGGCGGTGCTCCTCGGTCAGCAGGGCTCGATCGTGGACGCGCGCGCCGCCGGGCGTGAACTGCTGGGTTCCACCTTCCTGGCAGGCGTCTTCGCGATCGCGTTCTGGTTCGCGCTGAAACTCTGGCCCAGCCTGTGGATGTTCGCCCTGTGGATGCTGCTGTTCGGCGTGTACGTGGGCGGCAGGTTGTATGGCGTCCTCGCCACCCGCTTCTCGCCCTCGTTCTGGGTCAACGTCGCCGTGACCATGCTGATCCTGGTCGGCCCTGCCGTCGAGGACAGCAAGGGCGGCGACGTCTACGGTGCGTTCGCCCAGCGTTTCATCCTCTTCGTCGCGGTCACGGTGTATGCGTGGCTCGCGATCCTGATGCTGGAGGCCGCGCGTCGGCCTTCCCCGCGAAGCATCCGCGCGAGCTGACCCACGGAGGTGCGCCATGTTGCTCAATGTCGTGATCGGCCTTTCGACGATGGCGGTCTGCCTGATGCTGCAGTCCGTACTGATCGTGGTGGC
>Ga0209257_1000738_pt1 | contig 49567 bp, 49 predicted proteins | sample AraplaCvi_mCL_r2_FD_184277 | JGI IMG/M metagenome (GOLD analysis project Ga0209257, IMG submission 184277) | Arabidopsis root microbial communities from North Carolina, USA - plate scrape MF_Cvi_mCL_r2 (SPAdes) (version 2) | ecosystem: Host-associated > Plants > Roots > Endosphere | place: USA...
GAAGGAAGCCGGGACGGGATGGGGCCGGTAGAATGTCGGCCTCCGGGTAGCCAGCAGCTTATCGCAAGCACCTGAACGAAGGTCCGGCGTCAATGAGTTTGTTCGTACTAGGCATCAACCACCAGACCGCGCCGGTCAGCCTGCGCGAACGCGTGGCGTTTTCGGCCGCCACGGTGCCGGCCGCGCTGGATGCCCTGAAGACGCTCCCGCAGGTGCAGGAAGTCGCCCTGCTCTCCACCTGCAACCGGACCGAGCTGTACGCCGTATCCCACGACGACGGCCAGGCGCTGGCCGACTGGCTCGCCACGCATCCGGATGACATCGGCGACCTGCACGCCTACCTCTACCGCCATCGCGATGCCGATGCCGTCCGCCACCTGTTCCGCGTGGCGACCGGCCTGGATTCGCTGGTGCTGGGCGAACCGCAGATCCTCGGCCAGGTAAAAGATGCGTGGGCGACCGCGCGCCACGCCGGCACGCTGGGCAGCCAGCTCGACCGCCTGTTCCAGCACGCCTTCACCACCGCCAAGCGCGCGCGCACCGACACGCGCATCGGCGCGAACCCGGTGTCCGTCGCCTCCGCCGCGGTGCGCCTGGCGCAGGAATCCTTCGCGCGACTGGAAGAGTCCACCGTGCTGCTGGTCGGCGCCGGCGAGACCATCGAACTGGCCGCGCGTCACCTCGTGCAGGCGCGCGCCAAACGGCTGCTGGTCGCCAACCGCACGCTCGCGCACGCGCAGGAACTGGCCAGCCGGCACGGCGGTTTCGCGCTGCCGCTGAGCGAGATCGACAAGCACCTGGGCGAAGCCGACGTGGTGATCTCCGCCACCGCCAGCCGCGACCCGATCCTGCAGCGCCCGCAGGTCGCCGCCGCGCTCGCCACGCGCAAGCACCGGCCGATGCTGCTGCTCGACCTCGCCGTGCCGCGCGACATCGCCGCCGACGTGGCCGAACTGAAAGACGTCTTCCTCTACACGGTCGACGACCTGGAACGCGCCATCGAGGACAACCGCCGCAGCCGACGCGAAGCCGCGACGGAAGCCGAGGCGATCGTCGAACTGCAGGTGGCGCGCTTCACCGAAACCATGGTCGCCAGCACGCGCACCGAGCCGCTCAAGCGTCTGCGCGCGCATGGCGAAGCGGCGAAGGCCGATGTGCTCGCGCGTGCGCAGCAGCAGCTCGCGGCCGGGCAGGATCCGGCCGAGGTGCTGAATTTCCTCGCGCACACATTGACCAACCGACTGCTGCATGCGCCGACGATCGCGTTGCGCGAGGCCGCGCTCACCGGCAATGCGGAACTCGCACGCGCGGCGGAGAAGCTGTTCGCCGAAAGCGAAGTGGATCGCAACGGGAAACTCGTGGAAGGAAACGGCAAGCCCGAGGCCTAGCGACGTCTACGTCGACTTGCCTCGTCCGTTTCCCGCTCCTCCACACCGGTTTCCCCGCCCCATGACGCCCAGCCTGCGCCGCAAACTCGAAGCCCTCGCCGAACGTCGCGAAGAACTCGAACGCCTGCTCTCCGACCCGGGCGTCATCGGCGATGCGGACCGCTTCCGCCGTTTCTCGCGTGAATTCGCCCAGCTCGAACCCGTCGCCAGCGCGCTGAAGGCCGAAGCGCAGGCGAAGGACGACCTCGCCGCCGCGCAGGCGATGCGCGAGGACCCCGAACTGGCCGAACTCGCGCAGGACGAGATCACCGCCGCGCAGGAACGCCTCGAACGCCTGGACGCGGAACTGCTCGCGCATCTGATCCCGAAGGATCCGCGCGACGAAGGTGACCTCTACCTGGAAGTGCGCGCCGGAACCGGCGGCGACGAAGCGGCGATCTTCGCCGGCGACCTGTTCCGCATGTATGCGCGTTACGCGGAGCGGCAGGGTTGGAAGGTCGAGATCGAATCCAACAGTCCCGGCGAGCACGGCGGCTTCAAGGAAGTCATCGCGCGCGTGGAAGGCCGTGGTGCGTATTCGCGGCTGAAGTTCGAATCGGGCACGCATCGCGTGCAGCGCGTGCCGGAAACCGAATCGCAGGGCCGCATCCACACCTCGGCGGCGACGGTGGCGATCATTCCGCTGGAATCCGAGGGCGACCCGCAAATCGAGATCAACCCCGCCGACCTGAAAGTCGACACGTTCCGCTCCAGCGGCGCGGGCGGCCAGCACGTGAACAAGACCGAGTCGGCGATCCGCATCACCCACGTTCCCAGCGGACTGGTGGTCGAGAGCCAGACCGAACGCAGCCAGCACGCCAATCGCGACAAGGCGATGAAGCGCCTGACCGCGATGCTGGCCGAAGCGGCGGCGGCGAAGGCGGCGGCGGCGCAGGCGTCGATGCGCAAGTTGCAGGTCGGCAGCGGCGATCGCAGCCAGCGCATCCGCACGTACAACTTCCCGCAGGGGCGCATCACCGACCACCGCGTCGAAGGCCTCACGCTGTACGACCTGCCCAATGTGATCCAGGGCGACATGGATGAGCTGGTGGCGCGCCTGCAGCATGAGCATCAGGCCGATGAGCTGGCGCGGTTGACGCAGGAAAGCTGACGTTGATTCTGATCTAGCCCTTCTCCCGTTTACGGGAGAGGGGTTGGGGTGGGCCTTGAGCCCCTCTCCCACCGGGAGAGGGGTTTGGGGTGAGGGGTAACGGAGCGTCAAGTTCAAAACAGCAGTGCAGTAAGGCACTGCGGTTCAAAGGGAGACCCTCCGTTACCCTTCATCCGCCCTACGGGCACCTTCTCCCGAAGGGAGAAGGATTAGAGGGCGCCAACCGCAACAGTCAAAGTCCGGCATCACCGCCCACCGCTACAATCGCCAAACCCCGAGCACGGACACGCCCCATGCCCCTCGCGATCAAGCGCGCCACGCTGGACGACCTCGACGCCGTAGTGCCGCTGTTCGATGCCTATCGTCGTTTTTACGAACAGCCGACGGACGAAGCGCGCGGCCGGGACTTTCTCACTGCGCGAATCAACGCGAACGAATCCGTGATCCTGCTCGCGACGGACGGCGATCGCGCCATCGGTTTCACCCAGCTCTATCCGATGTTCTCCTCCGTGCGCACCGGCCGCCTGTGGATCCTCAACGACCTCTACGTCGACGCCAGCGCACGTCGCAGCGGCGCAGGCCGCGCGTTGCTCGAAGCCGCTGCGGACTTCGCACGTAACGACGGTGCCGTCGGCATCGTGCTGGAAACCACGCGCGACAACGCCACCGCCCGCGCGCTCTATCGCAACGCGGGCTGGGAAGAAGCGGACACGCAGTGGTACTCGCTGTCCTTCACGCAGCCTGCGGCATGAACCAACCCGGCGATCCGCGCATCGAGTTGCGCCGCGCACTGGAGCGCAATCCCGGCGACGGCTTCGCGTGGATCCTGCTGGCCGAACACGAACTCGATCGCGGCGATGCGCTCGCCGGTGAAGCCGCCGCACGACGCGCACTGGCGTTGCGGCCCGGGCATCCGGAAGCGCTCGCACGCCTCGGCCGCGCGCAATGGATGCAGGGCCGTCGGGACGACGCCGTCGCCAGCCTTCGCGCCGCGTCGAACAACGCGCCCGACCATCCCGGCATCGCCGTGTGGCTCGCGCATGCGCTGGAAGACGTCGGCGAAGCCGAAGCCGCTTCGGATTCGTATGCACGCGCGCACGCGCTGGCGCCGCAGGAACCGCAGATCGCTGCCTACCTTCTCGCGTGGCGGCGCAAGCTGTGCGACTGGCGCGGTCTGGACGCGCTCGCCGCACAGGTGCGTAACGCGGTGAACCAGGGCACGGCATCGGTCGAACCGTTCGCCTTCCTCAGCGAGGACGCCACCGCCGCCGAACAGCTGCGCTGCGCGCGCCTTCGCGCCGGCGCGCTTGTGCAACAGATCCGCCCGATGCCGCCCGCGCCGTCGCGTACGCATGAACGGTTGCGCGTCGGGTTTCTCTCCAACGGATTCGGCGCGCATCCGACCGGATTGCTGACCGCCGCACTGTTCGAACAGTTGCGCGAACTCGATCCATTCGACCTGCATCTGTTCGCCCTGAATCCCGACGATCGCAGCCCGATCCGTGCGCGCCTCGACGCCGCCGCACACACGCTGCACGATGTCGCGCAGCAACCACACGCACGCGTCGCGCAGCGCATCCGCGATACCGGCACCGACGTGCTGTTCGACCTGCGTGGCTGGGGCGGCGGCGGCACGCCGGAAGTGCTGGCGATGCGTCCTGCGAACGTGCAGGTGAACTGGCTCGCGTACCCGGGCACGTCGGGCGCACCGTGGATCGACTTCGTGCTGGCCGATGCGTTCGTGTTGCCGACGTCGATCGAACGCGACTTCAGCGAACGCGTCGTGCGTTTGCCACGCTGCTTCCAGCCTTCGGACATGACGCGCGCGATTCCGCCGCCGCCCTCGCGCGCCGAGTGCGCGCTGCCCGAAGACGCGGTCGTGTTCTGCTGCTTCAACAACAGCTACAAGCTCAATCCGCGCAGCATGGCACGTGCGTTCGCCGTGTTGCGCGACGTGCCCGGCAGCGTGCTGTGGCTATTGTCCGGGCCCGGCAACGCCGATGCTCGGCTTCGCGCCGCCGCACAAGCCAGCGGCGTCGATCCGCAGCGCCTGGTGTTCATGCCGAAGCAGCCGCATGCGGCCTACATGGCGCGGCTGCAGCATGCCGACCTGTTCCTCGATACCGAACCCTACAACGCCCACACCACCGCTTCCGATGCGCTGTGGGCCGGCTGCCCCGTGCTGACGCGGCCGGGCGACACGTTCGCCGCGCGCGTGGCAGGCAGCCTGAATCATCATCTGGGCCTGGACGAAATGAACGTCGACAGCGACGACGCCTTCATCGCGCGCGCCATCGCCCTCGGCCGCGACCGGTCGAAACTTCGCGACCTGCGCGCTCGCCTGGCGCAGCGCCGCGGCGACGAAGGCCTGTTCGACATGGCCGGTTTCGCCCGCGATTTCACCGACGCCGTGCGCGCCATGGCGCGTTCCGCCATCGCCTAGGAGTACGCTTCCCCCATGACCGCGACGACCGACCTGATCCCGCTGAACCTGTGCGTGCTGACCGTGTCCGACACGCGCACGCTCGCCGAAGACACTTCCGGCGACTACCTCGTGCAGTCGCTCGCCGACGCCGGCCACCATCTCGCCGAACGCGCGTTGCTGAAGGACGACCGCTACCAGCTGCGCGCCGTGGTGTCGCGCTGGATCGCCGATGAAGGCGTGGACGGCGTTCTGGTCACCGGCGGCACCGGTTTCACGGGCCGCGACTCCACGCCCGAAGCGCTGCTGCCGCTGCTGGATAAACAGATGGACGGCTTCGGCGAATTGTTCCGCGCGGTGAGCCTGGAAGAGATCGGCACCTCGACGCTGCAATCGCGCGCGTTCGCCGGGCTGGCGAACGGCACGTTCGTGTTCGCGTTGCCGGGTTCCACGTCGGCCTGCCGCACGGCGTGGGAGAAGATCATCCGCTCGCAGCTGGATTCGCGCACCAGACCCTGCAACCTCGCGACGCTGCGGCCGCGCCTGCGCGAGCGCTGACGCGCGCGTAACCTTGCCTGCGTCACCGTCGTAATCGTTGGTTCGATCATCGGGCGGAGTGAACATGTCGCTGGACACCACGTTGCGGTTGCTTGCCAAGGCCAGCGGCATGAGCGCCGCGGACATCGCCACCGCGATTCCCCGCGCGGGCGCGGCGACGGTCAGCGCCTGGCTTCGCGGCGAGAAGCTGCCCGGGCGCGAACAGCTCGACGCCCTCGCCCGCGCGTTCGGCGTGCCCGCCGGCGCGTTGCTGTCGGAGCTGGCCAGCACCCTCGATCCTGCGCGCACGCAGGGCGAACACGACCTGCTCGCCGCGTATCGCGCACTGGATTCGCGCCAACAGGGCGCGCTGCTGGAAGTCGCGCGCAGCATGGCCGGAACGAAGCGTCGCGCCGCATCGAAATCGAACGCGGGCGCCGGATCGCGTGCACGCACCCGCCGGAGCACCGTCTGATGGCCAAGCTCAAGCGCAAGGAATACGAAGCCGAACTGCAGCCGCTGCAGGTCGAACTGGTCGAGATGGCGCGCTGGCTCAGCGATACCGGCAAACGCCTGGTCGTGCTGTTCGAAGGCCGCGACACCGCCGGGAAGGGCGGCGCGATCGAGGCCATCGCCGAACATCTGAACCCACGCCAGTGCCGCGTCGTGGCGCTGCCGAAGCCGGCCGATCGCGAACAGACGCAGTGGTACTTCCAGCGATACGTCCCCCATCTGCCGGCGGCCGGCGAGATCGCGCTGTTCGACCGCAGCTGGTACAACCGCGCCGGCGTCGAACAGGTGATGGGTTACGCCACCCCCGAACAGGTGCGCACGTTCCTGCGGCAGGCGCCGGTGTTCGAACAGCTCCTGGTCGACGACGGCGTGCTGCTGTTCAAGTACTGGCTGTGCTGCGATCAGGCCAAGCAGGAAGAACGTTTCGCCGAACGGCTGCAGGATCCGCTCAAGCGCTGGAAGCTGTCGCCCATCGACGTCGCCTCGCGCGAGCGTTATGGCGATTACACCAAGGCGCGCGAGGCGATGCTCAAGGCCACGCACACCGAACATGCGCCGTGGACACTCGTGGAATTCAACGACCAGCGACGCGGACGCCTCGCGCTGATCCGCGACCTGCTTTCGCGCATTCCCGACAAGCGCGTGCCGGAACACTGCCTCGAATTCCCGCCGATCGAGGGCAAGCTGAAGCGGGAACGCTACACGGTCATCGAGCCGATCGTGCCCGACGAGGATTGACGCGCCTCACCAGTTCCAGCGGAAGCCGAGCTTGCCGTCCCACGCATCGAAGCGGCTGCCGCCGAAACTGCGCTGGTAGCCGAGGTTCGCGTACACCGTGGTGTTGCGGCCGATCTGTCGCGTCGCGCCTGCGTTCAACTGCCACCACGTGCCGGAGATATCGGCCAGGAACGGAAGGTCGACCTCACCGGCCGAGAACAGCGTCAACGGCTCGCCCTTGAACTCGTGCCACACGTTCGCGCGCAGCCAGCCGGTCATCAGGCGCGGCGCGCCGTCGGCGGTGGGATCGAGCTGCCAGTCCTTCGCCCACCGCACACCCAGTCGCACGGCAAGCGATTCGGCGTCGCGGAAGCGCACCCGCGCGATCGTGTCGTCGCCTTCGAAGTCGTCCACGCGCTGGTAGACGATCTGGAACTGCGGCTCGAGCAGGCGCTCCTCGCGATGGAACGGCCAGCCGCCTTCCAGCGACACGGCCCAGCCGAAGGTGTCGGCGTTCAAGCGCAGGCCGCGGATCGAATGCGATTCCAGGTCGCTCCAGGTGCCCTGCACCACCGCATCGAGGTAGCCGCCTTCCGGCCAGAAATGCGTCCAGTACGCGCCCAGCGACGTCGCATCGACCTTGTCCTTGCCCACGCGGATGCGGTTGTAGTGCGTGACGTCGCTCTTGATGCGTCCTTCGCTCAGGTACAGGCCGGCGTGGTCGCGATGCCCATCATCGTGCTGTTCGCGATAGACGTCGGTACCCGCCTGCAGTGCGAGCACGTCGTAGTCGTACTTCGGACCGGACCCGAGGATCCCGCGACGATCGCCTTCGACATTGCCGTCCTCGCCGATCACGCGCACCCACGCGCCGTTGAACGACGTGCGCGATTGCAGGTCGTCGCGATCGCGCAGCTGTTCTTCCTCGCCGACGCGCTCGTGCAGGTTGCCCAGCGTCGCCCACCCCATGCGCAGCGCCATCGCCGGCAACGCGGCGTACAGCGAAACCTCCGCGCGGTAGTTCGGAACCGGCGGCGGCAGCGGCGTCGGCGGATCCGGCGGCGTGGGATGCGGTGGCGCCGGAGGGTCCGGTGGCGTGGGCGGTGTCGGCGGCTCCGGAGGATCGGGCGGCGTCGGCGGCGGATCCGGCGGATCGGGGTCCGGCGGGGTCGGATCGGGCGGCGGAGCGGGCGGCTGGTCGCAACCGGGATTGGACGGATCGAGGGTGCAGTCGATCGTCGAACGCAGGTACCAGTTCGACGGGCTCGCGCCATCGCGGCTGCCGCGCTGGAGCGTGTATTCGTACGCACCGGCAAGGACCAACGAGCCTAGCGCGAACGAATCGGCGTTCGTCGCGCCGCCGTTGATGGCATCGACCACCAGGATGCCGTCGTCTTCCGTCAACGCGCCGGGGCCACCGGCGTTGGCGATCGACAGCGCCGCACTGCCCGTCGCCGATCCGCCATCGATCATCAGCACGTCCGAGGGCGAACCATCGGCGCCGAGATAGGTGTTCATCGCGACCAGGCCGCTGCCGGCGATGTAGTTGCGCGTGGACAGCACTTTGAAATTGCCGTTCACCGGTGGCGCGAAGGCGACCACGCCGTGGTTGGTGAGGTCGTTGGTGAGCAGCGAGTCGGCGGTGACCGTCCACTGGCTGGTCGCGTCGATCGACGCATTCGTGACGCGGTACGCCGCGCCCGTCCATTGCGTGCGGTCGGCCAGGTCGATGTCCAGCTCCGCACCAGTATCGGCGTACGCGTTGCCGGTCAGGCGGCTGGCGCCGGTGGCGGCGAGGTTCAACCGCGTCTGCGTCCCGGACGTGAGTGCCACGGCGTACAGCAGGTAACCCGAACCGGCGCTCACGCTGGCGGCGTTGGACATCGCCATGTCGAACAGGCCGTCGACGATGATGGTGTTGCCCAGCTCGCTGGAAAGCGTGCCGCCGCTCATCGTGACGCGGTTGGTGTTGGCCGATCCGAGCCCCGTGGAGGAGATGCCGCGCGTCGTCGCGCCCGTCGCGCGCACCGTGCTGCCGGTGAGGTTGATCGTACCCGGTGCGGTGAAGGTTTCCAGACGCAGTGCCGCGCTGCCGCCGGAGGTGTTCACCGTGGTGGTGTTCGCGTCGATCCTGCCGTTCGACACGACCATCAGTCCGCGCGATTGCGAACCGGTCGTCGTGACCGTGTTGTTGTTCAGCACGATGCGGCTGTCGCCCGCGCCGTTCTGCCCCGCGTACGCACCGATGCCGTTGATGGTGGGCACGTTGATCGTGGTGCCGTTGCTGGTGATGAGCGCCTGCGCGTCGGCGGTACCGCCCTGGACACCGGTACTGGCGCGCAGCGCAGCATGAGGGGTGCTGACGGTGCCGGTGAACGACGGTCCGATCGACGAAGTCGCAGAGGCCAGCGTGTTGCTGGTCAGGATGCGGTAGGCCGGATAATGCGTCTCGCTGGAGCTCACATAGACATCGCCGAGCGTGATGACGCTCGCGCCGTTGAGCGTGACCGTCGCATCCGCGCTCGTGTTCCCGCCGAAGGTGGTCGCGCCGGAAATCGCCCACACGCCGCCACCGACGCCCGCGCCGGCGATGGTGAGGTTCTGGAACGTCGCGTTGGCGTTGTTCGCCGCGACGACGCCAAGGCTGGAGTTCGCGCCGGTACCGACCGACGCCGGCGAGGTGTTGAAGTTGAGCCGCAGTCCGCTGGCGAGCGAGGCCGTCGTGTTGTCGACCGTGACGCCGACGCTGCCCGTGCCGTCGTGATCGATGACGAATGCGGCCGGCAGGTTCACCTGTCCGCCGTCGTGCAGGTAGATGCCCATCGCGTTGTTGCCGCGAAGGCGCACGCTCGTCGGACCACTGACGGTGATCGCGCTGCCCGTCCCGGCACCGAGGCCGATGGCCTGGTTCGCGGCCGTATTGATGCTGACGTTGCCGAGCAGGTTGATGGTGCCGCCGCTGTCGGCAATGGCGCCCTGGCCGTTCGTCGTCGACGCGTTATTGTTGAGATACGCCGTGTTCGATGCATCGATGCGGCCGCCGAGTGCGATCAGTCCGCCGCCCAGGCCGTTGCCGACGAGATTTCCCGAGCTGAGGAAGATCGAACCGCCCGTGTTGGCGAGGATCGCGTGCCCGCTCGTGGTCGTTACCGCGAGTCCGCTGTTCGCCTGGATCACGCCCGTCCCGCTGGCCTGCAGCCCGTTTCCGCTGGCGGTGATGAAGTGCACGGCGCCGGGCGATGAGCCTAGGTTGCCATCGATGGCGAGCGTGCCACCGGTGACGTTCGCGCCAGCATTGGAACCGGTGGAGGTCACGTCGGTCCCGCCGACGACCTCCTGCGTGCCGCTGGACACGTTGACGGGCCCCGCAACCGGTCCGGGCCCGATCGCGAAGGCCGGCATGCAGGTCAGCAACAACGTTCCGGGGAGGAAGACGCGGGGGAGCCCGGCCGATGCCAGGGCCGCGCCGATGCCGCGGGCAAGACGATGACGCTGCTTCCATCGCGCGCAGTCGCGCGGCCCACAGGCCTGGTCCATGGAGCGATCCTTGATCCGTGGCGACCCATCCCGGTCGTCGCGGGTCAGTGTCCGGCAGGGATCGTGAAAGCGCGCGTCACAAAGTCGAATACGCCGCATTCAACAATGTGAAGCCAGCAGCGTTCCCGTCGCGCGAATTCAGATCGCGCGGAAGCCCTCGCCCGCTTCATCGTCGCGCGCGGGCAGGCGCTCCAGGTCGTCCACGCGCGCCATCGGCGGGCCTTCGCGCAGCCACGCGGCGAGTTCGTCGATCGCCGCCTCGTCGCCCGCCGCCAGCACTTCCACGCGACCGTCCGGCAGGTTCTTCGCGAACCCCCGCAGGCCCAGCGCCTGCGCACGATCGCGCGCGGAGGCGCGGAAGAACACGCCCTGCACCTTGCCGCTCACCACGAAGCGCGCCGCGCTCATGACTGCGGCGCCGATTGCGGACCGCCCGCCTTGGCGATCGCCGCTTCGATGTCCTTCGCCGTCACCGGGCCGAGGAACTTGTCGGCGACCTTGCCGTCGGGCGAGATCAGGTAGGTCATCGGCAGGCCGCGCGGCGTGGCGAAATCGGCCGGCGGATTGAACGTGTCGACCACGGCGATCGGATACACCACCGGGTGCAGCTTCAGGAACACCTTCATGTCGTCGGCGCTGATGTCCTCGTACGCCAGGCCGATGACTTCGATGTGCTCACGCATCGCATCCAGCGCGGACAGCTCGGGCATTTCCTTCAGGCACGGCTTGCACCACGTCGCCCAGAAATTCACCACGACCCACTTGCCGCGGCGTGCGGCGAGGTCGTACTGCTTCCCGTCCACCGTGGCGATGACCAGCTTGGGCACGTCCACGCCGCCTTCGCTGAGCGGATGATCGGCCGTCTGCGGCAGCGTGAGCGCGCCGGTGTCGGACGGCGTCTGCGGCGCGGCGAGGTCGGTATCGGCGGGCTTCTTCTGCTGGCAGCCGGCGAGCAGCGCCCCCGCGACGAGTGCGGCGACAAGAAGGGAACGCGTGGTCGCGCGGCTGGACATGGTCAGACCTCGTCGGCTTGGATGGAGGACGCGCGCCGCTTGAGAAGCTCGCGCAGGGGAAGGCGAAGTTCGTCGAGCGCGGCGATGGCCGAGCGGCCGAGCGAATCGTCGCGGCACGGCAGCACCGCTTCGCTGACGGGAATGCGCAACTGGCAGGCTTCGTACAGCTCGCCCAGCGTCAGTTCGTCCAGGTCGCGCGTCAGCAGCCATTCGCCGGTTTCGGCGCGGCGCACGACGTTGATGGTGTGCAGTTGCGCGAGCATCTGCTGCACCAGCGCATCGGTGAGCATCGGCTCCATCGTCTCGATCTCGTCGCTGTGCAGGCCGCGCCCGAGCTTGCGCGATTCGTTGAAACGCGCGAGCAGGCGCAGCAGGCCGTAGATCTCGAAGCCCAGCGGCAGGCGCATGCCGACGGGCTGGTAGCGGAACTCCGACATCGACGAGGCCAGCGATGCGCCCAGCAGGATCGCCACCCAGCTCAGATAGATCCACAACAGGAAGATCGGCACGAACGCGAGCGTGCCGTAGATCTTCGAGTACGAATTGAAGTTGCCCAGGTACAGGCCGATGCCCCACTTCACGATCTCGAACAGCACCGCCGCCAGTGCCGCACCGGCGAACGCGTGGCGCCAGTGGATCGTGCGGTGCGGGACGACGCGGTAGATGGCCGCGAAGGCGAGGAGCTCCAGCGTCATCGGCGACAGGCGCAGCATCAGCGTCTGCAGCGTCCGGCCGGCCTGCGTTTCGAACATCGACATCGCGAAGAACTTCGCCGACAGCGCCAGGCTCGCGGCCGCCATCAGCGCGCCGAGCGTCAGCACCGTCCAGTAGACGAGGAAGCGGCCGATGCGCGGTCGCGCCGATTCCACGCGCCAGATGCGGTTGAACGCCGACTCCACGCCGTTGAGCGTGATCAGCAGCGATACCACCAGCGCGATCACGCCCGCGGCGGTGAGCTGGCCGGCGTTGGCGGAGAACTGCTTGAGGTAGGCCTCCACCGACCGCGCCGCGCTGGGCACGAAGTTGGAGAAGATGTAATCGCTGAGGCGATCGCTCCATTCCCCGAACACCGGGAACGCCGACAGCACGCCGAAGGCCACCATCGACAGCGGCACCAGCGCGAACACCGTCGTGTACGCCAGCGCGCCGGCGGCCTGGAACAGGTTGTCCTCGAGGAAGCGCCGCGCCAGGAAGCGGAAGAACGTGCCGACGCGTGCGCGGTCGCGCATGCGTTCGCTCCAGCGGTACAGGGAATCAAGCGGTTCCATCCGGCGGAGGGTAACCGATGGGACTGCGCCGCGGAGTCAGCGTTGAGGCCATCTCCCATGCTTTGAGGCCCACTCCAACCGGAGAAGGGTTGGGTAAGGGGCAACGAAGGAAGGCTATCGAATCGCCCTTGCCTCACGACGCTGTTGTTTCCAAACCCGCTCCCACTATCCTTCCCCTCCAGCCCAGGAGTCCCCAATGCCCGAAATCCTCGTGCTCTATTACAGCCGCGGCGGCTCGGTGGCGCGCCTGGCGCGGCAGATCGCGCGCGGCATCGGCGAGGTCGAAGGCGTCACCGCACGCATCCGCACCGTGCCGCCCGTGGCCGCGGTGACGCAGGCCGCCGCGCCGCCGGTGCCGGAGGACGGAGCGCCCTATGTCGAGGCGCGCGACCTGGCCGAATGCGCCGGCCTGGCGCTCGGCAGCCCGACGCGCTTCGGCAACATGGCCGCGCCGGTGAAGTACTGGCTCGACGGCCTGGTCGGCGAATGGACCAGCGGCACGCTGGTGGGCAAGCCGGCGGCGGTGTTCACCTCCACCGCGACGATGCACGGCGGCCAGGAATCGACCCTGCTCACGATGATGGTGCCGCTGCTGCACCACGGCTGCGTGCTGATGGGCATTCCCTACACCGAGCCCGCGCTGAGCACCACCCGCAGCGGCGGCACGCCCTACGGCGCCTCGCACGTGGCCGGCGGCGCCGACGACCCGCAACCGAGCGACGAGGAAGCGCAACTGGCGCGCGCGCTCGGCCGCCGGCTGGCGGGACTGGTCGCGAAGGTGTCGGCATGAACGCGCGTCATGTCCTGGTGATCGCGCTGCTCGCGCTGGCCGCGTTGTTCATCGGCTGGTTCGGTCCGCATCCCTCGCCCATCGCGGAACTGCTGGTCTTCGCCGCGCCGCCGCTCGCGCTGGCCATGGGCGTGCTGCGCGGCGTGCGGGTCGCCCCGTTCTGGGCCGGCGTGCTCGCGCTGGCGTGGTTCAGCCATGGGGTGATGGTGGCCTGGTCGCGCCCGGCCGAGCGCGGCTTCGCCCTGGCTGAGGTCGTGCTGGCGCTGGTGATCGTGTTCGCCGCGAGCCTGCCGGGCCTGCGCGCCCGGTTCGCGAAGAAGCGTTCGTAGCGCTCGTCGCATCGTAGCCCGGGTAAGCGGAGCGCACCGCGCCTCGGTGCAACTCGGTCGTAATAGTGATGAACGCGCCGCAGCGCGTTGCACCGCCAAAGCGCGACGCTCCTTGCGCATCGCTCCCCGGGTGCGGCCTGCGGCCTTACCCGAGCTACAATCAGCTGCAATTCCCAGCGCGTGCACTTCGATGGACCAGCTCTGCATCGTCACCACCGGCGGCACGATCGACAAGATCTACTTCGACGACAAGTCGGATTACCAGATCGGCGAGCCCCAGATCGGCGGCATCCTGCGCGAGCTGGGCGTGGCGTTCCGTTTCAACGTGATCCCGATCCTGCGCAAGGATTCGCTGCACATCACCGCGGAAGACCGCGAACTGATCCGCGCCACCATCGCCGCGCAGCCCGCGAAGCACGTCCTGCTGACCCACGGCACCGACACGATGGTCGAAACGGCCAAGGTGCTGTCGAGCCTCACCGACAAGACCATCGTCCTGACCGGCGCGCTGAGCCCGGCGCGCTTCCGCGGTTCGGATGCCGAGTTCAACGTCGGCTGCGCCGTCGGCGCCGTGCAGTCGCTGCCGCCGGGCGTGTACATCGCGATGAACGGGCGCATCTGGGACCCGATGAAGGTCCGCAAGAACGTCGACGCGAACCGCTTCGAGTCGAACGCCTGACGGCCAGACGCCTCGCGGCGCGCGGCCGGTCGTTGCCAACGCCTCATGAGATTCGAAGGGCCGGCTCATCGCCGGCCCTTCGTTCGTGCGTCGTCCCCGATGGCGGGGTCAGAACGCGATCGACCACTGCCGCAACTTGCCCACGTCGCCCTTGCCGCCGTCGTACACGCGCAGTTTCCAGATGCCGTTGAGCGGCTTGGCCGACAGATCGAAGTCCATCGTCTTGACCAGGTCGTCCGCGCTGCCGCCGGTGCGGTTGTGGAGGTTGAACGCCGTGCCATCCGGCGCGATGAGATCGACCTTCAGATCGCCGCGATACGTGTGCGCGATATCCACCGACACCGACGCGTTGGCCGGCGCATTGCCGCTGCGACCCGAAACGGTGACCGGGCTTTCGATCGTCTTCAGGTCGAGGATCGGGAACTCGGTGGCGTTGCTGTAGGTCTTGCGCGCGGACGCCGTCGCGGCGGTGTACTTCGCGACCAGCGTCACGCCGGTGAACGCCACGTAGCCGCGCACCATCACGTAATACGTGCCCGCCTGCGCGACGGGAATGCTGCATGTCTCGGCATTGCCGGACTTGAACGAACGGCAGGTGTAGACCGAGGTCGTCGGCGCGCTGCCGAACTTCACGTACAGATCCGCATCGCCGGTGCCGCCGCTGGTGGCGAAGGTGAGGCCCGTCGCGCCGGCAGGCACGTCGAACGTGTAGAGCAGTTCGCTGGCCCGCGCACCGGCCAGGCCGGATACCGGCACCGCATTGGCAAGTGCGACCGACGGCGGCGGCCGTACCGCTTCGACAGCCGCGCGTGCGTTGACGATGCCGGCGCCGACCGGCTGCGACGGCGTCGCGGGGAACGGCGTCGCGGTCGAACGGATGATCGTCCTGATCTCCGCCGGCGTGCGTGGCTTCGCCGAGATCGACTGCATCAGCGCCACCACGCCCGACACGTACGGCGCGGCCATCGAGGTGCCATGGAAGCTCGCGTAGGTCTCGGCGGCCGGTACCGTCATGCCGGTGTTGTAGGTCGACAGGATCGATTCGCCGGGTGCGGCGATGTCCACCTTCGATCCGTAGTTCGAAAACACCGAACGCTCGCCCTTGGCACTGCTCGCGCCAACGACGAGCGTGTTCGCGCAGTTCGCGGGACTGGATGTCGTGGCGTCGAGATTGTCGTTGCCCGCCGCGGCGACCACCGTGGTGCCGCGTGCGACGGCGGTGTTGATCGCGTTCTGCAGCGTCACGCCGCAGAGTCCCTGCCCGCCGAGACTGAGGTTCACCACTTCGGCCGGGTTCGGATTGACCGGCACGTTCGGCACTGTGCCGCCGGACGCCCAGACGACGCCATCGGCGACATCGGAGTCGTAGGCGCCGCAGCGGCCCAGCACGCGCACCGGCAGGATCTTCGCGCCCGGCGCAACGCCCGCCACGCCGACGCCGTTGTTCATGATCGCCGCGACGATGCCCGCGACGTGCGTTCCGTGCCAGTTGGAGGTGTACCCAGGCGTGCCGGCTCCGCAGAGCCCGGCCGTGGACCAGTCGCCCGGATCGCTGGCATCGCTGTCGCGGCCGTCGCCATCGTTGGCGTTCGCGATGTTGTCGATGAAGTCGTAACCCGGCAGCACGTTGGCGTTGAGGTCGGCATGGCGCGTGATGCCGCTGTCGACGATGGCGACAACGGTGCCCGTGCCGGTCGTGATGTCCCATGCCCCGTTCGCGCGGCCGCCGTACGTGCCCGACAGGCCCCATTGCTCGCCGTAGCGGGGATCGTTCGGGACCGCGTAGGCGTGATTGAGCCGGTCGACCTCGACGTATTCGACGTTCGGGTCGGTGGCGAGGCTGCGCATCAGCGATTCGGCTTCGACGCGGTCGAGCCTGCGATTGGCGCGGACCACCTCGGCGCCGTTCGCCATGCGGCGCAACGCCTGCAGCTGCGTGGAGCGGCCGGCGCTCGTCGCGGCGGCGCTGAGCCTCGCGCCCAGGACGGTGGCGTCGCTGCGGGGCGTCGAGCCATCGCGATAGCGGACGATGAAGCGATCGTTGCCGCCGGGCGCATCGACGCCGGACAGATGCACGCGCGCATCCTGCGCGGCCGCCAGCGATGCGGCCGACAACGTCGCCAGCGCGACCAGCGAGAGCGCGCACAGGCGCCAGGCGCACCGACCGGCGCGGGGAAGGACAGACATGGGGACGGTTCCGTTGACGGGGACACATACTTCGCGGGGAAGACGATCCTCCCCGAGCCCCTCAGACGCCTCCATGAGAAAATTCTCAAATGATGGTGCGTCGCTGCGCCTACCCTACCGCCCCCTCTCCCGCTGGCGGGGAGAGGGGGGTCAGCCATACGAACCGTTCGCCGGAACGTGCGGTCAGAACGTGATCGACCAGCTGTTGATGTACCCGGTGTCGCCGGCTGCGTTGTCGTTCACGCGCAGCTTCCAGATGCCGTTGAGCGCTTCGCTCGACAGGTTCTTCGTGTAGGTGCCCACCAGGTTGTCGGCGCTGCCGCCGGAACGGTTGCTGATGTTGTAGAGCGTGCCGTCCGGCGCAACCAGATCCACCTTCAGGTCGCCACGATACGTGTGGACGATGTTGACGTTGATCGACGCGTTCGTCGGCGCGTTGCCCGTGCGGCCCGACACGGTGACCGGACTGTCGACGGTGGCGTTGTCGTTGATCGCGTAGTCCGTGTCGTTGCTGTAGGTCTGCGTGCCGCCGCCGGTGCTGCCACCGCGGAACGCCGCAACCGTCGCCTTCGTGTTCACCAGCACGCGCTGGTTGTGGCTGGTGGCCGCCGTGCCCATCGCCACGCCCTGGTAGGTGACGTCCGGGTTCGACCAGTAGTTCAGGCGCGGGCAGCCGCTGGTGCAGTCGTAGGCCATGATCGTGCGCCAGGCGTTGTTCGGCGCGCGATAGCCGTGGCCGTAGGCGTACGGTGAGGTGCTCGGGTCGGTCGCCGGATCGTGGCGTGCCGATTGCAGGTGGCCGATTTCATGCGCGAAGGAGTAATAGCCGGTCGCGCAATCCCAGTACGCGGTGGCAAACGCCGTCGTCGCGGTGGAGCCGATGCCCGAAGCCAGGCCGCACGCGGAGCTGTCGTTGCCGATCAGCACCGCGACGTCGGCCGCGGTGCTGTCGCGCAACGCATGGATGTTGTCCATGTAGCCGTCGCTGGTGCCGCGGAAACGCGACAGGTCCGTGCTCATGCCCAATTCGCTGTAGGTCACCGCCGTGTAGCCGGCCAGCTCCATGTTGATGCCGACGTTGGAGTTGACGTAGCCCTGGTTGGACTCTGCAACGGCGAGTTGCGCGAGCGCCTGCATGTCGCCGCCGTAGGCGGTCACCGCGGCGTTGGTCGCGACAACGAGCACGCGGATGGTCGCGGTCGCGCCGGGATCGATCGCCTGCGCGGTCATCATTCCCGACGGTGCGGCCATGTTGATCTGCGGAAGATCGCGGAACGCGGCCGGATGATCCGGCGGCATCGCGCGTTCGTTGACTTCGATCACCGCGTGGCTGCCGTCGGGCAACGGGCGGATGCGGTACAGCTGCCCGTTCACGCGTACGTTGCCGGTGACGCCCTGCCCGTGCCGGACCAGGATCACCGAATTGTTTTCGTCATGCCGCACTTCGCGCGCGGTCATGGTGCGCGACTTGCTGGTCTCGCGGACATGGCCGATCCAGGTGAGGCTGCCGTCGGTGTTGGCGGTGGCTTTCTCGAGCACGGCGGTGACGTTGTTCAGGCCCAGGTCCAGGCCGATTTCCGTGTTCTGCGCGTTCACCACGGTGGCGTCGGCACGCAGCGCGCGCAGCGATGCGGTGGCCGGTCGCGCGGCGAGCTTGCCGGCGGTATCGGCCGACGCCGATTTCGCCTGCACCTGCGCGGGGCCGAGGAACAGCGGTTGCGCGGCGAAGGCCGCGCCCGATACGAGGAATGCGCCGGCCGCGATCAACAGCCGTGCGCGAAGCGAAGCGTTGCGGTTCATGGATGCGTCTCCTGCATTGATGTTTCCCGCGACGCGGAGGCGAAGCGGGCCAGCCCGCTCCCGGAATCCCGGGAGCGGGTGTGTCGCACAGCCTGGAAAAACAGGTCAAGCGACGCGTCGGATCAGAACGTCACCGACCAGCTGTTGATGTAGCCGGTGTCGCCGGCCGCGTTGTCGTTCACGCGCAACTTCCACGTGCCGTTGAGCGGCTCGCTCGACAGGTTGAACGTCGCCGTCTTGTTGACGTTGTCCGCGCTGCCGCCGGTGCGGTTGTGGATGTTGTAGAGGCTGCCGTCCGGCGCGACCAGATCCACCTTCAGGTCGCCCTGGTAGGTGTGCACGATGGCGACGGTGACCGACGCGTTGGTCGGCGCGTTGCCGGTACGGCCGGACACCGTGATCGGGCTGTCGACCGTGGCGTTGTCGCTGATCGTGTAGTCGGTCGTGTTGCTGTAGGTCTGCGCGCCGCCGCCACCGGTGGTGTAGCTGCCGGTGAGGCTCAGGCCCGAGAACGTCGAGTAACCACGCACCAGCACGTGGTACGTGCCCGCCTGCGCGGTGGCGATGTTGCAGGTTTCGGCATTCGTGCTGCCTTCGGACTTGCAGTCGTAGCTGGTCGTGGTCGGCGCGCTGCCGAACTTCACGAACAGGTCGGCATCGCCGCTGCCGCCACTGGTGACGAACTTCAGGCCGCTGGCGCCTGCCGGCACGACGAGCGTGTAGCGAAGTTCGGTGCCCGCGCTGCCGGAAAGACCCGTCACCGGCGTGCCGTTGGTGAGCGTGCCGGTCGGCGGCGGCGTGGTGCCGTTGGCCGCATCGACCACCGCCTTCGCATTGAGGATGCCGGGACCGATCGTCTGCGACGGCGTCGACGGGAAAGCCGTCACGTTCGCCTTGATGATCGATTCCACTTCAGCCGGCGTCTTCGGCGTCGTCGCCGCCGCCTGCAGCAGCGCGACCACGCCCGCCACGTGCGGCGTCGCCATCGAGGTGCCGTTGTAGGACGCGTAGGTTTCGGCGCCCGGCGTGGTCGAACCGCTGTTGAGCGTGGAGAGGATGTTCGAACCCGGCGCGGCGATGTCGATCAGCGAACCGTAGTTGGAGAAGCTCGAACGCGCACCGGTGCTGGTGATCGACGCCACCGCGATGACGTTGTTGCAGTTCGCCGGCGAGGCGTTGGACACGTTGGTGTTGTCGTTGCCCGCCGCGATGACCAGCGTGGTGCCGCGCGAAACGGCGCCGTTGATCGCGGTCTGCGTGGTGGTGCCGCAGGCGCCGCTGCCGCCGAGGCTGAGGTTGATGACCTCGGCCGGATTCGCGTTCGCCGGAACGCCGCTGACGGTGCCGCCGGACGCCCAGATGATCGCGTCGGCGATGTCGGAGTCGTAACCGCCGCAGGTGCCCAGCACGCGCACGGGCACGATCTTCGCGCCGTACGCCACGCCGGCCACGCCCTTGGCGTTGTTGGTCACCGCCGCGATCGTGCCTGCCACGTGCGTGCCGTGCCAGCTCGACGGCTGTGCGGCATGCGTGCCGCCGCATTGGTTCGCGCTGACCCAGTCGCCCGGATCGCTCGGGTCGCTGTCGCGGCCGTTGCCGTCGTTGGAGACCGTGGTGTCGATGATGAAGTCGTAACCGGGCAGCACGTTCGCCGACAGGTCGCTGTGGCTGGTGATGCCGGTATCGAGCACGGCGACGACCGAGCCCGCGCCGTTGGTCACGTCCCAGGCCTGGTTGGCCTTGATGCCGTAGGTGCCCGAATAGCCCCACTGCTCGGAATAACGCGTGTCGTTCGGCGTGAGGTAGGCGCGGTTGAGCTTGTCGACCTCGACGTATTCCACGTTCGGGTCGCTTGCGATCTGTCGCATCAGCGATTCGGCTTCGACGCGGTCGAGCTTGCGATCGGCGCGTACGACCTCGGCGCCGGTGGCGACATGGCGTACGTGATGCACGCCCAGCGCCTTGCCGACGCCCGCGGTCTTCGCCGCGGTGCTGAGGGAACTCTGCAACGTGGCGGCATTGGCGCGCTGCGCGCTGCCGTCCTTGTATTTCACGATGAAGCGGTCCGTCCCGGCCTGGGCATCCAGCCCCGACAGGTTGACGCGGGCCTGCTGCGCGAGCGCCGGCGCGGAGAGCGCGGACGACAGGGCGATGGCGGTGGCGATCGAAAGCGCGTGTGCGCGGAAACCACGACGGTCATTGCTCGACATCTGGTGGAACCCCCGAAGTTGGGACTGCGTGATGGAAGGCGCGGACTACCGGCGCGCGAGTGCGCCGTGCGACCGGCCCTGTTTTCGGCCGCCGCATCGAGGCGGTCGACCGTGCTTCCAGCTGACATCCCCGGTGCCGCAGAACCTGCGACAGCCCGACATCACGCAATCCGGGGTCTCGGCGGTTGCCCGCCCCCTGTTCCGCGACCCTGCCTGCGCAGCTGCCGGGACTTCCCCCCTGTCCGGCCCGGTACCGGATGGGGTACGCCCTCCGGCAGAAACCGGACCGCGTCTGAACTCAACGCGAGATGTAACAAACGCCCCACCGTTCGTCGAAGGGACTGTTAATGCAAAATGGGCAACTGCGGACGGTGTCTCTGTTCAGCGGTCGCGATGTGAAGAGTGCGACCGGTGGACAACACAAATGCAAACGCCCCGCGGTGCGGGGCGCTTTGCGTTGCAGCATGAAGGCGGTGTGAAAAGAGCTTAGAACATGCCCGTTTCGAGCCGCGCAGCCTCGGACATCATCGTCCGGTTCCACGGCGGGTCGAAGACCAGCTCGACGTCGGCGTCGACGACGGTCGGGATCATCTCCAGCTTGTCGCGCACGTCGGCGACCAGGATGTCGCCCATGCCGCAGGCCGGCGCGGTCAGGGTCATGCGGACTTCCACGCGGCGCTGGCCGGGGTTTTCCGGATGCGGCTGGACGCTCGCCTCGTACACCAGGCCCAGGTCGACGACGTTGATCGGTATCTCCGGGTCGAAGCAGGTGCGCAGCTGGCGCCACACCATCTGCTCGACGGCGTCGTCGTCGGCGCCTTCGGGGAGTTCCAGGGGCTCGGGCACTTCCTTGCCGATGGCATCGGCATCGCGGCCGGCCACGCGGAACAGGTTGCCTTCGACGAACACGGTGTAGCTGCCGCCCAGGCCCTGCGTGATGTAACCCACGCTGCCGGCTGGCAAGGTGACCTGTTCGCCCTGGGGCACCATGACGACGGCGCAATCGCGCTCGAATCGGACGGGTTCGCTGCTGCGGGAATACATGCCGGAAAGATTGGGGTGCCGGACCTTGGCACAAGAGCGCGCATTCTACCGGCAGCGCGCGTGCGAAGACCGTCCGTCGATGCGATGCAGCGTGCTGCCGGCGGGTCGTGCGGCTCCCGCTGCGGCCCTCGCGGTGTCCGGCGGCCTTCCCGCTATGCTGTGCGGCCTGCCGTTCCGTGAGCGTTCGATGATCCCAGCCGCCCCGCCCACCCGCCGCGCCACCTGGTTCTCGTGGCTGCTGTTGCTGCTGGGCGCCTTCGGTTTCACCGCGGTCTGGGTGCTCGCGAGCCTCTACAGCGGCCGCCAGCTGGGCTGGATGGCGGTGCTGGGCGCGCTCGACATCGCCTGGATGCTGCGCCTGGGCGGCTGGCATCGCGGCCTGGGCCGCATGCTCGCCGGCGTGGGCGCGACCGCCGGGATCGTGATCGTGGCGAACTGGTTCATCACCGCTACGCAGCTGGGCGGAATGCTCGGCCTGGATCCTTGGGATTCGGCGATGAAGCTGGGCTGGCACCACGCATGGATCCTGGTCTCGCTGGCGAACCATGCGATGGATGCGGTGTGGATCGTAGTGGGGTTGCTCGTGGCGGCGTGGCTGTCGCGCTGACGCCGCTGATGTAGCCCGGGTAAGCGGAGCGCACCCGGGGCCGTCACGTCTTCCCCGGGTGCGCTTCGCTTACCCGGGCTACGACATCTCAAGCCTCGTCGAACTCATCCAGGCACTGCTCGAACAGCGCCACCGCCTGTTCGATTTCCGCCACCGACAGCCCGCAGTACCCCAGCAGCAGACCCGCGCGATCCGGCGGCGCGAGGTAATACGGCGCGATCGGATACAACCCCAGCCCCAGGCTGCGCGCGCGTGCGATGAACGCCTCGCCCTCTTCGGCGCCGCGACCGGTCAACCAGACCACCAGGTGCATGCCCGCGTGCGAATCGTTGATCTGCAATCGCCCCCGACTGCAGCGATGCAGCCCGTCGAGCAGCGCATCGCGGCGTTCCTTCAATGTCTTCCACGCGCGGCGCAGGTGGCGTTCGAAACCGCCATCGACGATGAAGCGCGCCAGCGCCGCCTGTTCGATGCCGCACGAACCGAAATCGTCCTGCCATTTCGCGTTGACGTAATCGCCGCGCAGGCCCGCCGGCACGACGAGGTAACCCAACCGCAGCGACGGGAACATCGCCTTGGAAAACGTGCCTACGTAGATCACGCGATCGCTGTCGTCGAGCGAGCGCAGCGCCGCGAGCGGGCGCGCGTCGTAACGGAATTCGCCGTCGTAGTCGTCCTCCAGGATCCAGCTGTTGTGCCGGCGCGCGTAGTCGAGCAGTTGCAGCCGCCGTGGCAGCGAGAGCACGGCGCCGCTGGGGAACTGATGCGAAGGCGTCACGCAGATCAGCTTGGGCGGCGTCGCGGGAAGCTCGTCGACCTTGAGCCCGTGCTCGTCGACGTCCAGCGTCGACACCTTCGCGCCATGGATCTGCAGCGACTCGCGCATCGCCGAGTAATGCGGCTCCTCCAGCAGCGCTTCGTCGCCCGCATCCAGCAGCACGCGCGCGGTCAGCGCGATGGCCTGCTGCGTGCCGTCGACGATGACCACGTCCTGCGGTTCGGCCTGGATGCCGCGCCGGCGCGCGAGGTAATCGCACACCGCCTCGCGCAACGCGGGCACGCCCTGCGAAGCCGGGTAGTTCGGTGAGGTGTACGCCGCAGCGTGCGCGAGCTCGCGCGCCCAGGCGCTGGTCAGCGCGGGGTTCGTCAGCGGCTCGCCGTACTGGAAGGCGTAGCGCACGCCGGGGATCGCGCGGCCGGGAATGCGCAGGTGGTCGTGCACGATGCGCGCGCGCCGGGCGAACTGGGATTGCGGCGGCAGCGGCGAATCGACCGCATGCAGCGGGCGGGCGTCGTGCAGCGGCGGCGTGACGTAGCTGCCGGAGCCGACGCGGCCATCGACGAAGCCTTCGGCGCGCAATTGCTCGTACGCGGCCAGCACGGTGTTTCGCGATACGCCCAGGTCCCGCGCGAGCTGGCGCGTGGCCGGCAGGCGCGCGCCCTGGCTGACGCGCCCGGCGAAGACGGCGCTTTTCAGCGCGCGGGTCAGCTGTGCGTGGAGCGGACCGCGACCGTCGAGCTGGAGGTGCATGGCGGACTCTCCGTGGATGAATGTGCAGCGGCAAGGCTGCAGGCGAATGGCCCCATTCAACCCCCCTGAATTGGCCCTTGCCAGTGCCAATTCCGCGCGGCCTCATAGGGCCATTCCCCGCCGCCGGAGCGCGTCGATGAAAGCCACCGCCCGTCCGTTCGCCCCGACCCGCGCGCCGCTTGCCGGTACGACCGCGGCCCGATCGCGCCCTGTCCTGTGGGCGTGGGTCGCCCTCGGCGGCCTGGCCGTCGGCAGCGCCGACATGCTCTTCGCGATGGCCTGGTGGGCGCAGTCCGGCACGCCGCCGGCCCGGATCCTGCAATCGGTATGGGCCTGGTTCGTCGGCCGCGAAGCCGCCTTCTCCGGCGGCGCGATCACCGCCTTCGCCGGTGCGGCGGTGTACTTCGTGCTGATGTCGGCGATCGTGGCGATCTACCACGTCGCGGCGCGCGACTACCGGGTGCTGCGCGAGCGTCCGCTGCTGATGGGTGCGCTGTACGGCGCGGCGTGGTTCGTGCTGCTGCACGTCATCGTGGTGCCGCTGTTTTCCGCCGCGCCGCCGAAGCGTTTCATCCCCGACTGGAACCTGGCGTGCCTGCTCGCGCACATGCTGCTGATCGGCATTCCGGCGGCGTGGATGTCGCGGCGGTGGTATGGGGTGATGCGCTGACTTTGGCGCGATGAACCAGGCGCACCCGCGGCTCCCCGGGTGCGCTTCGCTTACCCGGGCTACGGATGCGGATGCTTCAAAACGCCGGCTCATGCCGGCGTTTTCGTTCGTGCGCCGTGTGCGAATGGCTCCTGTGTTCGGCTCCGGATTGGTTCTCCAAACCTCGCACCAGCGCGACTAGCGTGGAGCCAATGGCGCTGCGCCGACGAGACCCGCCCGATGCCGATGCACCGTTACGTTCCACCCTTCACCTTTCCCGCGCAGGGCGATGCGCTGTGCACGCAGGAATGGCATTTCGTCACCGGCCGCGGCGCCGGCACGCTGCGCCTTCCCCCGAACTGGCCGTCGCTCTGGCTGCCGATGCGCGGCCGGCTGACGATGAAGTCGCAGGACGCGCACTGGATGCTCATCGGCGGCGAAGCGCAGCTGTGGCGCTCCGGTGCGCTGCATGTGCAGGCCTCGCATGAATCGCGCTGGTTCGCGCTGACCGCCGCGCCGGAACTGTGGAACGCCGCGTTCTCCGACGTGCGCGAAAACGAGGAGCCGCTGCCGTGGCGCGGCGATCCGGACGAGCATGTGCACGTGGCGATGGAAACGCTCGCGCGCGACGATGCGGCGATCGCGCAACTGATTCCCGCACTGCTCGAACGCCAGCGCGATGTCGCCGCGTGCCTGCCGCGCTGTCGCGGGCGCACGCTCGCGCATCGTCGCCAGTCGTTGCTGCGGCTGCTGCACCTGAGGCACCTGATGCAGTGCCACGTCGAAGCCGTCGACGACGCGAGCATCGACGTGCCCTGGCTCGCCGAACGCGCGCACTACTCGCCCGGCCATCTGATCCGCCTGCACCGCGCGGTGTTCGGCGAAACGCCGAGCGATTACTTCACTCGCCTTCGCCACGCGCGCGCATGGGAACTCGTGCGCGAAACCGACATGCCGGTGGCTGCCATCACGCACCGGCTCGGCTTCGAAAGCCAGAGCGCGTTCTGCCGCGCGTTCAAGCACGCGTTCGGCATGACCGCCACGCAGGCCCGCCGGGAGGCCGACGCATGCGCCGCATGATGTCACGCGAGACTTCACGCGCGCTCGCCTGGGGCGTGCTCGGCGGTTTGCTCGCCGGAACCTTCGACATGCTCTACGCCACCGGCTTCTGGGCGCTGCGCGATGTGCCCGCGCAACGCATCTTCCAGAGCGTCGCTGCCGGCGCGCTGGGACGCGCGGCATTCACCGGCGGCTGGCCGACGGCGATGCTCGGCCTGTCGCTGCATTACCTCATCGCCGCCGCCATGGGCTTCGCATACGCCTTCGCAGCGCGCGACGTACCGCCACTGCGCGATCGCCCGTGGCGATACGGCGCGCTCTACGGGCTGGTGCTGTACGCCTTCATGAACTTCGTCGTCGTGCCGCTTTCGGCATCGCCACGCGGCGGAGCGCTTCCCGTGTCGTGGACGGTGTGCAGCGTGATCGCGCACGTCGTGCTCGTCGGCTGGCCATGTGCGTGGTTCGCGCGACGCGGCTGGGACGGGCGATGGTGGCGAACATCGCGCTCGCCCGTGCTCGCCAGCTCCACGACCTGAGCCTTCCCACTTGCTGCCCCTCGCTCGCGCGCCTGCCTGGAGCATGCGCGGTGCCGCACTGCGCGCTGCGGCCCGCACTCGCATGGAGTGATGACATGAACGTTGTGAAGTCCGCCCTGCTCGCGATGCTCGCCACCGGCGCGCTGATCGCGATTCCCGCCACCGCCGGCAACTGCAAGAAGATCCACGCCGACCTGAGCGAGATCCAGTCCACGCAAGGTTGCAATCCCGGCCTTGCCAGCTGCTTCCTTGGCGAAGTCGACGGCAACCACGGCCTGCGCGGCGTGACGCATTTCGCCGCCGACAGCGCGGTGTCGACCAGCCCCGCGACATCGCCCAACTTCCTGATCTACAGCGGCCCGTTCGAATACCGCACACCTGGCGGCAACATCACCGTGCGCGAAACCGGCGTGACCACGCGCGGCAGCGAAGGCGTGGTGACGGCGTACCAGCAGATCGTGTCGGGCACCGGCGAGTTCGCCGGCGCGACGGGCCATTTCTTCGTCAGCGGCCACAAGACGGGCGGGACGGTGGAGACGTTCGTCAACGGGGAAATCTGCGGGATTTGAGACGCGACATCGTTTCGCCGCCCCGATGAATGACGAGCGAGTGCGCTATCGTCCTTGCTCGTCATTCCCGCGAAACCTCGCGCACGTCGTCGCTCTCGTAGCCCGGGTAAGCGAAGCGCACCGCGCCTCGAGGCAAGTCAGCCCCGACGGCGATGAACGCGCCGCAGCGCGTTGCACCGTTAACGCATGACGGTTTTGGTGAACCGGTCGCGGCAACCCGGGGGCGCTGCGCTTACCCGGGCTACAAGTGCTGCAAAGGCGAAAATGGGTTCCAACTTTCGCTGGAATGACGGGGGGCCTGGGTCCCGGCCTTCGCCGGGATGACGACCAAGGGTCGGCGACGAGCGGCTGCGAAAGCCTCAGTGCCCACCACCATCCAGAGCCTTCAACTCGCTCACCAGCGCACTGGCCATTTCAGCGCCGTCGCCGTAAAGCATCCGCGTGTTGTCCTGGTAGAACAGCGCATTCTCGATACCTGCGAAGCCGGTGCCCTTGCCGCGCTTGATGACGATGGTGTTCTTCGAGTTGGCGACATCGAGAATCGGCATACCGTAGATCGGCGAGGCCGGATCGGTCTTGGCCACCGGGTTCACCACGTCGTTCGCACCGATGACCAGCGAAACGTCGGTGTTGGGGAACTCGGGGTTGATGTCGTCCATGTCGGCGATGAGGTCGTACGGCACGCCCGCCTCGGCCAGCAGCACGTTCATGTGGCCGGGCATGCGGCCGGCGACGGGATGGATGGCGAACTTCACCTTCACCCCGCGCTCCATCAGCTTCTGCGTGAGTTCCCAGATCTTGTGCTGCGCCTGCGCCACGGCCATGCCGTAGCCGGGCACGATCACCACGCGTTCTGCGTAGGCCATCATCGCGGCGACGTCGCCGGCTTCGATGGGCTTCTGCGACCCGCTGATTTCCTGCGCCTGCCCGCCTCCGCCGAAGTTGGAGAACAGCACGTTGCGGATCGGCCGATTCATCGCCTTGGCCATCAGCTGCGTGAGCAGCGTGCCGGCCGCGCCGACCATGGTGCCGGCGATGATCAACGCCTCGTTGCCCAGCACGTAACCTTCGAACGCAACGGCAAGGCCGGTAAGCGCGTTGTACAGCGAGATCACCACCGGCATGTCGGCGCCGCCGATGGGCAGCGTCATCAGCACGCCCAGCGCGAGCGCGAGCACGAAGAACGCGACGATCGCCGGCGTGGACAGCGAGTGCACGACGATGCCGCCCACCACTACCATCGCCAGGAACACGGCGAGGTTGAACAGCTGCTGCCCCGGAAATACGACGCGCTTGTCGAGGCGGCCGTCGAGCTTGGCCCACGCGATGATCGAACCCGACAGCGACACCGCGCCGATCGCCGCACCGACGACCGCCAGCACCAGCGCCGTCGGCGAAGGCGCCTGGCCTTGCGCCGAGAAACGCAGCAGTTCGACCGCGCCGATCGCCGCCGCCGAGCCGCCGCCCATGCCGTTGTAGAGCGCGACCATCTGCGGCATGTCGGTGATGGCGACCTTCTTGCCGGAGATCCACGCCGCCGCCGTGCCGATGACCAGCGCGGTCACGATCAGCGGAAGATTGTGCAGTCCCGGCAGCAGGAAGGTGGCGACGGTGGCGATCACCATGCCGAGGCCGGCCCAGCGGATGCCGCTGCGCGCGGTCACCGGCGAGGCCATGCGTTGCAGACCGAGCAGGAAGAGCGTTGCGGCGACGAAGTAGCTGGCGGACGCGACCCAGATGAGCGCGCTCATGCCTTGCCCTCGGGCTTGCGGCTGGCCTTGAACATTTCCAGCATCCGCTCGGTGACGACGTAACCGCCGGCGGCGTTACCCGCGCCCAGCAGCACGGCGAGGAAGCCGATGGCCTTCTCCAGCGTGGTGTCGGCGTGGCCGAGCACCACCATCGCGCCGATGAGCACGATGCCGTGGATGAAGTTGGATCCCGACATCAGCGGCGTGTGCAGGATCACCGGCACGCGCGAGATGATCACGTGGCCGGCGATCGCCGCCAGCATGAAGATGTACAAAGCCACGAACCCGTCGCCCATCAGCCATCCCCAGCGAATTGTCATCCGCATCATAACCGCGGATGAATGCGGCGCCAGTCGTGTCAACCGCCCCGCACGCCGGGCGTTCCCCTTCCCGCAAGGCCCACCCGGGCCGAAGGCGAGGAAGGGACGATGACGCACGCAGGCTCCGCCGCCGCCCTTGGCACGACCATTAACCCGGACCCCGTATGCTCCGACGCGTGAATCGCGAGATCGAAGACGACGTGCCGTCCGTTTCGGCGGCCGACGCGCACGCCCGCGCCGCCGCCGAAGGCTCCGCCCCGGAGCCTGACGCGGCGCCGGTGCGGTTGCCGGCATCGCTGGAGGAATTCCTGGCGGGCATCGGCACGCGTGCGTTCCGTTTCGCCGAACTGGGCCTGCGCCATCGCGACGACGCGCTCGACGCGGTACAGGACGCGATGATGAAGATGCTCGGCTACCGCGAGCGGCCGGCGGCGGAATGGACGCCGCTGTTCTGGAGCATCCTGCGCAGCCGCATCGTCGACATCCAGCGTCGCCGCACGTTCCGCCTGCGCTGGCTGATGCCCGCGCCGGAACGCGAGGAAAGCGCCTTGGACTGGGCCGACGACGCACCCGATCCCTCGCGTGCGCATGAAGGCCGCGAGGCCTACGGCAAGCTTGCCGATGCGCTGGGCACCCTACCGACCCGGCAACGCGAAGCGTTCACGCTGCGCGTGCTGGAAGAACTCGACGTCGCCACGACCGCGCGGGCGATGGGTTGCAGCGAAGGCGCGGTGAAGACCCATCTGTCGCGCGCACGCGAAGCGTTGCAGCGGCAACTGGAGGATTGGCGATGACATCCCGCAAGCACGACACGACAGGCACCAGATCATGAGCTCCCACGACGATCGCTTCGACCATGCCATGCGCGAGCTGCACGCGCAGGCGGTCTCGCAGGTGTCCTCCGCGACCCGCGCGCGCCTGCGCGGTGCCCGCCAGGCGGCGGCGCGACCGGGCGAGCAGCGCGAGACGCGACGCGGCTTCAACTGGGTGCTGGGTAGCGGACTGGCGGCGGTGTTCGCCGTCGCCATCGGCCTGCAACTGCGGCCCGCGCAGACGTCGTTGCCGACCAACGCTACGGCGCCTGCCATCGCCCGCGCGGACACGCCGGCGAGTCCGACCGCTTTCGACGCCGACACCGCGGTTGCCGCGCTCGACGAAAACCCCGACCTGTACCTGTGGCTGGCGTCCAATGGTGACGCCGTGGCCTCCCTGGAGCCGTGACATGCGCAACGCCCTGACCTCACTCGCCTTCGCATTGATGATCGCCAGCGCCCCGGCACTGGCGGCCGATCCGCCCGTCCCGCCCGCCGCACCCGTTTCGCCCGCCGCCAAGCCGCTACCGGCGTGGGACCAGCTGACGCCCGCGCAGCGCGAGACGCTGCTGGCCCCGATGCGCGATCGCTGGAACACGCAGCCCGACGAACGCGCGCGCATGTTCGAACGCGCGCAGCGCTGGCAGCAGATGACGCCCGAACAACGCCAGCGTGCGCGCCACGGCATGCAGCGCTGGGAAAGCATGAGCCCCGAACAGCGCGAGCAGACCCGCGCCCTGTTCGCGAAGATGCGCACGCTCGACGAACCGCAGCGCAAGGCGCTGAAGGACAAGTGGCGTGCGATGTCGCCCGAGGAGCGCAAGGTCTGGGTGCAGGCCAACCCGGCGCCCGCCGACATGCCGCCGGGCCCGCCGCCGCGGGATCGGTAACTCCCGAGCGTCATCCCGGCGAAAGCCGGGACCCAGGCACCAAACACATGGGCACTTCGTCAGCGACAAACCACGTTCACCGTCATTCCAGCGAAAGCTGGAACCCATGGTGATTCTGCTTCTGCACTCCGCGAACCCCCAGAACCCGTAGTCCCACCCCGCACCCGGCCACGCCTTCCGCTACGATGCGGAAAAAACCGGGACGGGGAGCAGCGATGGCGGGCATCACCATTGGCGTGGCAAGCGAAACCGCAAGCGGCGAGCGCCGCGTCGCACTGACGCCCGAAACCTGCAAGAAACTCGTCGCCCGTGGCGCGAAGGTACGCGTCCAGCGCGGAGCGGGAAGCGCGTCCTCCTTCACCGATGACGCCTACGTCGAAGCCGGCGCCGAACTCGTCGCCGATGCCGATGCCGCCCTGCGCGAAGCCAACCTCGTCCTGTGCGTGCAGCCGCCGTCCCCATCGACGCTGATGGGCCTGCGCGATGGCGCGGCGCTCGTCGGCCTGCTCGCGCCGCAGGCCGATGCCGCCCGCGGCGAAGCGATCAACGCGCGCCACCTCCTCGCCTTCCCGCTCGAACGCCTCCCGCGCACCACGCGTGCGCAGGCGATGGACGTGCTCAGCTCGCAGGCCGGCATGGCCGGCTACAAGGCGGTGCTGATCGCCGCGCAGCTCGCGCCGCGTTTCTTCCCGATGCTCACCACCGCCGCCGGCACGATCCGCCCCTCGAAGGTGCTGATCGTCGGCGCCGGCGTCGCGGGCCTGCAGGCGATCGCCACCGCCAAGCGCCTGGGCGCACAGGTGGAAGGTTTCGACGTGCGCCCGGAAACGCGCGAGCAGATCGAATCGCTCGGCGGACGCTTCCTCGACCTGGGTGTCAGCGCCGCGGGCGAAGGTGGTTACGCGCGCGCGCTCACCGACGAGGAACGCGCCGAACAGCAGCGGCGTCTGGCCGAGCACCTGAAGAACGTCGACGTGATCGTCTGCACCGCGGCGGTGCCGGGTCGTCCCGCGCCGAAGATCATTACTGCCGCGATGGTCGCGGGCATGCGCCCGGGCAGCGTGATCGTCGACCTCGCCGCGGAAACCGGCGGCAACTGCGAACTCACGCGTCCGGGCGAGAACACCGAAAGCGGTGGCGTCGTGATCGCCGGCCCGCTCAACCTCGCCAGCATGGGCGCGGTGCACGCCAGCGAGATGTACGCACGCAACGTGTTCAATTTCGTCAGTCTGTTCGTTACCGAAGCTGCCTCGGGCGAAGGCAGGCTGGCGCTCGACTGGGACGACGAATTGCTGGCGAAGACGGTGTGGCCGGAGCGCGTGGTGGCTGCGGTTGCCGCAACGGCGGCGACGTAAGGCGTTCGTGTAGCCCGGGTAAGCGAAGCGCACCCGGGGTGAACGTGACAGCTCCCGGGTGCGCTTCGCTTACCCGGGCTACGGAAGCAATGGCATCGTAGGAAGTGCACCGGTTTCGCTACGCGAAACCCATCCTACGTTGCGTGGCCGCGAGAGAGCGCCGACGCGGATCCAGCGTTCGCTGGAACGGCAGGCTTCAGCGTGTCGCCGAAGCCCGATCCAGATGGCGCTTCACCTGTCGCATCGCCTCGTCGAACGCGGTCCGTTCGGCGCCGATGGTCAGGCGTCCCGCGCCGGCCAGAGCGGCCAGCTCTTCGGCCGAAGCGACCAGCACGCGCAGGCCGCGGCGGTTCACCAGGAGGTATCGCGAACTCAGCGGGCTCAGCCACGCGACCTTCACCGCCGTGCTTTCGCCCTCCGGATTGGTCAGGCGCAGCCAGTCGCCCACGTCCAGCGTGCGCATGCGCTCGGCCAGCAGCGGATCGTGGCGGACCGAGTCGGTGTCGGTGTCGCCGCCAAGCCAGGCGCGACGCTCGGTTTCACCCGCATCGTCTTCCGGCATCGCCAGCGGTTCGGCCGGCGCATGGCGGCGCGGCGTGTCCGGTGTGGACAGCGCGCGCACCAGTCCGGCCATGCCGTGCTGCGCGGCGCTGTCGTCCAGGCCCGAACTGGCGAGGCAGTCGATGATCGCCGGCTGCAGGGCCAGCAACTGGTCGGCCAGTTCGCGACCACGGCCTTCCTCGGCCAGGCGGTCGGCCATCACCAGTGCATCGCCGAGCGCGATCGCTTCGGCGTGGCGGCGCTGGTCGGTGTTCTCGCGCAGCAAGGTCTGCACGACGTGGTGGCGCCACGGCATCGCGAGGAAATCCGCGACTGCCTGCGTCAGCGTCGAATCGGTCAGGCGCTCTTCCAGGGCCGACTCGGCCTGCGCGCGCGCGGCGCCGAGGCGTTCGCGACCGTAGGTGGCCTTGGCGGCGCGCTGTTCCTGCAACTCGAAACGTCGGCGCTGCTGCGCCAGCACGGCGTCGAGTTCGGCATGCGCCATCTCGAACACCGCGAGGTCTTCGTTGTAGTCGGCGACGATGCGCTGCGAAATCTCGGTGGCGCGATCGAGCAGTTCGCGATCCTGCGGCGTCTCGCCATCGTTGCCTTCGCAGGCTTCGGTGATGGCGTCGAGCAGGCGACGCGCCGGATGCTCGCGCTTCACGAACACGGCGTTGTCGGTCAGCGCGACCTTCACGTACGGCAGCACGAGGCGCGCGTACAGGCGGCGCGCACGATCCTGCAGCGCGTTGTGGTGGAACAGCGAGTCGAACAGCATCGCGACCAGGTCGATCGCGTCTTCCTCTTCGGGACTGAAGCACGCCTGGTCGGGGTTGAGCCCGAGTCGGCGCGCGCCGTCCTGCAGATGGTCGCGAATGGTTTCGCCGAGGCGGCCGGTGACGGCCAGCGCGCGCGCGAATGCATCCGGCGGTTCGGCCTGGAGCAGCGAGGCGACGCTGAGGATCTCGTCCACGCGCATCTCGCGACGCTGCATGACCGGGCGATCGCTCGCGTGCATGCCGGTGCCGCTGGAGGCGACGTCGCCGCGCGAGATCGATTCGCGCCACGCATGAAGCTGGCCGCGAAGCTGCGCCAGTTCCTGCGCCATCGCCGCGATGTCCTGCTGCGACATCGGCGGACCGGACGGACGCGCGCCAGGCTCGCCGACCATGCCCGGGACGGGACCGTAACCGCCGCCGGGGCCACCGAAGCCCTCCGGCGTCGCGTAGCCGCCGCCGTAGCCACCCACGGGTGCGGTGCCGCCGCCATCGCCACCGCGGCGGACTTCTTCCGGCGGACGCGGCGCGACCGGCGCGCCGTAACCGGAGCTGCCCAGCAGCGCGTTCACGCGCGCGTAGAGGTCGCCGAGCAGGCGGATCAGGTCGGTTTCGTAATGACGGAACAGCCGGCCGCGCAGCGTGTCCGGCACCTGCGCGTCCTGCAGCGTCTGCGAGAACGCGGTGACCAGGCGCTCCGGGCCGATCGGGTTCATTCCCGCCGGCACGCGCAGCGATTCGGACAGCGCCTCCAGGCGGCCCTGCAACGTGTCCAGCGGGCGGGCGAAGCGCGCCACCAGCGACTCGTTCAGGCGGCCGCTGGCCAGTTCGTATTCCAGCTGCTGTTCATCGAGCAGGCGCAGCGGGACGTCGCCGCCGCTGCGGATGCGCAGGGCGCGGAAATCGTCGAAGGCCTGCGCGATCTGCTGGCGGAACTTCATGACGTGCGAGGCCTGGTGCTGACGGAGCACCCACAACGCCGCCTGTTCCTCATAATGGTTGGTCTTGCCGTCGCCCTTGAGCGCGGCGACCTTCAGGGCATCTTCCACCGGCCCATACAGCGTGCCCGGCAGGCCGCCGAGGACCTCCAGGGACAAACGCTTGATTTCCTCGAGCACGCGCAAGGGATCGGTACGCGAGGCTTGAGCGACGCCGTGCGGGTAGCCGGACACTGCGATGTTCCCCTGTTCCTAGGACCAGATCTGCCGCTCGCCGGCAGTTCCCCGGCGCATAGTGGCAAGATACGACACCGTCTTGCAGGACCACGTTGAACAATTGTGACTGATGTCGCTAAACACTTCTGACTCCCGACAAATCGACCTGGCCCTGGCCGGCCTGGACGCCCGCCGGTCGGTGCCGCCGAAGCAGCTCGGCGAGCCTGCTCCCGACCCCGACACCCTCCTGCGCATGCTCCAGTCGGCCGTCCGCGTGCCCGACCACGGCAAGCGGGTGCCTTTCCGGTTCCTGAGCTTCCGGGGCGATGCCCGGCACGCGTTCGGTGAACTCCTGGCCGCCCGCAGCCGCGAGCGCGACCCGGAGGCCAGCGAAGCGGTGTTCGAGAAGGACCGGAGCCGATTCTCGCACGCCCCGCTCGTCGTGGCGGTGATCGGACGCTTCGGCCCGGACGAAAAGATTCCTGAATCCGAGCGGTTCTCGACCGCCTCCTGCGTCTGCTTCGCCCTGCTCCAGGCTGCCCAGGCGCTGGGCTTCGCCGGCATCTGGCTGACCGGCTGGCTCGCCTACGACCCGGAAGTGGACCGCTGGCTGGGCCTGGGCGAGGACGAGCGCGTCGTCGGCTACATCCATATCGGTACGCCGAAGCTGGACGCGCCGGAACGCGAGCGCCCGGACCCGCGCGAGCTCCTGACCGAATGGAGCCCGACGTGAGCGTCCCCGCCGCCGCCAATGCCGCCGGGACGTTGTACCTGGTCGACGCGAGCATGTACGTCTTCCGCGCCTGGCACTCGATGCCCAACGAGTTCCACGACACGGAAGGCTGGCCGACCAATGCCGTGCACGGCTTCGCGCGCTTCCTGCTGGAACTGCTCGACCGCGCGCGTCCGCAGCACATCGCCATCGCCTTCGACGAGGCGCTGGACTCGTGCTTCCGCAACACGCTCTACCCGGCCTACAAGGCCAATCGCGAATCCGCGCCGGAAGAACTGCGCCGGCAGTTCGTCCACTGCCGCACGCTGTGCGCGGCGCTGGGACTGGCGGTGCTCGCGCATGGCGAATACGAGGCCGACGACCTGATCGGCAGCGCGGTGGCGTCCTCGCGCGCGCACGGGTTCCGCTCGGTGATCGTGTCCGCCGACAAGGACCTGTCGCAGTTGCTGGGCGATCACGACGAGCAGTGGGACTTCGCCAAGGGCCAGCGCTGGGGCGCGGCCGGCGTGCCCGAGCGCCATGGGGTGCATGCGCACCAGATCGCCGACTACCTCGCGCTCACCGGCGACGCGGTCGACAACATTCCGGGCGTGCCGGGCATCGGTTCGAAGACGGCGGCCGCACTGCTGGGCCATTTCGGCACGCTCGACGCACTGCTCGAACGCGTCGAGGAAGTCCCGTTCCTGCGCCTGCGCGGCGCCGCGTCGACCGCTGCGAAGCTTCGCGCGCATCGCGAGCAGGCGCTGCTGTGCCGGCAACTGACGACGATCGCGCTCGATGCGCCTCTGGGTGAAACCTCATTGCACTTCACGCGCGGCAATGCCGATGCGGCGATCCTCGGCGCGCTGTGCGACTCGCTGCGCTTCGGTCCGATGACGCGTCGCCGGCTGTACCAGTCGGCAGGGCTCGACTTCGCCCCGTCACAGGCTACGTAATAGCATCCACTGAATCACCAAGATCATCCGCACCGCATGAACGCCAAGCCCGACGGCCACGACGACGAACCGCTGGAAACGCTGTATGAAGGCCCGTGGCTGCGCATGCTGCGGCGTGGTCGCTGGGAATACGTCGAGCGCACGACGGGCGAAGGGCTGGCGGTGATCGTCATCGCCGTCACGCCGGAGGACAAACTGCTGTTCGTCGAGCAGTACCGCATCCCGCTGGGTGCGCCGACGATCGAAATGCCCGCGGGCCTGGTCGGCGACGACCACTCCACCGACACGCTGGAATCAGCCGCGGGGCGCGAGCTCATCGAGGAAACCGGCTGGGCCGCGCAACGGCTGGAAGTGCTGCTGATCGGCCCGACCTCGGCCGGCATGAGCAGCGAACGCATCGCCTTCGTACGCGCGCGCGGCCTGACGCGCGTGGGTGCCGGCGGCGGCATCGACAACGAGAACATCACCGTACACGAAGTCCCGCGCGCGCAGGCGCCGGCGTGGCTCATGCAGAAGCAGCGCGAAGGCTACGAGCTGGATCTCAAGCTCTGGGCCGGGTTGTGGATGCTTGAGCACAATCCGGATGGTTCGCCGGCCGGTTGAACTTCGGATTTGTAGCCCCGGGTAAGCGAAGCGCACCGCGCCTCGGGGCAATCCGGTCGTAGTAGCGGTGAACGCGCCGCAGCGCGTTGCACCGCCAAAGTGCGAGGTTTCCTGCTACTCAGTCCCGGGTGCGCTCCGCTTACCCGGGCTACAGGATTAGGTACTTCAGGCGTACTTGTCGGTCGCACGCACCAGCGCGTCGACGTTCTCCGCCTCGAACGCGGAATGGCCGGACGCCGGCGTGATCTCCAGCTCCGCCTTCGGCCACGCCTTCTTCAGATCCCACGCGTTCGCGACGGGGCACACCACGTCGTAGCGGCCGTGAACGATCACACCAGGGATGTCGGCGATGCGATGCGCGTCGCGCAGCAACTGGTCGTCGGCTTCGAAGAAGCCGCTGTTGACGAAGTAGTGGTTCTCGATGCGCGCGAACGCGAGCGCGAACTGCGGGTCCTCATGGCTCGCCGCGAAATCAGGATCGACGTGCAGGAAGCTCGTCGCACCTTCCCACACGCTCCACGCCTTGGCCGCGGCCACGCGCGTGGCTTCGTCGGAGGAGGTCAGGCGGCGATGGAACGCGCTGATGAGGTCGTGGCGTTCGACCACCGGGATCGCGGACAGGTAGTGCTCCCACGCATCCGGGAACAGACGCGACGCGCCCTCCTGGTAGAACCATTCCAGTTCCCAGCGACGCAGCATGAAGATGCCGCGCAGCACCAGTTCGGTCACGCGCTCCGGATGCGCCTGCGCATACGCCAGCGCAAGCGTCGAGCCCCATGAGCCGCCGAACACCTGCCAGCGATCGATCCCCAGCTTCGCGCGCAGGCGTTCGATGTCGGCGACCAGGTCCCAGGTGGTGTTGTCGACCAGGTCCGCGTGCGGCGTCGAGCGCCCGCTGCCGCGCTGGTCGAACAGCACGATGCGGTAGCGCGACGGATCGTGGAAGCGCCGCATCTTCGCGCTGCAGCCCGCACCCGGACCGCCGTGCAGCAGCACGACCGGCTTGCCGTCGGGATTGCCGCACTGTTCGAAGTAGAGCGTGTGGCGATCGTCGACCTTCAGGGTGCCGCTGTCGAAGGGTTCGATCTCGGGGTAGAGCGTGCGCATCGCGGGGCCTCGCGGAACTCGGGGAACAGAGGTTGAAAAACAGAGGGCGGAAATTCTAACGCGTGCCGTAATGACGACCTTTTCTTGCCGAACGATTTTTTAAGAACCGTCCGATTGGGGGTGCGATAGGCCGCGGGTTTACTGCGCTCCCCGGCGAGTGCCGGGATGCCCCTCCATAAGGAACACCCCGTGAAGAAGTCTTTCATCGTCCTGGCGCTCGCCGCCGCCCCCCTCCTGGCCAATGCCGCCGAATCCAACGGCATCGGCTACACCTATGCCCAGCTCGACTACGTCTACCAGGACGGCGTGAACGGCCACGGCATCAACTTCTATCCGAACGGCGGCGTGCTGAGCGGTTCGTACGCGTTCACCGACAACATCTTCGGCACGGCCAGCTACAGCGCCGTCGAAGACTCGCGCGACCACGGCAAGTTCAAGAACCCGGGCTGGACGGTCGGCATGGGCCTCAACACTCCGATCGGCGCGAACGCCGACTGGGTCTCGCAGATCTCCTACGCCGACAGCGACGCGCGCGTGAAGCTGCGTGAAAGCTACTGGGGCTGCACCGACTGCCGCGAAAACCTGAACTACCAGGGCGGCACGATCAGCACCGGTGTGCTGGGCCGCGTCGTGGACGGCCTGACCGCCAACGCCTACCTGGGCTACGAAGACTACAACCACCACTACGACGGCAATTTCTACGCCGATTTCGGCATGGTCTACAGCTTCAATCCGACCTGGGGCCTGCACGGCGGCCTGCGCCTGGCCGAAGGCGTCGACACCTACACGGTCGGCTTGCGCGCGAGCTTCTAAGCGCTGCTGTTTCCTCGTCAAGCATGGAAAGGGCCCGCATCGCGGGCCCTTTCCTCTTGTGCGGCGATTTGTGTAACGACCACGCCGTCACGTGCGTCCGAGCGTGACGCGATCGCGCCGCTCCCAGTCCTGCACCGTCTCGATTTCTTCCAGCCCTGCATTCGCGAAAATTTCGCGCACCGCTGCGCCCTGATCCCAGCCGTGCTCGACGAGCAGCCACGCGCCGTCATGCAGATGTGCGGGCGCGTCGGCGGCGATGCGCCGGATGTCGTCGAGTCCGTCTTCGCCCGAGGCCAGCGCACTCGCCGGTTCGAAGCGCAGGTCGCCCTGCGTCAGGTGCGCGTCGTCCCGCGCGATGTAGGGCGGATTGCTCGCGATGAGGTCGAAGCGTTCCCCGGCGAGCGGGCCGAACCAGTCGCCCTCGCGGAACTCCACGCGCGACAACCCCAGCGCCATTGCATTGCCCTGCGCGATGGCGAGCGCCGCCGCGCTGGCGTCCGTCGCCACGACCTGCGCGAGCGGGCGCTCGAAGGCCATCGCCAGCGCGATCGCGCCCGTGCCCGTGCCCAGGTCCGCCACGCGCAGCGGCCGGCCTTCGGGCAGGCGCTCGAGGGCGAGTTCGACCAGGCGCTCGGTTTCGGGCCGCGGAATCAGCGTGGCCGGTGTCACCGCGAGGTCGAAGCGCCAGAAGCCGCGGTGCCCAATCAGGTAAGCGATCGGTTCGCCAGCCAGGCGCCGGTCGAGCAGCCGTTCGAATCCGGCGACCTTCTCGGCCGGCGGCACGTCGTCGCGGTGCGTGTAAAGCCAGGTCGGTCCCACGCCCAGCGCGTGGGCGAGCAGGCGTTCGGCCTCGGCGCGGGCCTCATCGCCCGGGAGGCGGCGCGCGGCGGCGGCCAGGAGCTGGCCCACGGTGGCCGCTGGGTCGTTGGTTCGGGGAGCATCGTGCATCGCGGCATTTTCGCGTGCCGCCGGGCCCAGCGGCAGCCCTTGCGACCTGCTCCGGGGCCCGCATGTCGAAATAGACGTAGTCCTATCGGTCGAAAGTATTGATAGACAAAAACTATTAGATCAATTCCATCAATCAACTTGATGGATTGGATTGGCATCCTTACCCTGTTCTCACTGGTTTTCACCCTCACCCACCCCGCCAAAGGAACCTCCCGATGTCGCTGATCAACACCGAAGTCCTGCCGTTCAAGGCCACTGCCTATAAGAACGGCGAGTTCATCGAAGTCACCAATGCCGACCTGAAGGGCAAGTGGTCCGTCGTGTTCTTCTACCCGGCCGACTTCACCTTCGTCTGCCCGACCGAGCTGGGCGACCTGGCCGACAACTACGCCGCGTTCCAGAAGCTGGGCGTCGAAATCTACGGCGTGTCGACCGACACCCACTTCACGCACAAGGCGTGGCACGACACCTCCGACACGATCAAGAAGATCCAGTACCCGCTGGTCGGCGATCCGACGGGCGTGATCACCCGCAACTTCGGCGTGATGATCGAGGAAGCCGGCCTGGCCGATCGCGGCACGTTCGTGATCGATCCGGAAGGCAAGATCCAGATCGTCGAGATCAACGCCGGCGGCATCGGCCGCGATGCGGGCGAGCTGCTGCGCAAGGTCAAGGCCGCGCAGTACGTCGCCGCGCACCCGGGCGAAGTCTGCCCGGCCAAGTGGAAGGAAGGCGAGCAGACCCTGAAGCCGTCGCTGGACCTGGTCGGCAAGATCTGACGACCGCACGCCGCGCCCTGTCCGCAGGGCGTGGCCGGAGGGGGCGGACCGCACGCGTCCGCCCTGCTCCACCGCCTCCGCGCGAGGCCGTTCGGTCAGGCGCTGACCACTTTTTTTGAATGTCGCGACGTTCGGGGCTCTCCCTCCCTCCGCCCGGGCGCTCGCGGCGTTCATCCCGAAGAAACCATTGGAGCCGTCGCATGTTGGATGCCGATCTCAAGACCCAGTTGAAGGCCTATCTCGAAAAGGTCACGCAGCCGATCGAGCTCGTCGCCTCGCTCGACGATGGCGAGAAGTCGCGCGAGCTGGAAGGCTTGCTGCAGGACATCGCCTCGCTCTCCGACAGGATTTCCTATTCGCGTCGCGACGACGACGCGCGCCGCCCGTCCTTCGCGATCAACCGCGCCGGCACGGACGTGGGCGTGCGCTTCGCGGGCATTCCGATGGGCCACGAGTTCACCTCGCTCGTGCTGGCCCTGCTGCAGGTCGGCGGTCATCCGTCCAAGGCCGCGCCGGAACTGCTCGAACAGGTGCGCGACCTGGAAGGCGAATACCACTTCGAAACCTATTTCTCGCTCTCGTGCCAGAACTGCCCGGATACCGTGCAGGCGCTGAACCTGATGAGCGTGATCAACCCGAACATCCACCACGTCGCCATCGACGGCGCGCTGTTCCAGGACGAAGTCGAACAGCGGCAGATCATGTCGGTGCCGACCGTACTGCTCAACGGCCAGCCGTTCGACCAGGGCCGCATGACGATCGAACAGATCGTGGCCAGGCTCGACACCGGCGCTTCGCAGCGCGATGCGGAGAAGATCAAGGCCAAGGACGCATTCGAGGTGCTCGTGATCGGCGGCGGTCCGGCTGGTGCGGCAGCGGCGATCTACGCCGCGCGCAAGGGCATCCGCACTGGCGTCGCGGCCGAGCGTTTCGGCGGCCAGGTGCTGGACACGATGGCGATCGAGAACTTCATCTCCGTCACCTACACCGAAGGTCCGAAGCTCGCCAGCGCGCTGGAACAGCATGTGCGCGAGTACGACGTGGACATCATGAACCTGCAGCGTGCGAGCAGGCTGATCCCGGCGAACGAGCCCGGCGGGCTGATCGAAGTGCAACTGGAGAACGGCGCCTCGCTGAAGTCGCGCAGCGTCGTGCTGTCGACCGGTGCGCGCTGGCGCCAGATGAACGTGCCTGGCGAGCAGGAATACAAGAACAAGGGCGTGGCCTATTGCCCGCACTGCGACGGCCCGCTGTTCAAGGGCAAGCGCGTGGCGGTGATCGGCGGCGGCAATTCGGGCGTCGAGGCCGCGATCGACCTCGCAGGTATCGTCGCGCACGTCACGCTGATCGAGTTCGACGCGCAGCTGCGCGCCGACGAAGTGCTGCAGCGCAAGCTGCGTTCGCTGAAGAACGTCGACGTGATCGTCAGCGGCCAGACGACCGAAGTGCTCGGCGATGGCCAGAAGGTCACCGGTCTGGTCTACAAGGACCGCATCGAAGGCGACGCGCACCGCGTCGCGTTGGATGGCGTCTTCGTGCAGATCGGCCTGCTGCCCAACACCGAATGGCTGAAGGGCGCCGTGGCGCTGTCGCCGCGCGGCGAGATCGAAGTCGATTCGCACGGCCGCACCTCGGTGCCGGGCGTGTTCGCCGCCGGCGATGCCACGACCACGCCGTTCAAGCAGATCGTGATCGCGATGGGCGAGGGCTCGAAGGCCGCGCTGAGCGCCTTCGACCACCTGATCCGCACCAGCGTACCGGCGCAGACCACCGCCGCCGCGGCTGCATGACGCAACCGCGCCCTTCTTCCGCTTGCAGGGGAAGGGCGCGGGGTTGATGCTTCACCCTCCACGCAGCATCCACGCAGTTTTTGACGCGAGGGACCCGCCTTGAACCTGCGCGATCTCAAGTACCTGGTGGCCCTGGCCGACCACAAGCATTTCGGCCGCGCCGCCGCGGCCAGCTTCGTCAGCCAGCCGACGCTGTCGACCCAGATCAAGAAACTCGAGGACGAACTCGGCGTCGCGCTGGTCGAACGCGCGCCGCGCCGCGTGATGCTCACGCCGGTCGGGCGCGAAGTCGCCGAGCGCGCGCGCAAGGTCATCGCCGATGTCGAGCAGATGGCGGAGATCGCGCGCCGCAGCCAGGATCCCGAGGCGGGAACGGTGCGGCTGGGGCTGTTTCCCACGCTCGGTCCGTATCTTTTGCCGCATGTCGTGCCGCGCTTGCGCCAGCGCTTCCCGCGCCTGGAACTGCTGCTGATCGAAGAGAAGACCGACCAGATCCTGCAGCGCCTGCGCGATGGACGGCTGGACGCGGGCCTGCTCGCATTGCCCATCCACGACGACCAGCTGCACGTGGAAACGCTGTTCGACGAACCCTTCCTGCTGGCCGTGCCGCAGCAGCACCCGATGGCCGAACAGGATTCGCTGGAACTCCACGATCTCGACCACCAGCATCTGCTGCTGCTCGAGGAAGGCCATTGCCTGCGCGACCAGGCGCTCGACGTGTGCCATATGGCCGGCGCCGACGAACGCGACGGCTTCCGCGCCACCAGCCTGGAAACGCTGCGCCAGATGGTCGCCGCGGGTGTCGGCATCACCTTGCTGCCGGTGCTTGCCGTGCAGCCGCCTGTGCCGTCCTCGCCCGACATCCACCTGCTGCGTTTCCGTGGCGAACCGCCCCACCGGCAGATCGCGATGGTGTGGCGTCGCAGTTCGGCGATGGGCGATTTCCTGATGCAGCTCGCCGGCGAATTCCGCAAGCTTCCCGAGCAGCTGTTGCGCCCGCCGCAGCCGGTGCCGTCGCAGGATAGCCGGCTCTAGATCACTCCATCTGCGTCTGCCCAAGCCGATAGCGCGTAAGCAGCGTCGTACTCACCAGCATGACGACGACCAGCGCCGTGCAGCCGGCGTGCACGCGCCGGTTGGTGGTGCATGCGCACCACACCATCAGGCCGATTCCGAGCACCTGCACAAGGCGGAACGGCACGATAAGCGAACGCAGTCCCATCGCAGCCTCCAGCAAAAGCGCCCACGCGCCCGCGGCCGCAAGCAGGCCGAAGAACACCGTGCGCGTGTCGTAGTAATGGCGCTCCACGTCGATGGTGCCGTCGATGAGCTCCGGAAGCAGCACATGGCTGGCGATCACCAGCAGGGCCGGGCCGATCAGCACGAAGGCGAACCCTGTGTAGGTCCATTGCGCCACGCCGCGCATCATCCAGAACGACCACCACATCTGGATGTGCAGGCCGATCATCAGCACCAGCCACACCGCATGCAGCCAGTACGGCTTCACGCGCCGGCGCACCTGCACCATGTTGCCGATGCCCGCGAACAGCTGGGTCAGGCCCAGGCCGAGCACCATGGACACCATCACCGACAGGTAATTGAACGCGTCCATCGGCCCGACCTCGCAAGGTGGACAGCCCGGCGCGGCGCGCGCCGGTTTCAGTAATGCAACAGCGCGTGCAACGGAACGCCCTGCGGCCAGCGCGCACGCCCGTTCAATCCATCCAGTTCGATGAGCACGCTCGCGCCGACCAGCTGCGCGCCGAGCTTGCCCACCAGTTCGCGTGCGGCCGCTATCGTGCCGCCGGTGGCGAGCACGTCGTCGACGATCAGCGTGCGCTCCCCCGGGCGCAGCGCATCGTTGCGCGCCTGCAGGCGGTCGGTGCCGTATTCCAGTGCGTAGTCCACCTCGACCAGCGGCGGCGGCAGCTTGCCCGGCTTGCGCAGCGGGACGAAGCCGGCGTGCAGCTTCTGCGCCAGCGCCGCCCCGAAGATGAACCCACGCGATTCGATGCCGCACACCGCCTGCACCTCGCTGCCCTGCCACGGCTCGGCCATCGCATCGATGCAGCGCGCGAAACCGCCGGCATCGGCCAGCAGGGGGGTGACGTCGCGGAAGGTCACGCCGGGCTTGGGGAAGTCGGCGACGGCTCGGATCAGGGAGTCGAAATCGAAGGACATGGCACGGGCCCACCGAAGGGCGCGGGAGGGCGGGTCACGATACCCGAAACCGCCGTTCAGGCCGGAAGCCAGCCGTGGGAAGAATCCGGGGCCTCGTCGTCATCGTCGGCCAGTTCCCCAGGCTGGTTCAGCGGCAGCGCCTCGACGATGTCCTTCGCCTGCGGCCAGACGATGTCGGGCACGCAGACCAGGATCGTCCCGAACAGCGGCAGCTCGCCCATCCCGCCCGTCAGCGCCTCGCCCTGCAGGAAGACGGGGATTTCCTCGGCCTCCAGCGCATGCCGCACCAGGTGGGCGTCGATCAGGTTGGCGGCGTGGTAGACGACTTTCATGGCGGGCTCCGGGGGAAGAGGCTTGCGGACAGCATACGCCCGGCCTGAACACGCCGGTCCGTGCCTGCCGGGGTGACGGCGAGGGGACGGCGGGGATTTGCCGCACCGGCTAAACTTGCCGGTCTTCCCCGCCACGGCTCCACGCATGTCCGCTACGCCCCACCACGCCGCTCCCGCCACCGCCCCCGAAGCCGCCGCGCCCGCGAAGCAGGACTTCATCCGGCAGATCGTTCGCGAGGACCTGGCCAGCGGCAAGCACCAGGCGATCCGCACCCGCTTCCCGCCCGAGCCCAACGGCTACCTGCACATCGGCCACGCCAAGGCGATCTGCCTGGACTTCGGCATCGCCGCCGAGTTCGGCGGCGACTGCAACCTGCGCCTGGACGACACCAATCCGGTGAAGGAAGACCCCGAGTACGTCCGCGCCATCCAGGATGACGTGCGCTGGCTCGGCTTCGAATGGCACGACCTGCGCCACGCTTCGGACTACTTCGGCGTGCTGTTCCTGGCCGGCGAGAAGCTGATCCGCCAGGGCGACGCGTTCGTGTGCGACCTCACGCCCGAGCAGGTGCGCGAATACCGCGGCACGCTGACCGAGCCGGGCCGCGAATCGCCGTTCCGCAACCGCAGCGTCGAGGAGAACCTCGACCTGTTCCGCCGCATGCGCGCCGGCGAATTCCCCGACGGCGCACGCACGCTGCGCGCGAAGATCGACATGGCCAGCGGCAACATGAACCTGCGCGATCCCGCGCTGTACCGCATCAAGCACGTCGAGCACCAGAACACCGGCCACGAATGGCCGATCTACCCGATGTACGACTTCGCGCATTCGCTCAGCGACGCCGTCGAAGGCATCACGCATTCGCTGTGCACGCTGGAGTTCGAGGACCACCGCCCGCTGTACGACTGGTGCGTGGACAAGGTGGACCTGGCCAATTCGCCGGAACTGCTGGAACCGGTGCTGTCGAAGGGTTTCCCGAAGGAAGCCAGCAAGCCGCGCCAGATCGAGTTCTCGCGCCTGAACTTCAACTACCTGGTGATGAGCAAGCGCAAGCTGCTCGCGCTGGTGAACGAAGGCCTGGTCGATGGCTGGGACGATCCGCGCATGCCGACGCTGCAGGGCATCCGCCGTCGCGGCTACACGCCCAGCGCGCTGCGCCTGATGGTCGACCGCGTCGGCATCAGCAAGCAGAACTCGCTGCTGGACATCTCGATCCTGGAAGGCGCATTGCGCGATGACCTCGACGCCGCCGCCCAGCGCCGCATGGCGGTGATCGATCCGCTGAAACTGGTCATCACGAACCTCGCCGCAGATCACGAGGAATCGCTGACGTTCCCGAACCATCCCAAGGACGAGAGCGCCGGTACGCGCACCGTCCCGTTCTCCAGCGAGCTGTGGATCGAGCGCGAGGATTTCGAGGAAGTGCCGCCGAAGGGCTTCAAGCGCCTGATCCCGGGCGGCGAAGTGCGCCTGCGCGGCGCCGGCATCTTCCGTTGCGATGAAGTGATCAAGGACGGCGACGCGGTCGTGGAGATCCGCGGCGTGCTCGATCCCGAATCGCGCCCCGGCATGGCCGGCGCCGATCGCAAGATCAAGGGCACGATCCACTGGGTCAGCGCAAGGCACGCGGCGAAGGCCGAAGTGCGCCTGTACGACCGTTTGTTCGTCGTGCCGGATCCGGATAACGACGAAGGCGGCAAGACCTACAAGGATTACCTCAACCCGGAATCGCGCCGCGTCGTCACCGGTTATGTCGAACCGGCCGCCGCCAACGCGTCGCCGGAGCAGTCGTTCCAGTTCGAGCGCATCGGCTATTTCGTCGCCGATCGCTTCGATCATCGCAATGACGCCCCCGTGTTCAACCGCAGCGTCACGCTGCGCGACACCTGGGCCACGAAGGGCTGATCGAACCGAAGGAGCACGTCATGCGCCGCCTGCTGAACGCACTGCCGACCGCACTGCTGGTTTCGTCCCTGCTCGCGCTTGCCGCGTGCGCCGCGCCTTCGTCCGAAGGCGCGCACGCTGCAACGCCGCCGGCCGCCGACGCCCAGCCCGCCGCGCCGCAGCCGACGCGCGCGCCCGCGCCCGAGCCTGCGCCGAAGGAAGTCCGCAGCGAATCGGCCAATGCGCCGGTCAAGCTCGACTTCGCCTGCAAGACGGACTCGGACTGTGCGGTGAAGAACGTCGGCAACTGCTGCGGCGCCAAGCCCGCGTGCGTCAACGCGAACAGCCCGACCGATCCGGAAGGCGTGAAGGCCGAATGCGCTCGCAAGGGCATGATGTCGATGTGCGGCTTCAAGGCCATCGAGGGCTGCCAGTGCGTACAGGGCCAATGCAAGGACAAGATCGCCGAAGTGGAGATGGTGCACTGATGCTCTACGCGCAGGTTCACCTCACCCTGCCCGCCTGGGTCCACGAGTCGGTCGACACGCAGCGCCAGTACGTCGGCGACGCGGCGAAAGTCGAACTCGCCATCGCGCTGTCGCGCATGAACATCGAAGCCGGCAGCGGCGGTCCGTTCGGCGCGGCGGTGTTCGGGCCGGACGAACGCATCATCTCCGTCGGCGTGAACCGCGTTCTGCCGCATACGTGCTCGCTCGCGCATGCCGAGACGATGGCCTACATGCTCGCGCAGCAGCGCACGCAGCGCGCGCGACTCAACGAGGACGCCATCGGCGAACGCCTCGGGCCGATCACGCTGGCGACCTCCTCGCAGCCGTGCTGCCAGTGCTACGGCGCGACGATCTGGGCTGGCATCGACCGCCTGGTCATCGGCGCGCGCAGCGAGGACGTCGAAACGCTGACCGAGTTCGACGAAGGTCCGCTGCCGGCGGACTGGATCGGCGAACTCGAACGCCGTGGTATCGAAGTCGTGCGCGACGTGCATCGCGACCTGGCGCGCGACGTATTGCGCGCGTACGGCGAATCCGGCGGCGAGCGGTACTGAGCCGCATGACCCCAGGCGACGCCCTCCTCTGCTATTGCCGCCCCGGCTTCGAGCCCGAACTCGCGGGCGAACTGAGCGAGCGCGCGGCGCTGGCCGGCCATCCCGGTTACGCGCGCACCGAACGCAACAGCGGCTACGTCGAGTTCCTCGGCGCGGACGCAGCTGCGCTGACCCGCGCGCTTCCGTTCGCTTCGCTGATCTTCGCGCGCCAGAAACTCACGCGCATCGCGGAGCTGCGCGGACTCGACCCGAAGGATCGCATCACGCCGATCGTCCGCACGCTCGAAACCGTGCTGGGCAATTCGTACACCTTCGGCGAGCTGTGGGTCGAACATCCCGATTCCGACGAAGCCAAGCCACTGGCCGGCCTCGCGCGCAGCTTCGGCAATGCGTTGCGTCCGGCGCTCCGCAAGGGTGGCTGGCTCACGCAGTTCGACGATTCGCGTCGCGCGCGGCTGCACGTCGTGTTCCTGGCCGGCGACCATGCACTGCTCGCCGTCGGCGAAGCCGGCGACAGCTCGCCGTGGCCGCTCGGAATTCCTCGCCTGCGCATGCATGCCGATGCCCCCAGCCGTTCCGCGCTGAAGCTCGAAGAAGCGCTGATGGTGCTGTTGAACGAGAAGGAACGCGAGCGCCTGTTCCGCGAGGGCATGCGCGGCGCCGACCTCGGCGCGGCGCCCGGCGGCTGGAGCTGGGTACTGATGCGCCAGGGACTGCGCGTCATCTCGGTCGACAACGGCCCCCTGCAGGAGCAGCTGCTTGAAAGCGGCCGCGTCGAACATCTGCGCGAGGACGGCTTCCACTGGCATCCGCGCACGCCGCTGGACTGGATGGTGTGCGACATGGTCGAACAGCCGCGTCGCGTCGCCGAACGCATGGCGACGTGGATTCGCGAAGGCTGGTGCCGGCACACGATCTTCAACCTCAAGCTTCCGATGAAGAAGCGTTGGGACGAGACGCGGCTGTGCTTGTCGCTGTTCGAGGAGCAGGCCGAGAAGTCGTTGCAGATCCGCGCGCGGCAGCTCTATCACGATCGTGAGGAGATCACCGTTTTCGCCACCACGTCGCGCGAGTTCCGCTGACGCTGACGCAACGCTCACATGGGTGAACGTTGCGGCCTGAAATGCGTGTGAATTTACCTGTGGTTGATGTGCGCGGGTCTAGCGTCGGCCTCGCCATCCAAACAGGCGAGACGCACCATGAAATCAGCGCACGTTATTTCTCCCAAGCTGCTGGCGGTCGCGATCCTCGCGACGATCGGCATGGCCGGTCCTGCTGCCGCGCAGCGCACCCAGGCGCATCCGGCGGCATCGCAGCAGCAGGCCGAAGCGGCAGCTGCAAGCGCCTCCGACGCAGCCGAAACCGCACGAGATGCCGCGCAGAGCGCGCGCGATGCGACGCAGGCGACGAGCGGTGGCTACACCACCGTGCATCAGCAGGCCGATGCCGCCAATCGCGCCGCCAACAAGGCGACGAACGCATCGCACGCGGCGCACGACGCCACTTCGGCCGCGCAGTCGGCGGCCAATCCCGCCGTTCCTGCCGTGGAAGCCCAGCAGGCAGCGAGCGCGGCTGGCGCCGCCAGCATGCAGGCGCAGGACGCGGCCGACGCCGCGAACCAGGCTGCCTATCCGCCGGCTCCCGCACGTCCGATGACTCCGGCCACGACCTCCACCAGCGCCACCGCGCAGCAGCAGGTCAACGCGACCTCCAGCCCGCCGGATTCGACGCTCGCCAACAAGGTGAACTTCGATTCGCTCGACGCCAACCACGACGGCAACCTGACCCGCGCCGAGGTCAAGTCCGAAACGATGCTGAGCGCCGATTTCAATTCGATCGACGCCAACCATGACGGTCGCATCAGCAAGGCCGAGCTTGCCGGCGGTAAGTGATTCTCAAAAAGCCGCGGGCGATGGCGAACCCCTCCCGGCCGCCCTGGGAGGGGTTCGCTTTATTGGCCGGCCGCGTGACGCCAGAACGCGTGCGTGAGCGGCGGCAGTTTGCCGGCCAGTCCCAGCAGCGGGCCGCGCAACAACGTTGCGGCAACGCCGTCGTTCGAGAACAGACGGTTGATACCGTCGAATGCATGCGCCGACAGCGCGTTCTCGCTGCGCTGCGCGCGCGCCCATCGCGGCAGCCGCGCGGGAAGGTCGATCCCGCGCGAACGTGCATCCGAAAGTGTGCGGCGCAACGTCGCGACATCGCGCAATCCCAGGTTCACGCCCTGCCCCGCCAGTGGATGCACCGCGTGCGCGGCATCGC
>Ga0209257_1000739_pt1 | contig 49548 bp, 48 predicted proteins | sample AraplaCvi_mCL_r2_FD_184277 | JGI IMG/M metagenome (GOLD analysis project Ga0209257, IMG submission 184277) | Arabidopsis root microbial communities from North Carolina, USA - plate scrape MF_Cvi_mCL_r2 (SPAdes) (version 2) | ecosystem: Host-associated > Plants > Roots > Endosphere | place: USA...
CGCACGCTTCTCGCCCTCTCCGCCGCCGCGGCGGCCGCCCCGGCCTTCGCCGCGCCAACGGACCCGCTGGCCGGCGTGACGGTGATCAACGCCCTGGGCGGCCTGATCGACCCCAACTTCCCCGACCCGCCGCGCCCCGTGCTTACCCCCCGGATCCTCGCCGACGCCCGCGCGTCCGGCCTGACGGCCGTGAACTGGACCATCGGCTATGTCGCCGGGCCGGAGGAACCGTTCCAGAAGTCGGTGGCCGAGGTCGGCCAGTACGACGCCCTGATCCGCGCCCATCCCAAGGACGTGCTCAAGGTCCTCTCCGTCGCCGACATCGCTCGCGCCAAGGCGGAAAAGAAGGTCGGGATCATCTACGGCTTCCAGAACGCCGCCATGATGGGCGACGACGCGGCCCGCGTGGATATCTTCGCCGACCTCGGCGTCCGCATCGTCCAACTCACCTACAACCTGCGCAACCAGCTCGGCGACGGCTCCATCGTCCCCGAGGGCCGCGGCCTCACCGACTTCGGCCGCAAGGTGGTCGAGCGGCTGAACGCCAACCGCGTCATGGTCGATCTCAGCCACTCCGGCCGCCAGATCTGCCTCGACGCGGCGCAGGCGTCGAAACAGCCGATCTCCATCAACCACACCGGCTGCCGCGCGCTCGTCGACCTGCCGCGCAACAAGACCGACGAGGAGCTGCGCTTGGTGGCCGACAAGGGCGGCTTCGTCGGCATCTACTTCATGCCGTTCCTGAACCTCTCCGGCCACGCCCGCGCCGTCGACGTGGTGGCCCATATCGAGCACGCCCTGAACGTCTGCGGCGAGGACCATGTGGGCATCGGCACCGACGGCGGGACCACGCCGATCGACGACCTGGAGGCCTACAAGGAGGCGCTGCGCAAGGAGCACGAGGACCGCAAGGCCAAGGGGATCGCCGCGCCCGGCGAACGGGCCGACACCCACCCCTTCGTCGACGACCTGCGTGGCCCCGACCAGTTCCGCAAGCTCTACCGCCTGCTCGCCGAACGCGGCCACAAGCCCGCCCGCATCGAGAAGATCCTGGGCGGCAACTTCGTCCGCTACGCCCGGGACATCTGGGGCGGCTAGATTTCTTCTCCTCCCCCGACGGAGGAGGAGAGGGGCGCGCTCAACGCTTGCGGAAGCGCCGGGCCTCTGCCTCCAGCTTGCTCATCAGCGCGTCGGACTCTGCGCCCTCCGGCCGGAACGGCAGCTGGCCCGCCACGCCCCGGATCGCCAGCCAGAGCGGCGCGCTGAAATGGCCTAACATCCGCAGCGGCCGGCGCTTGTCGTCCAGCACGTCCCAGCCGGCGTCCTCGAATGCGAAGACCTGGTTCGCCGGCGGCTTCGTCTCGATGTCGTCCCAGCCGGCGGGCCGCTCCACCGCCTCGGCCTCGTCGGCGGTCAGGCCGAACAGCGCCGTCGAGCAGGCGTCGATCTCCGGATGCTCGGCGCGGGCCTCGGGCTCGGCGAACTCGCGCTTCATCACCGCCTTCCGCTCCAGCTCCGCCACTCCGGGCAGGTCGATCAGGCGGCGCAGGACGGGCTTGCTGGTCATCGCCCACCGCTATCGCGGATGCCGCCGCTTGGCGAGGGCGCCTATGCCCGCGCGGCGCGGCGCCCCATATCCCTGCCGTGAAGCCGGCCCATTTGTCCCTCGTCCTTGCGGTCGTCGCCGGCCTCGCGGCCTATGTCTGGCTTCAGGGAGCGCCGCCGCCGGGCCGCAAGCTGGGGCTCACCGCCGTCGTCGCCCGGGTGCTGGACGATCCCGGCTCGCCCGCCGCCGGCGCCGCGGCGCCCGATGTCACCGTGGTCGTGTTCACCGACTACCAGTGCCCGATCTGCAAGCGCACCGACCCGGCGATCCGCCGCCTGCTGGCGACCGATCCCAAGGTCCGGGTGGTCTGGAAGGACTGGCCGATCCGCGGCCCCGCCTCGGACCTGGCCGCCCGCATGGCGCTGGCCGCCCACCGCCAGGGCCGCTACGCCCAGGTCCACGACGCCCTGATGGCCGCCCGCGGCCAGCTCACGCCGCCGCGCATCGCCGACATCGCCCACGAAGCCGGGGCCGATCCCGTCCGCCTGGCCGCCGACCTGCGCTCCGACGCCCGCGCCATCGACGCCCAGCTCGGCCGCCACCGCCTGCAGGCCTTCTCGCTCGGCCTGCAGGGCACGCCGGCCTATCTCGTCGGCCCCTACCTGATTGAGGGCGGGCTGGACGAGCGCGCGCTCGCCACCGCCGTCCGCCGCGCCCGCCGGAGCGGCCCGCCGCGCTGAGGCCTATTTCGCCGCCTCATAGGCCGCGCGCAGCCAGTCCATCAGCTCGCCGTCCAGCTCGACCGCGTCCGCCACCCGCACCCGATGGGTGACCATGGCGTTCCACGACCCCGCCGCCTCGAACCGGCCCTCCGGCGCCACGCCCTTGCGCTTCACACCCACGTCCAGGCGGCTGGCGCCGGGCGCCAGGATGGCAAACTTCTTCCCGCCGCGGGTCAGGCTGGCGTAGCTGCCCGACGGGTCCACGGCCACGTCGTCTCCGAACGCCTTGGCCTGCTCGATCAGCGCCTCCACCGGCTCGCGCCAGACCGCCTTGCCGCCGGCGAACAGCTTCGCCACCCGGTCGTCGCGGCTCGCCCGCGGCGCGTCGCCGTGCTTCAGCAGGCCGTAGATCGCCATCGCGTGGCCGCGGCCCAGCCCGAACTCGTCGCCCAGCCACTGCACCACCGCGCCGGCCTTCACGTCGGGGCCCTCCAGCCCCTTGGCCCTGGCCAGCGCCCGGAAGTCGTCCGGCCCCTTGCCGGTCTTCTCCTTGATCGTGTCGAGATAACCCTGGAACGACATGCAAAGCTCCTCCGCGATGCCCCGAGGACGCACGGGCCTCGTCATTCCCGACATAGCCGCACAGAATTCCCGCTCAAGTCATCGGGTGTTGGCGCCCGGGCGCATCGCGGCTCGGTGAAACCCAGCCAGGCCTTCGCGCGCTTCCGTTGCGCCTAGCTTCAGCGAGGGACTTCATCCCATGCGCCTCATCGCCATCGCCGCCGCCACGATCCTGGCCGCGCTCAGCCTCGCCGCCTGCAACCGCGGCTCCGGCGACGGCGGCGCATCCCAGCGCGCCGAGGACGCCGCCGGCGCGGGCGCCGCCCCGGCCGCCGACGCCACCACCGGCGCGGGCGGCGCCGTCACCGGCTCCAACGACCAGAACCCCGCGGGCGCGGGCGCCACCACCGGCGCGACGCCCGGCGACCCGTCCGGCGCCATGGGGTCCACCAGTCCGACGCCGCCGGCGCCCCCGCCCGTCGCGCCCACCGATCCCACGACCGCGCCCCCGCCGAAATAGGCCTAGCGCAGCGACCAGCCGCGGGCTTCCAGCCAGCGCTTCGCCACCGCCGCGGCGTCCGGCCCCTGGGTGCCCGGGATCGGCTGGATCACCGCGCCCTCGGCGTTGATCAGGATCACCCCGCCCGATGTGCCGTCGGCGCGCGCATAGCCCACCGCGCTCTCCCGCGCCGGCCGCCCGGTGCGCGTCACATAGAGCGGCCATTGGAAGATGACGCGCACGTCCGTCGTTTCCTTCGGCGTGGTCCCCGGCGGCGTCCCGCCCGGCGGATAGGTCGGCGCCTCCGCGGCCGGGGGTTCCGGCGCGGGTTCCGGCTGGCGCGTGGTCTTTGCCGGCTCGCACGCCGCCAGGGCCAGCGCCGCCGCCGCCGCGATCCCGAGGCTCGCTCTCATGCGCCGCACCCTTCCAACACCGTCGTCAGCGGCTATCTAATGCCGTGACCGGAGACCCCGCCATGTGCCGCAACATCAAGACGCTGTTCAATTTCGACCCCGCCGCCACGGACGACGAGATCCGCGCCGCCGCGGTGCAGTTCGTCCGCAAGCTCAGCGGCTTCAACACGCCCTCCAAGGCCAACAAGGCCGCCTTCGACGCCGCCATCGAGGAGGTGTTCCAGGCCGGCCACCGCCTGCTGCACGACCTGGAGACCCAGGCCCCGCCCCGCGACCGCGAGACCGAGGCCGCCAAGGCCCGGGCCCGCAACGCCGAACGGTTCGGCCAGAAAGCGCCGGCCTAGCACCGATCGACGATCAGAACGGCCGCCCCCGCTACGGCGTTATCCCGTGCGCCTTCAGATGCGGTGTCTCGCCCCTGGCGATGCGCGCCAAGGGGTTCAACTGGGGCTCGCCCACCCTCGTCAGCGTGTTGCGGTCGCGGTGCCGGAACAGGTCCGGCCGGCCGCGCACGGCCAGCATGGTGTCCGACACATAGCTCCAGCTGTCGTCACCGTGGAACGCGACCTCCAGCGCATAGGACTCGGTGCGGAACGCCCACTCCAGGAAGTCGGTCGAGCAGATGCCGTAGCCCGGACCGCCGCGCTCGGCGCGCACCGTCAGGCTCTCTGCGCCCGGCTCGGCCTGGCCGCGCGCCAGCGCCACCTGCCCACGCGGGATCGCCAGCGTCTGCATCACCAGCCCGGTCGCCGGCTCCCACAGCCAGTAGCCGACCTGGTCGTGGAAGGTGGTGTCCTCCTCCTCGGTGGCGATGTGCACGTGGTAGCGCAGGCCGTAGAGCAGCTGCGGCCCGTTCGCCTGCGGGTCGATCGGCTGCATGTCGATCCGCTCGAGGTATTCCCGCCGCTCCGGCCCGTCGGCCTTCGGATTGAGGTCGATCCCCTTGCGCCCCTCCCACACGCCGGCCAGCCGCCGCAGCGGCCCGAGGTTCGCCAGGGTGTCGGGGTCGACGTCCTCCGGCTCGGTGAAGATGTCGTCGGGGAACGGATTCATGCGGGGCCTGTGCAGCTGTGAAACGCCGCGACGATAGCCACGCTCGCCGCGGGACTCTACCTGTCCCGTCGCATCGGCCGCCTATCGCACCGGCCAGTCTCCAGGGCGCGGAGCTTGAAGCTCGCCCCCTCCACCAGCCGCTCTTCGCTGCGCTCGGCGGCCAAGACCGACCCGCACCTGGATTGCCACCGGCCTTTTGGCAGTCACTGGCCTCGCGGCGGGGACGTGGTTCGTGAGTCCGCTCTGCTATTGGCAGGGTCGAACGTCCCAGGCCGACAGCAGATTCGGCGACATGATGCCGAACTGGCGGCCGGACCTTGCGCCTGCTTACGGCGTCATGTTGGTGATCGGACTCACCTGGGTGCTCCTGTGGTTCCTGCACGCGCGGCGCACGTGGCGGCAGGGGCAGGGTGTCGCACACGCCCTCCTGCCGGCCGCGACCTTCGCATTCTCCGCCGTCTGGCTCTCATATTCGTCCATGGCGTGCGGCGCCTTCTGAGCGGGGGGGTAGCTGGCGCGAGCTTTTCTGTGAGCGATTGTCGCCCCAACAGAAAAACCCCGCCGGCTCAACACCGACGGGGCTCCCCAACCTCACAGCTAGGCGATCACCCCAGCCCTAATACCCTTGGATCCGCGCATACCGATCCCGGTGATACGCCTGGTTCCCGAACGCCGCCTCGGCCGCGCGCGCCCGCTTCAGGTAGAACCCGGCGTCGTGGGCGTCGGTCATCCCGATCCCCCCATGCATCTGCACCATCTCGTTGCTCACCAGATGGAACGTATCCCCCATCTTCGCCTTCGCCAGCGACACCAGCTCGGCCGTGTCCGGCGCGTCGTTGTCGATCGCCGTCAAGGCCGCCTCCACCGCCGAACGCGACAGCTCCAGCTCGGTGAACATCTTGGCCGCGCGGTGCTGCAGGGCCTGGAAGCTGCCGATCACCTGGCCGAACTGCACGCGGGTCTTCAGGTAGTCGAGGGTGACCTCGAAGGCCTGCAGGGCGGCGCCAAGCATCTCGGCCGAGAGGCCGGCGCGGGCGCGATCCAGCACCTTCTCCAGCAGGGCGGAGCCGCCGGTCAGCTTGTCGGCGTCGCTCACCGCCACGTTCTCGAACGTGACGTTGGCCGCGCCGCGGCTGTCGGCCAGGCTCAGCTTCTGGCGGCTCACACCGGGGGCGTCGGCCTTCACCAGGTAGAGCTCGATGGCGTCGCCGGCCTTGGCCGAGACCACGAAGACGTTGGCGGCCATGCCTTCCAGCACGAACACCTTCTTGCCGCTCAGCTTGCCGCCCGCGACGGTGGCGGCCACCTGCTCGGGCTTGTGGTGCGGGCCCTCGTCCACCGCCAGGGCGGCGATGACCGAGCCGTCGGCGATCTTCGGCAGCCACTCGGACTTCTGCGCGTCGGATCCGCCCAGGATCAGCGCCGAGGCGGCGCCCAGCCCGGACGCGATCAGCGGCGAGGCGGTCAGCGTGCGGCCCAGCTCTTCCAGGACCAGGCCCAGCGACAGGTAGCCGAAGTTCGAGCCGCCGTACTCCTCGGGGATGATCACCCCGGCCCAGCCCATCTCGGCCATCTCGTTCCAGGCGGCGACGTCATAGCCCAGCTCGGCGCCGCTATCGCGCATCTTGCGGAAGGCGGTGACGGGCGACTTCTCCTGCACCCAGCTCTTGGCCGCGTCACGCAGCATGCTCTGTTCTTCGGTCAGAACGGCCATCTCAAATATTCCTCTCAGCTCTAATTTCCGCTCGTCCCCGCGCACGCGGGGATCCAGGCTTGTTCAAATTTTCGGCCCCGCCGCGCCCGGACAAGAGTCTGGGTCCCCGCCTTCGCGGGGATGAGCGGGGAGAGTGTCACTTCGCTTGCGTTAGGTCAGGCAAGCCCAGGATCCGCTTGCTGACGATGTTCGACTGCACCTCCTGGGAGCCGCCGAAGATCGTGAAGGCCTTGCCGAACAGCCAGCCGCGCACGGCGGCCAGCTCGTCGGCCTTGAAGGCGTCGCCCTCCCAGCCCAGGCCCTGGTGGCCCATGATCTCCAGCGCCATCTCGTGACGCTCCTGGATCAGCTGGGTGCCGGCGTTCTTCATGATCGAGGTGGCGGAGGAGGGGCTGGCGTTGCCCTTGGCCTCGACCATCGCCCGCACGGCCGTCTGCTGGAAGGCCCGCATGTTCATGGCGTTGGTCACCAGGCGGGTGCGCAGGTCGTGGTCGGCCAGGCGGCCCTGTTCGTCCAGGCCGACGTATTCCTTGGCCAGCGCCTCGATCGGCTTGCCGCCCGAGCCCAGGCCGCCGCCGGCGCCGGTCAGGCCGTTGCGCTCGTGCTGCAGCAGCCGCTTGGCGATGGTCCAGCCGCCGTTCAGCGGCCCGACCAGGTCCTTCTTCTCGGCGCGGGCGTCGGTGAAGAAGGTCTCGCAGAAAGGTGAAGAGCCGGCGATCAAAGGAATAGGTCGTACTTCCACGCCCGGCTGGTGCATCGTGAACAGCACGAACGAGATGCCCTCGTGCTTCTTCGAAGTATCCGTGCGCACGAGACAGAAGCACCAGTCGGCCCACTGCGCGCCGCTCGTCCAGATTTTCTGGCCGTTAATGACGAAATGGTCACCTTTGTCTTCAGCCTTGGTCTGAAGACTGGCCAGGTCCGAGCCGGCGCCCGGTTCGGAGAAGCCCTGGCACCACGCGATCTCGCCGCGGCAGATCGGCGGGATGTGCTCCTGCTTCTGCGCCTCGGTGCCGTATTCCAGCAGCGTCGGGCCGAACATCATCACGCCCATGCCGCCGATCGGGTTGTAGGCGCCGGCCCGGGCGAACTCGCCCTGGACCACGCGCGCCTGGGCCCCGCTGAGGCCGCCGCCGCCGTACTCGGCCGGCCACGTCGGCGTGCCCCAGCCCTTGGAGCCCACCGCCTTGCGCCAGGCCTCCTGGTCCGGCGTGGGGTCGCTTCCGCGCTCCTCCCGCGCCATCGGGTTGGGCTTGCCCTTCAGCGAGGCGGGGAAATTCGCCTCGACCCACGACCGCACCTCGCCCCGGAAGGCCTCGAGGTCGGTTCCGCCAAAATCAGCCATTCAAATTCGTCCTTCTTCAAAATTTCGGATCGTCATCTCCGGGCTTGTCCCGGGGATCCAGAAGCGCCGATGCCGGGGGAAATTCCCGGACGCCCGCGTGTCTGGATGGCCCGGACAAGCCGGGCCATGACGAGTGTTAAGAGCGGTAACTTAGCTCGACGCCGTCGTGTCCGGCAGTCCGAGAATGCGCTTGCTGACGATGTTCGATTGCACCTCCTGGCTGCCGCCGAAGATGGTCCAGGCCTTGCCGCTCAGCCAGCTGCGCACGGCCTCCAACTCGTCCTTCTCGAAGCCCTCGCCCTGCCAGCCCAGGCCCTGGGTTCCCATGATCTCGAGCAGCAGCTCGGCGCGCTCCTGGCCGATCCAGGTGCCGGAGTTCTTCATGATCGAGGTGGCGGCCGAGGGGTTCACGTTGCCCTTCGACTCCAGCCGCGCGCGCTCGATGGTCAGCATGTGCGCCCGGGCGTCCATCATGTTCCGCACCACCCGCGTGCGCAGATCGCTGTCGGCGATGCGGCCCCTGTCGTCGACGCCGACGTACTTCTTGGCGAGGTCGGCGATGCTGGCGCCGCCGGTCATCCGCGACCCGCCCTGGCCCGAGCGCTCGTGCTGCAGCAGCCGCTTGCCGATCGTCCAGCCGCCGTTCAGCGGCCCGACCATGTCGTTCTTCTCGGCGCGGGCGTCGGTGAAGAAGGTCTCGCAGAACGGCGAAGACCCCGCGATCAGCTTGATCGGCCGGGTTTCCACGCCGGGCTGATGCATGTTGATCAGAACAAAACTTATGCCTTCATGCTTCTTCGCGGTATCTGTTCTTACGAGGCAGAAGCACCAGTCGGCGTATTGCGCGCCGCTCGTCCAGATCTTCTGACCGTTAATCTTCCAGTGATCTCCGGCGTCCTCGCATTTTGTTGTCAGGCTGGCCAGGTCCGAGCCCGCGCCGGGCTCCGAATAGCCTTGGCACCAACGCAGTTCGCCGCGGACGATCGGCGGGATGTGCCGCTGCTTCTGGTCCTCGGTGCCGTATTCCAGCAGCGTCGGGCCGAACATCGACAGGCCCATGCCGGCCATCGGGTTGTAGGCCCCGATGCGGTCCATCTCCTGCTGCAGGACGCGGGCCTCGGCCGGCGTCAGCCCGCCCGCGCCGTACTGCTTCGGCCAGGTCGGCGTGCCCCAACCCTTGTCGGCCATGCGCTGCTTCCAGACCAGGTGGTCGCCGGTGGGCTTCACCCCGCCCATCATCATCCGCGTCCCGGCCTCGGGGTCGTCACGCAGCGATTGCGGGTAGTTGGCCTCGAGCCAGGTCCGCGCCTCGGTGCGGAATGCGTCCAGGTCGGCGCCGCCGAAATCCGCCATCGTTTCCTCCCTGTCTGCGCGATTTCAGTACCGCGTCTTCGAAGACTTTACTTCGGATCCGGCAATCCGAGGACTCTCTTTGCGACGATGTTGAGGTTGATCTCGGACGTGCCGCCCTCGATCGAATTGGCCTTCGACCGCAGCATGGAGCGGACCGCCGCCAGTTCCTGTTCGGAGAAGGCGTCGCCGTCCCAGCCCAGGCCTTGATGGCCCATGGCCTCCAGCATCAGCTCGTTGCGCTCCTGGGCGATCTTGGCCCCGGCGTACTTCATGATCGCCGCGGTGTTGGAGGGGCCGTTGGCGGCCCGCGCATCATCGGCGGCCCGCTTCATGGTGAGCTGGAACGCCCGGTTCTCCATGAGGTGGTCGGTGATCCGGCGCCGCAGGTCCGCATCGGCCAGCCGGCCCTGCTCGTCCACGCCCACATTGGCCTTGGCGGCCTCGGGGATCGTCGGCATGGCCACCGTCTGGCCGATGTTGCCGCCGCCCAGGCTGCCGGCGATCGAGTCGCGCTCGAACTGCATCAGCCGCTTGGCCACCGTCCAGCCGCCGTTCAGCGGCCCGAACAGCTGGTCCTTGGGGACCTTCACATTGGTGAAGAACGTCTCGCAGAAGGGCGACGTGCCGTTGATCAGCAGGATCGGCCGCACCTCGACGCCCGGCGCCTTCATGTCGATCAGGAGGAAGCTGATCCCCTCGTGCTTCTTGGCCGTGTCGGTGCGCACCAGGCAGTAGCAGCGGTCCGCATGCTGGGCTCCAGAAGTCCATACTTTTGAACCATTTACGAGGAAGTGGTCGCCCTTGTCGTCGGCCCGGGTCTGCAGGCCCGCCAGGTCCGACCCGGCGCCCGGCTCGGAATAGCCCTGGCACCACCAGACCTCGCCCATGACGATGCCGGGCATGTGCTCGCGCTTCAGCGCCTCGCTGCCGTATTCCAGCAGGGTGGGCCCGAAGAACGCCACGCCCATGCCGCCGATCGGGTTGCGGGCGCCGATCCGGGCCATCTCCTCGGCCAGCACCCCGGCCTCGGCGCGGGACAGCCCGCCGCCGCCGTATTCCTTAGGCCAGGTGGGCGTCCCCCAGCCCTTGCCGCCCAGCGCCAGCCGCCAGGCCTTGGCCTCGGCGGTTTCCGGCCGCGCCTGCAGCTTGGCGAGCTGGGTCGCCGTATCGTGCGCCAGGGCCTTCGGGAAGTTGGCCTCCAGCCAGTCCCGGACTTCGGCCCGGAACGTCTCGATCTCGCCGCCGAAGTCCGCCACGGCCGTTCCTCCTGTTTTCCGTATCGGACCCGGTCTTACTTCGGGTCAGGCAAGCCCAGGACCCGCTTGGCGATCACGTTCAGGTTCACCTCCGAGGTGCCGCCCTCGATGGAGTTGGCCTTGGTCCGCAGCCAGCCGCGCACGGCCACGATCTCCGGGTTCTCGAAGCCCTCGCCCTCCCAGCCCAGGCCCTGGTGGCCGAGGGCCTCGACCATCAGCTCGGACCGTTCCTTGGCGAATTCGGCGGCGGCGTACTTGATGATCGAGGTGGCCGCCGACGGCCCGTTGCCGGCCTTCGACTCCGCCGCCGACCGCGCGATGGTCTGGCGCAGCGCCTGGAAGTTCATCTTGTTGGCGGTGATCTTGCTGCGCAGCTCGATATCGGAGAGCTCGCCCGCGTCGCCGGCGTACTGCTTGGCGATCTGCGCCAGGTCGCCCGCCGCGCCGCCGGCGCCGCCGCCCTCGCCGAACCCGGCCGAGATGTTCTGGCGCTCGTACTGCAGCAGCCGCTTGGCGATCTCCCAGCCGCCGTTCACCCGGCCGACCAGGTTCTCCTTGGGAATCTTCACGTCGGTGAAGAAGGTCTCGCAGAACGGGCTCTCGCCGCTGATCAGCGGGATCGGCCGCGTCTCCACGCCCGGGGTCGCCATGTCGATGAGCACGAACGAGATGCCCTCGTGCTTCTTGGACGTATCGGTACGTACCAGGCAGAAGCACCAGTCGGCCTTGTCGGCGTAGCTCGTCCAGATCTTGCTGCCGTTGATCAGCCAGTGGTCGCCCTTGTCCTCGCACTTGGTGGCCAAGGCTGCGAGGTCCGAGCCCGCGCCCGGTTCGGAATAGCCCTGGCACCAGCGGATCTTGCCTTCGACGATCCGGGGCAGGTGTTCCTGCTTCTGCGCGTCGTTGGCGTACTCCAGCAGCACCGGCCCCAGCATCCAGATGCCGAACGAGGCCAGGGGGGAGCGGTACTTGCCGGCCGCCAGCTCCTTGTCGATCACGCGGGCCTGCGCCGCGGTCAGCCCGGCGCCGCCGTATTCCTTGGGCCAGGTGGGCGTTGTCCAGCCCTTGGCCGCCATGCGCTGCATCCAGACGATCTGCGGATCGTCCGATCCTTCAAATGCGCGTCCGCCCCACACCGCTTCGGGGTCCGTCTTCCCCTTCGGATCGCGCAGCTCGGGCGGATACATCGCCGCGAGCTCCTTGCGCACCTCGGCTGCGAACGCGTCGAGTTCCGTGGCGCCGAAGTCGGCCATACCGGTCTCCCAAATTTCTCTACCAGAGGCGCCAAGATTAGCGTCCGCCGGGGCTGGGGCAAGCGCGATTAAACGGCCGTTTGAGCGGCCGGCCGCACCGTCGCCTATACATACCACCCGTTGCGCCTCTACAGGGGAGTCGATGCGCTTCCTCCGCCATCCCGCCGTCATCGCCGCCGCTCCCTGGACCGCCACGTTGCTGACGCTCGGCGTCGGCGTCCTGCTGCTGGCCTCGGGCGCGCGGCCGTCGTTCCCGACCCGCTTCGTGCGCCTGATGGAGTTCGAGCCGGTCATCCTGATCGAGATCAGCCACTTCATCTCCAGCGTCATCGGGCTGGTGCTGGTGATGCTGGCGTTCGGGCTCCGCGCGCGGCTCGACGGGGCCTGGTGGGCGACCCTGGCCACCCTGCTGGTCGCCGCCCCGCTCAGCCTGGTGAAGGGCTTCGTCTGGGAGGAGACGGCGCTGCTGCTCGGCCTCGCCGTGGTGCTGGCGCCGTTCCACCACGCCTTCCCGCGCAAGACGGAACTCACGCGGATGCAGGTGACGCCGGGCTGGCTGCTCTCCGCCGCCTGCCTGGTCGCTGGCGCCGGCATGATCGGCCTGTGGTCGTTCGAGAACGCCGACTATGGCGACCTGCCTTGGTGGCGGGTGATGGCCGACGAGGACGCCGCGCGCTCGCTGCGCGCCTGGGCCGGCGCCGCCTTGGCGCTGCTGGCCTTCGGCATCTGGAAGCTGTTCAGCTCGGCCGCCAAGCCGCCGATCATCGGCGAGGACGAGTCCGAGTTCGACCGCGTGCGGGCGATCCTCGCCACCGCCGAGGTCTCGCGGCCGCCGTCCAACCTGGCGCTGCTGGGCGACAAGCGTTTCCTGTTCTCGCCTTCGGGCGAGAGCTTCCTGATGTTCGGGGTCCGCGGCCGCAGCTGGATCGCGCTGGGCTCCACCGTCGGTCGCCGGGACGAGCGCATGGAGCTGCTCTGGCGCTTCCGCGAGCTGGCGGACGCCCACGCCGCGCGGCCGGGCTTCTACAACCTGGAGCCGGACGACCTGCCCGACGTGGTGGAGCTGGGCTTCGCGATCCAGAAGATGGGCGAGGCCAGCATCTCCCCCCTCGAGAGCTTCACCATCGAAGGCACCAAGCGCGGCAACCTGCGCCGGGCCTGGCGGCGCGCCGGCGAGGACGGGGCGACGTTCGAGATCGTCGAGCCGGCCGACATCCCGCCGCTGATGCCGGAGCTGAAGCGGATTTCCGACGCCTGGCTGGCCACCCACGCGGGCGGCGAGAAGGGCTTCTCCCTTGGCGGCTTCGTGCCGCGCTATGTGCAGGAGTTTCCGATCGCGGTGGTGCGCTGGGAAGGCCGGATCATCGCCTTCGCCACGCTGTGGCCGACGGCCTCGCGCACCGCCTTCTCCATCGACCTGATGCGCTTCATCCCCGAGGGGCCGCCGCGGATCATGGACTTCCTGTTCGTGGAGCTGATCAACTGGGGCCGGTCCCAGGGCTACGGCGCCTTCGACTTCGGCATGGCCCCGCTGTCGGGCCTCGACGACCGCCCCCTGGCGCCGGCCCTCAGCCGCGTCGGCCGACTGATCTACGACCGCGGCGAGGAGATCTACAACTTCCAGGGCGTGCGCCACTACAAGTCCAAGTACGACCCCACCTGGCAGCCCCGCTACGTCGCCGCCCCCCGCAAATGGGCCATCCCGATCCTCATGGCCGACGCCGGCCTGCTGTCGTCAGGCGGCGTGGCCGGGCTCGCGAAACGGCCGAAGAAGGCCGGGGAGAGCTAGCCCGGCCCGAGGCCCACCGCGCGCTCCGCCTGGACCAGGACGATCACGGCCGCGGCGGCCGAGAAGACCATGATCGCGCGCCAGGGGATCAGGCGCGGGCCCTTCATCGGATTGGGCGGCCGCGCGCCGCGCCAGCCGGCGAAGGCGGCGAGGGCGGCAAAGCCGGTTCCGAGGGCGATGAGCAGGCGCAGATCCATGCCGGACCCCTACCCGAAGCGTCGCGGACCATCCACAGGATTGGGCGTCGCACACCAGATGTAGCGGTTAAGCCTTAATTTACACCCCAGGAATCGGTCGATACCGTCCATAGGACACGGGAGATGCGATTCGCATGAGCGCGGGGGCGCCCTGGAGCGTCAAGGGGATCGACCCCAAGGCCCGCGAGGTCGCGAAGGACCTTGCCCGTCGTTCCGGCATGACGCTCGGCGAGTGGCTGAACCGCGTGATCCTCGAGGACGACGTCCCCGAGGAGGTGACCGTCGAGGCCCAGTTCGGCGACCGCGCGCTGCGCGCCCAGGCGCCGCGCCTGCGCGCCATCGCCGGCTCCGGTCCCGGCCCGGGCCCTGCCACGCCGCCCGACCTCGCCCGGGTCGCCCATGCCCTCGACCGTCTGACCGACCGCATCGAGGCGTCCGAGACCCGCACGGGCCTGGCCATCAACGGCGTCGAGCATTCGGTCCGCCAGGCCCTGGCCCGCATCGAGACCGCCGAGCGCGAGCAGCACGCTGCCGCCAACCGGCTGGAAGGCCTGCTGGCCGAGGCCTCGGCCGAGCAGAGCTATTTCGGCGAGCGCCTGCGCCGGCTGGAGAGCGAAGCCGGCGGCGGCCCCCGCTCCATCGAGGCGCTCCGCCTCATCGAGTCCCGCCTGAGCCGCCTGGAGCCCGAGCTCGTCGTCGAGACGGTGCTGCAGCGCCTGGGCGACCGCCTGGCCGCCGCCGAGGCCCGCACCGCCTCGGCGCTCGAGGGCCTGAAGGGCGCGCTGGTCACCCTGGACCACCGCCTGGGCGCCGTGGAAGGCGCCGGCAGCGAACAGGCCGAGCTGAAGTTCGAGGCGCTGGCCCAGGTCCTGACCCACCGGGTCGAGGCCGTCCGCGCCGAGGTCGCCGAGAAGATCGCCGCGGCCAACGGCGAGAGCCGCTTCGCCGAACTGGCCCAGCAGGTCCGCGCCGCCGAGCGCCGCTCGGCCCAGGCCGTCGAGGAGATCGGTCGCCAGGTGCTGTCCATGGCCGAGGCCGTGGGCAAGAAGCTGATCGAGGTCGACGAGCGCGGCGCCGAGGCCATCGACCAGGTGGGCTCCGAGATCGCCCGCATCGCCGGGGCGGTGGAGCAGCGCCTGGCCCGCGGCGAGCACGCCCAGGCCGAGGCCTTCGAGCGCTTCGGCGCCGAACTCGCCAGCATCGGCGAGCGGATCGCAGCGGCTCCACCGCCGGCGCCGGCAGCCCCGCCCCACCCGGTCGAGGACGAGCTGTTCGCCGCCGAGCCGGCCCGCCCGGAGCCCGAGGCCGCCGCCGAGCTGCCCATCTGGGCCTACGAACCGGAACTCGAGCCAGAGCCCGAGCCGTCCTTCGCCGCTGAGGCCACGGTCGACGAGGCCGCCCAGGCCGCGGCGCATGCCGCCGCCGAACCCTTCGAAGAACCCCTCGATCCGCTGACCGAGGCGATCCGCATCCTGGGCCCGCCGCCGGAGCCGGAGCCCGAGGCGCCCGTCGAGCCGGCGGCCGCGGTGTTCAGCCCGGAATTCTATTCGCGCGCCGAACTCGAATCCGAGGTCGCCGCCCGCGCGGAGGCCGAGACGGTCGACCCGCCGTGGCGGCGCCTCGACCTGGAGATCCCCGAGCCGCGGATCCCCGACACGTTCGAGCCGATTTCGGACGAGGACGACGACGACGACCTGTTCCAGTCGGCCGAGCCGGTCGACCCGATCCGCGAGCTCTCGACCCGTCAGGTGATCGAGCAGGCCCGCGCCACCGCCCGCGCCGCCCAGGAGGCCAAGGCCGCCGGCCCGGCCAAGGTGCGCGCCAAGATGAAGGCCGCCGCCTCGGGCCGCCTGTTCGCCGGTTTCCAGGGCCAGAAGACCAAGGCCTCGCCGCGCCACTCCGCCCTGCAGACGGCGCTGCTGGTCGCCGGCGGCGCGGCGTTCATGAGCGTGGGCGCGGCCGGCCTCACCCTGATGCAGGCGCCGAAGGACCCGCCGGCGGCGCCCGAGCCCGTCGCCCTGACCCCCGACGGTTCGCCCGCCCGCGCCTCCATGGCGCTGGGCCCCGCCGGTTTCGCGAGCGTCCCGGCCGAGCCCCGGCCGCAGCCGTCGTTCGACAAGGTCCGCGCGGACGTCGAGGCCGGCGCGCCGGGCGCCCTCGACATCCTGAAGTCCCTCGCTGAGGCGAACCACGCCCAGGCCCAGCTCTACCTCGCCCAGCTCTACGACGGCGGCGAGGCCGGCCTGCCGCAGAACCCCGCCGAGGCCCGCCGCCTCACGACGCTGGCCGCCGAGAACGGCGACGTGAAGGCCATGCACAACCTCGGCGTCTACCTGTTCCGCGGGGAGGGCGGGCCGCAGGACCTGACCGGCGCCGCCCAGTGGTTCGGCAAGGCCGCCACCAACGGCGTGGTCGAGAGCCAGTACAACCTGGGCCTCCTCTACCAGTCCGGCAGCGGCCTGCCGAAGGACCCCGTCCGCGCCCGCGCCTGGTTCGAGCGCGCCGCCGCCAAGGGCGACGAACAGGCGCGCAAGGCCCTGGCCGAGATGGGCCCCAAACCGCAGGCCAAGCCCGCGAAGCCGGTCGCGGCGGCCGCGCTGGCCCCGGCGCACAACATGAACGTCCGCCAGACCCAGCTCGTCCTGACCCGCCTGGGCTATTACGACGGTCCGCTGGATGGCCGCGCCAGCGTCGCCTACGACCGCGCGCTCGCCGAATACCGCCGCGACCAGTCGGGCGGCCCGCCGCTGCACGTCTACCAGCGTTGACCTTCGGGTCAGGGCGGCAGTAGGCCCGGACGTGGACATCTACCTGCCCATCGCCGAGGTGGCCGTGAACGCCCCGCTGATCGTGCTCCTGGGCGCGGCCGTGGGCTTCATCTCGGGGATGTTCGGCATCGGCGGCGGCTTCCTGATGACGCCGATGCTGGTGTTCCTGGGCATCCCCGCGCCGGTGGCCGTGGCGTCCATGGCCAACCACGTGGCCGCCTCGTCCATGTCCAGCGTCATCGCCTACAGCCGTCGGCGCGCCGTCGACCTGCGGATGGGCGCGGTGCTGGCGGCCGGCGGCATCCTCGGCGCCTTCGCCGGCGTCGAGCTGTTCCGCTGGCTGCGGCTGCTGGGCCAGGCCGACCTGGTCGTCTCGATCTCCTATCTGCTGTTCCTGTCGGTGATCGGCGGCCTGATGCTGATGGAGAGCCTGGGCGCCATCCTGCGCCGCCGCCGTGGCGACCCCGCGCCGCCGCGCCGCGACCGCCGGCCGGTCTGGCTCTACGGCCTGCCGCTCAAGATGCGCTTCCCCCGCTCGCGCCTGTACATCAGCGTGATCCCGCCGCTTGGGCTAGGCGCCTTCGTGGGCGTGCTCTCGGCGATCATGGGGGTGGGCGGCGGCTTCATCCTGGTGCCGGCCATGGTCTACGTCCTGCGCATGCCCGCCGGCATGGTGGTAGGCACCAGCCTGCTGCAGATCATCATCACCACCGCGCTCACCGGCGTGCTGCAGGCCGGCCGCAACCAGACCGTCGACATCGTGCTGGCCACCCTGCTGCTGGTGGGTGGCATCGTCGGCGCGCAGTTCGGCGCGCGGGCCTCGTCGCGCTTCCGGGCGGAGGAACTGCGCGCGATCCTGGCGCTGATCGTGCTGCTGGTTGGCCTGCGGATGGGCCTGGGCCTGTTCCTCACGCCCGAGGAGCCGTTCGTCCTCCTGTCGGGGATGGGCTGATGGCGGCCCTCCTGGCGCTTGCGGCCGCCGCGGCGACCGTTCCCACCCCGCCGCTGCCGCCCGCGCCGGCCGCCCAGGGCGCGCCGGTGATCTCGGCCGCGCTCACCGACACCAACGTGCAGGTGAAGTCCGACTTCCGCGGCGCCCGCATCGTGCTCTACGGCGCGGTGTTCGACGCCGCCGCGCGGCCCTCGGACGTGGTGGTCCTGGTCCGCGGCCCGGATCAGCCCGTGCGCCTCACCCGCAAGCAGAAGTTCGCCGGCCTCTGGCTCAACAGCCGCCCGGTGGTGTTCCGCGGCGCGCCCGGCTTCTACCGCGCCGCCTCGAACCGGCCGCTGGACGACATCGCCAACTTCGGGACCCTGCGACGACTGGGCGCAGGGGTGGACCATCTGCCCATCAACGCCCCGGCCGAGCAGCACATCGAGACCCGCTACGGCGTGCGTGACATCGTCGTCTCCAGCCTGGGCCCCGACTACTACGACTGGCGGCGCGCCGTGGTGCGCCTGAAGGAGAAATCGGGCCTCTATCACGAGGACGGCCGCGGCGTGCGCTTCGTCGACCGCGGCCTGTTCCGCGCCGAGATCGCCCTGCCGACCGGCGCGCCGACCGGCGTCTACCGGGCCGAGATCCTGCTATTCCAGGACGGCAAGCCCGTCTCCCGCCGCGCCCGCACCCTGACGGTCGAGAAAGTCGGGCTCGAACGGGCTCTTTACGTGTGGGCCCATGACAGGCCATGGTCATACGGTCTGGCAGCCATGGCGTTCGCGCTGGCGGCCGGTTGGGCGGCCTCGGCGGCATTCCGGAGAGACTGATTGCTCATGGATGACGTGCGGCCCGCCGCCAGGGCGGAGTCCATTCCCGTCGCGCTTTGGGGGATCGCCCTCGTCGCGTTGGCCCCGTTCCCGATCTCGGCCCTGATCTTCTGCTACGGGCCGGCGGCGTGGGGCGCGGTCGCCCTGACCACCCTGCTGGCCTGGTCGGCGGTGACGCTGGCCTTCCTCGGCGGCGTCCGCTGGGGCCTGGAGACGCGCGAGCCGACCCCGCGCGCCATGCGCCAGACCTTCTCGTTCCTCTGCGCCGTCGCGGCCGTGGTGATCCTCCTGGCCCGCGGACGCGCGCCCGACACCTGGATCCTCGGCGGCTTCATCGTGGCCTTCCTCATCCAGTGGCTGTTCGACCACCAGACCCCCGACACCCCCTCCCGCTACCCGATCCTTTCCACCGCCGTCACCGGCAGCGCCTGCGTCTCCCTGGCCCTGGCGCTGGAAAAGGCGATGAACGGCTAGGCGGGTCGCGGGCGCGCCGGCCGGACCGGCCTTTCGTCGCGTTTTGGGGTGACATGGATCGGCCAGTCGGTGTCTTTTGCGCCCGATTGCGACGCTCCGCGTCGCGCCCCAGGAGACCGTACGGATGATGTTGGCGGAGGCCCGGCGGCGGGTCGGTGAGTTCCTGTCGCCGCTGGCCGTGGATGGGTTCCTGGGCGAGGGCCTGACCGGCGGCTTCCGCCTGGTGCGCCACGACGGGCGCTCGTCGCGCGCGCGCCTGCTGGGACCGGACCCCGAGGCGGTGCTGGCCGGCGCGTTCCATCTGGCCTCGGACCTGACCTGGCACTCGGCCAACGCCTCCGGTCCGCCGCCCAGCCTGGCCGGCGTCCGCGACGCTGCCGACTTCCGGGAGCGGATCGCCGCCTTCCACGCCCGGAACTATTCCGTCCGCTTCCCGGACCTGCGCCCGCTGTCGGCCGAACTCGACGCCGTGGCGCGGTCGCTGGAGCTGCTGATCCATGGCCCCGTGACCGCCTCCGCGTTCTGGAGCCGCGGCGGCATGCGGGCCCCCGTGCACTACGACGACCACGACCTGATCGTGGTGCAGCTCCAGGGGACCAAGCGCTGGTACGTTTCCACGCGCCCGTCCGACCTGTTCAATCCCTGGCGCGGCGCCTCGGGCAATCCGCCCGACCTGGGCGCGCACGAGGTGGTCGACCTGGCGCCCGGCGACCTGATGTACCTGCCGCGCGGCACGTTCCACACCGTCGATTCCGACACCGAGTCCGTGCACTTGGCCGTCGGCTTCACCCCGCTCACCCTGCGCGAGGCGGTGATCGCCGCCCTGGACCACCTGTCCGACCTGAACCGGCCGCTACGCGCCACCGTGGCCGGCCAGCTGGAAGGCGCCGACCTCGATCCGCTGGCCCCGGCCGTGGCCGAGGCGGTGGGCCAGCTCTTCCACGCCACGCGCTCGCCCGGCTTCCTGACCACCGCCCTGCAGCGGCGCTCGTCCCGCGCCGTGGGCGACCTCGACGCCCTGCCGCGGCCGGACCAGGCCCCGGCGATCGGCCCCGACACGGTCCTGCGCCACGCCGGCCTGGGGTTCAGCCACGTCGGCGCCAGCGCCGACACCATCGACTTCGCCTACCCCGGCGGCCACCTCTACATCCACCGCGGCGCCCAGGAGGCGGTGGTCTTCATCGCCGACACCGAGCGCTTCCGGGTCCGCGACCTGCCTGGGGCGATCGACGACGACGTCCGCCTGGCCCTGGTCGCGCGGTTCCTGGAGGTCGGCTTCCTCGAGGTCGCCTCGCCGGCCGCCAGCGTCGCCGACCTGTTCTCGAGCGCGCCGGCGAGGCTCTAGCGCCAGCTGCGGTCGCTCATGGCTTCCAGCTCGTCGATCCGCTGGCGATAGATGTTGGCCACCGAGCGCCGCGAATAGCGCGCGGCCTCCTCGCGGATCGCCAGCCAGTCGCGCTGGTCCGCGGCCAGCTCTTCCTCAGGCGCGCCGGACGCCAGGGCCGCCGCATAGGCCTGCTTCATCCGCCGGTCCATGGCCGCCAGGCCGCCGTCGCGGCAGACCATCGCGCGCGCCGGCGTCGGCGCGTCGCGGCAGTCGAAGGAGGTCCGCACCGGCGCAGGCTCGACCGCGGCGGCATCTCTCGGGGGTGCCGCCTCGGCCACCTCGCGTGGGGCAGGCGGCGGCTGGGCGGGGGCCTGGACCACAGGCGGGGCCGGGGCGATGCGCAGCAGCGGGCTCTCCCGCAGGGGCGGCAGCGGCCTTGGCGCGAGCGAGGCGACCGGACCTGGATTCGCCGGCAGCACCTCCAGCTTGGCCGTGCTGGAGAGGGGCGGGACCGGGATCGGCGTCGGCTTGGCGACCTCGAGGTTCATCGGTTCGGCGGCGGCCATCGCGGCGGCCTCCGTCACCGGTCGCGGCGCCGTGGCGGTGGGCGGCGGCCCGTCGCTCCTCGCCAGCAGGTAGCCGCCGCCGAACGCCGCCAGCACCGCCACGCCGACCGCGGCCATGGGCCAGGCGCTCCGTCCGCGCTCCGGCGCCGGTTCGGCGGGCTCCGCGGCGTGGAAGGTCAGCGGCTCTCCCCACGCGTCCGCCGCGGCCCAGGAGCGCGGCTCCGGCTCGCGCGCGAACGGGGCCTCGGGGCTCCGCGGCGTGTCGTCGGCGTAGTGTTCGAATCCCAGGAAGGCATCGGGCGGCCCGCCGCCCTTCGGCTCGTCAGTCGGCATCGCCAACGCTCACGTGTCAGGTCCCTCGCATGCTCAATCCATCCGGCGCACCGGAGTTGCGTCGGGGCCACCAGCGCGCGTCGAACCGGCCCGTCCCTCAGAAGAACGCCGACACCCCCGCCACCAGGCCCGGCCGGGTCCACGACGGTTTCGGGGGCGGCCGCGGCGAGACCGCGACCCAGGAGAGGTAGGCCTCGCTGTTGCGGAACTCGCGCACCACGCCCACGGCCACGTCGTAGCGCGTCCGGTCGTCCCGCCCGGGCGAGCCGTTCAGCCGTTTGAGCGCGCCCACATGGCCGGTCAGCCGCCAGCGGTCGGCCGGCCGCAGCGCGCCGTTGAGCTCGGCATAGGCGGTGGCTCCGTTCCGACGCGGATAGTCCTCGGCCAGCGACAGTCGCCCGCTGAGGCCCCCCTGCGAAAGGCCCACATAGGCCTGGGTGTATTCGATCGAATAGCGCCGGTCGAAGTAGGGGGTCATGTCCACCCGGCTGACGCCGACGTCCCAGCTGGGGCCGGACCCGAACCGCCCCGCCACACCCGCATAGGCCTGGTAGCCGAGCAGGCGGACGCCATGACCCGAGGGGTCGTGGGCCACCACGCTGCCGCCGGCATAGAGCCCGCTCGGATGGTCGTAGTTGGCGCCCAGGGTGACCACCGCCCGGCCGTCGGTCAGCGAGAAGCCGCGCAGGCGGTAGTCGGAGGCGACGCCCACCGTCCCGCTCACCTGCGCCTCGGCCGCGGGGGCTAGGCCGAGCAGGGCGGCGGTCAGGGCAAGTCGGGCGGCGCCGGCGGCGTTCACCTGGCGGTCGGCAGGGCGCGGGCGGCGAGGGGCGCCTGGCCCGCGCACGCGTGCAGGGTCGCGCAGGCGTCGATGTCCCCGCCCGCGTCGGCCAGGAGCAACCCCGCACCGCCCCGCGGACTCCGCTCGCGCAACAGGGCGAACAGGCCGCTGACGTGGGCGGCCGAATAGGAGCTGCCGTTGACCAGGCCGAACCGGCCGCCCGGCTGGGTGGTGGGCACGTCGCGGCCCGGGGCGGCGAAGGTCCCGGGCCCGCCGCCGGGGGCCGCCGTCACCGCCACCACGCCCTTGTGCGAGGCCGGGAAGCCGCCGCCCGCCAGCGCCGGATCGACGGCGGCCACCACCACGGCGCCGCGGCCCAGCGCGACGTCGATCAGCCGGCCCAGCAGCAGGTTCGGCGGGCCGCCCAGGCTCAGGTTGATCACCCGCGCATCGCCCTCGATGGCGAAGCTCAGCGCCTTGGCCAGGCTCAGTGTGTCGCAGATCGTGTCGACTGCGGTCTTCTGCCAGCAGGCCCGCAGCGCCATCAGCCGCGCCCCCGGCGCCACGCCCGCCACGCCCAGCTGGTTGTCCGCCAGGGCGCCGATCACGCCCGCCACGCCCGTGCCGTGCAGCTCGGCCGCGCCGGGATGGCCGACCACGAAGTCCTGTCGCGTCTGCAGCTGACCGGCCAGGTCGGGATGGGCGGCGTCCACCGCGCTGTCGATCACCGCCACCCGCACGCCGCGCCCGGTGGCCGTGGCCCGCAGCTCGGCGAGCCGCCACGCCTGGGCGGCGGGCTGCAGGGGGAACAGGGGATCGTTCGGCGCCGCCTGGGCGCGATAGGTCTGCATCGGCTCGGACCAGGCCACCGCCCGGTCGCGGGCCAGCTCGGCGGCCACCTCGGCGGCGGCGCGGCCCTCCGGGGCTTGCATGACGAAACAGTCCACGCCCAGCAGCGGCATCGGCCAGTCGGTGATCCGGTCCAGCCCGTGCTTGCGGGCCAGCCTATCCGCCACCCGCTGCCGGCCGGCCTTCGAGGCGCCGTCGCCATAGCCGCCGGCATAGCTCGAACCTGGGCGGAAGTGTTCGGGCGCCAGCCGCAGCATCACCAGCACCTGCCGCTCGGTCGGGTCCGCGCCGTCGGTGGCGAACGCCGTGCCGAACGCCGCGAGCCAGATCGCCAGGGCGGCCAGCAGGAGGCGGGCCCGGCCGCGCATCAGGGCGCCGCGCCGGCGGTGTCGATCGGCTCGGCCACCACCACCACGCGCTGCGTCCGCAGGACCGCCAGCGCCGCCGGCCGCTGCGCCGCCGGCACGCGCAGCACATAACCGTTGGCGGCGGTCGGACCGTCCGCCAGCCGCGCCCCGCTCGCCTTCAGCGCCTCGCGCATCTGCCGCTCCGTCGTGTCGGGCAGGAAGACCACCACGATGTTCCCGGGCTCCGCCGCCGTCGCCTCACCCAGCGCATGATAGCTGGCCGGCTGGGTTTGCGGCAGCCACGAGACGGCGGCCGTCACGCCCACCGTCACCGCCAGCGCCGCCGCCACACCCCAGCCCAGCCATCCGGCCGGCGCCCGGGGCAGCCTGATCCGCCGCGCGGGCTGCTCGGGCGTGGCATCGGCCGCCAGCCGCTCGCGCATCCGCGCCCAGCCGCGCTCCACGTCCAGCGGCAGGCGCGCCACCTCGGCCTCCAGCCGCTGTTCCGTGCGCACCTCGGCCTGGCAGTCGGGGCAGGCCTCCACATGCGCCCGCACGCGTTCGTGCTCGGCGGCGTCGAGCCGGCCGGTCACGTACCAGGGCAGCAGGTCCTGCGCCGCCCGGTGTTCGTCACGGTCCATCCGGAACCCCCCGTTCCTGGCTCAGCATCGCGCCACGCACCTCACCATCCCTCCAGGTCCAGGCGGCCGGCCAGCATCCCCTTCAGATGCTTGCGCGCGTGATGCATGCGCGTCTTCACCGTGCCCACCGGACAATCGAGGATCTCGGCGATCTCGCGGTAGCCGGCCTCGTGGAAATAGGTCAGGTCGACCACGGCGCGATGTTCCGCCGAGAGCTGCGCCATCGCCGTCGACAGGATCTCCTGCGTCTGGCGCTGGCTGAATTCCTGTTCCGGCCCCGCCGCGGGGCTGGGCCGCGCCTCGGCCTGCGGGTCCTCCATCGGCTCGTCGTGGCGGGAGCGCGCCTTCAGCGCCACGCGGTAGGCGATCGCGAAGATCCAGGTCGAGACCTTGCTGGTCCCGTTGAACGCCTCGGGCCGCTTCCAGACCACCATCAACGCGTCGTCCAACGCCTCCTCCACCAGGTGTGGCCGGCGCAGGATGTTCGACAGGAACCGCGTCAGCCTGGGGTGGTAGATCCGATAGAGCTGCTCGAAGGCGCGCAGATCCCGCGTCGCGATCCGGGCGATCAGGCGCGCCTCGTCGAGCGCAAGCGGCTCGATCGCCCCGCTGCGCGGCTCGTCCGCCTGGCCACTCCGTCGGAGCATGGGCCTCCTTCACGCTGGACGTTTATGCCGCCCGCCGCCGGAAAGGTTCAACGCCCGCCTGCGGCCGCCCAGCATGAACCTTTTCCCGGGCCCTGGGCATCAACGAACCGGCGCCACCCGAGCCGTGGAGCCGGTCCCTTGAGCACCCGACACTAGGAGTCCTGAAGATGCGCAACGTCCTGCTTGCCGCCGGAGCCGTCCTCGCCCTCGCCGCCGGCCCGGCGCACGCCACGGTCGTCACCGATCCTACCGGCGACTTCCTGCCGACGTTCATCGGGCCCAACGACGCCGACCTCGACGTCACGTCCTTCGCGGTCGGCTTCGACGACGTCGCCATGGCGTTCAATTTCAGCGCCACCCTGGCCGGGAACATCGACCCGTCGCGGGCCGGGCTCTACGTGATCGGGGCCAACACCGGCACCGGGACCATCCGGCCGTTCGCCAACATCGGCGCGCCCAACGTGATCTTCAACCAGGCCATCGTCGTGCAGAAGACCGGCGCGGCGTTCGTGGGCCCGAACCCGCTCACCGCCACGATCTCCGGCAACAGCTTCAGCCTCGTGGTGCCGCTGTCGATGCTGCCGTCCACCGGCTTCGCGCCGGAGCGGTACGGCTTCAACCTGTGGCCGCGTGTCGCCCTCGGCAACAACAACCAGATCAGCGACTTCGCCCCCGACAACGCCAACATCGCCGCCATTCCGGAACCCGCGACCTGGGCCGTGATGATCCTGGGCTTTGTCGCCGTGGGCGCCGCGCTTCGCCGCCGCCACCCGTGGGCCGCTGTTCCCGTCTAGCGCCCACGGCCGCCCGACCGCCAGTCACCCCCGACACGCGCGCGGTCGGGCGGGAATTTTCCCGCTAATCCCCCGCCAGCTGCCGCCAGCCCACGGCCCGCACCCGCTGCGGCCCCAGGGCGCCGGCCAGGGGCGGGCGCACGAACATCCCTGCGAACGCCGCGTCGCGCACGTTCAGCCCCCCGGCATAGGCGCCAAACGCCGGCAGGATCACCCGCTCGCCATCGGTGATGAAGCAGCGCCGCCGCACCGTCCCGCGCGGGGCCCGCACCTTGGCGGCCGGATGCAGGTGGCCGGCCACCTCGCCGGGCTGGAACCCCGCCTGCGGCTCGTGGCGCAGGATCAGTCCCGCCACCGCGATCTCGTCCGCGGTCTCGCCCGGCAACGCCTGCGGCCCGTCGGCGTCGTGGTTGCCCACCACCCAGATCAGCGTGCGGCCGACCGCCAACGCCCGAAGCCGCCCCGCGTCGTCCCCTGCCAGCCGGTCCTCGCTGCGCCGGTCATGGAATGTGTCCCCCAGCAGCACCACCGCGGCCGGCGCCAGCGCCACCACCTCGGCCTCCAGTCGCCCCAGGGTCTCGCGGGTGTCGTAGGGCGGCAGCATCTGGCCGCGCGCGGCATAGCTCGAGCCCTTCTCCAGGTGCAGGTCGGCCACGATCAGCATCCGCTCGCCCGCCAGCCACAGGGCGCCCGAGCAGCGCATCACGACCTCGGCCCCGCGCACGCCCATGCGCAGCCCGCCGCAGTCGCTCGCGGCGAAGGCATACGAAAACGGCACGCTCACATCGTTCACGACAGGGCCTCTGCGATCAGGTCTTCCTCGGCCTCCGCCAGGATCATCTCTCCGGCCTGGCCGGGCGAGCGTTCCTTGCCGATCTCCAGCAGGATCGGCACCGAAAAGGGGCTGAGGTGGTCGAGCGCCGCGTGCCGGATCCGGCCGCGGATGCGGGTCAGCATGTCGCCCAGCCGCGCCACGTCGATGAGGCCGGTCGCCGCATCCGCCCGCGCGCAGCGCAGCAGCAGGTGGTCCGGCTCGTGGCGGCGCAGCACGTCGTAGATCAGGTCGGTGGAGAAGGTGATCTGGCGCCCCGTCTTCTGCTGTTCGCCCGGGAACCGCTTCTCGATCAGCCCGGCGATGATCGCGCAGCCCTTGAAGGCGCGCTTCATCATGAAGCTCTCCTGGAGCCAGGATTCCAGGTCGTCGCCCAGCATGTCCTGGGCGAACAGCTCGTCGTAGTCGAGCCGGTCCAGCGGCTTCAGCGCCCAGATCGCCATGGCGTAGTCGTTGCAGACGAACCCCAGCGGCCCCACGCCCAGCCGCTCCAGCCGTCGCGTGAGCAACATGGCCAGGGTCGTGTGTGCGAGTCGCCCCTCGAAGGGATAGACCACCATGAAGTTGCGGCTCCCGCGCGGGAACGTCTCCAGCAGCATCTCGTCCTCGCCGACGATCAGCGACCGGTCCTTCTGCGCCCCCAGCCACTCGCGCACGTCGGTGGGCAGCACGCTCCAGTGGCTCTCGTCGAACATCAGCTGCCGCACGCGCTTGGCCAGGTAGGTCGAGAGCGCGAACTTCGACCCGCCCCAGGACGGCATCTTCGGGTCCTTGTGGTTCGCCGGCCGGACCAGGACGTCCAGGTTGGTCACCCCCACCAGCTCCCACACCTGGCCCGCGAAGACGAAGGTGTCGCCGGGGTCGAGCATCTCCAGCATGCCCTCCTCGACCTCGCCGATCTTCCGCCCGCCCTTGTTGCCGCGCATGGCGATGCGCACCGACAGCATGGCTGGGCTGACGATCGCGCCCACGTTCAGTCGATGCCGCTGCGCCACGTTCAGGTCCCGCACCTTCCAGCGCCCATCGGGTAGCTGGATGATGCGCCGGAAGCGGTCGTAGGTCTTGAGCGCGTAGCCGCCGGTGGAGACGAAATCGACGACGGCCTCGAAGTCTTCCCACGTCAGGTCGCGGTAAGGTCCCGCCGAGCGGACCTCCTCGTACAGCGCCAGCATGTCGAAGGGCTCGGAGACCGCGCAGCCCATGACGTGCTGGGCCAGCACGTCGAGCGCGCCCACCCGCGGCGGGTCGCCGTCCAGCTTGTTCTCGGCGATCGCCTCGCGCGCCGCCTGGCACTCCAGCATCTCGAAGCGGTTGGCCGGCACGAACAGGGCGCGGGACGGCTCGTCCAGCCGGTGATTGGCCCGCCCGATCCGCTGCACCATCCGCGAGGCGCCCTTGGGGCTGGCCAGCTGGATCACCAGGTCCACGTCGCCCCAGTCGATGCCCAGGTCCAGCGTCGAGGTGCAGACCACCGCCCGCAGCTCGCCCCGCGCCATCGCCGCCTCGACCTTGCGCCGCTGTTCCGCCGCCAGCGATCCGTGGTGCAGGGCGATCGGCAGGCTGTCGTCGTTCAGCCGCCACAGCTCCTGGAACGCGAACTCGGCCTGGAACCGCGTGTTGACGAACACCAGCGCCGTCTTCGACCGCCGGATGACGTCGTACACCTCCTGCATCGCATGCTGTGCCGTGTGCCCCGACCACGGCACGCGACCTTCGCTGAGCAGCACGTCCACCACGGGCTCCGCGCCCGCGGGACCGCGGACCAGGGCGATCGAGGCCGGGCCGTGCGCCACCAGCGCCCCCTCCGTCTCGGCGCTCGCGCGCCGATCCACCTCCCCCGCGCTCTGCGGCGCAGGGGAGGAGCGATCCGGGCCGTTCCGCTCCTCCCCTGTCGCGAAGACGACGGGGGAGGCGGACCACGAAGTGGTGGAGGGGGCGCTCGTGACGTCTACTGGCCGATGGCTGGCCATCCAGTTCTTGATCACCAGCGGGTCGTCCACCGTGGCGCTCAACCCCACCCGCCGCATCCCCGGCGCCAGGGCCTGCAGCCGCGCCAGGTCGAGCGCTAGCAGGTCTCCCCGCTTGCTGGCGTGCAGGGTGTGGATCTCGTCCAGGATCACGCAGCGCAGGTCCTCGAAGTAGAGCCTGGCTCCCTCCCACGCGCACAGCAACGCCAGTTGCTCCGGGGTGGTCAGCAGGATGTCCGGCGGTTTCACCCGCTGCCGCTGGCGCCTGGCGATCCCGGTGTCGCCGGTGCGGCTCTCGGCCACGACATTCAGGCCCATCTCCAGGATCGGCGCCGTCAGGTTCCGCTCCACGTCCACGGCCAGCGCCTTCAGCGGCGAGATGTAGATGGTGTGCAAACCCCTCGGCGTATTTGCCGGCGGTCGCTCCGAGAGCTCGATCAGGCTGGGCAGGAAGCCGGCCAGGGTCTTGCCCCCGCCGGTGGGCGCGATGAGCAGGGCGTCGCGGCCCTCGCGCCCCTTGGCCACCATCTCCAGCTGGTGCGTGCGCGCCGCCCAGCCGCGCCCGGCGAACCAGGCCCGGAACCGCTCCGGCAACAGGTCGGCGGGCGTTCCCCCCAGGACGTCGGCGGTGTCGGCCATTTCGACGCCTATAGCACGTTCCCGTTCCGTTTCACCCTGTCACAACCGGCGCGCAAACGTTGGGGGCTGGCGCTCGCCGCGGATTCAGGCTGGAAAGAGGCCGATGCGTTTCAGTCTCGTCTTCCTGGCCATCGGCCTCCTGGCCGCGTGCTCGCAAACCACCGAGAGCCAGGGCGCCCCGCAGGCGGAGCGCACCGCGGGCGGCTTCCCGCTGCCCGACCGCCCGGTGGCCGGGATCGTCGCCCCCGAATGGTCGTCCGGCCCCGACCGCGACGCCGCCGACGAATCCGGCCAGCTGATCCGCGGCCTGGAGATCGGCCCCGGCATGAAGGTGGCCGACATCGGCGCCGGCTCGGGCTACCACACCCTTCGCCTCTCGCCGGCGGTCGGCCCCACCGGGACCGTCTACGCCGAGGACATCGTCGAGGCCTACATCTCGGGCCTGCGCCGCGAGGCCGAGCGGCGCAAGCTGACCAACATTCGCATCGTCGTGGGCACGCCCGACGATCCGAAGCTGCCGCCGAAGTCCATCGACCGCGCCGTGCTGGTCCACATGTACCACGAGGTCGAAAACCCCTACGCCCTGCTCTGGAACCTGGCCGGCGCGCTGAAGCCGGGCGCCCGGGTGGGCGTCATCGACCTGGACCGCGCCGCCGCCAGCCACGGCATGCCGCCCGCGTTGCTCAAGTGCGAGTTCGAGGCCGTGGGCTACCGCCAGGTCTCTTCCGCCCCCATGGCCGGCGGTGTCGGCTACCTCGCCATCTTCGAAGCCCCCGCTGCGCGTCCCAAGCCCGCCGACATCGTGGGCTGCAAGGACCCCGCCTGACCGCGGGCTCACGCCGCCAGGCGGTCCCTGCGCATGCGCAGGGTCACCACCAGGCCGCTGGCCTGCCAGTCATAGGTCAAGGCGCCGTCCAGGTCGTGCGAGAGGCTGCGCGCGATCATCTTGCTGCCGAAGCCGCCCATGACGGGCGCGCCCTCGACCTGGGGCCCGCCCGTTTCAGCCCACACGACGAAAACGTCCCGGTCGTCGGCGCTGCTCGAGATATCCAGCACGCCGCTTTCCACCGACAGCGCCCCGTGCTTGACGGAGTTTGTCGCCAACTCGTGGATGACGAGGGCCAGCGTGGTCGCGGTCCGCTCGCCGACCCCCATCCGCGGCACCGCCACCCGGATGCGGCCCGCGAAGGCGCCGGGATCGTCGTAAGGGGCGAGCAGCACCGACAGCAGGTCGCCGAGCAGGGCGGCTTTGCCTTCCCGGTTGGGCAGCGGGCGGACAAGGTCGTGCGCCCGCCCCAGCGCGGTCAGGCGCTGCGTCAGCTCCTTGGCCATCTCGGCGCTAGTGGCCACGGAGCGCGACGTGATGTGGGTCAGGCCGGCGGCGATCGCCAGCAGGTTCTTCACCCGGTGGCTCATCTCGCCGGCCAGCAGCTCGTGGCCTTCCTCGGCCTGCTTGCGGCCGGTCACGTCGAGGAAGATGCCGAACAGGACCCGGTCCACGATGCCTTCGTCGGCCCCCTGGCCACGGGCCGAGATCCAGCGAACGTCGTCCCCGAGGAGGATCCGGAAGTCGACTTCATAAGGCCCGGCCACCGAGCGGGTGGCGGCGAACGCCGCGCGGACCCGGTCGCGGTCGGCGGGGTGGATGTGGGCGGACAGCTCCTCGAACGCCACTTGCTCGGCCCAGGCCAGGCCCCACAGATCGAAGGCGCGTTCGTCCATCGTGAAGCGGTCGCTGTCGACGTGCCATGACCACAGCGCGACGCAGGCCGCGTCGATCGCCAGCCTCAGGTGCTCAGGTCGCCAGACCTGCGAAGCCCGTCCTTCCGAAGACACGTCTCAAAACCACGCCTTGCGACCGCCCAAGGGAAGCGTTGGGGATATCTCGCGATCCAGACTTAGGCCCATGGGCGACCCAAGGCCAGGGCCGGGTGTCTCCCGTTCAGATTGAGGAAAATTCACTTCGGGTGGCGCGGGACGGGCCCTAAGCCTCGGGTCACAGAACACCCTGGGGGTTACATGTTCCGCACCATCTGCTCCGTCCTGGCGCTGAGCCTCGCCACGCCCGCGCTCGCCCAGCCCGCCGCGCCCGCGCCCGCCACCGCGCCGGCCCAGTCGGAGGACGCGCGCCTCGCCGCCTTCTTCCAGGACGCCTTCCTCGAAGTCGCCCGCCTGAGCCCCGAGACCCTGACCCAGCTCGGCATGAAGGAGCGCTACGGCGAACTCGGCGACTACACCGAGGCCGGCCAGAAGAAAGTCGTCGCCGTCGGCGAGGCCCAACTCGCCCGCCTGAAGCGCGAGTTCGACCGGTCGAAGCTCTCGCCCGGCTCGCAGCTCTCCTACGACCTTTTCGAGCGCAACGTCGCCACCCAGCGGACGCTCCTCAAGTGGTACTGGCAGAACTACGCCGTCTCCTCGAACGGCAGCGCGCTGGACGGCCTGCCGGTCATGCTGGTCAACGCCCACCGGGTCGACAGTGTCGCCGACGCCGAGGCCTACGTCGCGCGCCTGAAGGCCGTCGAGCGGGTGGCCGGCGAGGTCTCCGACGACATCGACCAGCGTACGGCGAAGGGCTTCCTGCCCCCCGCCTTCGTGTTCGGCCGCGTGATCCCGGACGCAAAGAACCAGATCAAGGGCGCGCCCTTCGACACCGGCCCCGACCACGCGCTCTGGGCCGATTTCAAGAAGAAGGTCGGCGCGCTGAAGGCCGACGACGCCGTGAAGGCGAAGCTGCTGGCCGACGGCGAGGCCGCGCTGAAGGGCGAGTGGAAGCGCGGCTACGAGCGCTATCTCGCGGCGCTCGGCGCCATGTCGAAGAAGGCGACCACCGTGAACGGCGTCTGGGCCCTGCCGCAGGGCGACGCCTACTACGCCGACACGGTGGCCTTCTACACGACGACGAAGCTGACCCCCGACCAGATCCACCAGACCGGCCTCAGCGAGGTCGCCCGCATCCGCGGCGAGATGGAGGTCATCAAGCAGAGGGTCGGCTTCAAGGGCACGCTGGAGGAATTCTTCCGCTTCGTGCAGACCGACCCCAAGACCCACTATCCCAACACCGACGCCGGCAAGCAGCAGTACCTGGCCGACGCCAAGAAGATCATCGCCGACTACATGGCGGTGGCGGGCAAGCAGTTCTCCACCCTGCCGAAACAGGCCCTGGAGGTCCGCGCCGTGGAGCCGTTCCGCGAGAAGACCGCCTCGACGGCCTTCTACAACCCGGGCACGCCCGACGGCTCGCGGCCGGGCATCTTCTACGTGAACCTCTCGGACATGACCCAGGTCCAGAAGGTCCAGCTGCCGGCCATCGCCTACCACGAGGGCGCGCCCGGTCATCACTTCCAGATCGCGCGGTCGCAGGAACAGACCGACCTGCCGATGTTCCGGCGGCTGTCCTACTACGGCGCCTACACCGAGGGCTGGGGCCTCTACGCCGAGAAGCTGGGCAAGGAAGCCGGCTTCTACCAGGACCCCTACGACGACTTCGGCCGCCTCAGCCTGGAGATCTGGCGCGCCGCCCGCCTGGTGCTGGACACCGGCATCCATGCCAAGCACTGGAGCCGCGACCAGGCCATCGCCTACATGAAGGCCAACACGCTCAACTCCGACCTCGACACCGCCCGCGAGATCGACCGCTACTTCACCACGCCCGGCCAGGCGACCAGCTACAAGGTGGGCCAGCTCAGGATCCTGGACCTCCGCAAGAAGGCCGAGACCGCCCTGGGCCCGAAGTTCGACCTGAAGGCCTTCCACGAGGCCATCCTGGCCGCCGGCGCCCTGCCGCTGGATGTCCTGGAGTCTCGCGTCGACGCCTACATCGCCGGGGCGAAGTAGTCGCGCTGATCCTTCTCCCGCAAGGGGAGAAGGAGACTGCGCCCGCTAATTCCGCGCGGGGATCACCACCGGCAGGGTCTCGTAGCCCTTCACGAAGGTCGAGAACGAGCGCTTCGGCTCGCCGGTCACCCGCACCTCGGGGAAGCGCTTCAGGATCTCTTCCCAGATGATGGTGAGCTGCAGCTCGGCCAGCCGGTTGCCCACGCAGCGGTGGATGCCGAAGCCGAACGAGATGTGCTGCCGCGGCCGCTCGCGGTCGATGATGTAGTCGTTGGGCCGCTCGATCACCGTCTCGTCGCGGTTGCCCGAGACGTACCACATCACCACCTTGTCGCCCTTCCTGATGGTCTTGCCCTGGAACTCGACGTCCTCGGTCGCGGTCCGGCGCATGTGGGCCAGCGGCGTCTGCCAGCGGATGGTCTCGGAGACCATCGAGGGGATCAGGTCCGGGTTGTCCCGGAGCTTCTGGTACTGGTCGGGGTTCTGGTTCAGCGCCAGGATCGAGCCCGAGATGGTGTTCCGGGTGGTGTCGTTGCCGCCCACGGTCAGCAGCACCACGTTCCCGAAATACTCCCGGGGCTCCATGTTCCGGGTCGCCGGATTGTGCGCCAGCATCGAGATCAGGTCGCCGGCAGGCGGGGCGTTGACCTTCTGGTTCCAGAGGCCGGTGAAATAGGCGTGGTACTCGCCGAAGATCGCCATCTTCTGCTCGAGGGTCTCCACCAGCGCGCCGGGCGCCGGGATGCAGGTCACCACGTCAGACCAGTAGGTGATCTTGCGCCGGTCGGCCTGCGGCGCGTCGAACAGCGTGGCCAGGGTCATGGCCGTCAGCTCCTTCGACACCAGGTCGACCCAGTCGAATTCCTCGCCGATCGGCAGGCCGTCCAGGATCGCGCCGGCCCGCTCGCGGATCTCGGGCGCCATGGCCGCCAGCGCCGGCGGCGCCACGCCCGGCGACACGGCCTTGCGCTGGACGTCGTGCTTGGGCGGGTCCATGGCGATGAACATCGGCAGGGGGTCCATGTTGGCCTGGCCGCCGCCGATGGTGATCCCGCCCTTCATGAAGTCCGACGAGAACCGCACGTGGTCCGTGTCGATGGCCATGATGTCGTTATACCGGGTGATCGACCAGTACGGCCCGAACTCGTGCTCCTCGGTGTAGTGCACCGGGTCCTCGGCCCGCAGCCGTTCGAAGTAGGGCCACATGGCGTCCGCCTGGAACAGCTCCGGCCGGGCTGGGTTCAGCTTCTCCAGCGGCAGCGAATAGGCCTCGGCCCGCGCCTGGTCCTTGGTCATCAGCCCGTTGCCGTCCGCCATGGTCGTTCTCCCTCGCCTCGGCGACAGTGAATGCCGATAAGTCAGCTTTGGCTAGGTCGATGACTCAATCAGCCTCCTCGATCGTCATGGCCGGGCTTGCGCCGCGAACCCATGGATATGGGAGACGCCACCCTCCGTGGGCCGCCCCGCTCATATCCACCGTCGCCGCCGTCCGATGACCCAGGCGGCGAGCGCCAGCGCCGCCAGCCCGAACGTGACCGCGAAGAAGCCGATCGACCCCGACTGGAAGAAGGGGGGGTCGAAGTTCATCCCGAACACCCCCGCGATCGCCGCGGCGCTGCCGATTATGACGGTGAAGAAGGTGAGCGCCTTGACCAGCTCGTTCGTCTGTTGCGCGGAGCGCGAGGTGAACAGCTCGAAACAGCCCACGACCAGGTCGCGGGTATGCTCGACCTCATCCACCGCCCGCTCGAAGCGCGAGGCCAGGGCGTCGAACAGGCCCGCCGCCGCGCTCTCGGCCACCCGCGTCTGGTCCGGTCGGCTCAGTCCGTAGAACACCGGCCGCTGCGCCACGAGCAGGCGGCGCAGGCGCGACGTCCGGCGGCGTATCGCCAGGATCCGCTCCAGCAGGTCCTCGCTGGAGGGCTGCGCCAGGATCCGCTCATCCAGCCTGTCCACGGCCAGTTCGATCCTGGACACCTCCTTGAAGAAGGACTCCAGATGCCAGTCCAGGAGCGACGCCGTCAGGGCCTGGGCGCTCAGCGCCCCGATCTCGGTCTCGGCCTTGTCCTGCGCCCGGAAGCCCTGCAGGAACTGCAGGTTCTCCTCGTGGACTGTCAGCAGCCAGTTGTCGCCGACAATGAAGTCCAGGCGAGAATGCCCCGACCCCGATTTTGGCGAACTCTCGGCCCGCGACGCGGGCGCTTCGGTGGCGACCGAGCTCGGCCTGACGGCTTCCGACGGCACGAGAAGACTGAACTGAAGATAGGCTCCGTAGTTGTCCAGGCGGGGCAGGGGCCGTGGCTTGAGCAGGTCGCCGACCGAGGTGCGATCGAGCTTCAGCGGTGCGGCTGCCCGGCGGATGTCTTCCTCGGCGCGGCCCTCGACGTCGATCCACAGGAGCGCCCGTTCGTGCAGGTGTTCCAGCAGCTCCGCATTCAGGGGGACCTCCCGGTCATGCCCCTCGGCGTCGTACAGGTACGCCTTCGCGCCCCCGGCGGCAGCGGCGGTGGGCGGCATCCGCTGCTCCCGAGCGCTCGTACTATCCATTGGGCCTGAACGGCCCAGTCCGCAGGGAGTTCTCTCGGCCTCAGCTCTGCAAATCCGCAGACCCGCGCGGCGAACACGGGAATTCCCCGGCCGGCGCCGCCGCGCTTAGCTGGCGCCATGACCGAGCGCCTTCACCACATGGCCTTCCGCTGCCGCGACAGCGAGGAAACCCGCATCTTCTACGAGGAGGTGATCGGCCTGCCGCTCGCCGCCGCCATGCCGATCGAGGCGTCAGCCACCGGTCGGGCGGTGCGGGTGATGCACACCTTCTTCCAGCTCAGGGACGGCAGCTTCGTCGCATTCTTCGAGGTCCCCGGCGCGCCGTTCGAGTTCAAGGAACAGCACGACTTCGACCTGCACATGGCGCTGGAGGCCGACCAGGACGACATCGACCGCGCCGTCGCCGCCGCGAAGGCGCGCGGCATCGAGGTGCGAGGCCCCTCCGAGCACGGCTTCGTCCGCTCCACCTACTTCCGTGACCCGAACGGCTACGTGATCGAACTGGCCTGCAAGACCCACATCCACGACAGCTTCGAGGCCGAGGCCCCCAAGGCCGCCCACGCCATCCTCGCCGCCTGGCGCGCCCGCAACGCCGAACTGGCCGCCCAGCCGGCCTGAGTCCTGACCGTTTCGACGGGGCAAGGAAGCTGGGAAGGGCCCGCACGGTGGCGCTTGCGACCAATGGGCGGTCACGCCACATGGCGCACGCCGCGGTCGCAGTGTAGCGTCCGGGTCCCCCCACCGACGTTCGAAGACCCTTGTCAGACCTCCGCTCGGAACATGTAGCCGGCCTCGGCGAGGCGGAAGCCGCGCCCCGAGCGCCCGCCGCGAACTCCGGCGTCTTCACGGCGCTCACCCAGGCGCCGCTGGGGGTGGCCATCTTCGACCGCGAGATGCGCTACCTCGCCGCTTCCAGCCGCTACCTCACCGACCAGGGCCTGCCCGGCGACACGCCGCTCGTCGGCCGGCGGCACTACGACGTCTTCCCCGAGGTCCCCCAGCGCTGGCGCGACATCCACGCCCAGGCGCTGCGCGACGGCAAGGAGCTCAGCCACGACGCCGATCCCTATGTGGGCCCGAACGGCTGCGTCGACTGGATCCGCTGGTCGCTGAAGCCCTGGCGCACCGACGACGGCCAGATCGGCGGCCTGGTGCTCTACACCGAGGTCGTCACCTCCAGCGTCGAGGCCCGCCTGCGGCTCGAGGCGGCCGAGGCCCGCTACCGCGCGGTCTTCGACCAGGCCGCCGTCGGGGTCGCGCGCGTGGCGGCGGACGGCCGGCTTCTCGAGATCAACGACCGCTTCTGCGCCATCACCCGGTACGACCGCGCCGAGCTGCTCGCGCTGACGTTCCAGCAGATCACCCACCCCGACGACCTGGCGGCCGACCTGGTCCAGGTCGAGGCGCTGCTGGCCGGCCGGATCAACACCTACTCGATGGAAAAGCGCTACCTGACCAAGCCGGGCGAGCCGGTCTGGATCCACCTGACGGTGTCGCTTGTCCGCGCCGGCGACGGTTCGCCCGATTACTTCGTGGCGGTCATCGAGGACATCACCCTGCGCAAGCAGGCCGAGGCCGAGCAGGAGCGCTACCAGGCCCAGCTGCGCCTGATGATCAACGAGCTGAACCACCGGGTGAAGAACACCCTCGCCACGGTGCAGTCGATGGCCTCCCAGGCCCTGCGCGGCGGCGCCGACCCCGCCACCGCCTACGACCGCTTCGAGTCCCGGCTGATGGGCCTCGCCGAGGTGCATGACGTCCTGACCCGCGAGAGCTGGCACGGCGCGGCCCTGCAGGAGGTCACCGAGCGCGCGCTGCGCCCCTTCGCCGCCGCCGCCTCGGGCCAGGTGCGCGTCGAAGGCCCGCCCGTCTGGCTCCAGCCGCGCGCGGCCCTGACCATGGCGCTGGTCCTGCACGAGCTGGCCACCAATGCCGTGAAGTACGGCGCGCTGTCCTCCGAGACCGGCCGCATCACCTTGTCCTGGACCTACGATCCGGTCTCTGATCGCCTGCGCCTCACCTGGGCCGAGGCCGGCGGCCCGCCGGTCGCGCCGCCCACGCGTCTCGGCTTCGGCTCGCGCCTGATCGAGCGGGCCCTGCGCAGCGAGCTGCAGGGCTCCGCCGCCATGACCTACGCCCCCACCGGCCTCGTCTGCCTCATGGAAGCCCAACTCCCCAAGCGCGAAGGCATGCTCAACCTGCTGGACGGCATCTAGCGGGAATCGACCCGGTCTCAGCCGGCCAGGGCCCCCATCATCTTCGCCCGGAGCCGGCGCATGCCGCCGAGCCAGCGGTCGTAGTCGCCCGCCTTGCGCTGCATGTAGGTCAGCACCACCGGGTGCGGCAGGATCAGGAAGGCCTCCGCCGCCAGGCCCTGGACGACGCTCTCGGCCACCGCGTCGGGCGTGAGCACCCCGTCCACGTTCTGAGGCTGGGCGGACGGGTCGCCGCCCTGCCTCAGCATGGCGGTGTCGACGCCCTGCGGGCAGAGGATCGAGACCTTGATGCCCTGGTCGCCGTGGGTGATGGCCAGCGACTCCGCAAAGCCCACCGCGGCATGCTTGGTCGTCGAATAGACCGCCCCGCCGATCTGCGAGAGCAGCCCTGCGGCCGAGACGGTGTTCAGCAGGTAGCCGCCGCCCCGCGCCTGCATCCCGGGCAGCACGGCGCGGGCCGCATGCACGTGCGCCATGACGTTGACGTTCCAGGCCCGCTGCCACACCGCGTCGGGCGACGAGGCCGCATTCTGGCGGTCCGGGTCGCCGTCGCCGACGCCGGCGTTGGAGCAGAACAGGTCGATGCCGCCATGACGCGCCTCGATGCCGGCCACCATGGCCGCCATGGCCTCGCCGTCGCTGACGTCCAGCGTGACGGCCTCGCCGCCGATCTCCTGCGCCACCGCGGCGGCGCCCTCGCCGTTGCGGTCGGCCACGATCACGGCCCGGGCCCCGTCTCGGGCGAAGCGGCGGGCGAGCGCCGCCCCGATTCCATCCGCGCCGCCGGTCACGACGACGACCTTGTCCTTCACGTTCATCGGCAGAGTTCCTTCCAGATCAGGCGTCGGTCGCTTCGGCGTAGCCGGCGTACGAATGCTTCAGGGTCGCGTGGTTCAGCAGCATCTCGGCGACCTGCTTTTCGCCGCGCGCGTCGAACACCCGGGTCCGCACCCAGTACGACTCCGTGCGACGGCTCTCGGCCAGGGCGGCGATCTCGCGCCGCAGCACATACTCCTCGCCCACGAACAGCGGACCGTCGATCAGGCGGATTTCCTGGTCGGCGAACAGGCCCACCGCCGGCCCTTTCACCGGGAAGGCGGCCTCGCGGCTGGAGTATTCGAAGAGGACGCTCAGCATCTCGAACGGGATGATCGCCCGGCCCCAGGGCGAGGCCTTGGCGTCCGAGAACCAGGGCGAGCTCTCGGTGATGGCGGCCAGCTTCTGGTTCAGGCTGAAGGGATAGAGCGCGCCCATGTTCTGGTCGGCATCCATCCGCACCCGCTCGTCCGCCGCCCCGGTCATCCCGACCTTCAGGTCCTCCAGGATCAGCAGCCTGCCGGGCGGGCGCAGGGCCGCCATGCGCGTTGCCAGCAGCGTCGGGCCGGCGTCGGGACCCAGGCTCGCGCTCGCTTCCAGGACCGGCGTGCCGTCGGCCTTCTCGGCCCACACGCGCGTGGACGTGGCCGCGTCAGCCGGGATCTCGGCGAAGGCGCGGACCTCTTCGCCTTCCACGACCATGTTCAGGAAGTGGGCCGAGAGGCAGCCGCGCTCGAACCAGGCCTGCCCCCAGATCCTGGCGAGCAACGGCTGGAACTGGCTGAAGTGCGTGGGCCCCTCGATCGGCCCTGCGCGGAATCCCAGCTTCGCCGCCATGGCGTCGTCGTGGATGGACGTATGCCCGCCATAGGCCTGGTCGGCCAGCATCTGCCGGGGCTGGCGCAGCGGGCCGGCGAGTGTGAGGGGGGTTGCGAAGCTCATGCGCGTCTCCTTCGTCGCCGGCCTGGCGACCAGCCCGTTCGTCACGCGACGTCTCCCGCAGGCGACGCGCCGCCGCCTACATAGCCCAGCCCCGCCAGCTTTCGAACAGTCGTTTGAAACTTCTTGCGCGGACCCTGCTCACGCGACGACGGTCTTGCGGCGCGGTCGTAGGCCCGGGGCGCTCATCTCAGCGGACGAAAGAACGCGCGGATGTCGTCGGCCAGCAGGGCCGGCTGCTCCAAGGCCGCGAAGTGCCCGCCCCGCGGGAGTTGGGTCCAGTGCACGATGTTGAACGCGCGCTCCGCCCAACTGCGTGGCGGCATCGGCAGTTCGCGCGGAAGTGTGACCACGCCGCACGGCGGGCGGATCTTCTGCCCCGGAGCCAGGTGAAACGGCCGCTCGCGCGAGCCGCTGTAGAAGCGGGCGGCCGAATGGGCGGTGTTGGTGATCCAGTAGATCATGACGTTGGTGATGAGGTCGTCCAGCGCAATGGCCTCCTGCGGCTCTGCCTCGCAGTCGCTCCAGGCGCGGAACTTCTCCAGGAGCCACGCCGCCAGGCCGATCGGGGAGTCGCTCAGGCCGTAGCCCAGGGTCAGAGGCTTGGTGGCCTGGATCGCGATGTACGCCCCTTCGGCTTCGGCCCAACGGGCGACACGGTCCAGGTAATCCTGCTCCGCGGCGGTGAGCGGCGGATCCGACGGACTGACGCCCGGACGGAACCGGGTGGACAGATAGTTCAGGTGCAGTCCGGTGATCCGGTCCGGATGCTGCAAGGCCAGGGCGGCGCTGATCCACGACCCCCAATCGCCACCCTGGGCGCCGAAACGCCGATGACCCAGCTTCTCCATCAGCCTGGCCCACAGGTCGGCCACCACGGCGTAGTTCATTCCGGGTCGGGTGGGACGGCTCGAGAAGCCGTGGCCGGGAATCGAGGGGATCACGACCGTGAAGGCGTCCTCCGCACGTCCGCCATGGGCGGCGGGGTTCGTGAGCATTGGGATAAGGCCGAGCATTTCGACGAAACTGCCCGGCCAGCCGTGGGTCAGCACCAGGGGCATCGGGTCGGGTCCGACACCCGCCTCGTAGAGGAAATGGACCGTCTGCCCGTCGATGTCCGTCGTGTAGTGCGAGAAGCCGTTCAGCCGCGCTTCCTGCCGCCGCCAGTCGTAGCCATCGAGCCAGTACTCCGCGATGCGCTGCATGTAGGCGACGGGCGGGCCGTACCGCCAGGGCTCGGCGTCGGTCTCGTCGGGCCACCGCGTCTGCTCCAGCCTGCGACGCAGGTCGGCGATCACCTCATCGGAAACATGGATCGAAAACGGCGTCAGGCCGTCGCGGCGCATGGGTCTTCCTCGCGGATTGCAATCTCTCAAGCAATGTCTACACTTTGAGCATGATTGTTGACAATCCAATTCCGGGCGAACCTCTGGCGGAAGGGCGCATCGCGGCGATCCGGCAAGAGCTCGAGCGACTGATCCTTGCCGGAGACATCGCGCCGGGTGAGCGGCTGAACGAGCTTTCCCTCGCGGCGAGACTGGGGGTCAGCCGGGGGCCTCTGCGCGAAGCCGTGCGACTGCTCGAACAGGCTCGCCTGGTCGAGATCGTGCCGAACCGCGGCGCGCTCGTCCGCCGCCTCGGACTGGCGGAGGCGTTGGACCTCTTCGACCTTCGCGCGGGCTATGCCGCCGCTGCGGGGCGCTTGCTGGCCCAGCGGGCCACGCGGCCGCAGATCCGTGCGCTGGAGGAGTTGCACACCGGCATGCAGGAGGCCGCGGAGGAGGGCGATGCAGCGGCGTTCCAGGCCCTGAACCTCGTGTTCCACACCCGCCTGTTCGAATTCGCGGGAAACGAGCGTCTGCGCGCCGCCGATCTCGAGGTGCGAAACGAGTTGCAGCTGTACATCCGCTCGGCCGCCTCCGGTCAGTCTCAGCTTCGCCGGTCGAACGACGAGCACGGACGACTCCTGGACGCGATCGCGAACGGCGACGCCGCCAGGGCGGGCCGGCTGTTCGAAGCGCACGTCCTCAACGGAAAGCACCGCCTCATGGGCGGGGCGCCGATGACGACCGTCGGTCCGCGCTGACGCGGAAAGCCACGGGCCGGCCAAGGGCGCGGCGCACCCGCGCTCCCCCTTGCCCGTGACGTGGCGTCAGCGCCTAACCTTCCGCCAAACACGAACGGGAGGAACAGGCCATGAAGGACTTCGCGGGCAAATTCGCCGTGGTCACCGGCGGCGGCACGGGCATGGGCCGCGAGCTCGCCCGCCAGTTGATCGCCGAGGGCTGCAGCGTGGCCATGTGCGACGTCTCCGACCGCAACATGCGCGAGACCATCGCCCTGGCCGAAGCCGACGGCGTCCCCCAGGGGGCCAGGATCACCGCCCACGTGGCCGACGTTTCCGACGAGGCGGCGCTGATCCGCTTCCGCGACGAGGCCATGGCCGCCCACGACATCCACCGCCTGCACCTGCTGTTCAACAACGCCGGCATCGGCGGCGGCGGCTCCATGGTCGTCGACGACCGGGCCGAGTGGGAGCGGACGTTCAACGTTTGCTGGGGCGGAGTTTACCTCGGCGTCCGCACCTTCCTGCCGGCGCTGATGGCCGCCGACGAGGCTCACATCGTCAACACCTCCTCGGTCAACGGCTTCTGGGCCAGCCTGGGCCCGCACGTCTCTCACACCGCCTATGCGGCGGCGAAGTTCGCGGTGAAGGGCTTTACCGAGGCGCTGGTCACCGACCTGCGGCTCAACGCCCCGCATGTGAAGTGCTCGGTGGTCATGCCCGGCCACATCGGCACCTCGATCGTCGGCAACAGCCGCAAGGTGATCCAGGGCGCCGAGGACGACGCCCTGACCCCGCACGAGCTGGCGCGCGCGCGCCAGCGCATCGGCCGCATGGGCATGGACGCCACCGCCCTCCCCGACGAGGCCATCCAGGCCATGGTCAGGGAACAGGCCCGCCGCTTCCTGGAGGACGCCCCGATGACCGCGGCCGCGGCGGCGACGATCATCCTCGACGGGGTGAAGGCCGAGCGCTGGCGGATCCTGGTGGGCGAGGACGCGCACAAGATGGACGCCCTGGTCCGCGCCGATCCGGAACAGGCCTACGAGCCCGCCTTCTTCGACGTCCTGGCCAAGGAGGTCGGCTGGCAGCTGAACGGCATCGCCTCCAACACGCGGGACTAGGTTCGACGATCGACGGTATATCGACGGTTGTCACCTACCGGAGGTTGGCTTAACCTTGGCTGCGGGGCGTCTCTTACCAACTCTGGATTGAGAGGTCTGAGTCATGCGTCCCGTGTCCTTCCGCCTCGCCACCCTGGCGAGCCTGGCGTTCTGCGCCTCCCCCGCCGCCGCGGCGGTCAACGTCATCCCGGCCCACTGGACCGTGGTCAGCACCGACGGCGTGGCCGGGGTCCTGCGCGCCGGCGCGCCCTGGGGCCCCGGCTCCACGCCGTCCGACCTGGCCGCGCCGGTCGACGGCGTTCTCGAGCCCGAGAACCAGCAATGGAACAACGGCTCGTTCTGGTGGGACGAGGATCCATCGATCAACGCCGCGCCGGTTCACTACACGATCCAGCTCGACGGCCTGTTCACGCTGAACCGCTTCGTGGTGCAGGCCGACGACAATGACGCCTACCTGCTGGAATGGTGGGACGGCGGCGCCTGGCAGACCGCCTTCAGCGTCGCCGCCGTGAACACCTTCGGCCTGGTCACCCGCGACTCCGGGACCATCGCCGCGATCACCACCGACCGCCTGCGCTTCTCGGCCACGGGCGGCGACGCCTACTACGGCGTCTCCGAGATCCAGGCCTTCGCGCCCGTGCCCGAACCCGCCGCCTGGGCCCTGCTGCTCGCCGGCTTCGGCCTCGCGGGCGCGGCGCTGCGCCACAGGCGGAGCGTCCAAACCGCATCTTAGGACTTCGCTGGTCTGATCCCCCCGCTCGCAATCCGATCCGGGGGGATCACTTCATGACCGACGTCCACCGCCGCCGCCTGATTTCGTTCCTGGGCGCCGGCCTCTGCGTGGCCCTCCCGGCCGCAGCGCTGGCCGAGGGCGGGGTCGAGCACGCAGAGCCGCCCGCCCGACCGCGCCCGAAGGCGAAGCCCAAGGCCAAGCCGGCGCCCGCCGCGGCCGCCCCGCCGGCCCCGGCCGCCGATCCGCACGCCGCCGCCCACGCCGCCGAACCCTCGGTCACGCCGGAGGAGGCGCTGGCGCGCCTGATGAGCGGCAACGCCCGCTATGTCGACGGCTACGCCGCCCACCCGCACGGCGACAAGCCGCGCCGCGTCGAGGTGGCCGCCGGCCAGCGCCCGTTCGCCACCATTCTCGCCTGCGCCGACAGTCGCGTGGCGCCCGAGCTGATCTTCGACCAGGGCCTGGGCGATCTCTTCGTCATCCGCGTGGCCGGCAACGTCGTCGACGACGCGGTCCTGGCCTCTATCGAATATTCCGTGATCCACCTCGGCTCGACCCTGGTCATGGCCCTGGGCCACGAGCGCTGCGGCGCGGTGAAGGCCACCATCGACGCCCTGGCCGGCCGCGGTTCGCCCGACGACCGCGACACCCGCATCGGCGCCCTGGCCGCCCTGATCACCCCTGCGGTCCGCGCGGTGCCGGCCGGCGTCCTCGACCCCCTCGACGCCGCCGTCAGCCTCAACGCCGCCCACGCCGCGGGCGAGGTCTTCGCCGGCTCCCGGCCGCTGCGCACCCGCGTCCTGGCCGGCCAGCTCAAGATCGTTGCCGCCCGCTACGACCTCGACGACGGCCGCGTCACGCCCACCAAGACCCAGCAGGCCTGACCGATTCCGGGCTCGGGACGGGCTCGGCATAAGATTGGCTCCAGACCATCCGACTACCCCATTTGGGGGATGTCGCCCCCGACCCGCCTGCGGCATCCTTAGTCTTGTAAGGGTGCTGAGTTGGGGGGGGCGGATGCCGAGCGTTCCGAAGTCGTACGTGTCGATCGACATGGCCGCCGATGGCCGCACGATCCTGGACACCTTCACCGCTCCCCACGATACGGCCGCATCCCGTCGGGTCCTGTTCGCCGCCGAGGGCGTGGCGGTGTCGCTCTGGCGCGACGCCCAGCTGATCGGGCGCTGGCGCCGCGACGGCCACGGCTACCGCCCGATCCGGGGCGAGGCCCAGGCGCCCCCGGCGCGGCCGTAGGAACCCATCGCGGCCCCGCGGGTTCTGGCCCGCACGCCTCGAGCCGGGACCTCCAGCGCGCGCCGACACGCCCGCCGCCGGAGGGTCACGCCCAAGAGGAGCCGCTCCCATGCGCGCCCAAGCCCTCACCCGCGCGGCCTGCGCCGCCGCCGCTCTCGCGGCCGCCGCCGCCATCTCCGCCCCGGCCCACGCCCAGTACGTCGACGAGGTGGTCGTGACCGGCCCGGTCAGCCGCGACGGTCCCAGCCGCCTGTCGCAGCGGGTCAGCTACGCCGACCTCGACCTTTCCACCTACGCCGGCCAGGACGTCCTGAGGATGCGCATCCGCGACACCGCCCGCAGCCTCTGCCGCGCCCTGGGCGAGACCGACCGCTTCGGCACGGCCCTGGCCCCGTCCTGTGAGTCCCAGGCGGTCCGCGACGCCCGCGGCCAGGTCCGCCAGGCCACCCGCCTGGCCTACGCCCGCGCCAGCAGCCGCACCTACTACGCCTACGCCGATCCCCGGTAGGGCCGGAATCGCCCGTTCCTCCCCCGTCCCGCGGAGGACGGGGGGGACCGCGCAGCGGGGGAGGGGGCGCAAAGCCGCCAACTTCACCGCCTATGATTGAAAAGAACGAGTAAGAACTTAAGTTGCCTCGGAACCGACACTGACGCTTGGCATTCTCCCCGGCCAAGCCAGTTCCCCGCTCCGTTCCGAGTGCGCCGCCATGCCGTCCAACCGCCTGAAATCCTACGTGGCCATCGACATCGCCCAGGACGGCCAGGCGCTCAGCGACCACTTCGAGGCCCCGCACGACACCGCCGCCGCCCGCCGCGCCCAGTTCGCCGCCCAGGGCGTGCTGCTCCAGCTCTGGCGCGACTCCCGCCTCGTCGGCTCCTGGCGCCGCACCGGCCCGCGCACCTTCGAGCCCGAGGCGTTCTAGGTCCGCCGCCGCACAGCGGGCTATTCCTCGACGCCGGGATAGTCCCGCCAGCGCACCAGCCGGCCGGTCTCGTCGTCGCGGACATAGGCCACCACCATCTTCGAGCCGTCCGCCTGCGTCTCCACCTCGAAGTGCTTCACCCGGAAGGTGACGACCTGCTTGGCCGGTTCGCCACGCGCCCCGTCCCCGATGTCCACATCCTCCGGCGTCACGGCCTTCAGCTTGCCGAACCGCGCCGGCGACAGCACGCCCGCCGTCCAGCGCAGGTGCGCCAGCTTCACCTGCGTCGCGTACGCGTCCGCCGGCGTCACCGCCGAGGCGATCTCCCAGCCCAGGTCGCAGAACCGCTCGGCCTGCACCTGCCGGGCCCGCGCCATGCGCTCGGCGAACTCCGGATGCCGCGCCCGCCACAGCGCCACCGTCGACTGCGACGGCATCCCCGGGTCGGCGCAGATCCGGGTCATCGGCTCGCCCAGCGACAGCCGCGCGAAGATCTCCATCGCCGTCGCCTCGCAGTACGACGAGCGCCGCCCGCCGCCCCGCTCGTGGTCCCAGCCGCCCAGGGTCTTTGCCCGCGCCAGCGCCCGGCCGAACTCCCGATGCGCCTTGGCCCACGCCGTCACCGTGCCGCGCGACGGCATCCCGTCCTCGCGGCAGATCGCCTGCACCGTCTCCCCCGCCGCCACCCGAAGGCAGATCGCCCGCCCCAGCAGCTTCGAGAACGTCACCCGCGTCCGCGTCCGCCGCCGCCCCTGCGCCGCCCCAGCCTCCATCGCGGCCGTCACCACCGCCTCGCCCATGGGTTCGCCCCCTGATGTCCGGAAAATGAAAAGGGCCCAGCGGCGGCCCCCATCGGAGGAGGCGCACGACTGAACCCTGCCCAAACCCTACCAAATCCGCGCGCGAACGTCAAGAACAAAAAGAGAACATCACCTCCCCGCTCTTTCGGCGGGCGGTCCCCCTCCCGCCATCGCTGCCGCGATGGGGAGGTAAGCCCACGCCGTGATCATCACACCCCCGGCCCCGCCCCCTTCGCCCCTGCCTCCGCCGCCTCCTTCTCCTTCTGCCGCGCCCCCGCCAAAATCCCCGGCAGGGCGTAGTTCCCTTCGTGGCAGGCGTACTCGTAGACGCGGCCCTTCAAGGTGTTGAAGGTGTATTCGCCGCCCCACGGCCGCTCCCAGACCTGCGGGTCTTCGACCTGGAACCGGTAGAGGATCTTCGTGGGCGACAGCCGGGTGAGCCACTCGGTCACCTTGAGGTTCTTCCACGAGCCCATGAACTGCTGCGCCTCGGGGATGTTGGTGGTCTCGACCACCAGGGTGTCGCCCTCGTAGCGGCCGATGGAGTCGCCCATCCACGGGCGCAGGCCGTCGGTGCGGTGGCCGCCGGTCAGGCGGACGATCCGCGCGTCGTGGATCATCTCCACCTCGATCACCACCGCGTCGGGCGTCTGCACGATCTGATAGTTGTTGTTGTAGAAGCCGTTCGGCAGCATCGGCGGGCCGGTGTTGCGGCCGAAACCCGAGATGCAGCGCTCGCCGTACGGGCGGGTCTCGTAGCTGTCGTAGACGTTGCTGAACCCGTCCCCCCGCCACGCCGGCGCGCCGGCCTTGCGGGGCGGCGGGTTGCCGGTCTCGGTGGTCAGGATCGAGGTCCGGTACTGGCCGCCGATCTCCACCAGGCGCATGCCCGGGTCGATCCAGAAGGTATTGTAGCCGCCGGTGTCGCCGCCGGCGGCGATGAAGTCGGGTCGGATCTCCACCAGCTTGGAGCCGAGCAGCCTGGCCTGGCCGGCCGTGGCGGATTCGCCCGGGTCGGTGGGGGTGTCGGACTCGGCCAGGGCGTCGGCCCAGACCTTCTCGGCCGCCTTGGCCTCCGCGGCGGTCAGGCTGGCCTTGTCCGAGATCCGGCGGTTGCGGGTCAGCGGGGTGAGGGTGGCGTTGGACCAGTAGCCGGAGAGGTCCGGCTGGCCCATGGCGTTGCGCGGCCGCTTCCAGCCCGGCGGGGCGGAGGGGTCGGCCGCGACGGCCGGCGCCTTGCCGGATGGCTCCGCCCTCGCGGCGGGGACACCCAGGCCGGCGGCGAGGAAGGTGGTTCCGAGAGTGAGGACAAGCGCGCGTCGCATGGCGGCGACCTCCGCAGGTACAATCCGCAGAACGCCATTACGCGCCCGGCTGGGCGCCCGGGCAAGGCCGATGCGCGGGAACGCCTCCGACCAGGCCCCGCACACGCAGGAGTAACCCCCACTCCACCCCCGCGCGGTTGCGCTAGTTCGCCGAACGGCGTTCGCTGCGCGTCACATTCCTCGGCCGAGCGCCTCGGCCGGGCCTGACGGAGAAATCCCATGAAGACGATCCTTCGAGCCGCGGTGTTCGGTGCGGCGCTCTGCCTGGCCGGCGTTGGGGCCGGCGTCGGCGCGGCCCACGCCCAGAACGCGCCGCGGGTCTACGAGAACGGCTCGGTCTGGTCGATCAACTACATCGCCACCAAGCCCGGCAAGTTCGACGACTACCTGGCCTACCTGAACACCTCGTGGAAACAGAGCAACGAGCTGCGCAAGAAAGCCGGCGACGTGCTCAGCTACAAGGTGCTGGAGATCGGTTCGCCCGCCGACGGGGGGCCGGACCTGATCCTGATGATCGAGTACAAGAACATGGCCGTGTTCGACCGCACCCAGGCCGAACTCGACAAGCAGACCGCCGAGGTGTTCGGCTCGGTCGCCCGCGCCAACCAGGGCCAGATCGATCGCGAGGCCCTGCGCACCCAACGCGGCGGTGTGCTGGCCCGCGAACTGGTGTTCAGCAAGTAGCCGCCGTCGGGTCGGCCCGGCGGTTCGCCGCCGCGCCGGCCCTGCCGCGGTCAGCAGTTCGCATTCCGTTCCGGGCGATTTTGCGGTACCCCTGAGCGGTGTCCGCCCCGCCGATTCCGCTTACCCTTGCCCCCGCCCTGGTCGTCCTTCCCGGGCCGCGCTGCGCGGTCTGCACGCCGGCCGGCGACGCCCAGCCGCTGCGCGCCCCCGACGCCCGCGACCTGCTGGAATCCGCCCCCGTCCTGCTGGCCCACGCGGCGATGACCGCGCGGCGGCTGGGCCTCCACGCCCCGCCGCGCAGCCCCCGCATCTTCGACGCCCTGGAGCTGTTCGCCTTCGTCCGCCCGGCGCAGTTCACCGCCCCGTCCGCCGCCGGCCTCGCCCAGGCCCTGGGCCTGCCCGAGCCGAAGACCGCCGAGAGCCAGGCCTCGGCCTTGCAGGCCGCGGTCAAGGCGCTGCTCGCCGAACTGGCGTTGACGCCCACGCCGTCGCGCGAGGAGGCGCTGGCGATCGCCGAGACCCTGGCCCGGGCCGGCTGGCCGTGGGGTTCGGCGGTGCTGGGCGCCCTGCGCTCGGCCCCGGCCGGCAACATGTTCCGCTCGTCGGGCCTCGACGTCTGGACCCGCATCCCCGAGTGGGAGGCCGAGGCGCCGCCCGGCGAGCCGGGGTCCAAGCCCATCGCCGCCGCCGACGCCACCGCCCGCCTGCAGCAGCTGCTCACCCAGGCCGGCCTGGATGAGGCGCGCCCCGCCCAGGTGGACTACGCCGCCGAGACCGCCCACGTCTTCCAGCCGCGCGAGCGCGAGGGCGAGCCCAACATGATGCTGGCCGAGGCCGGCACCGGCGTCGGCAAGACCCTGGGCTACCTGGCGCCCGCCTCGCTGTGGGCCGAGGCCAACGGCCCGGCGGTGTGGGTCTCGACCTATACCCGCGCCCTGCAGCGCCAGATCGAGCGTGAGAGCCGGGCGATCTACCCCGACGAGAAGGTGCGCCAGAAGAAGGCCGTGGTGCGCAAGGGGCGCGAGAACTACCTGTGCCTGCTGAACTTCCAGGAACAGGCCAACGCCGCCCAGCTGGGCGGGTCCGACCTGGTCGGCATGGCGCTGGCGGCGCGCTGGGCGCGGGCCAGCCGCGACGGCGACATGACCGGCGGCGACTTCCCGGCCTGGTTGCCCACCCTGTTCGCGGTGGCGCCGGCGGCCCAGGCCTCGCCCGCCAACCTGGTCGACCGGCGCGGCGAGTGCGTCCACGCCGGCTGCGCCCACTACCGCGCCTGTTTCGTGGAGAAGGCGATCCGCGGCTCGCGCCGGGCCGACATCGTCATCGCCAACCACGCCCTGGTGCTGACCCAGGCCGCCTTCGACGGGGCGCGGGCGGCGCGCGGGTCCAAGGGTGACGCCGAGACCACCCAGCTCAAGCGGATCGTCTTCGACGAGGGCCACCACCTGTTCGACGCGGCGGACTCGGCGTTCTCCGCGGCGCTCTCGGGGGCCGAGGCGGCCGAGCTGCGCCGCTGGATCCGCGGGCCGGAAGGTCGTGGGCGGCGCGGGCGAGGGCTCGAAGCCAGGCTGCTCGACATGCTGGGCGACCGGGAGGAGGCGCGGACCGCGCTGGACGAGGCGATCCGCGGCGCGTCCGCCCTGCCCGGCGAGGGCTGGAGCGGCCGCATCGCGCCCCCGAACGGCGAGGTGAACCCCATCGGCCCGATCGAGGCCTTCCTCGTGGCCGTGCTGGAACAGCTCCGCGCCCGCGCCGCGCCGTCCGAGGTGGGCATGGAGTGCGCCGCGCGCCCGGCCCTGGACCTGGTCCGCGAGACCGCCCGCGAGGCCGCCAATGCGCTCGCCCGGCTGGAGGC
>Ga0209257_1000740_pt1 | contig 49424 bp, 34 predicted proteins | sample AraplaCvi_mCL_r2_FD_184277 | JGI IMG/M metagenome (GOLD analysis project Ga0209257, IMG submission 184277) | Arabidopsis root microbial communities from North Carolina, USA - plate scrape MF_Cvi_mCL_r2 (SPAdes) (version 2) | ecosystem: Host-associated > Plants > Roots > Endosphere | place: USA...
CCGCGGCGGCGGCCTCGAAGCTGCGCCAAGCGTCGCCGAGCGCTGGCCGCGCGCGGTCGAGCAGCCCCAGCGCCGCATGCGGCCGGCCCGCACGCATCAGCGCGCCGAACAGGCCGCGCCACAGCGCCGGGTCGAGAGGCCGCGCCTGCAGGGCCCTCTCGTAGCTCTCGGTGAAGCGGTCCGCCTCGCCGTCCTGCCAGCGCAGGCGCGCGAGCGCGGCATGGGCGGCTTCGAAATCGGCGTGGTCCGCCGCCAGGCGCTCCAGGCGCGCCTCGGCCTCGCGCGGATCGCCCGCGCGCTGGACGCCGATCGCCTCCGCCAGCGCCAGTTCGCGGTCCGCCGGCGCAAGCGCCCGCGCCCGGGCGTAGTAGGGACCAGGGTCGCCCCCATGCTCGGACTCGGCGCGGGCGCGCGCCGCCAGCACCCGCACGTCGTTGGGGGCGCCGGCCAGCGCACGGTCGAGGGCCTCGATGGCGGCGGCCGGCTCGCCGTCCTCGCACAGCATCAGCCCCAGCATCTGGGACGCACGCACGTGGTCCGGCGCCTGGCCCAGCGCGGCGTCCAGGGCCGCCCGCGCCGCCGCGCGATCCTCCAGCCGCTTGCAAGCCAGCGCGAGGTTCACCAGGGTCTCGACCTGACCGGGCTGGACCTGCAGCGCCGTCTCGTAGGCGGAGCGGGCGGCCTGCAGCTCGCCGAGCTCGAGCAGCAGGTTGGCGAAGCTGTTCAGGATGTGCGGATCGCGAGGCGCCGCCCGCAGCGCCGCCGCGAAGTGGGCGCGCGCCTCGACCGGACGCCCGCGCCGCCGCTCGATCACCGCCGCCAGCTGCCGCATCGGGGCGTTGTCGGGGCGTTGCACGATGACCTGTTCGGCCAGCGCCAGGGCTCCGGCCAGGTCGCCGGAGCGGTAGGCCAGGTGAGCGCGCGCGATGGCGGCGTCCAGCTGCACAGCCGCCGCCGGGCTAGTCGCTGCGTTTGGCGCGCACGCCGCGCTGGCCGTCGACCTTCATGAAGAAGCTCCCCAGCGCCGCCTTCCGGATCTCGACCTGCGAGCCGGCCCGCGGCGCCGGCGAGATCGTCTCGCTGTCGATCTGGCGCCAGACCGCGCCGTCGGCCAGTTCGACGACCCACTTGCCGAACTGGTCCCGGTACGCCCGCTTGGCCTCGCCAGTGACGTTTTCCAGCGGCGCGGCGTCCTTGCCGGTCCCGTCGAAGATGGCCAGGGCCGGCAGGTTGAGGCCGAACGCGCTGCGCTGGGCCGCCTGGGCCTCCTTGCGCTGCACGATCAGCACCTCACCCGTCCGCACCGCGGAGTTCAGGGTCGCCAGCGCCGCGTCATAGCAGGTCGCCCGTTGCCCGGGATCCGCGACCTCGGCGCACGCGCTCAGGCCGCGGAGCGCGGGGTGCGCCGGTTCCGCCGAGACAGCCATGCCCGCAACACCGGTCGCCAGCCCGAGTCCCGCCGCCAGGCTCGCCCATGGTTTCATCACGCGCCGTTTTCCTCTCCTGCCGACAGCGATCCCAGGGCCGCGCCCGGATCGTGCGCCACTAAGGCGCAGCTTTGCCGCTTGCATCTGCGGCGGAAGTACCAATGTTACGGTCACTTGGGAACGTGGGCGTAACAGCGCCTCGGGGGACGAATACTTTGGACGGGTCTGAAGCCGCCCGAGGGCGGCACGACGTGGCCTCGGCGACGCGGAGCATCGAGACGCTCCTGAAGGAGCTCGACGTCCTGACGCCGCTTCCGAGCGGGGGCAACCTCAGCGCGCCGAAGCGAATCGCCGCCTTGGCGCTCTACATGCAGTTGGCTTGCGGCCTCGAGGCGGACCTCGCCCTGCAAGCGTCGATGGCCGCCCTGGCGGATCATCTGCGCACCACGCGCGGGGGCCTCAAGAAGGCCGCCTCCGAGGCCCGCGCCGTCATGCAGTTCGGGCTTCCGGCCCGGGACTTCATACCGCCCACCGCCGAGTCCTCGGCCCACCTGATGCAGGCCATCACCAGCGCCCTGCACGGGGTCAACGTGCGCGAGGCCACCCAGGTCCGCGCCCAGGCGCTCGGCGGGGTGCGCGGCGGCCGCCGGCACGGGCCGCGGGTGCGGCCGGTCCTGACGGCCGTGCAGAGCCTGCTCGAGCTCGCCCGCGCCGGAGAGCCTGACGCCCTGGCGGAGCTCGCCGACATCGAGGCCATGATCCGGAGCGCGACTAACGTGGCGCATGTGGAGGATCGTCACGAAGCCACCCGGCGATCGTGAGCCGGGGCGCGGCGGCGTAGGGCGCGACGGGCGCCACCGAGTGCAGCATCGGCACCTTGAACAGGGTGAGCACATTGTGACGGGGCGCGTGACCGCGCCACACGTCTCCCTCCGGGCCGTGAAACAGCAGCTGCCCGCCCCAGTCGGGCCGCCACGTCCGCGTCAGGCCGATCGTATAGGCGGCCCGCCGCTCGCCGACGCCGCGATCGTCGTGCTGGGTGAGGAAGTGCCCGGGCCGGTAGCAGGTCGCCTGGGCGTCGACCTTGACCACGGGCTCGCCCGTCACCTCGTGCACGAACTGCATGAACTCCGGGCTGTTCAGGAACTCGGTCAGATCGCGCAGCGGATGCCCGGGATCGCGCCCGTCGAGATAGGCGTCGATCATGGGATAGACGAGGTAGAGATAGGCGAAGCCGTTGCTGGCGCGCTCCGTGACGGCTTTCAGCCGGGCCTGCAGTTCGGCCGGCTGAAGGCTGCTCAGCTGGGCCGGCTCCAGGATCTGGTGGTCGCCGGTGTCGCTCGAATGAACCAGCGACCAGGGCGTCGCCCGCTCCAGCACCGTGGAGAGCTGGTCAGCGAGCTGGGGCGGGAACAGCCCCTCGATCTGCACCACGCCGTCGCGGGCGTAGGCGGCGGCGTACGCCTCGGCGCGCAGACCGGCGCGAAGGGTGATGGCGCCTCCCAAGGTCTCAGGCCCGCTCGCGGATGAACCAGCCGGTCAGCGACAGCCGCGGCTCGGCGGCGTAGGCCGCCACCGGCGCCACGGAGTGGGCGCGGGGCACCTGGAAGACGGTCAGCATGTTGAACCGGGGCGCAAAGCCTCGCTCGATGTCGCCGCGGGCGTCGTGGAACATCAGCTGCCCGCCCCAGTCCGGGCGCCAGCCGCGGGTGAAGCCCAGGGTGAAGGCCGCGACCCGATCGTCCTTGGTGTGGCTGTCGTCGTGGACGGTCAGGAAATCTCCGCGCCGGTAATGGGAGGCCTGCACGCGGACACCGTCGACCTGGCTCCCCGTCACCGCCTGGCCGACGTCGAGGAAGGCCCGGCTCTGGAGGAACTCCGTCACCCGGCCGATCGGCAGGTCCGGCGCGCGGGCGTACTCGTCCTGCAGCGGATAGGTCTGGTGGATGAAGGCGAAGCCCCCCGACGCCCGCTTGATCGTATCCTGCAGGAACGACCTGACCTGCTGCTCGCCGAACCGGCGCACCACCTCGTCCGAGATCACCAGGGTCTCGCCGCGCTCGTCCGGCGCGACGATCACATAGGGCAGGGTGCGCAGGAGGTCGCCGACTGCGGCCGCCGATCCGGATTCGAGGAAGTCCGGGACCTGCGCCACGCCGGTGTCACGATAGGCGTCGCCGAACGCCTCGAGGCCCAGGCCGGGGCGGATTCGAATGTCGACCAGGGTCAACGAAAACTCCGAAAATCTGGTCTCCAGCGTAACCTCAGTAACCAGTTACGCCGTCGTAACCTACCGAATTTATTACCGAAACGTGGCCTGCATGTAACAGTAGTCGGGCATCGACACGTCACAGGCAGGTTGTGACATGCCGCGACTTGACGCGCCATACGCTTGACCCCAGCCACTATGGCAGAGCTCGCCAAAGGGGTTGGCGGGGGGAGCGAACAGCCGCGCGGAATCCGCGCGACGCTGATCGCGGGCCCATGTCTGGAGTAATCCATGTCAATGAAATCGACCGTACGTGGTCGCCTGATGGCGTCCACCGTGCTCGGTGCAATGCTCGTCTCGGCGCCGGCCTTCGCGCAGGAGGCCGTTGAAGAGATCGTCGTCACCGGTTCGCGCATCGCCCGCCAGGATCTGACCTCGGTCAGCCCGGTGGCCACCGTCGGCCAGGCCGAGATGCAGGCCCAGGGCGTGGTGAACACCGAGAACCTGCTGGCCACTCTGCCGCAAGCGGCGCCGGGCGTGACCGGCACCGTCAACAACGGCAACGGCGGCGTGGCCACCGTGAACCTGCGCGGCCTCGGCTCGAACCGCACCCTGGTGCTGGTGGACGGCAAGCGCCAGATCCCGACGACCTCGGCCGGCACCGTCGACATCAACCTGATCCCGCCGGCGATGATCGACCGGATCGAAGTCATGACCGGCGGCGCCTCGGCCGTGTACGGCTCGGACGCCATCTCGGGCGTCGTGAACTTCATCCTGAAGCGCAATTTCGAAGGCTTCGAGTTCCGCGCCGGCGCGTCGATGACCGACGAAGGCGACGCCAAGACCTATGACGCCTCGGCGACGATGGGCGCCAGCTTCGAGCGCGGCAACGTCATGGTCAGCCTGGGCTACAACAAGCGCGAGCCCTTCTTCCAGGGCGACTCGCCCCAGGACAAGCTGCTGGTCTCGCTGGGCGAACCCACGGGCGGCGCCCCGGCCGGCACCCTGATCTTCTCGGGCTCGGGCTCGGAACCGAACGGCCGCGTCAACCCGTTCGTCGGCGGTCGCTTCGTGACCCTGCCGGGCTCGCCGAACCTGGGCGCCAACTCGGCGCTCTTCCTGCAGAACGGTGACGTCCGCCTCTATCGCGGCGCGCCCGACACCTACAACTTCGCCCCGGTCAACTACGAGCAGACTCCGCAGGAGCGCTACTCGGTGACGGCCATCGGCCGCTACGACATCACGGACAGCATCGAAGCCACCCTCAAGGGCAACTTCGTCAACAGCCGGATCACCACCCAGCTGGCGCCGACGCCGATCGGCAACCGGGCGTTTCGCTTCACGCTCGACAACAACCCGTTCCTGACGGCGGCGGCCAAGCAGTCGCTGAACACCCTGGGTTCGACGACGGCCTACACCATCCCGTCGTCGTCGCCCTGGGCCGCGGGCACCTACACGGATGTCGATACGGACGGCGACGGCATCTTCGACACCGTCACCGGCGTCTTCAACCGCCGCCTGTCGGAAGTCGGGCCGCGGATCTCGAACTTCAACTTCTACGGCTTCCAGATGCAGGGCGGGCTGACCGGCAAGGTCGACGCCATCAACGGCCGCTGGGAACTGGGACTCCAGTACGGCAACACCCACGGCTCGAACTCGCTGCTGGGCGACACCAGCCTGCAGCGCATCCAGCAGGGCCTGCTGCTCAACGCGGCCGGCACCGCCTGCCAGGACCCGTCGAACGGCTGCGTCCCGGTGAACCTGTTCGGCCTCGGCCGCCTCAGCCCCGCCGCCGCCAGCTTCATCGGCACCCGGATCAACTCGTCGCAGGACTTCGAGGAAATCATCGCCCAGGCCTTCCTGAGCGGCGACACGGCGAACTTCCTCAACCTGCCGGCCGGTGCGATCGGCTTCGCGATCGGCGCGGAATACCGCTCCGACGAGTTCGCCTTCCGCCCCAGCCAGGATCTGGCCGTCGGCAACCTGACCGGCTTCAACGCCTCGCCGCCGGTCAGCGGCTACGTCGACGTCTACGAACTGTCCGGCGAACTCCGGGTTCCGCTGCTGAAGGACCTGCCGTTCGTCCAGGAACTGGCGGTCGAGGCCGCGGGCCGTCTCTCCGACTACTCGTCGCAGGACAGCATGACCAAGACCTACAAGGTCGCCGGCGACTGGAAGGTGAACGACGACGTGCGTCTGCGCGCCTCGTACAACCGCGCCGTCCGCGCGCCGTCGGTGGGTGAACTGTTCGCCCCGGTGAGCAACGGCTTCCCGACCGCGACCGACCCCTGCTCGGCGCAAGGCGCTCCGAACGCCGCGACCCGCCAGGCCTGCATCAACTCGGGCGTTCCGGCGAACCTGGTCGGCGTGATCCAGGCCAACCAGCAGACCCAGACCCTGACGGGCGGCAACCCCAACCTGGAGCCGGAAGTCGCCGACACCTACACCGCCGGCCTGGTCTGGACCCCCTCGTTCGTGCCGCGGCTGTCGGTCACCGTCGACTACTTCAACATCAAGATCGACGACTACATCGCCTCGTTCGGCGGCAGCACGGCCAACGTGCTGAGCGTCTGCTACCGCAACGCCACGGTGAACGGGAACCCGTCCTCGCCGTACTGCTCGGCGATCAAGCGTCTGGGCAACGGCAGCATCGACTTCGTGTCGCTGCAGCTGCAGAACGTCGCCAAGAACACCACCGAAGGCGTCGACGTCCAGGTCAGCTACCAGTTCGACCTGCAGGACTTCGGCATGCCCGACTGGGGTTCGGTCGCCATCCGCAGCCTCTACACCAACACCTGGAAGCTCACCTTCACGCCCGACGAAATCTCGGCGCCGCTGAAGTGCGCGGACAAGTTTGGTCCGAACTGCAACGGCGGTGGCACCGGCATCACGCCGCGCCACAAGGTCAACACGACGATCGTGTGGAAGTACAAGGACTTCGGCGTGAACCTCGTCTGGAACCACCTGGACGACGTGACCGACGACAACCCCTCGAGCAACTTCACGGTCGAGCGGATCGGCGCGAAGAACTACTTCAACGCGTCGGTGGACTGGGCCGCGACCGAGAACGTCGCCTTCACGGCCGGCGTGCGGAACCTGACCCAGGAATCCTACCCGGTGCTGGGTGGCAACGCCTCGCCCTCGAACAGCGGCTACCCCAACACCTATGACGTGCTGGGCCGCGTGTTCTTCGTCAACGCCTCCCTGCGCTACTAGCAGCGAGACGTCGGCCTCCGGTTCCAGGATCCCCCGGCCCTGGGCGGAAGGCTAGTTAGGAAGGGGCGCTGCGGCGACGCAGCGCCCCTTCTGCTGTCTGTCGCGCATCACCGACGGGCGCGGTCCCTCTCGCACCACGCCTGAACGACCTCGGCGACGACGCTGACCCAATCGCCGTGCGAGGGTTGCCTGAACAGGCGCATGGAGGGGTACCAGGGCGAATCCGAGCGACCCTGCATCCAGCGCCAGTCGGCGTTCAGCCACGGCAGCAGGACCCAGCACGGCTTGCCGAGCGCCCCGGCCAGGTGCGCCACCGCGGTGTCGACCGTGATCACCAGATCGAGTTGCTCCACCACCGCCGCCGTATCGCCGAAGTCGCTGCCGGCCGGCGGCGCGAGGTCGATCAGGTTCGCGCCGGCTTCGACCAGCGGATCGAGGAGCGAACGCGACGGCAGCGACCGGTGCGGGTTCGGCGTGGCGCGCCCCTGCCACATCAGCCCGACCGTTCCCTTTGGAGCAAAGCCGCGCCACCGCTCACGAGCCGCCTCGGGAGCCTGCAGATAGCCGGAGGCGGGCAAGGCCGCCTCCCCCGCCGCCAGGCGGAGCGGCAACGAGGCGATGAGCGTCCAGTAGTCGGGCTCGGCGATCTCGGCGCCGTCCTCGTTCGCCACCACCCGCACGCCGAGGCTCTCGAACAGGCGCGCAAGCTCGGGAGGCGTGACGAGGGTCACGTCCGCGCCGCGCCGGGCGATCTCCGGCACGAAACGGGCGAACTGGATCTGGTCGCCGAACCCCTGCTCCGGCCACACCAGGACACGGCGACCCCGCAGCGGCTCGCCCTGCCATTCATTGAGCAGGGGCGGCGGGCGGACGTGGTCGTCGCCGAGGCTGCGCCGGGCCTCGAACAAGGGCCAGCCCTTCGCAAAATCCCCCTGCCCCAGGTGCAGGTGCGCCAGATCGAGCCGCACGCGCCAAGGGCTGGGGTCCAGCCGAAGCGACGACAGATAGCAGGGCTCGGCCTCGCTCCAGCGGCCGGTGGCCTGGAGCAGGTTGCCCAGTCGATGGTGCACGGCGGCGTTGTTCGGATCGAGCGCGAGCGCGGCGCGAAACGCCGCCTCGGCGTCCGCAAAGCGGTGCTGCGCCAGGAGTGTGGCGCCGAGGTTGAACCGGGCGGCGGCGCTCTGCGGGGCGGCAGCGGCGATGCGCGCCCACAGTTCGGCGGCCTGGCGGGCGTCGCCTGCCGACTGCAGCGCCGAGGCGCGGCCCCAGGCCGCCTGCAGGTCCAGGTCATGGCCCACCAACCTCTTCACTCGGTCTTGTCCCCACATCGGCTCGTCAGACGGTGAGCTATCTCACGACCGAAGCTCCCGACGCCAGTCGCCCGGCTCCGCCATCGCCGGCTGACCAGCGCGAACCGCCAAGCAATCCTTCTCCAACAAGGCTTGCATGCTTGTCCGACAATATACGATATTCGATCAATCGTAGGAGGGGCGGAATGGCCGAAGAACTCTCGCGGCGCGCGGTGCTGGCGACCACGACCGGGGCGGCGCTTGCGGCCGCATCACCATCGGCCGCGGCGCCTGTCGCGCGGGGCGACCTGCAGCCGCTGACCTCGCGCAGCGGCGTCTATACCCCGGCCCGCGGCGACGGGGTGATGCAGTTCAGTTTCGACTTCCCCGAGCCGTCGGCCGCCATCGGCGACCTGCAGGTCTCGTTCCGCATCCAGACGTTCGAGAACGTCTATGCCGTCGATCCGGCGCGCACGCGGATCCTGCGCGAAGGCGCGGTGGTCCGCTGGGTGAGCGAGGGCCTGCTGGGCGCCGGCGGCCAGGAGCCTGCGGCCGGCCGACTCACCGCCGATTTCCAGATCGGCTCCGACGGCGTGGTCTCCTGGCGGGCGAAAGCCGAGATGGCGAAACCGGTGAAGTCGATCACCACGGTCGTGCGCGGGCTGCCGCGCGGCCAGCTGTCGATCTCCGGCGGCGCCTTCACGGACCCCAAGGACGACGAGCGGATCTTCGAATATCCGCAGCTCTTCGGCGGCATGAGCACGCCGCTGGCCATGCTGAAGGCCGCCGACGGCCGTCTGTTCGAGCTGTCGTCGCGCCAGACGCGCGTGCGGCCGGCGCGCTTCTTTTTCCAGCCCGGGCCGGACGGCTATCGCGTGGAGCTGATCCACGAGCACGAGGGCTGGGCGCGCAGCGGCGCGGTGGAGACCCCGCAGTGGCGCGTCGGCCCCGCGGCCAGCTACGAGACCGCGGCGGGCGCACACTTCGCGCACGTGGAAAAGGCCTACGCCATCCCGCGTTTCGCCAGCCGGCCGGATGCGCCGAAATGGATGCACGACGTGGGCCTCGTCCTGTCGATCCATGGAGCCCATTGGACGGGCTACATCTTCAACGACTACGCCCGCACGCTTGAGATCCTGCGCTGGGCGGCGACCCAGACCGACCCGCGGCGGACCATGGTGTTCCTGCCGGCCTGGGACGGCCGCTACTACTGGAACTATCCGCTCTACCAGCCCGACGCGCGGATGGGCGGCGCCGACGGCTTCCGACGGCTCGTCGACGGCGGCCACGCCCTGGGCTTCCGCATGGTCCCGATGTTCGGCGCCAACTCGGCCAACGCCGGCTGGCCGCAGTTCAAGGCGTTCTCCGACGCCACCAGCGAGCACGTGGACGGCGACGCCTTCGACCTGAACTGGGTGGACTGGGACAACGACCGGCGCAACGAGGGCTGGATGCCCTTCATGAACCTGGGGGTCCCCTCATGGCGGCGCTGGCTGAGCGAGCGCATCTCGGCGACGATCCGGCAGTTCGGCGTGGACGCCTACTTCCTCGACATCGCCGGCGCCTGGGAGAACAACCGCAAGGCCGACATGAACGAGGGCACGCGCGCCCTCGTGGCCGACATCGCCTCGCGCCACCCCGGCGTCCCGCCGATCGGCGAGATGCTTTACGACGCCCAGATGGCCTACATCCCGATGTCGCAGGTGACCCGCTATGCCTCGCACCCGGCCGGCCACGACCTCTACGTCCGCAGCTATGAGCACCTGAGCCGCCCGGCGCCGGGTCGCGGCAGCACGGGCGTGCATGAGGCGGGCTTCTCGCCCTACAAGCCCGACGTCGCGCCCGACCAGCGGGCGATCCCCACGCTTACCGTGGTCGACGACACCTTCGACAAGCATCGCGACGCCATGGCCGCCTATATCGCCCTGGCCAACGCCTGGATGGCCCGGCGTCGCTGACGCCGGGCCCGGCCCTCACGCCTGCGGGGTCGGCGCCGGGCTGAACAGGCGCACGCCGAAGGATGGTCCGGCGGAGACGCCGGTCTCCGGCTCGAAGCGCACGCGGACCTCGCTCTTGCCCTTGGTCAGCTCCGGCGGGACCGGATAGTCGCGCTCGAAGAACTCGCCGGGCCTCTCGCCCGTCAGCCGCTCCTGCGCGACGACGACCCCGTCGACCAGGATCCTGAACCGCCGGTTGCGTTCCTCGCCCCAGTAGGTGGCCTGCAGCACGAGCGGCCCCGGCCGCGTCTTCATGGTGAACTCGAAGAAGCCGCCTGAACGCGCATCGCGCCCGTTGCGGCCGCGATAGACCACCGGATACGAGATCTTCGCATCGAGCTTGTGGTCGCGCTCGGCCTGCATCTCGCCCAGGTGCATCACGTCGGCCGAACGCGCCTGCAGGTCGCGCATCCGCGCCTGTTCGGCCTGGTAGCTGGCCTGTTCGGCGACCCACTCGCTGTCGGTGAAGCGCCGGAAGTAGACGGCGGTGTTCCGTTCCTGGGCGAAGGCGTAGGGGCGAAGCGTCAGGTCGCCGGGCCGCCCGACGCCCTGGGTGCGGAACACGGCGGGTTCGGCCTGCGGGGCCATGGCGCCCAGGAGGTCGGCGCCCACCAGCACCGGCGCGGGACCGGTCCAGGTCTCGGTGGCGCGTCCCAAGTCGCCGGCCATCACGAGCGGCCCGTAGAGCACGGCCACGGTCTTCGGATCGTCCGGCGTGGGCTCCAGCCGCAGCGTCCGCGGCAGGGTCAGGGTGATCTCGTCGCCGGCCTTCCAGGCGCGGCGAACCCGCAGGTAGCCACGATCCGGCGTGGCCAGCACGCCCTCGCCGTTCACCGCCAGCCGCGGCGCCTCGCACCAGGCCGGCACGCGCAGCGCCAGGCTCACCGGGCCGCGCTTGCGCCGTTCGACGAAGCGGATCTTCACGACGTCGTCGAAGGGGTAGCCGGTGGTCATCTCCACCTTCGCGCCCTGCGCCTCCCAGCTGAGCAGGGAGGGGATGTAGAGGTTGGCGATCAACTCGCCCGGCGCGCGCCACCAGATCGACTCGCCATGCTTCGCGTGGCTCTCGATGCCCGTGCCGACGCAGCACCAGAAGTCGTTGAAGTCGGACGAGTACTCCCGGTGCGTCCCCGACATCAGCGGGCTCATGTAGCAGAAGCCGCCGGTGCGCGGGTTTTGATGGCCCAGGATGTGGTTCAGGTGCGCCCGCTCATAATAGTCGAAATGCTCGGGGCGCGGCTCGCGGGCGTAGAGATGCCGCGTCAACTTGAGCATGTTGTAGGTGTTGCAGGACTCGCACGTCTGCTCGGTGATGTGCTTGGAGATGGTCTTCGGGGCCTGGAAATACTCCCGGTCGGAGTTGCCGCCGATGACGTAGCTGTAGTTCTCCAGCACCGTGTCCCAGAAGAACGCCGAGGCAGTCGCGTAGCGCGGCTCGCCCGTCAGTTCGTACAGCCGCGCCAAGCCGATCAGCTTCGGCACCTGGGTGTTGGCGTGCACGTTCGACAGGCTGTCCCGACGCTCGGCCAGCGGGTCCAGGATCTTCCGGTGATAGATCTTCTGCGACAGCGCCAGCCAGCGGCGGTTTCCGGTCCGCGCATAGAGTTCGGCGAAGGACTCGTTCAGGCCGCCGTGCTCGCAGTCCAGCACCGACTGGACCTGGGCGTCGGTCAGCCCGGCGAAGACGCCCTCGATGTAGCCGCCGAGCCGCTCGGCGATCGGGATCGCCTTGCGCGAGCCGATGTAGCGGTCGGCGTCCAGCAGGCCCGCGTACAGTTTGTGCCAAGTATAGAACGGCACCCAGGACCCGTTGAGGTCGAAGCCGGCCGAGCGGATCTCACCGCGCCGCACCTCCTCGAGCGCGAGCTTGCCGTCCTCGACGATGTCGCCGCGTTTCCGCTGGAAGCCCGAGACATAGCCGTCGGGGGACTGCGCCTGGCAGACCTCCAGTTCGTCGATGATGTAGGTGAGCCGGCGCTTCGACTCCGCGTCGCCGGTCTGCGCGTACATGAGCGCCAGCGCGGTCATGTAGTGGCCCAGCGTATGGCCGGCGATCGTGTCGCTCTCCCAGCCGCCATAGACCTCGCCCTTAGGCTTCAGGCCGGCGTGCTTCCGGAAATTGTGGAGCAGCCGGTCGGAATCGAGCCGATGGAGATAGGCCCGGTTGGCTTCCACCGCCGTCAGGAAGGGCGATGGAAGCAGCCGCACGGCCTCGAGCGGGAACGGCTCGACCTTGCTGGCCGGGGCCTTGGCCGGTTGGGCCAGGGCGGCCGCGCCCGGCGCCAGGGCCGCCAGCGGCGCGGCGGTCTGGAGGAGCGTCCGGCGCGAGAGACCCTGCGGGCGCGTATCAGACCGTGGCATTGGCTTCCTTCCCCTCGGACAGCGGCTCGCCGCCGGCCAACAGGCTGCGGCGGCGGCCGTAGAGCAGGTAGATGACGATGCCCAGGGCGTTCCAGGCGAGGAACCGGGCGACGGTGATCGGCGGCAGGCTGGCCATGAAATAGAGGCAGCCGGCGACGGCGAGCGGCGCCACGATCCAGACCTGCGGGCAGCGGAACAGTCGCGGGACATCCGGGCGGGTGACGCGCAGCACCATCACGCACACCGACACGCAGATGAAGGCCAGAAGCGTGCCGGCGTTCGACAACTCCGCGATCTCGTCCAGCCGGAAGAACCCAGCCACCGCCGCGACGAAGAACCCGGTGATCAGGGTGAGTCGCACCGGCGTTCCGCTGCGCGGATGCAGCCGGCTGAGGGCGCGCGGCAGCAGGCCGTCGCGGGACATGACGAAGAACACCCGCGTCTGGCCGAACATCATCACCAGGATGACGCTGGGCAGGGCGACGATGGCGGCCAGGCCGATGGCGTAGGCGGCGGCCGGATGTCCCAGGCCGCGCAGGATGAACGCCAGCGGCTCGCCGCTGCGGGCGAACTCGGCATAGGGCCAGGCGCCCACGGCGCAGGCGGCGACCACCATGTAGATCACGGTGCAGACGACCATCGAGCCGATGATCCCGATGGTGAGGTCCCGTTTGGGATTCTTCACCTCCTCGGCCGAGGTGGACACGGCGTCGAAGCCGAAGAAGGCGAAGAACACTATGGCGGCCGCCGCCATCACGCCGCGCGCTGCGCCGCCTTCGGTGTGCGCCGGGAAGCCGTAGGGCATGAAGGGCGTGAAGTTCTCGGCCCGCAGCGCGGTGGCCGTGAGCGCCACGAAGACGCCCAGGGCGATCACCTTGATGACCACGAGAACGATGTTGAACGTCGCGCTCTCGCGGGCGCCGCGGATCAGCAGCGCCATCACCGCCAGGGTGATCAGCACGGCGGGAAGGTTGACCAGGCCGCCGCCGTGGGGGCCGGTGATCAGGTCGTGCGGCAGCTCGATCCCGGAGCTCTTGAGCAGGCCGACCATATAGCCCGACCAGCCGACGGCGACGGCGCTGCAGGTCACCGAATATTCGAGCACCAGGCTCCAGCCGACGATCCAGGCCAGGCCCTCGCCCAACACCGAATAGGCGTAGGTGTAGGCGCTGCCGGCCGCCGGGACCATGGTGGCCATCTCGGCGTAGGCCAACGCCGCGAAGACGCAGAGCACGCCACAGGCCGCGAAGGCCAGGATCACCGCCGGCCCCGCCCGTTCCGCGCCCACGCCGGTGAGCGTGTAGATGCCGGTGCCGATGATCGCGCCGATGCCCAGCGCCACCAGGTGCGGCCACGAGAGCGTCTGCTTCAGCCTGCGCTCAGGCTCGACGGCCAGGATTGCATCCAGCGCCTTGCGCCGTGTCCAGAAGCTCATGGAGTCCCCTTGCCCGTCTTCATTTCGGCCGCGATCCAGGCGTCGACCCGCTGCTCCAGCAGCGTCATGGGCATCGGCCCGTCGTCGAGCACCACGTCGTGGAACTTGCGCACGTCGAACCGCGGGCCCAGGGCCTGTTCCGCCCGCCGCCGCAGCTCCGAGATCTTGAGCTGGCCGATCTTGTAGCCCAGCGCCTGACCCGGCCAGGCGATGTAGCGGTCAACCTCGTTCTGGATGTTCTTCTCGGCCAGCGCGCTGTTCTCGCGGAAGCAGGCGACGGCCTGGTCGCGGCTTTCGCCCTTCCAGTGGATGCCGACGTCGACCACCAGGCGGCAGGCGCGCCACATCTCCATCGAGAGCATCCCGAACCGCTCGTACGGCGTGTCGTAAAGGCCCATCTCGCCGACCAGCTGCTCGGAATAGAGCGCCCAGCCCTCGACGAAGGCGGTGACGTCGTCCTGCTTGCGGAACTGCGGCGCGCCGCTCTGTTCCTGGGCGAGCGCGATCTGGATGTGGTGGCCCGGCGCGCCTTCATGGGCCACCAGCGCCGGCAGCTCGAAGAGCGGCCGCTGGTCGAGGTGCGAGGTGTTGATCATCAGGCCGCCGGAGATCCCTTGTTCAGGGCTGCCGGGGTTGTAGCGGCCGGAGGTGTAGCCTTCCTCGATGTCCGCCGGCACCGACCGCACGCCGTAGGACAGGCGCGGCAGCTTGCCGAAGAAGCCCGGCAGCTTGTCGTCCACCCGCTTCGCCAGCCGGCTCGCCTTCTCCAGCAGGTCCTCGCGCGAGGTCGCGTAGAAGCGCGGCTCGGTCCGCAGGTAGGCCTGGAATTCCTTGAACGAGCCCTTGAAGCCCGTCTCGGCGATGACCTTGTCCATCTCGCCGCGGATGCGCGCGATCTCGGCCTGGCCCAAGCCGTAGATCTGGTCGGGCGTCAGGTCGGTCGTGGTCTCGCGGCGGGCGCGGTAGGCGTAGTAGGCGCGGCCGTTCGGCACGGCCGACACGCCGATCGTGTCCCGCGCCTTGGGCAGGTACTCGGTCTCGAAGAATCGCGCGACCGCCTGCTCGGCCGGCTTCACCTCGGTCCGGATCAGGCGCAGGGCCTCGGCCTTCAGCGCCGCGCGCTCGGCCGCGGGCATGCTGGCCGGCAGGTCGTCGAGGGGCGCCAGCAGCGGGTGCTGCTCGGCCGGGCGCTCGGCCTGGGCCTTGGTCGCCTTCGTTGCGGCCAGCGCCGTGATGCGCGGCTGGATGAAGCCGGTGGCCAGGCCGCGCCGCATGTTGGCGACCTCGGTCTCGTAGAACCGGGGCAAAGCCCGGATGCGGGCGACATAGGCGTCGGCCTGCTCGCGCGTCCGCAGCCGGGTCGACTCGGCCATGTAAGCCGGCGCGGCGAAGAAGCCGTCGTCGCTGGTGAACGGGATGCGTTCCTCGTCGAACGCGGCTCCTTCGAGGTCGAGGTCCACGCGGCGGGTCAGCAGGTCCCAGTTCAGTCCGTCGGCGTCGGCCAGTCCCGCCCGCGGGATCGCGTGGAGCCTGCCGCTGAACCCGCGCAGGGCTTTGACGCGAGCGGCCACGGCCGGCGGCGAGTCATCGGGCCAGCGCCGCGCAGCCTGAAGATCGCCGCGCATGCCGGCCGCGATCGGATTGGCCTCCGCGAGGTAACGGTCATAGTCCGTGAGGACCGTCTGAAAATCGCGCGCCGGATCGGCGAAGCTGGGCGTCACGAAGCCTCCGAGGAGCAGCGCCGCGGCGAGGCCGGCCAGCCGCCGGCGCGCCTTCCCGGCTGGTATTGGCGTCATGGGGTTCCTTTTTGAACAGACGGGGCCGGGCCGGGCCGCGGCGAAGGCTTCCGCTCGAAGCGCTCGAGGTCGAAGGGCGCGAGGTCGACGGCGGTCGCCGCGTCGGTCGCCAGGGCCGCCACCAGCTCGCCCGTCACCGCGGCGAGGGTCAGTCCCAGATGCTGGTGGCCGAAGGCGTACAGCAGGTTCGGCGCGCGGCGGCTGCGGCCGATGGCGGGCAGGTAGTCAGGCAGTGTCGGGCGCGCGCCCATCCACTCGCTGACGTCGCCCGAGAGTTCGACGCCCAGTTCGCGCAGATGGCGGCGCAGGCGGCCCCATTTGCGCCGGTCGGCCGGAGCCTCAGCGCGGCCGAATTCGACGAAACTCGCCGCGCGCAGGCGCGAGCCGAACCGGGTGAGGATCATCGACCGATCCTCGAACGCCACCGGCGGCAGGTCGCCCCAGCCGACGGCCTCTCCCTCGATGTGGTAGCCGCGCTCGGCGATCACCGGCGCCACGTGACCGGCCGAGCGCATCAGCGCGCCGGAACCGACGCCGCCCGCCACCACGACGGTCTCCGGCCGCAGCCGCTTGCCGTCCATCAGCACGATTTCGGTGCGTCCTTCCGACAGGGCCAGGCCCACCGCATGGGCGGTGGCCAGCTCGCCGCCGGCGTCGCGGAAGGCCTCGCGGAGGCCCTTCAGCACCAGGCCCGGGCGCTTCACCTGGCCGGTTCCTTCGAACGCGAGACCGCCGGCGACGGGCGCGCGAAGTCCCGCCGAGAGCTCGGCCAGCTGGGCCGTCGTGAGCGCGTGCGCCTGCGCCGGCCCGATGTCCGCCGCCCGCCAGGCCGCCTGGCCGGCCGCCGCGGTCCGGGCGCTCTCCCAGACGACATAGTGTCCCCGCTCGACCACCAGGTCCGGCTGGTCCACGCCGGCGGCGAGCCTGCGCCACGCGGGCAGTGCGACCGTCAGAAGCGCCTTCAGCGCCGTCCGGCCGCGCGCGTGCGATTCCACTGTGCAGGCGTCGAGGTACCGGCGCGCCCACGGCCCCCAGACGCCGACGTCGCGCAGGCGAAAGTCCAGCGCGCCGCCCAGTCCGTACAGCCGCCGTACGGCCGAACGCAGCACCTGGGGCGAGGCCAGCGGCTCGACCTGCTCGACGGCGATGTGCCCGGCGTTGCCGTACGACGCGGCGGGCGTGCGCGCATCGCGATCGACCAACAGCACCCTTGCGCCCGCGCGTTGAAGGTGGAACGCAGAGGCCAAGCCTACGACGCCACCACCCACCACTACGATCTGCGCCGGCGCTGCCACCCGCTCTTTACTCCCTGCTCGTATTTCGTATACCGTAGACGAACCGAGACGAGGTGCAATAGGTATGAGTTCACTAACCTGGTCGGGCGTGTTCCCGGCGGCGACAACCCAGTTCAAGGCCGACCTGTCGGTGGACGTGGACGCGTCCCAGAAGGTGCTGGACGCGCTGGTCCGCGACGGCGTCCACGGCCTGGTGGTGCTGGGCACCTGCGGCGAGAACAACTCGCTGGAGCCGGATGAGAAGCGCCGCCTGCTGCAGGCGGCGGTGGAGGTCGTGGACGGTCGCGTGCCGATCGTGGTGGGCGTGTCCGAACTGACCACCCCCCGCGCCGCAACCTTCGCCCGCGACGCCGAGGCGACCGGCGCCGACGCCCTGATGGTGCTGCCGGCGATGGTCTATGTGCCGACCGAATCCGAACTGACCCACCACTTCCGCACCGTGGCCGAAGCGACCACCCTGCCGATCATGCTCTACAACAACCCGCCGGCGTACCGGGTGTCGATCACCATCGAGGTGCTGAAGCGCCTGGCCGACATTCCCAACGTGGCGGCGGTCAAGGAAAGCGCGCCCGACACGCGCCGTTTCACGGACCTGAAGAACGCCTTCGGCGATCGCTACGTCCTGATGGCCGGCCTCGACGACGTCGCGCTGGAAGGGCTCCTGCTGGGCGCGCACGGCTGGGTCTCCGGGCTCACCAGCGCCTTCCCCCAGGAATCCGTGGCCCTGGTCGCGGCCCTGCAGCGTGGCGACATGGTCGAGGCGCTGCGGATCTACCGCTGGTTCATGCCCCTGCTCCACCTCGACGCCGAGCACGACCTCGTGCAGTCGATCAAGCTGGCCGAGCAGATCATGGGTCGCGGTTCGGAGCGGGTCCGCCTGCCCCGGCTGCCGCTGGAGGGCGAGCGCCGGGCGGCCGTGACGGCCTGGGTCGAGCAGGCGGCCGCGACGCGACCGAGACTCGCCGCGGCAGCCTGACAGCAGGACCGGATGCGCAGCACCTTCTTCTGCATCGACGGCCACACGGCGGGCAATCCGGTCCGCCTGGTGGCCGGCGGCGCGCCCCTGCTGCGGGGCGCTTCCATGAGCGAGCGTCGCCAGGACTTCCTGGCGCGCTTCGACTGGATCCGGACCGGGCTGATGTTCGAGCCGCGCGGCCACGACATGATGTCGGGCGGCTTCCTTTATCCGCCGACGCGCGACGACACCGACGCCGGCATCCTGTTCATCGAGACCAGCGGCTGCCTGCCCATGTGCGGCCACGGCACGATCGGGATCGTCACCTTCGCCCTCGAGAACGGACTGCTTCGGCCGCGGCAGCCGGGGCGGCTGCGCCTCGAGGTCCCCGCCGGGGTGATCGACATCACATACCGTGAAGACGGCGACCGGGTCAGCGCGGTGCGGATCCGCAACGTGCCGTCCTACCTGGCGGCCGACGGCGTGCGCATCGACGTGCCCGGCCTCGGGCCCCTGAGTGTCGACGTCGCCTATGGCGGCAACTTCTATGCAATCGTCGAGCCGCAGGGCGCCTACACGGGCCTGGATGCCCTGGGCGCCTCCGGGGTGCTGCAGCTCAGCCCGGTCGTGCGGCGGCTCATGCGCGAGGCGCTGGAGCCCGTGCACCCCCTGGACGACACGATCCGCGGCGTCAGCCACGTGCTGTGGGCCGACGCGCCCAAGGGCGAGGGCGCGGACGGCCGCAACGCTGTCTTCTATGGCGACCGGGCAATCGACCGCAGCCCCTGCGGTACCGGCACCTCCGCACGCCTGGCTCACCTCGCCGCGCGGGGCAGGCTGCAGGTCGGCGACACCTTCGTGCACGAGAGCATCATCGGCAGCCGCTTCATCGGTCGCGTCGAGGCCGCGACCATGCTCGGCGACCGCCCGGCGATCGTGCCGTCCATTGAGGGCTCGGCAGTGGCCACGGGGCACAATATCATCTGGATCGACCCCGAAGAGACTTTCGCACGCGGTTTCCAGGTGGTTTGACTCGGCGGGAGGGGGCCCGGTCGTTGCGCAAGTCGGTGAAGCCGTCGCATAACAGCGCCCCCGTCGTTCGGCCCGCGCGCCACCGCCGCTACGTCGACGATGGGTTTCTGCAGAGGCGTGGCCGGAAAACCAGCGCCAGAGGACGGGCGAAGGCCTTATGAACATCGTCGTCCGCACCCTGTCCGAGCAGGTCTACGAGGTCGTCCGGCGGCAGATCCTCACCGGCAAGATGGCGCCCGGCGCGCCGGTGCGGCAGGACACCATCGCGCTCGAACTGGGCGTCAGCAAGATCCCGCTGCGCGAGGCCTTGAACCGGCTGGAGCAGGACGGGCTGCTCAGTTCCTACCCCAATCGCGGCTATGTCGTGCGGCCCATCACCGCCGACGAGGCCAGCGAGGTGTTCGAGCTGCGCCTGAAGCTCGAGCCCGCCGCATCGGCCGAGGCCTGCCTCAAAGCGACCCCGGAACAACGCGCGGCGGCGAAGCAGGCGCTGGCCGCCCTGGAGGCGGCGCTGCGGCAGGACGACGCCGAGCACGTCACCCAGAACCGCGCCTTCCACATGACCCTGGTCCAGCCATGCGGCCTCATCACCCGCCAGCTGATCGAGCGCCTGCATATCCTGGCCGAGCGCTATGTCCGGGTGCACCTCGAGCCGTTCGGCCGGGACGACCGCGCGATCAACGAGCACCGCGCCATGCTGCAGGCCTGGGTGAAGGCCGACGCCGCCGAGGTCGAACGCCTGCAGACCGAGCATATCGCCGCGACGCTCCAGGACCTGCGCCAGCAACTGGCCGCCTAGCGCCTGTTCCGAAAAAGAAGCGGCCGCGGACGGGGGGCGTCCGCGGCCGGAAGTCGTTCCGGGGAACTCCCGGCAGGCGGCCCACGAAGGGCCGCCTTTGGGGACTCAGAAGTCGACGGTGGCGCCGACGAACATCAGGCGGCCCATCGGGTCGTAGGTGCCTGGATAGGTGTTGCCGTTGCCGAACGAGCTCAGCAGGCCGGCGGCGATCACGGGCGGGTCCTTGTCGAACAGGTTGTTGATCCCGGCGCGCAGGGAGATCTTCTCGCGCACCTGCCAAGTCCCGGCGAGATCGAAGTAGTTGTACGCCTTGATCTTGCGGTTCACCTCGACGAGGTCGCCGCGCAGGAACGGGTTGGCGTTGTTGCTCGACAGCTTCGTGGCGCCGAAGTAGCGCCAGTTCAGCGACACCGTGGCCGGCGCCCAGGGCATCGTCCAGGTGGTGCGCAGCTGATGGCGCCAGCCCGGGGTCGGCTGCCCGCAGGTCGGACCGAACAGGCCCTTGCAGTTGTAGGCGCCCAGGCCCGGCAGCTGCTCGATCTTGCGACTGTTCACGTAGGTTCCGACCAGGCCGAAGTCGAGCTCGCCCCACTCCGCGCCGGCCGCCAGATCGGCGAGGTCGAAGTGGTAGTTGGCCGCCACGTCGACGCCGGAGGTCTGCAGGAAGCCGGTGTTCTGGTTCGTGGCCTCGATGTAGCCGTTGTTGCCGAACAGCACACCGATCGTCGGGTCGCGGTGGAAGAGGCTGCAGAAGTCGGGGTTGCCGTTCTGCAGGCACTGGCTGATCACCGTCTGGGCGTCGACCCCGCCGATGTAGCCCTTCACCTTGATGTCGAAGTAGTCGATCGACACCGACAGCCCCGGCGCGAAGCGCGGCTGCAGCACGACGCCGAAGGTGTAGGTGTTGGCCACTTCCGGCTTCAGGTCGGGATTGCCGCCGCCCTGGGCGACGCAGACCTCGGCCGGGCATTGCGGGATGTTGCGGTACTGGGCCGCCGTGACGCCGCTCAGCTGACAGGCCGCGAGGCTCGCCTGCGGGGTCGGGCCGGCGCACGGGTCGGTGCCCGAGACGTTGCCCAGCGTCTGCGGCGCGAACAGCTCGCTGATGTTGGGAGCGCGGACCGCGCGGTTGTAGCTGGCGCGGAAACGGACGTCCTCCACCGGCGCGTACTTCAGCTCGACCTTGTAGGTCGAGACGCCGCCCGCCGCGGTCTTGTACTTGGAGTAGCGGTAGCCGCCGTTGACCGACAGCGCCTCGATGAACGGCGCGTCGCTGATCAGCGGCAGCTCGGCCTCGCCGAAGAACTCGTTGACGCTGAAGCTGCCGGCGCTGGGCAGCGTCCCGTTCGACTGCGCCAGGGCGTCGGCCTCGAAGTCCAGGTCCTCGCTCCGATGCTCGGCCCCGAGCGCCAGGGCCAGGCCCTCTTCCGCCCAGGGGCTCTTGAGGCCGTAGCGCCCGAGGTCGCCGTTCAGCGAGGCGTAGAACACCTTCTGCGAATAGACCCCGTGCGTGAACGTCGGCGCGTAGAGGTACTGGAAGGCCTGGGCGCTCAGCCCCTGGTACTTGAAGACGTCCAGCGGCACGCACTTGGGGTCCGTGCCGTCGACCACCGACTTGCAGGTCGGCACGCCGTTGACGCTGACCACCTGCAGGCCCCGCTGGGCGCGGGCGTTGTCGATGTTGTTCTTGTAGCTCTCGTCCAGGACCGAGTGCGAGTAGAGGGCCCCGGCGTCATAGGTCCAGCCCTCGGCGATCTCGCCGCGCAGGCCGAAGTTGAAGCGATAATCGGTATGCCGCAGGTCGTCGCGGCGCGGCGAACTGCCAGGGCCGGTGAGGCGGTAGCCGATGAACGTGTCCTGGCTCACGTTGGTCCCGGCGGCCGCGCCGCACAGGGTGGTCCGCTGGGAGGCGGACATCAGTGGGTTGTCGCAGTTGATGGGGAACACCGTGCCCTGGAACAGCGCCGAGGGCGCCGCCTGCGAGAACGTGTGGTCGTCCATGAACATGAAGCTGCCGTAGACCTCGGCGCGCTTGTCAAGCTCGTAGTGCATGAAGGCGCCGGCGGTGTACCGCTCGTCCGAGCGCTGGATGTAGTTGTCCGGCGCGTAGTTGTAGAGGAACGAGCTGTTGTAAGGCGTCCAGGTCTTGGCGCCGTCCTTGGTGTTGTTGAGGGTCTGCCCCCGGTTGGGACCGGTCAGCAGGGTGAACAGCCCCCACTGATTGTTGCTGGACCCGCCGCAGACCAGGGCGTTGTTGTTCGGGCCCGTCAGGTTCAGGCCACAGGCGGAATAGTCGCGCGTGTTCTGGGTGACTGGCTGCAGCTCGCGATAGCCCGCGTAGAAGGTGATGTTGCCCTTGTCATCGGGCAGGTTGACGCCGAAGGCCGCATTGATGTCGAAGCGGCCGCCGTCCCAGACGTGCTTCTTGGGCAGGTCGTAGTTCGCGTTGCGGATCAGGCCGCGCGCATCGTCATTGTTGTTGGTGTGCTGGGCCGTGCCGTACTGCGCGTCGATCCGGAAGCCTTCCAGGTCCTTCTTCATGATGAAGTTGACGACGCCCGCCACGGCGTCGGAGCCATAGACCGCCGAAGCGCCGCCGGTCACCACGTCCACCCGATCCACCATGGCGGACGGGATGAAGTTCACGTCGGCCATCTCGACCGGCAGCATGCGCCGGCCGTCGACCAGCACCAGAACGCGGTTCGAACCCAGGTTGCGAAGGTTGAGCCGCGCCGTCCCGTCCGCGCCGTTGGACGCGTTTTCGTTGGCGTCGGCCGTGAATTGCGGAAGCCGGTTCAGCGTCGATTCGATCGCCGTCGCACCCTGGTACTTCAGCTCGTCGCTGTTCACGACCGAGATGGGGCTCGCGCTCTCCAGATTGGGCCGTTTGATCAAGGTGCCGGTGACGACGACTTCGTCGACGGCGCTCTCCGCCGCCATCGCCGGCGCCACTGCGGTCAACGACAACACCGCGCCCGCCAACAGCTGAAACCGCCTCTTCGCCGGTCTGCGCATGGATCCCCTCCTGTGCGCGCGCCACCCAGGCGCGCCGGAGCCGAAGAAGACATATCGAATACAAGTTAGTCAAATATTTTATACGATATATGGTCTGATATTTGCGGCGCGACGCAGGCCGGGCGCGCGGCGACGCCCGCAAACTGGCGGGCGCGAAAAGCGCATCCTCGCCTGGGTAATGTCCCGGCGCGGCGCTCCGATCGCTGATTTCAATTTGTCCGATTATCTAGGCGCGCATTCGCGCATGCCGCCGATCTAGGGCAGCGAGCCCTCGGCGTCCTGACCATCGGCTACGGTTCTGCGGGTCAGATGGAATCGCCGAAATCGGCGATCAGCCTCGTCTCTGTCGATCTGGAGCCGGGGTTGCGGACGGCGCTCGCGTCCGCTCCCCGTCCGGGCTAGGCCGTCGTCAGGCCGCGCCCTACTCGACGACTTCCGGATCCGGCAGCGCGTGGGTCGGCCGCGATCCCCAGAGGGCGTAGAAGAGCACATAGAGCTCGCACGCGGCCGTGAGCAGGAACGACAACTGCAGGCCGTAGCGATCGGCCAGCCAGCCCTGGACCACCACCAGCGCTCCGCCGGCAATGGCCATGATCAGCAGGCCCGAACCTTCCTCGGTGAGCGGCCCCAGCCCGCGGATGCCGAGGGTGAAGATCGTCGGGAACATGATCGAGTGGCAGAGCCCGACCAGGATCAACGACCACATGGCGAGGGGGCCGGACGCGAAGGTGGTGACCAGCATCAGGAGGAACGCGCCGACGCTGAAGGCCGCCAGCACGTGCTCGGCCGGAACCCGACGCATGAGGAAGCTGCCGGCGAACCGCCCGACCATCATCCCGCCCCACAGGAGGGCGAGATACCGCGAGGCCTGCTCGTGGGTGATCGCCGCGATGTTGGGCTGGGAGACGAAGTTGATGAAGAGGTTGGCCACGCCGATCTCGGCGATCAGGTAGATGAAGATCGCGGGCACGCCGAACACCAGGTTGCGGTGCCGCCACAGCGACAGCCCCGCCCGGTCCACCTTCGAAGCGCGTTGGGCGGACTGGCCGATGTGCGGCAGCGGGAAGCGGGCGATCACCACGGCCAGGGCGACCAGCACCACGGCCACGATGATGTACGGCAGGATCACGGACTGGGCGTCGGCGTAGCGCTCGGCGGATGTGAGCACCACGCCCTCGGCGGCGGTCCCGCCCTTCGAACGCCCGAGGATCAGGTAACCCGCGAACAGGGGAGCCAGGGTCGTGCCCAGGGAATTGAACGCCTGGACGAGGTTGAGCCGGGCCGACGAGGTCTCGTGGGAGCCGATCACCGCCACATAGGGATTGGCGGCCACCTGCAGCAGGGTGATGCCGCAGGCGATCACGAACAGCGCCGTCAGCACCAGGCCGTAGGACGGCAGGCGCGCGGCGGGGACCATCATCAGGGCGCCGATGGCCATCACCACCAGGCCGATCACGATCGAGCGCTGGTAGCCAACCCGCTCGATCAGTTTCGCCGACGGAATCGACGCCACGAAATAGGCGATGAACCACACCGACTCGATGAGGGTGGTTTTCGTGTAGTCGAGCACGAACACGCTGCGCAGGTGCGGCAGCAGCGTGTTGTTGATGACCGTGATGAAGCCCCACATGAAGAAGAGCGTCGCCAGCAGGCTCAGAGCCGGGCGATAGCTCGCGGCCCCGCCCGCGCCATCGACCGATTGCACGCCCGCGACGGGGCTTACCGGAGCGGGCATGATCGCCTCCCTGGAATGGATGGGCGACTTCGCTGCCGCACTCTATTTGTCAGAGTATATAGCGCCAGCTGGAGCGTCAACCGGGACGGGGTCGAGGTGCGTCAGAAACTCGCCCTTCGTCAGGGTTTGGGCGACGATCTTCGGGAGGGCTTCGGGAACGTAGGGCTTGGCGAGGAAACGTCCGCCCGACGGCATCTGGTCTTCGTCGGGGGTCGTCTTCCCCGTCGTGATGATGACGGGCAATCCAGGCCGCCGCCGCCGGATTTCGTGCGCCAGGCCGAGACCGTCCAGCGTGCCGGGCATGTCCACATCGGTGAACAGGAGGGCGACGTCGCCACGCGCGTCGAAGGCGTCCCTCGCCTCTTCGCCGTCAGCCGCCTCGATCACGTCGAACCCCGCCTGCTCCAGGCAGGACGCCGCGCACATCCGGATCAGAAGCTCGTCCTCGACGACCAGGATGGCCGGGCGGACGGGCCTCCAACTGTTCGGCGCACCGATCCACATACCGAGCTCTCCTAAAGAATCTTGGTAGCGATACCATATTCAACGACCGTCGCTCGACAGTCAACATTTGTCTGACTTATTCAACTCCTGGGACCGAGCGACACCGCTACGCCCGGATAGGTGGCGCGGCCCGCACCCCGCCAACGCGCAGCAACCCTCCTATCTCCCTTTTCTTGTCGGACAAAAATGAGACTTGGCGCCGCGAAGGTGGCCTCTTGGTCCAGCGGTGCGCTCGGGAAAAGGGCGGTGGCGCGAGGAGCGGCAGGCGAATCCGAGCGCGCGCCGCACCGGTGCAAATTACCTGACAACTTCCGTCCAGGGACGAGCGACTCTTGCGCCCGGCGGCGCAATCGCCGCATATCGTCAAGCCTGGGGCCCTGGCGAGACGGGCTCAGACGGCGCGGTGGAGGGTCCATTGGCGAATGGCGAGCGTCGTGAGCCGGCTCACGTAAAGATCTCCAAGGAGTTGGGCGTCGCGATCGTGACTGGGCGCCACCAGCCCGGCGATGTCCTGCCGGGGGAAATCGAATTCGCCGAACAGCTGGGGGTGTCGCGCAGTGTCGTCCGTGAGGCGCTGCGCATGCTGGCCGCGAAAGGACTGCTCGAGAGCCGGCCGAAGGCGGGAACCCGCGTGCGGGAGCGCCACGACTGGAACCTCCTCGACCCCGACCTCCTCGCCTGGATGTTCGAGGGCGCGCCGCCGCTCGGGTTCGTCCGGAGTCTCTTCCAGCTCCGGATGATCGTCGAACCCGCGGCGGCCGAACTGGCCGCCAGCGGCCGCTCTTCCCGTCAGCTCTCGCGCATGGGTCACGCGCTGGAGATGATGGCGCAACACGGCCTGGCGACCCAGGAGGGCCAGGCAGCGGACCAGCAGTTCCACGCAGCCATTCTCGAGGCGACGAGCAACGAGCTCCTCGTCAGCCTCTCAGGCACCATCTCGGCGGCGGTTCGCTGGACGACCTTCTTCAAGTACCGCACCAGCCGTCACCCGCGCGATCCGATCCCGCAGCACCGGGCGCTCTTCGAGGCGATCGCCGACAGCGATCCGGCCGCGGCGCGCGCGGCGACCGAGGCGCTGATCCGCCAGGCGCAGCTGGACACCGAAGCCTCGCTCGATGCGCAGCCGGCGCCGGCCATGCATGCCTGAGGGCCAGGATCAGCGCGTCGTCGAGACGCGGTAGATCATGCGATGATGATAGGGCTGGCCCGGCGCGACGCGCGCGGACACGAACGAGGGCTGGTTCGGCGCGTTCGGGAATTTCTGCGGCTCCAGCGCGATGCCGTCGCCCATGCGGTAGAGGCGCCCGCCCTTGCCCGCGAGAGTCCCGTCGAGGAAGTTGCCGGTATAGACCTGCAGGCCGGGCTCGGTGGTCAGCACCTCCAGCACGCGGCCCGAGGCCGGATCTTCCAGGCGCGCGGCAAGCTTGGGTTCGCGGGTGAGGCCGGCGTCCAGCGCGAAGTTGTGATCGTATCCGCGGCCCATGACGATCTGCGGATCGCGGCCGTCGCGGATCCCGTCCGCCAGCACCCGACCGCGGGTGAAGTCGAACACCGTCCCGGCGACGGGCTTCAGCTCGCCGGTGGGGATCAGCGCCGCGTCCACGGGGGTGTAGCGGCTGGCCGGGATCGTCAGCCGATGTCCCAGCACGCCATCCGCGGCGCCCTCGCCCGCAAGGTTGAAGATGGCGTGGTTGGTCATGTTCACGACGGTCGGCGCGTCGCTCGTGGCGTCGAAATCGATCGTGAGCGAGCCGGTGTCGTCGAGCGCATAGGTCACCGTCGCCTGCACGGTTCCAGGATAGCCCTGGTCGCCCGCCGGGCTGGTCAGCGAAAGGGTCACGCTCGCGCCTTCGGCCCCCTGCTTCACCGACACGATCCGCCAGGCGAGCTTGTCGAAGCCCTTCGTTCCGCCATGGAGGGAATTGGTCTTGTCGTTGAGCGGCAGCTGATAGGTCTTGCCGTCCAGCGCGAAGCGGCCGCCGGCGATCCGATTGGCGTAGCGCCCGATCGTCGAGCCGAAGTAGCTGGGATGATCGACGTAGCCGGAGAGGTCGTCGGATCCGAGCTCGATGTCGGCGACGCGCCCCTTCCGGTCCGGCGCCTTCAGGGTCTGAAGCGTCGCGCCGAACGAGATGATGCGGGCGCTGACGCCATTCGAGCCGGTGAGCGTGACCGCTTCGATCACGGTCCCATCCTTCAGGGTTCCGAAGGGCTCCCGCCGGGCGGTGGCGGCAGACGCCGGACCGGAGGCGAAGGCCGCCGCCGCACACATCGCCAGAAGAGCGGTCTTGGCGCTGATCATAATTCCCCCTCCGCAATGGGCGCTGGCGTTCCGGACCCATGATATAGTCCGACATAATAGCATCACTATGGCATCGCCACCGTCCGTGGCAACTCCGCGCGGGGCAGGCAAGCGATCATCTTGCCCGGCCAGATATCTTGTCCTACAAATCGAAAATCAGGGGAAGGCGCGGCACGCGCCGATGCGGCGTCTTGGGCGGCAGGCAGATCGCCATCGACCGGGGCGTCGCTCTCAGAGAGACCGCATGACGCACACCCGCCTCCTTCAGCACCGCGCGGCCGATGGCCGCCGCAAGGTCATCCTGGCCGAGGCGGAACGCGCCACGTTCCTCGCCGGCGTCGAAACCACGCGCGAACTCGCGCTCGCCGCCATCGCCGAGCGGATCTCGCTGGCCGACGCCGCCCGCGCGCGCCGCGCCGACGAGGCGGTCGATCTCTCCGCCGAGCTCGAGGCCGGCCGGCTGCTGCCCGCCATCGACCACCCCGATCAGGCGCGGCTGATGCTGGCCGGCACCGGCCTGACCCACCTGGGCTCGGCCGCGGGCCGCGACGCCATGCATGCGGCCGCCGCAGCGGGGCAACAGACCGACTCGATGCGCCTCTTTCTCGAAGGCGTCGAGGGCGGCCGCCCGGCGCCGGGCAAGCCCGGCGCACAGCCCGAGTGGTTCTACAAGGGCGATGGCCAGTCGCTGGCCGCACCGGAGGCGACGCTGGCCGCGCCCGCCTTCGCCCTGGATGGCGGCGAGGAGCCCGAGCTGGCCGGCGTGTACCTGATCGACGAACAGGGGGCGCCCTGGCGGCTGGGCGTCGCCCTCGCCAACGAGTTCAGCGACCACGTCACCGAGCGTCACAACTACCTCTGGCTGGCGCATTCCAAGCTTCGCCAGGCGGCGCTGGGCCCCGAGCTGCTGCTGGGCGAGCCGCCCGCCGATGTGCGGGGCCTCAGCCGGATCGTGCGCCAGGGTGAGACGCTGTGGGAGAAGCCGTTCCTGACCGGCGAAGCCAACATGTCCCACAGCCTCGCCAACCTCGAGGCGCACCATTTCAAGTACGCCGCGTTCCGCCGGCCGGGGGACATCCACGTCCACTTCTTCGGCACAGCGACCCTGTCCTGCGCGGACGGCGTCCGCACGCAGCCCGGCGACGTCTTCGAGATCGAGGCCGCGCCGTTTTCGCTGCCGTTGCGCAACCGGCTGACCACCGCGGCGCCTGACGTGGTCATGGTGCGCGCCCTGTGAGTTCGCCCATCCGCCTGGCGCTGATCGGCATGGGCAAGATCGCCCACGACCAGCATGTGCCGGCGATCGCCGGCAACCCGGAGTTCGAGCTGGTCGCGACCGTCAGTCTCCACGGCGAGGGCGTCGGCGGCCGGCCCGCATTCCGCGACATCGAGGCGCTGGCCGCGAGCGACGTCCGCGTGGACGCGGTCGCGATCTGCACGCCCCCGCAGGTCCGGCGCGCGATCGCGGCGACCGCCATCGCGAACGGCTGGCACGTGCTGCTCGAAAAGCCGCCGGGCGCCACCCTGGCCGAAGTGGCCGCCCTGAGCGACGCCGCCGCGACGGCGGGCGTAAGCCTCTTCGCGAGCTGGCATTCGCGCCACGCAGCCGGCGTCGAGCCCGCGCGCGCCTGGCTGGCCGGGCGCGAGGTCCGCCGCGCGACCATCACCTGGCGCGAGGACGTGCGCGTCTGGCACCCGGGGCAGGCCTGGATCTGGCGCGCGGGCGGCTTCGGCGTGTTCGACCCCGGCATCAACGCGCTCTCGATCGCCACCCGGATCCTGCCGCGGCCGTTCTTCGTCGAGCAGGCCGAGCTCGACGTCCCCGCCAATCAGGCCGCCCCCATCGCGGCGCGGGTGGACTTCCGCGACACGGCCGGCGCGCCGATCGCCATGGACCTCGACTTCCGGCAGGAGGGGCCCCAGAGCTGGGACATCGTCGTCGAAACCGACGCCGGGACCCTGACCCTCGCGCAGGGCGGCGCCGTACTCTCGCTGACCGAAGGCAAGGCTCCGGCGACCGGCGGCGCGCTCCACGGCGAATACCCGAGCCTCTACGAGCGCTTCGCGGCCGTGGTCCGGGCGGGGGTCTCCGACGTCGACATCAGCCCGCTGCGCCTGGTCGCCGACGCCTTCATGTGCGGCCGTCACCTCACTGTGGAGCCATTCGTCGAATGAAACCGTCGCGTCGTACGCTCCTCGGCGCCGCCGGGGTCGCCGCCTTGCCGGCGAACGCCAGCGCGGCCAAGCCCCTCGCCGCGACGCCGCCCATGGGCTGGAACAGCTGGAACAGCTTCGCCACGACGATCACCGAGGCCCAGACGCTCGAACAGGCCGCGATCATGCAGCGCGAGTTGCTCCCCGCGGGCTACGACATCCTGACCGTCGACATTCAGTGGTATGAGCCCGAGGCCAAAGGCTACGAGTACAACAAGCGCCCGGTGCCTGCGATGGACGCCCACGGCCGCCTGCTGCCGGCGCCGAACCGCTTCCCATCCAGCCAGGATGGCCGCGGCTTCCGGCCCCTCGCCGACCGGATCCACGCCCTGGGCCTGCGTTTCGGCGTGCACCTGATGCGTGGCGTCCCGCGTCTGGCGGTCGAGCGGAATCTGCCGGTGCTCGGCGGCGGCGCGCGGGCGCAGGACATCGCCGACACCGCCAGCGTCTGCTCCTGGAACAGCGACATGTACGGCGTCGACATGGGCCGGCCCGGCGCGCAGGCCTACTACGACAGCGTCTTCGCGCAGCTGGCCGCCTGGGGCGTCGACTTCGTCAAGGTCGATGACCTTTGCCGGCCCTACGACGCGCACCTGCCCGAGATCGAGGGCATCGCGCGCGCGATCGCGCGCTGCGGCCGGCCGATGATCCTCAGCATGTCGCCCGGCGAAACGCCGCTGCTCCGCGGCGGGCACGCACGCCGCCACGCGCAGATGTGGCGGATCTCCGACGACTTCTGGGACGAATGGAAAATGCTCGACGCGCAGTTCACGCGCCTCGAGAACTGGAACCCGCTCATGGGCGACGGCGGCTGGCCCGACGCCGACATGCTGCCCCTGGGCCGGCTGGCGCTCGGCGAGCGCGAGACACGGTTCACGCCGGACGAGCAGCGTACGCTGATGACGCTGTGGTCGATCGCGCGGTCGCCGCTGATCATGGGCGGCGACCTGCGCCACCTGAACGACGCCACGAAGGCGCTCCTGACCAATCCGGAGGTGATCGCGGTCAACCAGGCCTCGCGCGCCAACCGGCCGCACTTCCTGGAGGACGGCGTCCGCGTCTGGTCGGCCCGCGCGGCGAACGGCGACTGGTACCTCGCCCTCTTCAACACCCAGGCCGAGGCCCGCGAGGTCAGGGTGAACCTGGCGGCGCTGGACGCCCCGCGCAGCGTCGCCGTCCGCGACCTGTGGGCCCGGCGCGCCGACGGTGTCGCGAGTGAGCAGATCGCGCGGCGCATTCCGGCGCATGGCGCCGGGCTCTATCGGCTCGCGCCCGCCTGAAACGGCCGCAACGCCTGGAGTGATCGCCGGTTCGCTTGAACCGGCGATCACTCAAGACTCTTGCTTGGAAATAGACCATTCGTCGCGCCGCGACTGAACCAACCTAAGCGACGATTGGTCTAGGCCGTCACCTGAACGCGAGGCCGTCCACGAACCCGCCGACCTCGACGGCGGCGCCCGGCGCCGACAGCTTTCGACCGCCGATCCAGACGTTGTCCAGCAGGACGCCGCGCACCCGGCGCTGGGCGTCGTAGCCGGCGACCCATGACGGGCTGGGAGAGCCTTCGCCGGTGAAACGGACGTCGCGCAGCACGACGTTCTCCACGCCCGCCCCCGGGCTGGTTCCGTACTTGGCGTTGAAGACCACCCGGATGTTGAAGAGCTTGCCCTCCTGGATGTGGTCGACGCGGACGTCGCTCCAGGTGACGTTGCGCACCAGGTTGGAATCGCCGGCGCTGATCGCCATTACGCCTTCGTACTCGGGATCGTCCTCGTCCAGCTCCAGGACGTCGATGTTCGAGAACGTCACGTCCTCGACCACGTTGGGTTTCTGGCTGTCGCCGTGCAGGCCGACGAACATGGCGTGCGCCACGTCGGGCCAGAAGGTGGAGTTCGTCACCCGCACCCGCCGCGTGTCGCCGACCGCCCCTCCACGGGTGGCGTAGATGGCGACGCTGTCGTCCGACGTGCGGATGAAGGCCCGGTCGACCTGGACGTCGTCGCACGCGAACACGTTGACGCCATCCGACCATTGGCCGGCGCTGAACCCCTTGATGTCCAGGAAGCGGACGCCCTTGGACTGGCTGCAGGCGATCGTGCCGTGTTTGGAGTTGATGAAGGTCAGGCCCTCGACCGAGACGTTCCGCGACCGATGAACGGTGAACTGCCCGGGCTGGGCGTCGATCATGCCGCGGCCGTAGATGCGGACGCTCTCCACGTCCTCGAGGCGAAAGCTCCCCTGAAGCACGGCCCCGCCGGCGATGTAGACCGTCTGGCCGGAGCTGACGGGGAAGGTCGCGGCGCCCTGCGGCGGCGTGTGCACGCCGGGTCCGTAGACCACCACGTTGGGTGCGGGTGGCGGGGGCGCGTCGGGACGCCCGGCGAGGACGTGAAGGTTGTGCAGGCGGTCGCCGTCGAACTCCACCGACACGTTCGCAGGACGGGCCATCGTCAGATAGACGAGGCCATCCGGGCCGCGGCGGAGCCGGACGCCTGCACTCGCAGGACGGACCTGTACGTCCGAGACGTGGCCGTTGTTCTTCTGGATCGCGACCTCGACCTCGCCCTCGAAGTCGAAGCGCACCATCGAGGCGTCCTGCGGCCGGTCGAGGTCGACCTTGACGTTGTACTCGTAGAGATCGCGCCAGGGGCCACCGGGCTCCCGGACGCGGACCGTGAAGTCGTCGTTGTGGTGGGTGTACTGGAGCTTGGCGGGATTGTCGTAGACGGCCAGGGCCCGCTCCGCGGCGTGGCTCGACCCGCCGCAGGCGGCGAGCGCGATCGAAAGGGCGGGCAGGCGCCAGCGGCTCATCGGCAGGATCTCCAGGCGATCATGGGGCCAGCGCGAAGTCGTCGAAGTCGGCCCAGCCGACCGAGGTGGCGACATGGGACGGGGTTCCGCTCGGCGCCTGGGCGAAGAGCCCCAGCTGCGCGCCGACCCAACGGCCCGGCCGGCTGACGAACGGGTGGCCCAACGGCGTGAACGTCTTGCCGTCCAGGCTGTAGCTGAAGCTCACCTGCGCATGGCGCGAGCGCAGCATGGACGGGAAGTAGGGCGAGAAGGACGGGGGCGGATCGGAGACGGTTACCGGCTGGGCGGTCAGGCGCAGCACGACGTCGGCGGGCGCGGTCGGCAGTCCCACGGCCACGGCCTCAGGCTTCAACGCCGGGGCCTCGGCTCGCTCGACCCGCACCAGGCGCAGGCCTTCCGCCGTCTTCTCCAGCCCGATCCAGGCGTAGTCGGAGCCATACATCAGGAGCCCCGCCCGCTCGCCGGGGGCCTTCGGTTCGAAGTGCAGCCGTACGGTCGCGGTGAAGCGCTCGCCCGGGAGCTTGCGGGTGAGGATCGCGGGCGCCTCCCAGAGATTGGACGGCGACGAGATCGACTTGAGGCGCAGGGCGCCCGGCGCCGCGTCGAGGCTCATCCAGTCGTCGCGCGGATTGGCGTTCCACTGCCAGGCCTGAGAGAGCCGGCCGTCGAAGCCGTCATCGTCCTCGGGCACGCCGAGCGGCTGGCCCGCCACCGGCTTGCGCCCGCCCAGCACCGGCTCGCCGATCCCGTCGCGATCCGCATCGGCGCCGATCACCGGCCAGCCGGCGCGCCAAACCATCGGCTGCAGCCAGACCCGCCGACCGTAGGAGTCGGTGTCCTGGAAATGGAGGAACCAGTCCTTGCCGTCCGGCGCGGTGACCCAGGCGCCCTGGTGCGGCCCGTTGATCTCGGTCCGGCCCTGATCGAGGACGTCGCGGCCCTCCCACGGTCCCGTCAGGCTTCGCGCGCGGAACACCCCCTGCCAGCCGCCTTTGACACTGCCGCTGGGGGCGAAGACATAGTACCAGCCGTCGCGCTTGTAGAGCTTGGGCCCTTCCGTCGTCAGCCAGGGCATCGACCCCCGGGAGGTGCGCACCGGCGGCATCTTGCCCGCGTCGATGATGTCGATCCGTTCGCCGACCGTGCGCGTGCCATCGGCGCTGAGCTTCTTCAGCGTGATGATGTTGTTGACGCCGGAGCGGCTCCGGGCCCAGGCCATCACCAGCCAGCCGGTCCCGTCGTCGTCCCAGAACGGGCACGGGTCGATCGCCCCCTTGCTGGCGTCGACCAGCACCGGCTCGCTCCAGGGGCCGGCCGGATCGGTGGCCGTGGTCACGAAGATCCCGAAGTCCGGGTCGGGGTAGTAGATCATGAACCGGCCGCCATGGTGGCGGATCGCCGGCGCCCAGACCCCGCCCCCGTGCCGCGGCGTCGCGAAATGGGCCTCGGGCCGCACCGTCGGCAGCGCGTGGCCGATGATGGTCCAGTTCACCAGGTCCTTCGAACGCAGGATCGGCAGGCCCGGCGCGTTGGTGAACGACGAGGCGGTGAGATAGAAGTCCTCGCCCACGCGCACCACGTCCGGGTCCGAATAGTCGCCCGCCAGGACGGGATTGCGATAGGTCCCGTCGCCCTGGTCGGGGACCCACGGGGCGGGCGCGGCGACGGCGGCGGTCGAGGCCAGCGCCAGGATCGCGGAAAGACCGCGCAACTTCACGACAGGGGCTCCAGGATCACGGCCTGGCCGCCGCTCGGCCTCAGCTGCAGCTCCAGCACGTCCGCGGCCGTCACCGTGCGGGCGGTCATTTCCACGGGGGTGAGCCGCGGCTCGGCGCCCGGCGGGCCGTCGGCGAAGACGCGGGCGCGCCATCGCCCGCCGCCCAGGAACGCCAGCGGCGCCTTGAGCGCGCGGGCGGTCTCGTCCGTCATCGCCCCCAGGAACCAGCGGCGGCCGGAGCGCCGCGCGACGACCACGAATTCGCCGACGGCGCCCGCCAGACCCACCGTCTCGTCCCAGGTGGTCGGGCACTCGTCGAACCAAGCCAGTTCCGGAAAGCCGCGGTCGTACTTCTCGGGCTTGTCGTACCAGTACAGGAAGGTCAGCGGATTGTAGTAGACCACCGCCATCGCCAGCTGGTGCGCGCCCGTCGTGCGGTTGCGCTCGTGCGCATAGCAGATGGTGTAGTCGATCGGCCCGGCGACGGCGCGGACGAACGGCAGGGTCACGTTGTGGCGGGCGGTCGGAAACTGTTCGTTGCCGCGCACCCCCTCCAGCGCGACGTAGTTGGGCAGGGTCCGCTCAAGGCCGGCCGGCCGCAGGTTGTCGTGCAGGTTCACCAGCAGCCGGTGCTCGCCGCAGCGCTTCACCAGGTCGTAGATGAAGGCGTTGTCGCTGGCGCGGCCTTCCCAGACGAAGCCGAACTTGATCCCCGCCACGCCCCATCGGCGGTAGGTCTCCACGATGGCCGGCAGCTGGCGCATCGCCGGAACCCGGTCGACGTAGAGGATCATCCCCACGCCGCGCGCGCGGCCGTAGTCGATGATCTTCCGGATATCGATGGCGGGGATCGGCCGCGTGGCGTCGCTCGCATCGGTGCCGTCGCCGTACCAGTGGGCGTCGAACTCGACGTATTCCAGCCGACGGCGGACGGCGAAGTCGACCGCCTCCAGCCCCCCACCCGTCGTGTAGGTGCGGATGCGGTAGGCGCGGCCCGGCCGGATCCAGCTCACGTCGCCCAGCCGGTTCGGCGTCGCCAGGGTGGGGACCAGGTCGGCCCGCTCGAGCAGCTGCGCCGGCGCATCCGCCGCGATCAGCAGCCGCCAGGGCGTGGCCTGGCCGGCCGCGACCTGGAAGCTGGATTCCGGCGGCGTGTCGCCGGGGCCGGAATAGCCGGTCGCCCGGCCCGGGAAGGTCATCAGGTGGACCGCCAGCCCGCCGGTCTCGCGCGCGGCGTTGCGCAGCATGGCGCGCGGATAGTCGAGGCGGTCGGCCTCCGCCACCAGCAGGTGGGCGCGGTGCGGCAGCTCCACCAGGACCGGCAGGTCCGCCAGAGGTCCCCTGTCCGAACTCGCGGTCAGGTCGGGATGCGGGACCGGGGCGAGGTCCGCCACCTCTCCGACCTGGTACTCACCCTCGTCACGGCTGGCGAAGATGCGAGAACCGGTCGGGAAGCGGAATCCGGTCTGCTCGCCGGCGAGCCGCACGGCCGAGCGGAGGACGTAGCGGACCGCGACGCCCGCGTCGTAGGCGCGCAGCACCACTTCGAACCGCAGCCCCGTCGCGGGATCGCGAAAACGGGCAGTCAGTTCCTGGCAGTCGTCCGTCGAGACCTTGCGGACGCCGTAGGGTCCGGCCCACACGCCGCGCCGGCGGCGCTGGGCGCTGGAGATCAGCTGCGCGCCTGGGCCCAGGCGCCGCCCGTCGGCCAGGATCAGGCCCAGCGCGGAGGGTTCCAGGAGCGTCCGGCCGGCCGCGTCCTCGACCCGCCAGGAGAGTTCGCCGCCGGGCTCCAGGGCGGCGCGCAGGCGCCCATCGGGCGAGTTGACGGCCAGCGCGGGCGCGGCCCAGGCCGGGCCGCCCATCAACGACGCGCCGGCAGCGGCGATCGCCGCGCGGCGCGAGACATGGCCACCGACCTCGCTCAACCCGATCCCTCCCCTTGGCCGCCGCTTCTGAGCTTCGGCCTGTTGTTGCAGCGACTATGATATCGATATCATAGCTTGTCACCCCCGAACCGCACCGGGGCGACGCCCCAAAGGGCGCAACGCTTCCAACTGCGGCAGGGTGTCATCCCGCGCAGATGGTCACTGGTATCGATATCACATCTCGCCTATAGTGGCCTTCGCACAGGCAGCGGGACAGTTGCCGGATAATATTCAGGGAGGGGCCGGTTTGGGTTCGCGACAAATCTACGCCCGCCTCAGCGCGTTCCTGTTCCTCTATTTCTTCGCCCAGGCCATGAGCGTGTCGCTGCTGGCGCTGTGGCTCAAGGGCCGGCTCGGCCTGAACGGCGCCGAGACCGGGGCGGTCTTCGCGGCCAATTTCGTCTTCGCCATGTGCTCCCAGCCGATCTACGGCTTCATCAGCGACAAGGTGGGCCTGCGGAAGACGATCCTCTGGATCCTCGCCGTGATGGTGCTCCTGTCGGGCGCCTTCTTCACCCTCGTCTACGGGCCGCTGCTCAAGGCCAATCTGGTGGCCGGCGCCGTGGTGGGCGGGGTCTACCTGGGCGTGACATTCATCGCGGGCAGCTACGCGCTGGAATCCTACGTGGACCGCGTCGGCCGGAAGTATGGCTTCGAGTACGGGCGGGCGCGGCTCTGGGGCTCGATCGGGTTCGCCTGCGCCGCGCTGGTGTCGGGCCGGCTCTTCAACATCGATCCGGCGATCAACTTCTTCCTCGCCTCGGCGGCCGGGCTGGCCTTGCTGCCAATCCTGGCCCTCACCCGCATCGAGGCGGGCGCCGACGACAAGGCCCAGTCGCAATCGCTGAAGGTGCGCGAGGCGCTCGCGCTGCTTCGGCTGCCCCGGTTCTGGGGGTTCATGGTCCTGATCCTGGGGGTGACCAACCTCTACCTCGTCTACGACCAGCAGTTCCCGGCCTATTTCGCCGCCCAGTTCGCCGACCCCAAGGACGGCGCCGCGATGTTCGGCTACCTGAGCTCGGCGCAGATCTTCCTCGAGGCGGGGCTGCTCTTCGTCGCGCCCTGGATCGTCGACCGCACGGGCGCCAAGCGCGGCCTGTTGCTGGCGGCCGGCATCATGATCGTGCGGATCGCCGGCTCCGGGATCGTCGAGGGTCCGGCGGCGATCTCGGCGATGAAGATGCTCCACTCGCTGGAGCTGCCGATCCTGGTGGTGTCGATCTTCCGCTACATCGCGGCCAACTTCGACACCCGGCTCGCCTCGACCCTCTATCTGGTCGGCGTCAGCTTCGGCCATTCGCTGGGCCTGGCGGTGCTCTCGCCGATCGTCGGGCGGGGCTACGACCTGCTCGGCTTCCCCGACACTTACAAGCTGATCGCCCTCGTGGCGGCGATCTTCTGGACCGCATCCCTGTTCAGCCTGTCGCCGACGCGGCCGCGGCGGCAAGCCGCCGCCGGCCTGCAGGCAAACCTCGCACCCACGGAGTAGGCATGTCGGCGGCCTTCCCCACCCGCCTCATCGACCTGCCGCGCGAACCTCTCGCAAGGCGCGACCAGCTCCTGGCCCGCACGCCACCGACGCGGGCCGACCTCGAGGCGGCGATCGCCCAGGTGCTGGCGCGCATCGATCGCAACCTGTCGGTCTTCACCCACGCCTTCCCGGCCCCCTCCAGCGTCGGCGGCGTCTACCCGGCCATCGCCAACGACGAGTGGACCACCGGCTTCTGGACCGGGATGCTCTGGCTGGCCTACGAGGTCAGCGGCGAGGACCGCTACCGGCTGGCGGCCGAGCGGCAGGTGAAGAGCTTCAAGCGCCGGCTCGACCAGCAGATCAACCTCGCCCACCACGACGTGGGCTTCCTCTATTCGCTGTCCTGCGTCGCGGCCTGGAAACTCACCGCCAACAGCGGGGCGCTGGACACCGCAGTCCGGGCCGCGGACCTGCTGCTCGAGCGCTACCTCCCCGCGGCGGGCATCATCCAGGCCTGGGGCGACCTCAGCGATCCCGCCCAGGCGGGCCGCATGATCATCGACTGCAACCTGAACCTGCCCCTGCTCTATTCGGCCGGACTGGTCACCGGAGAGCGCAAGTACGCGGCGGCGGCGGACCGGCACATCGAGCAGGCCATGCGCCACCTCGTGCGGCCCGAAGCCTCCACGTTCCATACCTTCTTCATGGACCCGACGACGGGTGCGCCGCTGGGCGGCAAGACCCATCAGGGCTACGACGACAACTCCTGCTGGGCGCGCGGCCAGGCCTGGGGGATCGCGGGCTTCCCGCTCGCCTACCGCTACCGGTCCGACCCGAACCTCCTGCGGACCTCGGTGCGACTGGCCAACTACTTCCTCAATCGACTGCCCGAGGATCTGGTCTGCTGCTGGGACCTGATATTCACGGGCCCGCCGCAGCCTCGCGACAGTTCCGCCGCGGCGATCGCCGCCTGCGGCCTGCACGAACTCGCCCTCGCCCTGCCGGCGAGCGATCCCGACCGCGAGGCCTACCGGGCGGCCGCCCTTGCGATCGTCGAAAGCCTGGCGCGCGACTACCTGCTGCCGCTCGGCCCGCCCGGGACCGGCGTCCTGGCCCACGGCGTGTACCACATGCCCAATGGCGTGGGCGTCGACGAGGCCTGCATCTGGGGCGACTACTTCTTCCTCGAAGCCCTGGTGCGGCTCACGCGGGACTGGCAGCCCTACTGGTGACGCTCGCCCGGCTCAGGCCGGGCCGGACGCCCGTCGCGCCCCTCGCCCACGCGACGCCGCCGGCGGCGCCGTCGAGTCGCGGGTGATCAGCTGGAAGTGCCGCAGCTTCTGAACGGGCTGGGCGTCGAGGCCCAGGCGCCGGGCGCGCACCAGGTCGTGGAGGATCGTCACGGCGACCCGGCCCATGTCGACCACCGGCTGGTGGATGGTCGTGAGCTCGGGCCAGATGATCGTGGCCACGGGCGTGTCGTCGAAACCGCAGACGGAGAGGTCCTCGGGAACGTGCAGATGCAGTCCGTGGGCGACGGCGATCGTGGCGGCGGCCATGTCGTCGTTGCTGGCGAAGATCGCGGTGGGCCGATCGTCCGTCTGCAGCAGCTGCCGCGCGGCCGTGAGCCCGGAGCGGTAGGTGAACTTGCCGTCGACGATCCGATCCGCCCGCACCGTCAGGCCGGCATTCTCCATCCCCTTGAGGAAGCCCTCGAGCCGCAGTTGGGTCGGCGTGTGCTGGGGGTCGCCCTTGATGAAGCCGATGTCGGTATGGCCCAGCGCCAGCAGATGCTGGGTCATCGACAGGGCGCCCGCGAAGTCGTCGATGCGCACGGACGAGATCGCCGGCGTCGGCTTGGCCGTCGCGAAGGCCAGCGGAATCACGCCCTCCGAACTGATCAGCTCCAGCGTCTGCGGGCTGTCGCACAGGGGCGGCGGAAGGATGATGGCGTCGACCGCCGCCTGCAGCAGCCGCTTCACCGCCGCCTTCTGGCTGGACAGGCCTTCGCACTTCTCCAGCACCAACTGCGCGCCCAGGCGGCTGCTCTCCTCCAGCCCCCCGCGCATGACCTCGTTGAGGTAGGCCGCCGAAGGGTTGCTGTAGAGCACGCCGATGCGGATCGCAGCCTGTCCCGAGCGGGTGTTCCGGGCGGCGATGTTCGGCGTGTAGTTCAGCGCCTCGATCGAGGCCTGAACGCGCGCGAGCGTCTCCGGGCTGACGCGCTGGCCGCCATTGATCACGCGCGACACGGTCATCGCACCGACGCCCGCGTGCTTGGCGACATCGTAGATGGTGACGCCCCCGTTGCCTTGATCGCGTCGCTTCGCCAAACCCGCCTCCAGCGCCGCCGGTCAGCCGCGACCTCGCAGGGCCGCCGCATGGACACCACCGGGAGCCAGCGCTTGTAATATCGATAACATCTTTGTGTATTCCGCATACCAGTCTCGAAAACACACTGCAAGCCCTGGATACCGGATCTTCTGCTTCTCTCAACAGCGTCACGCTCAGAACTCGGGGCCTACAGTAGTATGGTTGCGCTACCAGTAAGGCAGCGCATACGTTCCACCCCCAATCCACACTTCAGAGGCGGCGTTCGAATTCTATCGCCCCTTTCGCGCGCCCCCGAAATCGGCCGTTCCAAGGCTGCGCCAAACGACCGCAGGGGCCGTCAAACGACCATCTTGCGTTCGATCTTGATATCGTTACCATGCCTGACAGATCGGAAAATCCGACGGTGCCCTCAGGGGGGAAAGACATGCAAAGCGCCAACCCGCGCCACATCCAGTCCATGGTCGTTTCGACCGGCAGGCGTCATTCCACAGCCAGCCGAATCGCCTTGGCGCTACTGGCCTCGACCGCCGCCGGCGCGTGGGCTTCGGGCGCCATGGCCGAGACGGCCGCCGCCGAGCCGGAGGCCGTGGATGAGATCGTCGTCACCGGCATCCGGCAGAGCCTGGAATCCGCCGTTCAGATGAAGAAGCAGACGATGGAAGTCGTCGATTCCATCCAGGCGGAAGACATCGGCAAGCTGCCGGATCCGAACGTGGCCGAGACCTTGACCCGGATCCCGGGCGTTCAGGGTTATCGCTACGGCGGCGAAGGCGCTTCGCCGGTCGGTCAGGGCAGCGGCCTGACGATCCGCGGCCTTTCCGGCCTCACGGCGTCGCAGGTGGACGGCCGCGCCTACTTCACCGCCGGCAGCCGCGAGTTCAACATCGAAAGCGCCATCCCCGGCATGATCGCTGGGCTCGACGTCTACAAGAACCCGTCAGCCGAGCACATCGAGGGCGGCATCGGCGGCCTGGTCAACGTGCGCACGCGCAGGCCCTTCGACTTCGACGGCTTCGAGGCCACGGTTTCGGTCGGCGGCCGCTACAACGAACTCGCCAAGAGCGTGCAGCCGGAATACTTCGGCCTGGTCTCCAATCGGTGGAAGGTCGGTGACGGCGAGATCGGCCTGTTGCTGGCGGCCAACTACCAGAAAAGCTTCAACCGGTCGGACAGCAGCCCTGGCCCGGGCGGTACGCAGCTGCGGCGGGCCATCCGCGCCGACAGCCCCGAATACCTGGCCAACACCAGCCTGAACCGGGCCTATGTCGGCCGCTCCGACGTCACCTACCTGGCCAACGTGGCCGATCCCCTGGCGTTCAGCGCCGCCGACCGGCAGAACCTCATCTCGATGTCCGGCGTGCAGACGTCGATCTTCCAGGAGGACATCCGCCGCACCCGCAAGGGCTTCAGCGGCGCGCTGCAATGGAAGCCGACGCCGGAGCTCGAGCTCTACCTCGACGGCAACTACACCTACTACCAGTACCATCAGAGCTACCGGTTCCTCTTCCCGGCCGACAGCCCGTATGCGCAGAACCTGACGACCACGAACTTCAGCCTCACCGAAGGCCTCGCCAACCGCAACCTGAACGGCGGGGAGGACGCGGTCCTCGCCGGCAAACGGTTCGCCAGCGGCACGTTCCTGGGCTCCGGCATGAGCGCCACCGGCGGCGACGAGCATCGCCCCTACGAGACTTACATCCTGGGCGGCGGCGCCAAGTGGAGCCCGACCGAGAAGCTCGACGTCAATTTCGACCTGGCCTACGTCAAGGCCGACCAGACCCAGGACAACCGGTCGGTTGGCCTGGCGCAGCGCAACGGCCTCGCATGGGACGTCACCCGCGTCATGGACGCGCCGCCGACGATCGGCATCGCCGGCCCCGATCTCGCCAGTCCGGCCAACTGGCTGTTCCGCGCCTATGACAACGGCACCCACGCCGTCTATGACGACAAGGGCCTGGCCGCGCGGGTGGATCTCACCTATCGCATCGACAGCGGCTTCCTCCAGAACCTGAAGTTCGGCGCCCGGTTCGCTCAGCAGAAGTCGCGGTTCTCGGCGTTCAACTTCGGGGGCCGCCCGCTCACCACCAACGGGCTGCCGCTGGCCGCGGACCAATCCAACGGCATCGTCACCTCCGGCATGCAGGACCTGGTCAGCACCTCGCCGACCAACTGGCTCGACGGCAAGGCCGGCTATAGCGGCGGCTATCTGGTGTTCACGCCCGACTCGCTGCTGGGGGACAATGTCCGCAACCGGTTCCCGCTCGCAGGCATCGCGGCCGACGACTCCCTGCCTGAAGTGCTGCTCTCGCGGCGCCGGTCGGTGGAAGACACCTACGCCGCCTACGGCGTGGCCGACTTCGCGTTCCTCGACGACCGCATCCGCGGCAATGTCGGCGTCCGGGTCGTGCACACCGACTTCTCGGCCACCGCCATGGTCACCGACGCCTCGGGCGCCACGCCAGTCGTCGTCCCCCGCAAAGCCGACACCTCCTATACCGACATCCTGCCGAGCCTAAACGTCACGGGCTACATCACGCCAGACACCCTGCTGCGCTTCGGCTACGGCAAGGGCCTGACCCGCGCCGGCGCGGGCGATCTCAATCCGACCATCGGCGTGAACACCACCAACGGCACCGGCTCCCAGGGCAACCCGGATCTCAAGCCTTACCGGGCGAACAGCTACGACGTCTCCTTCGAGAAGTACTTCACGTCCTCGGCCTACGTGTCCGCGGCGCTGTTCTACAAGGACATCAAGGGCTTCACGGTCGGCGTCGAACAGTGTCAGACGGTGCCCACGGCTCCGCCCTATGCCGGCGGCGCGCCGAATAGCTGCCCGACCGGCCAATACCGGGTCACCCAACCGGTCAACGCCGAGGCGGGCTCGGCCAAGGGCCTGGAAGTGGCCGGGCAGACCTTCTTCACCTTCCTGCCCGGGGTTTGGCAGAACTTCGGCGTCCAGGCCTCCTACACCAAGGTGAAGACCAAGCTTCCGGTCATCCTGGCTGGCCAACGGGTGGTCGTGCGCCAGCCCTTCCAGTCCGACGACAACTACAGCATCGCCGGTCTCTACGAAGACAGCCGCATCTCGGCGCGGTTGGTCTACACCTACCGCTCGGACTACATCCTGTTCGGGGCCAGCGCCAATCCGATCGACGGTCGTTACCTGAAGGGCTACGGCCTGCTGGACGCGTCGGTGAACTTCAACATCCGGCCGGACCTGACACTGTCGGTGAACGCCTCGAACATCACCAACAAGGCGCCGATCCGCTACGTCGGCGAGCCGGGCCACGGGTACAACACCGACATCCTGCGCCAGTACTTCGTGAACGGCCGCAGCTATGGCGTCAGCCTCCGCTATCGGTTCGGAGGCTAGTCGGTCGGTCTACCCCAGCCGCCCTGGAGCGCCGCCGCCCCCTTCCCAACGCGGCGGCGTTCCGATTTCCTGCGCGCTCACGTTAGCGCTACCAATCGGAGATTCGAATGATGCAGGCGTTTCGTAGGGCCGTCCTGGCGACGGTGGCTGGCCTAGCCCTAGGGACTTCGGCTCACGCCCAGGATCCCGCGGCCGGCGCGAAGCTGGTGGTTCATGCCGACCAGGCTGGCCCCAAGGTCAATCGCCAGATCTTCGGCCAGTTCGCTGAGCATCTCGGCACGGGGATCTACGGCGGCGTCTGGGTCGGCAAGGGCTCGAAGATCCCCAACACCGACGGCTACCGCAACGACGTGGTGGCGGCGCTGAAGGCCATCAAGGTCCCGGTCATTCGCTGGCCCGGCGGCTGCTTCGCCGATGAGTATCGCTGGCGCGAAGGGGTCGGTCCCGCGGCCAAGCGACCGGTGAAGATCAACACCCACTGGGGCGGCGTCACCGAGCCCAATACCTTCGGCACGCACGAGTTCATGAACTTCTCCGAGCGTGTGGGCGCAGAAGCCTACGTCTCGGGCAACGTCGGCAGCGCCCCGCCCAGCGAGCTCGCCGAGTGGGTGGAGTACATGACCTCGCCCACCGACTCGACGCTGGCGAAGGAGCGCTGGGCCAACGGCCGCAAGCAGCCCTGGAAGCTCCCTTACGTCGGGATCGGCAACGAGCTGTGGGGCTGCGGCGGGCAGATGCGCGCCGAGTACGCCGCCGACGTGACGCGGCGCTACGCGACGTTCGTGAAGGCGCCCTCGAACCAGAAGATCCTCAAGATCGCCAGCGGCGCCAACTCGGACGACTACAATTGGACCGAGGTGATGATGCGCGAGGCCGGCGGCGCGATCGACGGCATCGGCGTGCACTACTACACCGTCACCGGCGACTGGAAGCACAAGGGCTCGGCGACCGCGTTCGACGAGGCAGAGTGGACGCGGACGCTCTCCAAGACTCTGAAGATGGACGAGCTGATCACCAAGCACGCCGCCATCATGGACAAGTACGATCCGGCAAAGCGCGTGTGGCTGGCGGTCGACGAGTGGGGCACTTGGTTCGACGCCACGCCCGGGACCAATCCGGGCTTCCTGCAACAGCAGAACTCACTGCGCGACGGGCTGGTGGCCGCGATCAACTTCAACATCTTCACCGCCCACGCCGACCGCGTGAAGATGGCCAACATCGCCCAGATGGTGAACGTCCTGCAGGCCATCATCCTGACGGACGGGAACAAGATCGTGCTGACGCCGACCTATCACGTCTTCGCCATGTACCTGCCGTGGCAGGATGCGCAGCAGATCCCCATGGAGCTGAAGACCGACTGGTTCGCGCGCGGCGACCAGAGCGCGCCCGTCGTCAGCGCCTCGGCGGTGCGTGACACGCAGGGCAAGGTCCACATCGCCCTGGTGAACCTGGATCCGTCGCGCAGCGCCACCGTGTCGACGAGCCTGGCCGGCCTGCGAGCCACAGCGGTCGCGGGCAGGATCCTCACCGCGGGGAACATCACTGCGATCAACACCTTCGATGCGCCGGAGGCCGTCGCGCCCCGCCCGTTCGACGGCGCGACCCTCACCAACGATGGCCTCACGGCCACGCTTCCGGCCCGCTCTGTCGTGGTGCTGGACGTCCAGTAGCGGCGGAGCATCATGTCGACGAGTTCCCCAGCGGCGCGCGCCGCTATCGACGAGGCTACGAAGCCGGCGGTCGCCAGCTGGCGGAACCTTGTCTCTCACCGCGCCTGGCTCGATGCGGAAACCAGCTCACTGCTGGAATTCGCTCGGGGGGCGCGGGTCGAACACGGCTTCGGCTGGCTGGGGGACGACGGCACGGTGCTTGCTGGGCGGCCGCAACCGCTCTGGATCACGGCCCGCTTCACCCACGTCTTCGCCCTGGGCGCGCTGCTGGGGCATCCGGGTTGCGCGCCGCTGTGCGACCATGGCCTGCGGGCGCTGCTGAACGACTTCGCCGATCACAAGCACGGCGGCTGGTACGCCGAACTCCAGGATGGCCGGCCCAGCCGCCCGGACAAGGAAGCCTACTCCTTCGCCTTCGTCGTGCTCGCCATGGCCAGCGCCTCCCTCGCAGGCCGGTCGGGCGCGCGGCAAGGGCTGGCGAGCGCCCTCGACCTGGTCGAGCGCCACTTCTGGCGCGAAGACGAAGGGGCCTGCTGCGAAGCCTACGACGCGGCCTGGGGCGAGCCCGAGGCCTACCGCGGGGCCAACGCCAACATGCACGCGGTCGAGGCCTTCCTCGCCGCCGCCGACGCCCTGCGCGAGCCGCTCTGGCGCCAGCGCGCGCTCAGGATCTGCGAGCGGGTGATCGACAGGTTCGCGCGCGCGGAGGCCTGGCGGGTGGTCGAGCACTTCGACGCCGCGTGGACCCCGCTTCCCGACTACAACGCCGACGCCCCGGACCACCCGTTCCGGCCGTTCGGCGTAACCCCCGGTCACGGGCTCGAGTGGGCGCGGCTGCTCCTGAACCTGCGCGCATCGCTGGACGATCCGCCGGCGTGGTTGCTGGAGGCCGCGCGCGGCCTCTTCGATCGCGCGATCGGAGACGGCTGGGCAGCGCCCGGCGGGTTTGTCTACACCACCGATCCTTCGGGCGCGCCGGTCGTCGAGCGTCGCCTGCACTGGGTCGTCACCGAGGCGATCGGCGCGGCGGCGGCCCTGCACGAGGCCACGGGCGAAGAGGTCTATGAGGCCTGGTACCGCCGAGCCTGGGACTTCGCCGACGTCCACCTGCGCGACCGGACGCGCGGCAGCTGGCGCCACGAGCTGGACGCGCAGCTCGCGCCGGTCGAGGGGACCTGGTCGGGCAAGCCCGACATCTACCACGCCGTTCAGGCAACGCTCATCCCGCGGCTTCCCCTGTCGGGCAGCCTTGCCGGAGCCCTGCGCGCGGGCGCGGCGCGCTGATGACCGCCCGCTCCGGCGCCGTCGTCGTGGCGGGAGAGGCGTTGGTCGACCTCGTGCCGGAACCGGGGGGCGCCTTCCGGCCGCTCCTGGGCGGAGGGCCCTTCAACACGGCGCGCGCGCTCGGCCGGCTGGGCGTCCCCACGGCCTTCGTGGGCGCGGTGTCCCGGGACTCGTTCGGAGACCAGCTCGCGGCGACGCTCGCCGCCGACGGCGTCGGGCTGGAGGACACGCTTCGCACGGATCTTCCGACCAGCCTCGCCGTGGCCCAGCTCGACGCCGCGGGATCGGCGACCTACCGGTTCTACTTCGGCGGCACATCGGCCGAGGGGCTGGAGCCGGCAACCGCCCTGAGGTCCCTCCCGCAGCGTGTCTCGGCCCTGCACGTGGGCGGCCTCGGCCTCGTGCTCGAGCCGTTGTCCTCCGCCGTGGACGCCCTGGTCGAACGGGTCGCGGGACATGCCCTGATCATGGTCGACGCCAATGTCCGGCCGTCGTTGATCCAGGACTGGGAGCGCTATTCGGCGCGCCTGACGCGCATCGTCCGCCGCGCGGATGTCGTGAAGGTGTCCGATGACGACCTGCGCGCGCTCGCGCCGGACCGCGCGCCGGACGTCGTCGCCCAGGAACTGCTCGACCAAGGCCCGGGAATCGTCCTCCTGACCCTGGGGGCCGAGGGCGCTATCGCCTTCGGGTCGTTCGGCGCCCGTCGCGTCGCGGCCCCGAGCGTCACGGTCATCGACACCATCGGCGCCGGCGACACGTTCTCGGGATGCTGGCTCGGCCGTTGGTTCGAGACGGGCCTCCCCCTGAGCGACGCCGACGCCGTGCAGGAGGCCACGGACTTTGCGTGCCGGGCGGCCGCCGTCGCCTGCGGCCGCCAGGGCGCCATCCCACCCTTGCGACAGGACATCCCGCCGCCTGCAAGTCGCGAGGATCGCGCCCGCTAGCCGAGGCCACTCCGGCGGCCCTTGCGTTTCTGACTGAATTGTCCAATATTGACGATCTAGTCAATGAGGCGTTTATGGCCGAACCCAAGATCGAACGCATGGACCGCCGCCGCGTGCGGACCCGCGCCGCCCTGCTGCGCGCCGGGCAGGAGCTGTTCGCCGAGCGGTCGGTGGACGGGGTCAGCATCGACGACATCGTCGCCGCGGCGCAGGTGGCCAAGGGCAGCTTCTACAACCACTTCCCCGACAAGGACGCCCTGGCCAGGGAGTTGAGCGATGTGGCGCGGACCTCCATCGAGGAGATGGCCGCCAATCTCTCGGCCGGGATCTCCGATCCCGCGGAGCGGGTCGCCCGCGCCCTCTGCGCCTTCGCGCGCCAGGCGGCGGAGAACCCGGTGGGCGTCGGCGCGATGCTGCGCCTGTTCCACGGCGCCGGCATCCCCGACTTCCCGATGAACAAGGGCGTGCGCGCCGAAATCCACGCCGGAATCTCGGCCGGTCGCTTCACCGGCTTGTCGGTCGAAAGCGGCGTGCTGTTCACCGTCGGCGTCGCCCAGATCCTGGTCGCCCGCATCCTCGAGCCGGGACAGTCGGCAAAGGCCGCCGGCCTGGCCCGGGACCTCGTGTTCGGCGCGCTCCGGGGCCTCGGCCTCGACACCGTGTCCGCCAAGGCGATCGCCGCGAAGGCGTGCGCCGACATCTTCGCCGGACACTCCCCGCCCGGCTGACCCTTCTCCCCAGGACAAACGAAAATGCCCATCACCCGTGTTCTCGTCACGGTCTATGGCGTGCTGTTCGCCGCCGTCGGCCTCGGCTTTTGGGCCGCCCCCGCGGTCCTCGCCCAGCGCTTCAACATCGAGGCGCTTGGGATCTCCGGCCTCTCCACCGTCCGCGCGGACCTGGGCGGCCTGTTCCTGACCCTGTCGGCGCTCTGCCTCGTCGGCGCGTGGACCCGGCGGCGCTCGCTGCTGATCGCCGCCGGCCTGATGCTGAGCGCCATCGTCGCCGGCCGCCTGATCGGCTGGGCCACCAGCGGCGAGCTCACCGGCCTCAAGGCCATGCTGGGCGTCGAGATCGTCGGCATCGCGGTCATCGCCCTTCACGTGCGGAGCCTGAAGCTGTGGCCGGACGGGAGCCCGCCCCGCGCCCTGCGCACCCTGGCCATCGCGGCGGGCGTGATCCTGGCCATGGGCGGCCTGCTCGCCGCAGCGACGCACAACCCGACGGTCCAGGACCGGCTGTTCCTGAAGGCCTCGCAGGGCCTCATCCGCCGGGACAACTCGAAGCTCCTCGGCGACGACGCCCTGCGCGTCGCCCTGTGCGGCACCTCTTCGCCGCTGCCCAGCCACAACCGGGCCAAGGCCTGCGTGGCGGTGATGGCCGGCGGCAGGATCTACATCGTCGACAGCGGACCGGAGTCCACCGAGAACCTCATGCAGTGGGGCATCCCGCTGGATCGGGTGGCGGGGGTGTTCATCACCCACTTCCACTCCGATCACATCGGCGACCTGGCCGAGCTGAACCTGCAGACCTGGGTCGCGGGCCGTCCGGCGCCGATGGCCGTCTATGGCGGCCCGGGCGTCGAGCAGGTCGTGGCCGGCCTCAACACCGCCTATGCCCAGGACGAGGCCTATCGCACGGCGCACCACACGGCGCAGATCCTGCCGCCGGCCACCGGCCACATGGTCGGCCACCCGATCGCCATGACCGGCGCCCAGCCGCACACGGCGGTGGTCCTGGACGACGGGCAGATGAAGGTGACGGCCATCGAGACCAACCACGCGCCGGTCGCACCCGCCTACGCCTATCGCTTCGACTACAAGGGCCGCTCGATCGTCGTCACCGGCGACACCACCGCCGATCCGCGGCTGGTCAGGGCGGCGCGCGGCGCCGACATCCTGTTCTCGGAGGCCCTGAACCGCGGCATGGTCCGCACCATGGAGAAGGTGTCGAAGGAGGCCGGCCGGCCCCGGGTCGCCCACATCATGGCGGACATCCAGGGCTATCACATCGCGCCCGAGGAAGCGGCCGACATCGCCAACAAGTCGGGGGTGAAGCTGCTGGTCCTGTACCACCTGATCCCGACGCCGGACAATTTCCTGGCCCGCCAGATCTTCACCCGCGGAATGGACGGCGCCCGCCGCGGCGAGTGGGACATGGCCGAGGACGGCAGCCTCTACACCCTGCCCGTCGCCTCCGGCCTGTTCCGCATCGGCCGCGTGCCACAGTAGAGATCCACTTCCGATTTTGAATTCGTCATGGCCGGGCTCGCCTCGGCCATGACGAGCGGGGAAGCGCGCTTCTCCAC